>Ga0116151_10003907_pt1 | contig 13203 bp, 13 predicted proteins | sample AD_UKC117_MetaG_FD_89893 | JGI IMG/M metagenome (GOLD analysis project Ga0116151, IMG submission 89893) | Active sludge microbial communities of municipal wastewater-treating anaerobic digesters from Hong Kong - AD_UKC117_MetaG | ecosystem: Engineered > Bioreactor > Anaerobic > Digestate... | reverse complement strand
TGCCGCCGCACTCGGGGCACTCGGTCAGAGCGTCGTCGCTGAAGCTCTGGAAGATGTCAAAGACATGGCCGCAGTCGGCGCAGGCATATTCATAGGTAGGCATGGTTCTCCAAAACTGTTGCTGTCGATGCGCGCGCCACTTGGCACTCGATGCGATCGACTGCCAATGCTACGGCACAATGGCAACGTGTCATCGCCCATCTCGGATCCCGCCGACTCCCAACAGGAGCAAACGCGTACGCCGTGGCGTGAGCAACCCCGGTGGCTCCGCCGCGTCACCTATGCCGCCTCGACGCTGCTGCTCGTGGTCGTGGGCTTCGCGGTGGCCGCAGTGGTCGTCGTACGACTCCCGCTGCCACAGACCGATGGCACCATGCACCTGTCCGGCCTGATCGACGAGGTCAAGGTGGCTCGCAATGAGCAGGGCGTGCCGCAGATCTATGCCGACAACACCGACGACTTGTTCTTCGCGCAAGGCTTCGTGCAGGCCCAGGATCGCTTCTGGCAAATGGATGTCGGGCGGCACTTGGCCTCGGGTCGGCTCAGCGAACTCTTCGGCGCCAGCACGTTGAAGTCCGATGAGTTGGTGCGGGCGATGGGTTGGCGCAGGGTGGCTGAGAAGGAATATGCGCTGCTGGCTCCGGAGACCAGGGACTATTTGGCGGCCTTTGCAGACGGTGTCAACGCCTATCTGTCGGACCACTCACCAACAACCATGTCGGTGGAATACACGGTGCTCGGGCTCAGTGGCCTTGACTATGAGCCGACTGACTGGACTCCGGTTGACTCGCTGGCTTGGCTGAAGGCATTGGCCTGGAATCTGCGCTCCAACATGGATGAGGAGATCGACCGCGCCAATCTCGAGCCGAGACTGACCCAGACCCAGTTGGGCGAGTTGTTCCCCGAGCATCCGGTGGCAAACCAGCCGATCATGAACTGGCCGCCGCTGCTGGCTTTGCCCACTCAGCCATCGCAAGGGCAGTTGCTGGGCAGAACTCCGCAGACCCGACGGATGACTCAAGCCAAACCGGCGACTGAGCGAGAGCCGCTCGTGTCAGACCAGGCCGTCCCGACAGGCCACGACCTTGAGGCGATCCCTTCGCTCTTCGGTCGGGGCGAGGGCATCGGGTCCAACAGCTTCGTCGTCTCTGGCCGCAACACCGACACCGGCAAGCCCTATCTGGAGAACGACCCGCACCTCACCGCCACCCAGCCGGGGGTCTGGTATCAAGTCGGCCTGCACTGCACCACGGTCAGCGCCACTTGCCCCTTCGAGGTCAGTGGCTTCACGATGGCAGGTTTCCCCGGCGTGATGATCGGGCAAAACCAAGACATCGCTTGGAGCTTGACCAATATGCGTGCCGATGTCACCGACCTCTATCTGGAGAAGATCGAGGGGCAGAATGCGCTGTACGACGGTGAGCTCACCCCTCTGGAGCGCCACGACGAGGTGATCCGGGTGCGGGGTCGACAGTCGAAGGTCTTCACGGTGCGCGCCACCAGGCATGGCCCCCTGCTGTCTGACATCTCAGCTGAGCTCTCCTCGGTCGGAGCCAATGCTGCAGTGCCGACTTCACTGAGCGCGAGTCGCAGTGTCACGCCCACCCCCGAGCGGGGCAATGGCTATGCAGTCGCGATCGCCTGGACTGGCCTGACTCCCAAGCCCACCGCCGACGCGATCTTCATGCTCGACACCGCCGCCGACTTCGCTGATTTGCGTGAGGCCGCCAAGCGGATGGCGGCACCTGCGATGAACATCCTCTATGCCGATGTCGAGGGCAATATCGGCTATCAAGCCCCAGGAGACATCCCGGTCCGCAACTGGGGAAACACCGGGATTGCGCCCGTGCCGGGCTGGGACTCCTCATTCGACTGGATCGGGCTGATCGACTTCGATCGATTGCCGAGCTTGCTCAACCCTGCCGAAGGCTTCATCGTCGCGGCCAACCAGCCGCCGGTGCCGTCGGCGTACCCGCACTTGTTGGGCACCAGCTTCGACTATGGCTGGAGAGCCCAACGCATCCGTCACCTACTGCAGACCCGCATCTCGCACGGCAAGGTGAGCATGGCTGACATGCTGCGGATCAGCTCAGACACCCGCAATCCGATTGCCGAGAAGCTGACCCCGATGCTGTTGCACCAGATCATGACCTCGGCCTATTACGCAGATGGGCAGCGACTGCTCGTCAATTGGGACTACAAGCAGCCCAAGCGCTCGGGGGCGGCCGCATATTTCAACGTGGTCTGGTCGAATGTCTTGCGGCTGACCTTCCATGACCAACTGCCCCAGGCCCAGTGGCCTACTGGTGGTGATCGTTGGATCGCCGTGGTCGACAAACTCCTCGACGACGACTACAACCCTTGGTGGGATGACGTCAACACCACCAACATTGTCGAAGACCGCGACACCATCTTGGCCGAGGCGATGCGCAAGGCTCGTGACGAGTTGACCCGAGCTCAGTCCGTTGATGTGGGGAAATGGCGTTGGGGGCGCTCGCATGGCCTTGAGATGACCAGCCCAGTGCTTGGTGAGCGCGGCAATGGCCTCCTTGACGCCCTGCTCAATCGTGGTCCCTATCCGGTCGCGGGTGGCAATGCGTCGGTGTTGTCGACCAACTGGGATGCCACCGAGGGCTATGCGATGACCTCTGGGCCGTCGATGCGGATGGTCGTCGACCTCGCTGAGCGTGACCAGTCGCGTTGGGTGAATGTCGCTGGCCAATCCGGCCAGGTCGCCTCGCGTCACTATGTCGACCAGGTCGAACTCTGGGCCGATGGTCGGACCCTGCCTTGGGCCGTCAGCGAAGCAGCGGTGAAAAAGCAGACCGACTCGGAGTTGCTGCTCAAGCCGAAGGGTTGAGCGGTGTCGCTGAGCCGTACTCAGCGACAGATCCGCACCCCGCTCGGAGTCGCGATCGCACCCACCTTGCGGTCATGGGAGTTGACGGGGAGTTCGTCGAGCACTTCCTCGTCATTGAGTACGACGAACACCGGCGTCCCGACTGGCACCCGACCCAGTGCGCGGTCATAACAGCCGCCGCCCTGGCCCAGGCGATCTCCAGAAGGAGTCGCCGCGAGACCCGGAGCGATCACCACATCTGCCGTGCCGATCGCGTCTTTGCCCAACGGTGGGGTGGTCGGCTCGAGCAGGCCGCGCCTGGCCGTGGCCAGTGATTCGTCACCGGCATAAACCGCCCAGTCGAGGTCGAGATCGGGCAATACGATCGGCAAGATCACCCGCTTGCCTGCGGCGTGCAGGGCATCTATCAAGGGGCCGGTGCCGGGCTCCTTGCCGACCGATACATATGCCGCGATCGTGGCTGCATGACTGATCTCGGGCAGGGTGAGTAAGTGCTCCGCGGTCGCTCGGGCGCGCTCGCCGATCTCGACCAGTGCCAGGCGGCTTCGAGCGGTCAGGAGCTGGTCGCGGAGGGCGAGTTTGGCGGTCTGGATGTGGTCCATGTCTTGGCCAGCCTACGATCAGTGTCATGACATCAAATGGTCTGGCCCTCGCGCGTGAAAAGATGGCGCAGGCGGGAGTCGATCAACTCGCGATCGACGTCTTCTCCTACTACTACCATCGCCTCGAGCATGGTGACACCGGGATGATGCCCGAAGCCACCATCGACCCCCTCGACATGCCGGCTCTGGCCGATGTTGAGGTGAGCGACGAGCAGGCTGCCGACGCGATCGCCAAGACCGTGGTGATCAAGCTCAATGGCGGGCTGGGCACCTCAATGGGCATGGAGCGCGCCAAGTCTTTGGTGTGTGTCCGCCGCGGGTTGAGCTTCCTCGACATCATCGCCAGGCAAGTGATGGGGCTGCGCGAGAAGTACGCCGTGAGCCTCCCGCTGATCTTCATGAACAGCTTCCGCACCAGCGAAGACACGATCAAGGCACTAGCCAGATATGAAGGGCTGCAGGTCGAGGGCTTGCCGCTGGAGTTTTTGCAAAACAAGGAGCCCAAGCTCCGTGCCGACGACCTAACCCCGGTGACTTGGTCAAGCGACCCCTCGCTGGAATGGTGCCCACCCGGACACGGCGATCTCTACACCGCTTTGGTCGCGACCGGGCTCTTGCAACAGCTCATCGACGCCGGCTATCGCTATGTCTTCGTCTCCAACTCCGACAACCTCGGGGCCACCCCTGATGCGCGGGTGGCCGGCTGGTTTGCCAACTCCGGTGCGCCTTTTGCGATCGAGGCGGTTCGGCGTACTCCCTCAGACCGCAAGGGCGGGCACTTCGCGCGTCGCAAGGTCGATGGCCGGATCGTGCTGCGCGAGACTGCGCAGACCCCGAAGGCCGACCAGGAGGCCTTGCAAGATCTGAGTCGCCACAAATACACCTCGACCAACAACTTGTGGTTTGACCTGCATGCCATGGACAAGGAGATCAAACGTCGCGACGGGGTCTTGGGGCTGCCGATGATCCGCAATGAGAAGACGGTCGACCCCAGTGACTCGAAGAGCCCCAAGGTGATCCAGCTCGAGTCGGCTATGGGTGCGGCGATCGAAGTCTTCGAAGGGTCGGTGACGATCGAGGTCGGCCGTGATCGCTTCGTGCCAGTCAAGACGACCAACGACTTGCTGGTCTTGCGCTCTGATGTCTACGACATCGATGCCGACTTCGTGCTGCAACAACAAGCTCCAGTGCCCTTCATCGACCTGGATGACAACTACAAGCTGATCCAAGATTTCGACGACCGATTCCCCTCCGGCGCGCCGTCGTTGCGTGAAGCCACATCGCTGGTGGTGAAGGGAGACTGGACCTTCGGCGGCGGAGTCAAGGTGCTTGGCGATGCGGTCGTTTCTGGCAACCGAGGCCGGATCGACGAAGGCACCATCTTGGGTGACACCGATGGCGAGGCGGGGTCTTGAGATTTCGCCGCAAGGCAGTCGAGGTCGAGCCTGAGGCACAGGCCGAGGCGCGCCCCGAGATGCCGGCCGGGCCGCTGACCGTCGCCGAATATCTCGACTGGATCCTCGACCGGGTGCCAGCCCTGGAGGGCAGCGTGCAACCAGTCGGTGATGTGGTCGGGCTGGCCACTCATGAAGAGATCATCTCGCCGGTGTCATTGCCGACCTTCGACAACTCCGCCATGGATGGCTACGCCGTGCACTTCCGCGACGCTGCCGAAGCCGCCCAGGACCATCCGGTGCACCTGCCGGTGGTTGGCGAGATCCATGCCGGCCCCACCACCATCCACTCGTTGGATCCGGGCACGGCCGTTGCGATCATGACCGGTGCGGCCATCCCGCAGGGCTGCGAGTCCGTCGTACCAGTGGAGTGGACCGAGCGCGATGGCCGCGATGTGGTGATCAGCCAAGCCCCCAAGCAAGGTCAACACATCCGCAGGGCAGGCGAAGAGATCAGCAAGGGAGATGTCTTGCTCGAAGCCGGGGCAAAGATCACCCCGCGCACGGTCGGCGTACTCGCCGCCGCGGGAGTGGGGCAGGTGCTGGCGGCTCCGCGGCCACGAGTGGTGATCATGTCGACGGGTGCCGAGCTGATCCAGCCGGGTCTCGCCCTGCCCGCCGATTGCATCTATGAGTCGAACTCACACCTGTTGGCTGCGGCCGCGCGGGCACACGGCGCGATCGCCTATCGCGCCACCTGCGACAGCGACGACCCTGAAGTCTTCGCCGAAGCGCTCGGTGATCAGCTCCTCCGAGCCGACATCGTGGTCACCACCGGCGGGGTCAGCAAGGGCACTCGCGATGTGGTCAAAGAGGTGCTCAGTGGCTTGGGCACAGTCGACTTTCGTGAAGTCAAGATGCAGCCCGGCAAGCCGCAAGGCTTCGGTGAGATCGGTGATGACTCGATCCCGATCTTCACCCTGCCCGGCAACCCAGTCTCGGCCTATGTCTCCTTCGAGGTCTTTGTGGTGCCAGCCTTGCGCAAGATGGTCGGGCTGGCCCAACCGCACCGGGTGTTGACCACGGCACGCCTGGTCGGATCAGTGACCGCCAAAGCTGAAAAGCAGCAATACCTGCGCGGGCAAGTCAGCGCCTCGGCCAATGGGCTCGTCGTCGAACCGGTCGGCGGCCCCGGATCACATCTGGTCGGCGGGCTCGCCGGAGCCAATGCCCTGATCGTGCTTGGCGAAGAAGTCACCCATGTTGACCAAGGTGATCACGTGCCGGTGCTCCTACTCGATTGGCAAAGCTGATGGATCAACTCACCCATCTAGACGAAGACGGGTCGGCCCGCATGGTCGACGTGTCGGGCAAAGCCGTGACCAAGCGTCGAGCCGTGGCCAGTGGCAAAGTGCTCGTCTCGCCCACAGTCATTGGGCTCCTGCGCGGTGAGGGCGTGCCGAAGGGCGACGCCCTAGGGGTGGCCCGAGTCGCCGGCATCATGGCCGCCAAGCAAACCCCGGCGCTGATCCCGCTGTGCCACCCACTCGCGATCAGCGCAGTCACCGTCGACCTCACCGTCGCAGACGACGGCGTCGAGATCGAAGCCACCGTGACCACCACCGACCGCACCGGCGTCGAAATGGAAGCCCTGACCGCCGTGTCGGTGGCCGCACTCACGGTGATCGACATGGTCAAGGCCGTCGACAAGGCGGCGGTGATCACCGACGTCCGCGTCGAAACCAAAGAAGGCGGCAAGAGCGGGTCATGGGCGCGACCGAGTTGAAGGCAGGCGTCGTCGTCGCCTCCAATCGCGCAGCGGCTGGGGTGTACGCCGACGAGACCGGCCCGCTGATCGAGGCTTCGCTGCGGGCGACCGGGTTCGGCGTACTCTCCGTGACGGTGGTGCCTGATGGCGAGGCCGTGACCGTGGCGATCCGCGAACTGGTCGACCTCGGGGCCAGGGTCGTGATCACTACTGGCGGCACCGGCCTGACACCGACCGACCGCACCCCGGAGGCGACCCGGCAGATCATCGACCGCGAAGTGCCCGGCATTGCTGAGGCGATCCGAGCCGCTGGAGTCGCCAAGGGCGTGTCGGGCGCGGCTTTGTCTCGCGGAGTGGCCGGCATCGTGGATGATTGCTTGGTGATCAACTTGCCCGGCTCAAAGGGCGGGGTGCGTGACGGATTGGCCGTCATCGAACCCATGTTGGTGCACGCGGTCGAACAGATTCGGGGGAGCGACCATTGAGGCGAGGGTGGCCAGCAGCACTGGAGTCGAAGGGGGTGCGACTGCGCCCCTTGACCAAACGTGATGCGGCCGCTTGGCGGGAGTTGCGGGCCAGCAATGCCACGTGGCTGTCGCGCTGGGATGCCACCGCGCCCACCCAGGAGGTCGCCCGACAAAACACCCTCGAGGGCATGATCCGGCACATGGTCAGGTCGGCCCGCAAAGGCGAGAATCTGCCTTTTGTGATCGAGATCGATGGTCACTTCGTCGGTCAGGTCAATGTCAGCAACGTGGTGCGCGGGTCGGCTCAATTCGCCTCGATCGGCTACTGGATCGATCGTGGGCATGCTGGTCGGGGCATCACCACGCGAGCGGTCGCGATGGCAATCGACCACTGCTTTTTCGAGGTCAAGTTGCATCGCATTGAGATCGCGATCCGCCCCGAAAACACCGCATCCTTGCGGATCGTGGAGAAATTGCAGATCCCCTATGTCGGCTTCGCGCCCCGCTATTTGCACATCGACGGTGACTGGCGTGACCACAAGATTTTTGCGATCACCCGCGAAGATGTGCCGATTGGCGTCGTACATCGCCTTGATTCACACCAGTCACACCAGTGATCTCGCGACACACCGACAACAGTCACGTCGTTGTGCACTCTGGGTCTTTACGCTCGCCGTGTGGACCTTTCAGCCCTGATCTTCTTGGCCGTAGCCCTTGCGTGGGCGGCTTATCTGATCCCGACGTGGCTCAAGCGGTCTGAGGAGTTCAGCGCTCGTCGGCCGGTTGAAGTGTTCTCTGACTCGATCCGCGTGTTGCGTCGCAACCCGGAAGTGGTCTCCAAACAAGCCCCTTCGACCCCGGTGTCTGCTGCGCCCGCGGTCACTCGGGAGTCGGCCCGCAAGGCAGCGCAACGCCGCCGTCGGGTGCTCTATGTCTTGGTGCTGGCCACCGCGATCACCGCAGGTGTGGCTGGCTTCGCGGTCATCCCCTGGTGGTCGGTGGCCATCCCAGCCGGGCTGGTCGTGGCCTTCTTGGTGATCGCCCGGTTGACCGTACGCCGCGAAAACGCCCGCTGGACGGCCGGAGGCTCAGCAACCGAGGCGCCGCTGGCAAGCTCGGATATGGCCGACGACGAGCTCACCGAAGAGATCAACCTGAATCCCACTGCCGACTCGGTCGGCCTAGATGCCTTGGCCGAAGAGGGCGCCCTGTGGGATCCGCTGCCGCTCACCTTGCCCACCTATGTCGGCAAGGCCCATGCTCGTCGTACTGTGCGGACCATCGACCTGACCGGACTCAACTCATCTGGCCATGACGAGGCTGATTCGAAGATCGCACGCGAAGCCGACGAGGCCCGCAAGATAGAGCGCGCCGAAGCTGAGGCCGAGTCAGAGCTCAAGATCTCCGGCGCCTGAGCACGCCCCGTCTCGCAGGCACTTCGTCGTACGGTGCTATTTTTGCTGTTCTTGCCCGCAAGGGCATTCGGCGCCCGTGAGGGTGCTCGGGGCTATGGCGCAGTTGGTAGCGCGTCTCGTTCGCAATGAGAAGGTCAGGGGTTCGAATCCCCTTAGCTCCACAGACCAGTCCGTGGTGTCACGCCGAGCCACTTACACAAAGTTTCCGACGCACCCTCGGTCGCCAGTGTCAAAGTAGGGGAGCGCGCTGGTCTCCGGATAGGGACTCGTCTTCGGTGCAAGTCACCTGCCTTGCCTTCCGGGAGAACCCGACAGTGACGGCGTTAGGTCGCGGCGACGTCCTCGCCGATCCCCAGTTGGGGCCACTCAGGGTGGGGGGAGAGCCTCGGCCAGGGCTGTCTCGTCTGGTTGGTGCAGGACTGCTCCAGTGCGGGTGACGACGACCGGTAGGGCGTCGGGTGTGACGCCGACCTTATCCAGGAAGTGGTGACCTGCTTCGTCGGTGTCGATGTCGATTACCGCGCTGGTGAGGTGGTGGGCCTGTGCGTACTGCTGCAGCCGGCGGACCTCGGGCGATTCGCCGCGACCGATGATGCGGAGGTCCGCGGCCAGCTCGTAGCGGATGGCCCGGCGGGATAGGTAGGCGCGGACAATGAGGTCGCGAGTCTCGGCGTCTTGGGCCAAGGCGTTCTGCAGCTCATCCACGGTGAGTCGGAGCACTTCGCCGTCACGGATGACCACGGCCGTGCGGAGGACTGGCTGGGGTGAGAAGAGATCGAGCTCGCCGAGGAACCGCCGGGGTCCGTGCACCCGCACCACGGGTTGGTCGCCGCCGGGAGGTTGCCCGACGACGGCGACGGCGCCGGAGAGGATGACGTGGAAGTCATAGCCCGGCTCACCGGCTCGGTAGAGGGTGTCGCCGCGGGCAACCTGGCGCCGGGTCCCGACGCGCTCGAGTTGTGCCAGTTGTTCGTCATCCAGACGGGGGTGGTCGCCGCCGCGTTCCGGCGTTTCCGGTGCGTCCTCCGGGATGTCGGGCAGGTTGACTACCGCAACGAGTGGGGCGTCTGGTCTGGTGGTGGCCTCGGCTGCTGCTTGGGAGGGGTCCCCGGCGGCTAGTTCCGGATTCGATGAGGTGACCAGGGCATGTGCCAGCGTGTCGGCGTCGGTGGGGCCGGTGTGACGTTGGCCGTTGACGAAGAACGTCGGTGTGCCGGCGACGCCACTGGCGTCGGCGGACTCGAGGTCGTGTTGCACGATGCGGGTGTACCGTCCGGCGCCCAGGTCGCGGGCGAAGCGCGGGAGGTCCAGGTCGAGTGCGGCAGCGTGGTCGAGCAGGTCGGCGCCAGAGAGCCGGTCCCGTGCGGCGTAGAGGCGGTCGTACATCTCCCAGAACCGGCCTTGCGCCGCCGCGGCCTCCGCAGCCTCGGCGGCGAGCTGGGCATGGGGGTGGATGTCGGCCAGCGGCGCATGCCTGAACACGTAGCGCAGGCGGTTGCCGAAGCGCGCCCGGAGGTCCTCGATGGTTCCAGTGACGCGGCCGCAGAAGGGGCACTCGAAGTCGCCGTACTCCACGAGCGTCAGTGGCGCGTCGGTGGGGCCGCGCAGATGGTCACGCTCCGGGTCGATGGGCGGGGTGAGCGCATGCGGTCGAGCCGCGTGAGGTTGGCGCCGGGCCACCCACCGCATGACCGCCGACCCGAGTAGGGCCGCCAGCAGCGATGCGCCGAGCACGCCGACGCGGGCCTGGTCGGCCAGGGAGTCGTCGTCGAAGGCGAGGTCGACGATAAACAGCGAGATGGTGAAGCCGATGCCGGTGAGGATGGCGCCGCCGGTTACGTTAGCGGCGCGGAGCCCGGGGGCGAGCTCGCCGAGTCGCAGCCGCACCGCGAGTCCTGCCCCCAGCGTGACGCCGGCCAGTTTGCCGAGGACGAGGCCGGCGACCACGCCCAGCGTGACCGATGAGGTCGCGGCCGTCCGCAGCGTGTCGGGACTGAGTTCGACTCCCGCGTTCGCCAAGGCGAACAACGGCACGAACACGCCTGCGGTCCACGGCTCCCAGTGTCGCCGCTGGCGCTCGCCCGGCGGGACCGAGCGTTCGATGGACAGCTGCGCGGCACGGGCGTACTGGGGGTTGGGGGACTGCAGGTAGGCGCGGGTCCGCCGGGCGACGTCCGGGTCTGCTGCACGAAGAGGTGACAGTGGTTTCATGCAGCCTGGTTGGCTGTGGTGGTCATGATGGTCTCGTATTGGATGGGCGTCAAGCGGCCGAGTGTTTGTTGTCTGCGGCGGCGGTGGTAGGTGCGTTCGATCCAGGTCACGATCGCGATCCTTAGTTCATCGCGGGTGGCCCAGGATCGCCGGTCTAGGACGTTGTTTTGGAGTAGCGCGAAGAAGGACTCCATGGCTGCGTTGTCGCCCGCGGCGCCAACGCGTCCCATCGAGCCAACCATGCCGTGGCGGTTGAGAGCGCCGACGAATTTCCGGCTGCGAAATTGGCTGCCTCTGACGCCCTTCTGTTTGTCAAGCGGCGAGGGTGCCTTGGTTCACTGCGCGTTGTTGGTTGCGCAGGAGGTAGTAGACCTCGCGGGCGATGTAGCGTTTGAGTAGGCGCAGGATTTCGGGGTTGGAGTGTCCTTCGGTTTTCTTGCGGGCGACGTAGGCCTTGGTGGTGGGGTCGATCCGCCAGCGGCTGATCGCGATCATGTGCAGGGCGGAGTTTGCGGCCCTGTCGCCTCCGCGGTTGAGCCGGTGGCGGGTCGTCTTGCCCGAGGACGCTGGCAGGGGCGCGGCTCCGCAGAGCATCGCGAAGGAGCCTTCGGAGGCGAGCCGGTTGGGGTTGTCGCCGGCGGTGATGAGGAGTTGGGTCGCGGACTCATACCCGATACCGGGACGGGTGATCAGGTCGGGTGCGAGCTCGTCGACGAGGGCGTGCATCGCGACTTCGAGGTCGGCGATCTCGTCGTTGAGTTCCAGGTGCCGCCGGGCGAGGGACTTCAACGACATCTTCGTGGCGGTGACCGGGTCGCGGTATCTGGTGGTGTCGGGACGCCAGGCCGCGAGAGTGCGGATCAGTTGCATTCGGGTCATGTTCCGTAGTTGATCGCGTAGTTCTTCGGGGGCGGAGATGATCAGCGCGTGGATCATCTGAAGTGCCACTCGACGGGCCTTGACGGCCGTGGAACGGGCAATCTTCAGTGCTCGCAGTGATTCCACCATCCCGTCATGTGCCCGTGGGGTGACGGTCCTGCGGCGGGCGTAGGCGGCGTGTGCGGCCTGCTCGGCGTCGATGGTGTCGTTCTTGCCGCGCTTACGGCGGTCGGCCTTGTCACCCGCGGTGACCTCGAGGACCTCGATCCCGGCTTGGTTGAGGTGGCGCATCAGCCCGGCGCCGTAGGAGCCGGTGCATTCGATCCCGACCCGAGCGATGTCGCCGTGGGAGCGCATCCATCGGAGCATGGCACGGTACCCAGCGCGGGTTGTGGGGAACGCCTCGGTCGCGATCACTCGATCATGGTTGTCCACAACCGCAGCGACGTGGAGGTCCGTGTGGGTGTCGACCCCGCCGATAACGACCGGGGACGTGGTGGTGTCAGGCATGTGTCTAGTTCCTTCCTGCTCGATGGCAACAAACCAGTGTTGCCCTCGGCCGAACCAGACACCTGGACACGACAGTAATGAGACGAAGACCGTCAGGCCCTTCTTCAGTCACATGGCTCCGGCGAGACCGTGGGCCTCGCCGGAGGTGTTCCCGAGCAACCGACAAGTCCGGGGAATGACACCTTGCGGGGTCGCTCGGAGTGAGGGTCAGGATGCTGCGAGAACACCTCCGACACCACAGTAACCCCGAGGGTCGATCGGTGTGTGAGTCACGAAACTCGGGAACACCTTGGCCTTCACATTCTTACTGTCTGTGTGGACCACGCAGCCAGCCACGTTATTGCCCTCGATATGGCGGTGGGCGACGGCGTTGTTAAGCGCTGCGACAGCGAGTCGAGACTTCATGTTGGTGTCGATGGAATAGCCCACGACCCGGTTGGAGAAGACGTCCTTGAACGCGCAAACGTAAAGCCTGCCTTCACCGGCTTGGATTCCAGCAGTCGTCGCAACAGTTGAGTTCAAGAGGCGTCTAGTAAAGCAGCCAGCCGTTCGGCAGGGGTGTCCCAGTCGAGGGTTTTCCGCGGTCGGCCGTTCAACTCCTCAGCGATGGCCCGCAAGTGTTCCCGGTCGTGTCCGGCTAGGTCGGTTCCCTTCGGGAAGTACTGGCGCAGTAGGCCGTTGGTGTTCTCGTTGCTACCCCTCTGCCACGGTGAACCAGGATCGGCGAAGTAGACATCGAAGTGGGTGGCGATGCTGAATGCTTGATGTTCGGCCATCTCGGCGCCCTGGTCCCAGGTCAGCGTGCCGCGAAGTGATGCAGGTAGTTCTGCGAGGGTTGTGATGAGGCTGTCGCGGACCGCCTCGGCGCTCCGTTCCCGGCCAAGGTGCCCTAGCATCACATATCGACTGGAGCGTTCCACGAGTGTGGCGATTGCCGAGCGTCCGCCGGCACCGATGATTAGGTCTCCTTCCCAATGCCCGGGAACCTCACGCGATTCCGCTGCGGCAGGCCGCTCACTGATGGCTTTCATCGGGTCCACAAAACGGGGCCGCCTGACATCAGGCTGCCGGCGAGGCTTTCGGGTGGTGCGGCCGCG
>Ga0116151_10003906_pt1 | contig 13205 bp, 9 predicted proteins | sample AD_UKC117_MetaG_FD_89893 | JGI IMG/M metagenome (GOLD analysis project Ga0116151, IMG submission 89893) | Active sludge microbial communities of municipal wastewater-treating anaerobic digesters from Hong Kong - AD_UKC117_MetaG | ecosystem: Engineered > Bioreactor > Anaerobic > Digestate... | reverse complement strand
TTTCCGACCAGAATAAACCGTGGTTCAGCTCATGCGAGCGATGGCCCGCATCCGTGGCGCCGTTGTACCACGGCCTACGGGAGTCCGCCAACGCGACGCCGCGACCCGAGCGTTTTCGTTGAATTCGGACGTCGGCGCCCGCAATCCGCTCATCCTGACAGGGCGCCGCACGAATTCAGACCGTCCGCGGCGCAGCTTCCACCCTGCCGCGAGTCAGCCGGGAAATTGACAACTGTATCCATCGGGGGGCGCCCTATATTCCGAACTTCCAATTGATGCGCGCCCGGCGATGGTGTAGATTTCACATACGAATGGAATCTGGTGGACCTCGGATTTGCCGACGGTCAGTGGGTTCTCGACCCCTGAAACGACAATCGTCCGCGAATCATCAAGGTGAACGGAGTTCCAATTCGCCGCACTATTTCGCCAGTTCATGCGACGCATGTCTGGCATCTCAGTCCCTTCACACACAGCAGGCGCCCGCACGATCGTCTTTGGACCATCGTGCGGGCGGCGCATTCACTGTGATCTGAACATCTGATTCGCCGGCGATCCCGTCAGGTCTTCGGGATGCACAGGCAGCTCGACGCAATCGGCGCGTCGGCGCCGGCCCAGACGGCGTTGAACCGTCGTTCGTAGTCGGCGGCTTCCCGAACATCGCCGCCCATGCGCCGGCAACGGCTCATGCCGTAGAGAGACCAGCCATTCTCCGGCCACTTCTTCAGATCCTCCTGGTAGACCTTCGCCGCCTCGTCATATCGATCCGCGCTCATCAGGACAGCGCCGAGCGTGTGCCGGACCGGCTGAACCCACTCGGGCGGTTCCATGTAAACCAGCTTGTCTTCCAGCGCCGCCGCCTCTCGCAACGCCGCAACGGATTCATCGATGCGCCCCTGCCGATAGGCGATCTCGCCATCGAGAAAATGATCGGCAATGGCGAGGATGTCGTGCGCCTTGTTGATCGCCATCATGGCGTCGGCCGGGACCGCGTCACGCTTCTGTCGGAACACGTCGCGTTCGCGCTGGGCTTCGGCGACCTGGCCCCTGGCGGCGTAGGCCACGGCGCGATTGAAATGGTACATCGCTGTTGTGATCGGCAGATATTCGCCGGGCGGCGGCGCCGCGATCATGTCGTCCCAGCGTCCGAATCGCTTCAGGGCGTCGTATCGAGCGCCCATGTAGGGATCGACGAACGCGGCGTTCGCTCGCTTGTAGTCCTCGGGCATTGAATCAACAACGGCGATGGCCGTCTCTTCCGCCAGCGCGCTTCGTCCTGTCATCATGGACGCGAACGACAGCATGTGATGATTGTGAATCATGTAGAGGCGATAGAATTCCTGTTTGGGCGATATCTCTCGATACTCCGCGTCCACGCGGATCGCCTTTTCATTCTGCTTCGCCGCCTCACGCCATCGCCCCGTCAACACGTAAATATGCGACGGCATGTGGAGCATGTGCCCTGACGCCGGCATCAGGTCCCGCAGACGATCCGCAGACGCCGTCGCCCGACCTGGCTGCGCCGCCTCGACGGCGTGGATGTAAAGGTGATTGGCGCCCGGATGGTTCGGGTTCAGTCGGAGCACACTCTCGAGCTGCGCGACAATCGACTCCGTGTCCCGCTTCGGCTTGCCATCCTGCGTCCAGAGGTCCCACGGATGCAGGTCCATCATGGCCTCGGCGTAGAGCGCGCCGATGTCGTCATCCTGCGGGTGTTTTTTCCAAAGCGCCGCCATCGCGTCGGCGTAGGCCTTGTCCAGGGCGGCGCGATCCGCCGGCGCCGGATTCGCATAACGCGCCGACAGCGCGTCGATCATGTCACGCTCCACCTGCGACACCGTTGGCCCGAGGAGCTTCGCCTTCTCCAGCGCCTCCCATGCCGCCGTCGAACGCTCCGCCGGCATGATGGGATTGTTGATGTGCGGACCATTGCAGAGAGCGATGCCCCAGTACGCCATCGCGCAGTTGGGATCGTACGTCGTCGCCTGCTGGAACGAACGAATCGCCTCGTCATGGTTAAAGGCGTAGGCCCAGTTGAGCCCCTGGTTGAAGTAACGCTGCGCCAGCGGCGCGCTGGTCGTGATCTTCCGCGAGTGAGGACCCATGCCGTGATAGAGCGGCGCGATATCGCCCCGCCGCTCGACAGTCAGGTGCGGATCTGCGCAACCGCCGATGGCGGGCGCCAGAAAAGCGAGCAAAAGGAGTGGGCGAATGGCGTACGAACAATGCGCAGGTTTCATGGCAAGTCTCTCCGAGTTGTCGGGCGTCATCGCCGCCAGCGGAGATAATCTCTGTTGGCGACGCATGCGAACGTCGTGGACATTCGCGTTCGCAGGACAGTGCGACATCCGTCGCCGCGATTCACGGAATCCGGCAAGATAACATCCGGATTTTCAGATTTTCTGGACCGACGATCTGACGTGACGGGGCATAAGCGCTGGCCCGGACGCCGACGCGCGGTCACGTGCGGTCCGAAACCGCTTCCAATTTCGACCCATTCGTTCGAGTCGCGATCCTACGAATCGTGCTGGACTTCGTTCTCCACGAAGTCCATGTGGTCGATTTCGATCTTGATTTTGTCGCCGGGCTTCAGGAACTTGCCGAGCTCGGCGCCGCAGCCCGTGCCGACTGTTCCGCTGCCGAGGATGTCGCCCGGGTAGAAGGTGCGACTCGTGCTGGCGAAGGCGACCATCGATTCGAAGGAGTGCTGGACAGTGCCGTACCGGCCGTCGGTCCACTGCTCGCCATTCACGTAGGCCCGCATGCCGCAGGCGCCGAGATCGGGAATCTCGTCCTTCGTGACGAGGTACTTGCCCATCACGTTGCCGAAGTCCTTGCCCGGCGCCGGTCCCATGTTCACGGGCATCACAGCCGTCTGGCGCTCTCGGCTCGACAGATCGTTCAGCACGGTATAGCCGACGATCGCGTCCTTCGCCTCTTCAGGCGTGGCGTTGCGGACGATCTTTCCGATGACGCAGGCCATCTCGCATTCGTAGTCGATCTTGCCTTCGCCTTTCGGGAAGAAGGCCGTCATGCCGTCGCCGAGAAAGCTCGTGGCGTTCGAGTTGTAGTAGCACGGCATCTCGTACCACTCAGGGACGATGAAGTCGAGACCGCGCTTCTTGCGCATCGTCATGACGTGCTGCTCGAATGCGTAGAAGTCGAGGTACTGGCTCGGCCGCAGAACGCACGGACCGAAGAACACGCTGGACGGATCGACGCCGCCGTCGGCGGAGAGACCTGTAAGTTCGTCACGAAACGCGGCCCACTCAGGACTGCCGGCGATGGCCGCCGTGAGGACGCCGACATGCTGCGGATCGTTCAGGTTGTGACGCTTCGCCGCGCGATCGGTGATATCGACGATCCTGCCGCCAATGAGGGCGCCGAGTCGGGCGCCGACAGGAAATCGCTTCTTCAGGTCGGCCGACCGTTCCTCGGCCGATGTGTAGAACTGACAGAGTTTCATCGGATGCGTATCCCTTCGTTCTGGCGTCTGTTGCTCAATCGTCCGTTGCGTCGCTCGCAGGGAGTGTAAACCAAACCCGCCGAATTGGTCCATTCGTGGCCCGCAGGGTGGCATGCTTGCCCCAAAAGGCAAGCATGAGAAGTCGAGAGGACGTTAGTCCGCGCTCGCATTGCTGAGCGCCCCGACCGCATCTCCATGCTCCCCTTGGAGCGGGAGCATGCCACCCCGCCGGCCGCGTCGGGTGGCATGCTTGCCCCAAAAAGGCAAGCATGAGAAGTCGCGACGACGTTAATCCTCGCTCGCATTGCTGAGCGCCGCGTCCGCGTCTACATGCTCCCCTTGGAGCGGGAGCATGCCACCCCGCCGGCCGCGTCGGGTGGCATGCTTGCCCCAAAAAGGCAAGCATGAGAAGTCGCGACGACGTTAATCCGCGCTCGCATTGCTGAGCGCCGCGACCGCGTCTACATGCTCCCCCTGGAGGGGGAGCATGCCACCCGACGCGCGTCATCGCTCGCCGCCACGATTTGCCCGATCCCCGATTCTCGCGAGAATGCCAGACATGTTCTTTCCGGAAATCGCGACACCAACCCCAGGGGATCCAACCGCCATGACAGAGATCGAACAACTCCAGCAGCAGGTCGCCAAGCTTCAGCGCCGAATGACGATTGTCTGCAGTCTCGCGGGCATTGTCATGGCCGGCGGTCTCATCGCGGCGACGATGGGCATGGCGGGCGGCGCCCAGAACAACGCCCAGAACATCACGGCCTCGCGAATCGGCATCGTCGACAATCGCGGCAACGAGATCATGACAATCGGCTCAACCACGGAGGGCATGGCGGGCATCTGGCTCAAGCGCGGTGGCGGCGCGAACCCGCTGCTGATCCAGCAGGCCGACAACACGGGCAATCTCTGGGCCCGCAGCTACAAGCTCGAGTCGACGGCGACGACGGAAGTCGCACAATTCGGCATCTCCTCGCAGGGACAGGCGGGCATGTGGATGATCCAGGGCAATCGATCCTACAACTTCTTCCTGCAGACGCCGGACAACAACGTGAAGCTCTGGGCGCATGATTACTACGTGAAGCACAACAACGCAGTTCTCGCCTCACTTGGGACAAGCAACAACAACAAGGGCGGCGTCTGGCTCTACAACGGCAAGCAGTCGAAATGGGCGCTGGCGATCAACCCCTGAGTCGATTTGGTGATTTGGTGATCTGATGACGCGGCTCACCGCACTTTCGCCACGTCGAAGACGCCAGGTCGAGGGATCCATCCGCAAGTGATCACGGGTTGTCCGCTGCGCACGCGGCGTCTTTTCCGATCGCGGACGGCGGCAGCTTCACGCGCCATCCTGTCCTGTTGAGGACCCACTGGGGATAGGTGTTGCTGTTGGGGCCCAGAATGTCGTAGTGATTCCGGCACGGGTAGGTCGGCGACGATTCGCGGATGAACCTGACGATCGGAGCGGCCTCGTCGCCGATCAATTCGGCGTGCACATAGGCGAAGCCGGCGCCGACATGACTCTCGGGCGCCAGGAGATTGCGCCGGATGTGCCCCCAGGGACCTCCCGCGTCCTGCCAGAGTTCCCAGCGTTCGAACGCCACGTCGTCCGCCGCCTTGATGACGAACCACGCGTGGGTCGCAAAGGGCCCCGCATAGGGAACGGGCGCACAGTACACGCGGACGACCGCCTGATCGCTTCCGCTCAATTCGTCGAGTGACGCGTAACCGGACTGGTCCGGAACGGCCGCCGCCTGGCAGACGATCCGCAGCAGAAAGATCATATGAAACGCAAGAATCGCCATCAGCCACTTGTACATGGATCCTCTCCCATCAACGCCACACTCCATCGTACACGCCAGGGCGCCGGGATTGGAGAAACTCGGCATTTGGCGGCGTGGCGCCGCCTTTCGCGATAGCCGTTGGCCGATTCACATCGCGGCCGTTAGACTCCCCCCGCATCGGGGCCGACACCGACTGGCAACAACATTCCCGAGAGAAGGACTCACGATGAATCGCCACTTGTTCGTTGTCATGATTCTCATTGCCACGACCGGCGCCTGTGACAAGGCGGCGACACCACCTGAGACGTCATCCGACAACAGCGCGTCCGCCAAATCGACGGCGCCCGCCTCATCGGCGGATGCGTCACCGGAAACGACGGAGACCGCTCCGCCGGCGCAGGCCGACGAGGGTAAGGCGCAGCGAATCGCCGTGCGTGAGTGTTTCGCCGCGTATCGCAAGGCGGTCCTGGACGCCGATGGCAAAGCCTCAGCGGATCTGGTCACGACGTCGACCCTCGACGTCTACCAGAAGTACATGGATCACGCGATGACGTCGGACCGCAAGACGGTTGAAGCGCTGCCGCTCACGGATCGCCTGGTCGTGCTGTCGATCCGGCATCGCATCCCGACTGAAGACGCCCGAAAAATGAATGGTCGGCGGTTGTTCGAATACGGCGTTGAGAACGGCTGGATCGGCAAGAGTTCCGTCATCGGGACAAAGGTCAGGACTGTCGAAGTCGCGGATGGCCACGCCTCCGCCGCGATGATGGTCAACGGGCGCGAGGCGCCATTCCGTTTCCGCTTTGAACTGGAGGACGGCCAATGGCGATTCGATCTGACATCGATCATGACATTCGCCGACACGGCGTTCAAGGCCGCCGCCCAGCAGTCGGGTCAGGAGGAAAACGAATTCCTGAATACAATGCTGGAAGGCGTTTCGCGCAAGCCCGTGGCGGACAGCGTCTGGGAACCCATCGGCGAAACAGAGGGCTGATCGCCCCGCCATTCAGCGATTCGGCTACGCCCCGTTCTCTTTCGTCATCGCCTCGAACAGGGCCCGGAAGTTTCCTTCACCAAATCCCTTGGCGCCGCTTCGCTGGGTCAGTTCGATCACGAGCGGTCCGGCGTCCTCGTGTTGTTCGGACTGATCGCGACAGAAGGCCTGAAGAAGGTGCCCCGTCGCATCGCCATCCAGCAGAATGTTGCGTTGGGCGAGTTCCTCAACGGGCGTCGTGAACCCCTTGATCCCCTGCGAAGCCACGCGCTTCGGCAGATCAGCGTAATAGGCGGGCGGCATGGGCAGCAGAGAGACATCCGCGTCGAGGGCGACGTCCACCGCCGTCAGGATGTCACTCACATTAAATGCAAAGTGATGCACGCCCGGACCGCGATTGGCGTCGAGGCAGGCGTTGACCTGTGACGCGTGGTACCGTGGCCGTAACGGTTCATTCGTCGCCAGCTTCACGCCGCTGGTCTCATCCCACATGACCACGGACTTCAGACCCGTGCCGACACCGGGGCGAATGTCCTCCGTGTGGAAGGACACATCCCAGAATCGCTCGAAGCCGAGCACATGCTCGAAGAAGGCGAGGACGGGCATCATCGTGCGGACATTCGCCGTGAGATGGTCGAGACCAACGAGGCCGGCCGGATTGTGGGCCTTGTCGAAATTCCCCGCTGGCTCCATGCCGGGCATGAGGTTCGAATCGACATCGTCGTGCTGCACAAACGCAAAGTTGACAATGCCCAGCGGCGTTGCGATAAGCGTTTCCCGCCAGGTGGAGTTGTCAAACTTCTCGAGGCTGACGGTCCCCGTCGGCGTGGCGTGGCGCTCGATGAGCATCGTTTCCGCCTGATTGGCGTCCTCGACGCGAAACCGCACGGTCGAAATGCCCTCTGGATGGCGTTCGAGATAATTGCGAATTTCCGATCCGCCGTGGATCGCCTCGGCCAGAACGATGCGAATATCGCCGCATCGGAGCAGACGCCGGCGCGTTCCCGTCGCCTCCACGTGCCGACCCGTTGTTGAGGCGACGAGTTGAAAACCGAATCCACGCGTCAGAAATGACAGCCAGGGCTCGGCCCGCCGAACGGCCAGCTCAAGACTGTGAATCCCCAGGATGCCAAGCGTCGCCCTCGCCATGATCGCACTCCTTCGCGCCGCAGGCGGCGGCCTTACGTCTCAGATGCCGACGATTCTATCGGTTGCGAAGAGCCGGGTCGAGATTGAAGTCCGCAGAGGCCGTGACGCCCCCGTCATCGAACGCGGTCGAAAGAAATCACAGCTCGCGCCGTCGACGACTCTCGAGGCGGCTAATCAAAAGCGCCGAACACGGCGAACAGAATAATGCAGGCGACGGCGCCGAAGATGAGAAGAAGAAGTCCATCCGTCACAAAATGATCCGTGGCCTTATTTGAGAACCCTTCCCTGGCGGCGAAGGCCGACGCAAGATCGTCGAGGCCTTCCAGCAGCGACGGATCCGAGGACTCATCCGGCGCCGAAGAAGCGACTGCGCCCACCGACGGACGCTCCGTGAGGCGGATCGGCGCGCCGCTCTGAGCATCAAATCGAGGCCGCATCGCTCCGCTGACTGACTCATCGACATAACGACACGGCGCCCCGCATCGCCCGCAGAAGAGAGACGGATCGCCGATCTGAGATCCACAGTTCGCACACTGCATGGTGGCCCTTCCATGTGTGACCCGACAACTGACGGATGATTATCTCCGACGCGTCTTCGGCGTTCAAGTAACGTGTCAGCCGCCCAGACCCGGAATGACTCCGCCCAGGCCCTTCTTCTTCTCCTTCTTTCCGCCCTTGCCGCCCGCGTCCTTCTTCCCGTCCTTGCCGCCACTCTTGTCGTCTTTGCCGCCGCCCAACAGGCCCTTCAGGGCGTCGCCGGCGCCCTTCTCGGTCGTGCGTTTGATCGCCTCCTTGATCAGGGCGTCCGTGGCGACCTTTGAAAGTTCCAGCTTCGGATTCTCACGTGTCCCCGCAATCGGAATATCGATTCGTGAGCCTGTCAGCACTTCGGCGTATTGCGCGACGGGTCCCTTCACGCCGAGCCGTTGCAGCAGCTCCGGGCGCACGGGGACCGACACGACGAGGTCCACAGTATCGTTCAATCCCACGGACCCGCGGAATCGCAGGTCAAAGTCGTACGGGAAAATCATCGCGAAGTTCTCATAGTGAATGCGCCCGTCGTGGACGTTGAAGTCGGCGCCCTCGAGGCCCACGGAGATCTTCTCGCCTGTTGTCGTGGCGAGCCCCAGTTTGATCAATTCGCCGAGAACGCCGCCGGGTTCGACCTTGGCATTCTTCAGTTCGAGCTTGCCGCCACCACCACCGTCACTGGGACGTTCGCCCATCGGAAGTTCTAGGTTGTTGAACGTCAGGTTGACGGCGCCTTCCGCTGAGACAATGTGATAAAAGACGGGATTGATTCGGCTGAGCAGCTCCCGCGAGAGCTCAGGCGTGAACTTGACGCCATCCAGCGTGGCGACGCGGCCGGGGATACGCAGCGTCGATGAGGCGAGATCGTAACGCGACGACAGATTCACGCGGCCCTGTGCGGCGCCGATGGTTGTCGGCGCAACGATGAACTCGCCCTTCTCCACTTTCATGTCGATCTTCGCCTGCGTCAGATCGATGCCGACGATATTCGCGGCGTCCCACGTGACGGCGACGGCGCCGTTGGCGGCGCGATACGGCGGCGTATCACCCTTCCGATTGAGCGGTCCCGACAACGCAATCTGGCTGCGGCTCGTCCCGCGCACGCTGACGAGCTTTGCGGACGAAGGACTGAGCTCGGCAAGCAGTTTCGTGAGCGCGGCCCACTCCGTGCTGTATTCACCCTTGAGATCTGCAACGGCGTCGGAATCGTAGCGATCGATCGAGCCCGCCAGCTGGGCGCTCAGAAGCCCCGACGACAGCCGATTGGTTCCCAGCCGGATCGCCTTCTGTTTCGGATCAACAGACGCGTCCAGTTTCACATCGACGCGATCCTCGCGCACGGCGCCCGCCCCTTCGCCAATCTCCAGCTGCGAGACGCCACCATCGGCGACCAGCTGGAATCCACTGGCCGACTGGCGAATATCGCCATCAAGCTTCAGCCGCCCCTTGAGGGCCGGCGGCTTTTCACTGTTGTTGAATTGCGCCAGCGCCGCAAACACGCCCTGCAGATCCGCGTCGGCCTTGATCGCGCCGCTGGCGTTTTCTCCCGACGCCAGATCAATGTTCGCGTCCGTGATGTTGACTGTCGCCTCCTGGCTCGCGAGCGACGCCAGGGCGATGCTGAGTTTCTCGCCGCCATTTCGCCAGGCGACATCCTTCCAGTTCACATCCAGCTTGTCGCGCAGCACTGGGCGGGAATCGGCCGTCAGCCGCGTCGCCGAGAGCTTGCCCGATGTGTCGATGTTGTTCGCATCCCCTCGAACTTTGAGATCGCCCGCAATCTGACCGCGGAATCGTTTCAGATCCGGGGCCCCGAGCGCGTCCGCCCGATTCGCCAGGAAACTCAGGTCGCCGCGATCGATCCTCAGGTCGGCGTCAAACGACCTGGACGCGATGTCGAACGAACCGGCGCCCGACATGACGATCTGCTGGTCGAGGTCAACCCGCACTGACTGCGCCTGGTAACGCGTGGGCGCATTTCCGTCGAGGTCAAGTCGGCCTGACTGCGCGATCGCGGCCTGATTCAGATCAAAGGACTTCGCGCCGGAACGAACCCTGACCCCCGATGCGTTGACATTGGCGTCAATCGCGACGCCTTTTTCGCCTTCGCGTTTCACCGCAAGCGTTCCCTCGAGCAATCCGGCCATGTCCGCGCTTCCGAGATCGACGAACGGTCCCAGGTCTCGCCTGGCGCCCGAAAGATCGCCGTTGAAGCGGCAGGTCAGCGCTTTGGGCGTCCCGGACGCGTCGATGGCGCCAAAGCCGGCGTCCACCTTGAGCTGCTCGACATTCAGGCCCACGCCGTCATCGACCCGGGCGTTGAGCTGAAGCCGCATCGGCGCCACAGGCGCGTCGCCCCCTTCGCGCGACACGTTGGCGTCCGTCAGTTTCGCAACAGCGGCAACACTCGGCGCGTCGCCGCCACGAATATCAATGCGCTCCACTTCCAGCACACCTGATCGGACAACCTGCCCGGGCTGCAACTCAAGCACGCCCGGCAGCGCGCGATCGACCTGGGCGAGATCGAGGCGCGAGGTCGCCGAGAGTTCGAATGCGGGAAGCTTCAGGGACTTACCGCCCAGCAGGGCCGCCACCAGATCGTCAGCGGACACACTCGGCGCCGCCTGGTCGGTATCCACTTTCAGTTCGACGTTGGTGTCGCCGGGCGTTCCCTTGAGGGCGACAACGCCGTCGAGACGCGTTCCCTTCAGGTTGAAATCGCCGTTGAGCGTCATCTCGAGTGGCGCGCCGTTCGCATTCGCCACCTGGAGCCCCGAAACTTGCGCGGCGACGACGGCGCTGGAGGCGGCCGGCTTGAAATCCGCATCGACCGTCAGGGTTCCGCGCCCGGCGATTTGTCGATCGGGCGCCAGCATCGCCAATAGTGGTCCCAGTTCGCATTCGCCATTGGTGGCGACGCGAAGCTTGCCACTGGCGTTGCAGACATTCAGCTCGCCATCCTGCGTCAGGTTGTCAACGTTCGCCTCCGCCGTGACAGCGCCGCCGGGCATGTTGAACGCCAGCGAGCCCCTGATCGCGTTGAGCGAATCGATGTCGATATCGGCGTCGATTTTTGAGACGGTCTGCGCCTCGCCGACGTGTGGCGTCACGCGAATCTGACCATCCGTGATCACGATCTTTCCGAGGATTTCGGGCAGCCGGGCGACGCGTTCCGGTGTCTCAGGCGTCGATCTCGGCGCATCATCCGACGACGACTGAACAAACGTTGTGACGATCGTCGGCCGGTTGTTTTCGTCCATGCGAATATCAATCTGCGGCGACTCGATGCGCAGCTCGGCGAATCGCGTCGGGTCCTGTGCGACGCCGACGAGCCCCTTGCCGAGGTAGATGCGTTTCGCGGACACGACGTCCTTGTCGTCGGCGTCGCGAATGGACAGACCGTTGACTTCGAGGTCGTCAAACCAGGAGAGCGACAGCGAATCGAAACTCACATCGCCGGCGATGCGATCGTTGACGAGGCCCAGAATCGTGTTTCGCGCTTCGGGCCGCGAAAGGGCCCAGGGAGTCATCGCGACGAGCCCCACGAGTCCGAGGAGCAGCAGCAGTGTCAGCACGAGGATCCGGCGGCCCCATCGGCGTTTGCGTCGTGGCGGTTCGGGCGCGGCCTTGTTGGAGGGCTCAGGCGACGCCGCGTCGGAAACGGGATTGTCCATGGCCGGCGGAAGTGGATCGGATTCGGGAATGTTGCTCGTCATGATTGAAAGTCTCTTGAATCGCTCACGGTCGGCGAACGATGTGCGGATTCGCATCCAACCTTGTGCGAGGCGCGCGGATACACATCGTCTGACGTCGATACCATACGACAATTGCCGAGACTGGAGGATAGCCGGAAATCGCTGACGATTCCGTCGCAATCGACGGTAATTCCGTGGCCGGCTGCGAGGCGACGCGACCCGCGCCGATTGAGGCAAAACGAGCGCCCAACCCTCTGACGAACAAGCGGTTACGTCGGCGCCAGAAAAAGAGAGGTTCATCCCGGAATAACGGGAACCTCGCGAGTTTCGATTGGCCTCGACACTCGATCGCTCCACGGAGCAGTCGCTCGAATGCCGCTTGCACGCTGAAGGCGTGCCACATGGTAGCCCAGGGCAAGTGCAGCCCGCGAAGCGGGCAAACGTGGCCCTGGGTATCGGATCAACCCGGACGTTTAGCACTGAAAGTGCGAAACAAAGGCCTTGGTGAGATGCAATTCACGGTCATCCAATTCGCATCGGCGTGAATTGGCGTCCTGGAATCCCGTGATGAACCAAAAGAAAGAGAGATTCCACATCGCGATGGAACTCGCGGCGCCGATCGGCGCGACGTAATATCCGCCGTATGCGGGCCGACCTTCTCGATCCAAGGACGCCTCGTCGGAGCGTCACGACGAATTGCGCTCCCGTTGAATATTGGGGACGGCGCCCATGACCCTCTGGCACATCTTCGGCATCATTGTCGCCGTCGAGATCCTCGCGAGCGGGCTGATCGACAGTGACCTCGTTGCCCCGCTTGTCATTCGTTTCTTGTCGCGCTGGTTCCCGGAACTGCGTGAGTTCAGAAGTCCACGCGGCGCCCGCGCTCACTGGAACATGGAATTCAACGGGCGGATGACGCGATGGATTATCCTCTCCACGCTGGTCATTCCGATCCTCGCCGTTGTGAACTTCCTGCTGAGGTTGGACCCGCGCCTCGTTGTCGTCTTGATCGGAACGCTCTGGCTGCCGGGGACATTGGTCCTGATGCTAGCGTTCAATCGACGCGCGATCCGGACGAGCCTGCGACGCTCGCTACTCTACGAGGGAACGGAGTTCTGCCGCGTGTGCGGCTATCGCCTGAACGGCGTCGAATCGGCCAACTGCCCGGAATGCAATGAGCCCAGACGGGTGAAGCTCGCCACAGGAACCCCGCAGTAGCATGCGAAAGCGGCTCCTTCACATGATCGGCCGGGTGGCGCTGTCGGCGGCCAAACCGGCGCCACTGGTGGCTTGCCCGAGGCTGTCCGGGAATTCGACCTCTGACCGAGCAAAGACGATCCGCGAGGAAACACCAGTAATTGCTGGACAAACGAACGCTCTGAAAGAGCGAAACATGTCAGCCCGGGGCCAGCGCAGACCGCGAAGCGGTCGAAGCGCAGCCCCGGGTTCGCGTACCCTCTCGAGATTAGGCTCCGTCTGAAAACTCGATTTTATTTGCAAGAGTGTCCGATGTCATAAGAAAATCAGTGATGAAAGGAGTTCATCATGATTCGACATCGGCTCACGGATGAGCAGTGGCGGTTGATCAA
>Ga0116151_10003904_pt1 | contig 13211 bp, 10 predicted proteins | sample AD_UKC117_MetaG_FD_89893 | JGI IMG/M metagenome (GOLD analysis project Ga0116151, IMG submission 89893) | Active sludge microbial communities of municipal wastewater-treating anaerobic digesters from Hong Kong - AD_UKC117_MetaG | ecosystem: Engineered > Bioreactor > Anaerobic > Digestate... | reverse complement strand
TTTAATCTCCTCTATTTTCACATTACTCTCTTTTACTAACTTTTCTCCCTCTTCTCTTAACATATCTGCTTGATCTTCAGAAAATCCTTGTTTCTGTTGTTCATCTATATCTTGCATAAATTTCTGCCTTACCTGTCTTACAGCTATTCTTGCGTCCTCTACTCTCTCTTTCATAACCTTCACATACTCTACTCTTCTTTCTTGAGTTAAATCAGGTATAGATACTCTTACATGGTCTCCCTCTGACACAGGATTAAATCCTAAATTAGCAGAGGATATTCCTTTAGAGATGTTATCCATAATACTTTTATCCCAAGGTATTACTATTAAAGACCTATTATCTGCAACATTAATAGTTGCGTAGTTTTTTAATGGAGCTTCTGTTTGATATGCATTTATTAATACATCTTGGATTAGTTCAGGAGTTGCTCTTCCTGTTCTAATTTGTGCTAGATCTTCAGTAAGATTATCTACACACTTGTCTAAATCTGTTTTAAATATATCTATATCCATATTTACTTAAATATTTAAGTTATATACATATGATATTCTAAAACAAAAGGAATCTCAATATGGGTAATTTAGGGCTATTTTTTGTTTAAACCCAATCTTTCAAACATATTCTTCTCTTCTTTAGCACTTTTTTCTTCTATTAATTGTTCTTTTTTCATTACTGGAAGTGTTACAGTAAAAACACTTCCTTTACCTACTTTACTACTAATTTCAACTTTACCTCCATGAGCCTTGATTAAGCCAAAGGTAACAAAAAGCCCCAGACCTGTTCCACCTGGTCTTACTAAATGTACCTTGTCCTCTCTGTTTGTTAAATATTGGTTTGATCTATAGAATTTCTTTCCAATGTTCTTTAAGTCCTTTTCTCCGATACCTGTACCCGTATCAGAAAATACAATTTTTACGAAGTTCTTTTGAGCATCTAACTTAATCTCTAACCCCCCCTTATCTGTATATTTAATTGCATTGCTAATTAGATTATCTAAAATCTCATGGACTCTAATCTTATCTGCATATATCTTGGGAAAAGATTTATCCTTGGGTTTTTGATATTTAATATATAGCCCTTTTCTTTTTGCATCCATTTCATGACCAAGTATTGCGTCTTCAATTAAATCTAAAACATTGACAGATTCTCTGTTTAACTCCATCTGATTATCATCTATCTTTGTAGCATTTAAAAGAACATTAATTAGGGATATCTCTTTTTCAATGTTTTCACCTATTACATCCATATACTCCTGGTGTTTTTTTAATACACTCATACTTTTAAACTTATTTTTTTCAATAAGTCTTGCCATTAACTCATGGTAGTTCCTAATTACAGTCATTGGAGTTCTTAACTCATGCCCCATGATATCAACCATATCATGCTCCCTTTTTCTAGATTCGTTAAGTTGGTTTACTTTATTCTTTAAATCTTTTGTTTGTTCAGCAACCTTACTTTTTAATACTGAATTGAAATTTTGTACCTCTTTATGCAAAATAGCTCTACCCATTGCTACACTAGCATTTGCGATAATATCTTCTAAAAAACGCATATCCTCTATTGAGAACGGTGTGGAATCTTTCTTTTTACCAATGATTAATATCCCATTTAACTGTACCTTTCTATTCAATGGAAGAATAACGGAAATTTTCTCCCTTTCCATACACTCTATTATTCTCCCTATCCTATTCTTTTTATCTTTAATATCTCTCTGTTCTGTTTTCTTAATCTCATCAAGAACTATTACTGGATCCTGCTCAATATCTTTCCAATAGTTTATTACTTGAAGAAGATCTCTAACTCCTACTAACTCAAATCCTATTAGCTTTCTATACAATATTTTGCTATTTTCTTTATCAAATATTAATACTCCAACCTTTTCAAGATTTAAAAACTTTTTTACAGTATTTACAACATATACAGAGATTTTATCCATATCTAACTGAGTACTAGTTAATTTCAGGAATTTACTTAGTACTTCAGAAGGGTGTAATTGCACATATACAAATCTTTCCTCTATCAATTTGCTCATATACTCACTAAACTTCAAAAATCCATAAGCGAATATTGGTGCGATTACAAATGATAGTAATATTGAATTTGAAGATATCAACCCTCCAAGAGATTTTTCTGCAAAGAAACCAAAAACAAAGAAAAAGAGTACCGCAAAAATTGAAAGAGAAGAGAAAAAGAGTATCCTCCCAATGAGAAATCTAATTCCCAAAAATCTGTGTCTAACAATTGATATAAATGTAAAACCAACAAATATTATTAAAAATGCAGGTCCGTAACTTGAGAGATAGAATAAACTAAAAAAAATAGGCAGAATTAAGTTTGTAATCAAAGCTCCTACAGCTGTAAGCACTACACCCAGTAAAATATACTGCAGTTGAATTCTCTCTACTCCTTTCGATTTCCTAAATTTGTAAATTAATTGGTATACGAATACAGAAAAAAGAACCGCGAAGTGTAAAAGATATACAGGCATACCTTTACCAAATTGAATACTAGAGTATCCATTTTCTACAAGTACCTCACTTACAATAAGATTTGTAAAACCAAGGAATACAACAAAAATAGTAGAAATTAAAGAGAGTTTTCTAAACCTAATACTAATTAAAGATTTAGATTCAGGATAAACGGAAGAAAAATTAAAAAGAGCCCATACAAGTAAACTTGTTGAAACAAAAATTAATCTATTAAATAGTAATACCAGTCTATACTCAGCTACAGTATTGGAGAAATAATTAGAGAACACCCAGCTAATAATAAAAAGAATAACAAGAAGAAAATAGATGTTGGTCTTAGATTTCCTATTTGATGAAAAGGCTGATATTCCAAAAAAAAGCAGAACTCCACTAATTAATAATAAAAATACTACTTCCATAGGTTATTGTAGAATATAAATTGTGTACTTATACTCCAGTATACCACTCAAAACCTTGAATATCATTTTCTCCCCTAAGAAATCTTGCCATGTTCCTACTTGACACCTTTTCATCAGCATTCTGTATTGCTTGTTCAATATTTATTATTTGAGGTGTAGATTCAGAACCAAGATATCTAACAGATGGGCCTATTTTAGGCAACCCAAAATTAAAATAAATACCATTTAACATCTTTACAACACGATTATCTGTAGTAGCTAACCACTCTTCTATCTCATTTACCCTACTATACTGAGCAGCAATTCTTAACAAAGCAACTGCTACTGAAACAGGAGCATCTTTATATTTCGCAAACTGTGATAGCTCTGCTTTTACATTAGCAACTTTTTCTCTCCAATCTTGCTCTATTAGTATGTTTTCGTCCGTAAGAGTTGGTAGTTTAAACATATTATTCCCGGAATCGTTATTAGCCATAATTAATCTAACAGAACCAACAATACCTTGGGAAGTTTTTGCTATAAATTGAGCTGATTGCCAATGATATTTATCTAAGTAAAGCTGTTGACCACCACTAAATTTTAATAATAATCCCTCGTTAAGGAATTTATCGAAAAGCTTGGGCTCTAATGATTCGTATAGAAGTCCAAGTCCATTTTCCTGTACTACCTCTTCAGCCTCTAAATCTATCCTAGCAAAAGGTATTCCCTGTAAGTATCCCTCACGAATATACCTATCTGTAACAACATCAAGTCTTCCAATCATCTCTTGCGGAGTTACTGCAAGACCAACAGATACCTCTCCTTCTAAAAGTTCTTTTTCTTTAATAACAAACTCTGATTCATTCATCATAATATATATTACCCTAAATTTTTAATTAAGTCCTTAACTCCCTCACTCCTTTTATTTATAACTGAAAGAGTTCTTAATAACAAGGGAATTTTACTTACAACATTTGGATTGCTTCTTCTAACCTCACTAGGGATATCAACCATAATGATATCTTTAATATCTTCTCCTGATACAATTCTTCTCATTGATTCAACCATTAAAGCACTAAGTACTGTTGCCGTTGTCCCTAACTGATATGTTCTTCCATCATTTTGGTCTCTATTAATTAATTCTTTTAACTGTTCTACTGGTACTTTCAACGGATTAATTGGTCCTGTAAATGCATCATAAACATAACTTAGAAATTCTGCATCAGAAATATTTTCTTCATTGTATGCATTTTGTATACTCTTAAATTCATCAATTTTCTCCTGTGTTAATTCTCCCTTCAGAGGATCTATTTCCTCTTTGTCGTAGCGATATACTGCTACCATGGCTGTTCCAGCTAGGTCATATCCTACTAAAACAGGTTTCTCATATATTGCTGCCCATTTATGTAATTCATAAATCATATCTAGAGATCTAATATCAACAGCATCTACAATAATATCTGAATTTTCAACTAATTCTTGTGCATTCTCTAAGGTTAACCCACTATTAATACTCTCTACATTGATAAAGGGATTTACATCTCTAAGGTTATCAGCAGTCATTTCTGCCTTATTCTTCCCTACCTGATTTACTCTAAATTGCTGTCTTGAAAGGTTATCATAGGCTACAACATCTGGATCTAATACTGTAATATTTTCAGCTCCAGACCTTGCACACATCATAGCTATTGGATTTCCCACACTACCTGTACCTGCGATTAGAATATCTGAACTTCTAAAGGCCTCTTGGATTTCAAAAGGAATGAATTTGCTTGAAGATGCTGTTAGTTGAGCATAGAACTCTTCTTGGGTTAATGAAATACCAATATTATTGGCTCTCTCTGTACTAATTAGTTCTTTTTCCATTATTTATAAATATATTCTACATATATATAGTTTCTAATAACAGGAATATTTTACCTTAAAACCAGAAAAATAACAACCCTATAGTACTTTAGGGCTGTATATAAGTATATTTACTTTCCAAACTCCCAGATTAAAAATCTTCTAACTTCTAATGGCTCACCTAGTTTAGAAATAGCTTCATCTAATAAGTTTTGAATAGTTTTAGATTCATCTTTAAACCATTTTTGAGATAGTAAACACCTCTCTTCATAGAATTTGGATAGTTTACCGGTAATTATTTTCTCTGCCATTTCTTCTGGTTTACCCTCACTAATTACCTCTTTTTTGAATATTTCCGTTATCTCTGAGAGCTTTTCTGCGGGAATACTCTCTTTAGAAATATATACAGGTTTCATAGCAGCAATCTGTAGGGCTAATTCATGTACAAAGGCTCTAAAGTCATCATTTCTAGCCACAAAATCAGTTTTACAAGTAACCTCTACTAATGAAACTAATTTCTGCTCCTTACCATGAACATATGATTCAATAATTCCCTCACCTACACTGCAGCACTCATTTTCAATAGGCTCATCCCAACCTCTCTCTTTGATTAAAGCTACTGCTTTTTCAAAATCCTTTCCACTCTCTTCAAAAGCTAATTTACAATGACCAATTTTAGCCCCTGTGAGATTATGTAATCTATTAACTACATCACTTCTACTGTTAATATATTCAATGGCTTTATCCATATCACCATCTGTTTTAGTAAGGGCTTCTTTACAAAGACCCATACCTGCTGAAGTTTTTGCTCTTAGTAATTTAATATCTTCTATTGATATACCCATAGCAGTATTTAAAACAAAATTATTTAATAGCTTTTACTATCTCCTCTGCTGCTTTTTCTCCAATCCCCTTTATCTCAACTAAATCCTCTTTACTCTTACCCACTAAATCATCTAAAGTTTTAAGACCATTCTCTAGTAGCGCTTTTTCTACTCTAGTTGTTAATCCTAAATCTTCAATCTTTTTTGAATTTGTTTCTGCCTTTACAGCCTCTGCTGCAGCGAACTCCTCTTCAAGATTTTTCTCCTTTTTAAGCACTCTTACAACACCAGTAGTTGCAGAGGTTACTTTACCCTCTCTCATTGCTTTTAGTCTTAATCTCTCCTCTTCTTCCATTTTCTCTTCTCTCTCTTTCTCTTGTTCATACTTAAGCTGCATACTCTCAAGATTTGCTTTATGATTTTTTCTTAAAGCTACTAAAGATGCTGATTTTTTACCCTGTTTAACTATTTCTCCAAAGAGATTTACATAAAGATTGATACTCTTAATTGAATCATCGTTTGCGGGGATTGGGAAATCTACTAAGTCAGGATCACAGTTAGTATCTATTAATGCAATTACTGGAACACCTGCAATTCTAGCTTCATTAATAGCATTCTTTTCAACCATACTATCAATTACTATTAGAAATTGTGGTAATTCATCCATGAACTTAATACCCTCATATATCTTGTTAAGTCTCTCAACATTACTTTTCATCAAGAGGACCTCTTTTTTAACTAATCCTTCCCCACCTGAAGCTAACTTCTCTTCCATCTTTACAAGAGTTTGAACACTACCCTTGATAGCATCAAAGTTTGTAAATAGACCACCTGGCCATCTTTTAGTAATGTAAAAAGCTCCTACCTCCTGAGCCATACTCTCAATAATTCCGGCAGCTTGTCCCTTTGTACCAACTATTAAAACATTCCCTTTATCTACAAGCTTCCCTAGCTCCTCTAGTGCAGTAGAAAGCAATTTCCTACTCTTAACAATATCAATTATATGAATACCATTTCTTACCTCATAGATGTATTTACTCATCTTAGGACTCCAAGCACTTTTTTTATGCCCAAAGTGTGCACCTGCTTGAAGAAATGTTAATAGCTCTGGAAGCTCTGTTTTATAGCCTTTATTTACAGTCTCTGCTTTAGGAGTTTCAACCTTTTTTGAGACCTCTTTTGTTTTTTCCATAATATTTTTCCTTTTTTCACCTATCTCTATGGGTAGAAATATATTCTATCCAGGAAATATTTAGAGATATGCGAGATATATTAAATACAGTCTCGATTATATATTCTCTCAAACTATTTATCAAGTCATACTGTAATACTTTTCCAACTATTTAATCCAATTACTATGTGATCTAGTAATTGTATACCTATTAAGTTCAAACCATCATTTAAATTCTTAGTTAACTCAATATCTTCTTTACTAGGACTACTATCTCCCGAAGGATGGTTATGAGCAAGTATTACAAATGCAGAGTTATTTGTCAGTGCAGTATATGCTACTTCTCTGGGAGATAGATTAGCACAGTTTAAAGATCCCATTGCAACACTTTCCCTTGATATGTATTCAAACCTTGAATTTAAACAAAGCATATCTACTCTTTCTCTTTTAAGGTTTTGCATATCTTTAAATATGGTATATGCACTCTGAGAATCAGTAACAACAACTTTCTCTTGGTCATATATACCGTAAACCCTTTTACCTAGCTCAATACCACAAAGAACTCTCATAGCAACAACTTCCCCTACTCCTTCAATTCTAATTAATCTCTTTAACTCTATTGAGGATTGTTTTTTTATTGCTTGCTGTATTTCCTGCATTACAGACTTAGAAATCTGTTTGAAATTTCTACCCTTAACCCCACTACCTATTAATATTTGAAGTAATTCAATATCTGACAAAACAGATATTCCCCTTTTTAAAAGTTTCTCCCTTGGTAACATGGAAAAGATTGTACTTTGTAGAAATGAAAAAGTCCTTAACTACTTCTTAGTTTCCTTTTTAATATATTTACACTTTGGATATCCGCTACAACCTATAAAGGTTTTACCCCATTTACTTCTTCTTTCAACTAAAGGTTCACCACACTCAGGACACTTCTCTTTAAGAAGAAGTGGCATAGTACCTTTACACTCAGGATATTTCTCACATGCCCAGAACTTACCGTATTTACTATTTTTTAATACCATCTTTGACTCACACTTAGGACACTTCTCAATCTTAAGATATTTATCAAAATCTAAACTTTCTATACCACCATCTAAATCTTTCATTCCCTTACACTCTGGGAATTTAGAACAGCTTAAAAACTTTCCATATCGACCCAATCTAACAACCATTTTAGAGCCACAAAGAGGACAGAGTTCTTTTGAATCACTAAGTATTACTACATCATCCTTTTTAACATCCTTATCTGCTTTTTGGATATCCTTTATTAAAGGTTTGTATTGAGCATCTAAAAATGGAATATACTCTTGCTTGCCCTTTGCTATATCATCTAATTTGTCTTCTACATTAGCTGTATATTTGTAATCAACTAGGTCAGAGAAATTCTTCTTTAAGAAATGGGTCACCACTCTTCCAATATCAGAGGGAAGTAAAAATTTCCCATCTTTACCAACATATCCCCTTGCCTGTATTGTTGAAATAATTGTTGCATATGTAGAGGGCCTCCCAACACCTAGAGATTCTAACTCTTTAACAAGGGTTGCCTCAGTAAATCTTGCAGGAGGTTGAGTAAATTTCTGTTCTGTAACAAACTCATCTTTTTTAAATATATCACTCTTCTTTACATTAGAAATCTCCTGAATTAATTCGTCTTCTTCCTTACTATTTCCATATATTGCTCTAAATCCATCGAAAAGTGTTTTTTGTGCACCTACAGAAAATGTATATATATTTTTTAACTTGTTAACTGGTTGGAAATATATACTTAAATTCTCTACTCTTTTTGATTCCATCTGGGAAGATATAGCTCTTTTCCAAATTAATGAGTAAAGTTTGAACTCGTCATTATTTAACTTACCCTTGGCAACATCTAAATTAAAGGAAAAGTCTGTAGGTCTTATCGCTTCGTGTGCTTCTTGAGCATTTTTACTTCTGTTTTTAAAAAATCTTGGTTTCTCAGTAAGATATTGATCCCCAAATGTGGATTTAATAACTTGACGAATCTGCTCTACTGCTTTGTTACCCATATACACAGAGTCTGTTCTCATATATGTAATATGTCCTGATTGGTACAAACTTTGGGCTAAAGCCATAGCTCTTTTCGCACTATATCCCAATACATTATTTGCTGATTGTTGAAGTGTTGAAGTCGTATATGGGGGGTATGGATTTTTCTTAATCTCTTTTTTTACAATATCAACAACTTCATACTTGCTATCCCCTAACTCTTTTTTCAAAGAATCTACCTCTTTTGAATCTTTCGGGATATATTTTTTACCATCTTTTTTAAGTAATTTAATTTCCAAATTCTCTTTCTCTTTCCTTACTTTTACTAAGAAATTCCAATACTCTTCAGGTTTAAAGGCCTCTCTTTCTTCCTCTCTTTCTACGATGATTCTTAAAGCAACAGATTGAACTCTACCAGCAGAAAGACCGTACCAAATCTTTTTCCAAAGTAATTCAGAGAGTTTGTATCCAAAGAGTCTATCTAATACTCTTCTAGCTTTTTGTGCTTCTACTAAATTGTTGTTTATCTTTGCTGCATTTTTAATTGCCTCTAAAATTGCATCTTTCGTAATTTCATGGAATGTTACTCTTTTAGAGTTTTTTAATTTTAAAAAATCATTTACATGCCAAGCAATAGCTTCCCCTTCTCTATCTGGGTCCATTGCAAGATATACTTTCCCCTCCTTAGGAACAGCCTTTTTTAAATCTTTTAAAATCTTACCCTTTCCATATATTGTTTCAAAAAGAGGTTTATACCCATTCTCTACATCTACTCCTAAATCACTCTTGGGCAAATCTATTACATGTCCCACCGTAGCCATTACCTTATACTCTTTTCCTAAATACTTGTTTATTGTCTTAGCCTTAGCTGGAGACTCAACGATTAACAAATTCTTGTAACTCATTTTTTCTTTCATAATCAACGTAAAAATACACAATACTTAAATATATGTCAAATACACACCTTCTGTATATTACCTCTTTTAAATGAAAAAATCTTTAACTTTACTGTACAAACCCATTTGCCACCATCCAAGTTATTAACTGTTTAATAGCGGCCACTGAATTAGAACTTGACCCTCCATCTTCTAGCAGTATTGAGAATGAATATTTAGGATTCTTATACGGGAAAAAACCTGCTGCCCATGCATGAGTATCTTCATATACCCCCTTACTATTTAATTTCCCAAACTCAGCAGTACCTGTTTTTGCTGCAACAACAGTACCGGTAGATCCCAATGACTTTGCAATTCCCCTAGAACCGTATACAACCTCCCACATACCCTGTTTAACTACATCTAAAGAATTTTGAGATACAATCTCCTCTCTTAAAGGTTTATACTCTATTTCATACTCAAAACCGTTCTCATCAACAAACTTCTTTGCTATATGAGGAGTATGTAGTGTTCCTCCATTGGCTATTGCTGCTATCCAATTAGACATCTGTATTGGTGTTACTAAAGTAATACCCTGCCCTATTACTGAATTGCATGAGTCTCCCTCTGGGTACCATATTTCCTCTAACCAAGGACTACTGGTTTGTGATAATATCTTTTTGTTTTCTGGAGATGGCATTCTACCAGGCATCTCTCCAGGGATATCTATACCAGTACTTTGACCTATTCCAAAAGCTTCTAAATATTTTACTAACTCATTCATACTCCAATCTCTAATCATTTCACAGAAGAATATATTAGATGAGACCATTAAAGCATCTGTCACACTTAATGTCCCATATGAATGATTTCTAAACTCTTGAAAAGGAGCTCCGTTAGAGAATGTATACCCTGTTCTACTTATGTATTTACTGTTTTTGTTAATTACTCCTGCTTCTAAACCTGCAGCCGCAACTATTGTTTTAAATGTTGAACCTGGAGGAATTTGAGCAGCTATACTTCTATCTAAAAGAGGGTTTCTCCTATCTTTTATTAACTTATCATATTCATTTTGAGAAATCCCATTAACAAAAAGATTGTTATCATACGAGGGGTAGCTTACAATAGCGAGGATTTCCCCACTGTTAACATCTTCAATTACCCCTGCTCCACCAGCAGCAGAATTATTATCAACAGCATCTTTTAATACCCTATACATCTCTTTCTGAATATCTGAGTTAATACTCAAATACAAGCTTTTTCCAGATACAGGTTTACAAAGTGTATACTGTGTATTTGAGACACTTCTTCCGAATACATCTATCTCTTGAGCTATTTTCCCCTTTGTTCCTTTTAATTGATCTTCATAGAATTTCTCAACTCCTGATTTCCCAACAATATCCCCAACTGTAAGATGAGGGTATTTTTCAAGATCATTTTCAGAGGCCTCTGAGGTATATCCTAAAAGATGGGAAAAGATTTCACCTTCTAAATATCTCCTTTTATTACCATTATCAAGTGTAACTCCCTCTAAAGAATCTCCCATTGCTTTAATTTTAATTACCAAATCATTACTTATATCAGAAGCCAAAAGAATTTTATTAGTATATTCTTCTTTTTTATATATAGAAAAAACCCTGTCTGAAAGCGATGTATACTTAGTCCCATCACTTTCTGTTTGTTTCCAACTATCTCCCAATATACCCCCAAGGGTATCAAGAGTATCTTCAATTCCTTGATTATCAAGCCCATCCTCTTTGTAATATTTCTCAAGTAAAAGATATACATTTACCGAGGATACATTCTCTACTAGCTTTTGACCCTTTGAATCAAAAATAACGCCTCTAAAAGCATCTACAGAGGTTATCCTTACTTTGTTATCCTTAGATCTTGTTAACATCTCCTCACCCTGAACAACTTGGAGTTTAACCAAATTTATTATTAATACAAAAAAGACTAATGAAAACAGTAAGAAGGCGTATATGAAATTCCACCCAGAGATACGTACCTCGTTGCCCTTACCCAAAATCACCTTAGATATCTTCCCCTTCCTCTTTACAGACACATTCCCATTGTTATTAACAATAGGTTTATGCATCTTTTTAGAAACTAATTTTTTATCAAACTCTATCTTTGCCATATATATTAATCTAAAGTAAGCCTACTTTTTGATCCCTCATACTGAATGGATTTCAAAAACCTATTAACAAAAGCATAAAGGATAGTAGTTATACCACTTACTACTGCTATATTTACTAAACTACCCCAAACCTTAGGAAATGCGCCATCCTGAAGCAGTGAACCTATTAGCAGAAGAAGTATGTAGTAAAGGAATGTTGAAAGTAAAATAGTTAGATAGTGTAATTTCCCCTCAGAGGGTATCACTATTGAAAGTAGATCAAAAACAAAGAGTAAAATTGATATAACTAAAACATGTGTACCTAAAGGAAAATGATTTACAGAATCCAAAGTTATAGCGAAGAAAGTAATTAGTATATAGTAAACAACCGGGTTAATTCTTTTCCAAAGTAGTAAAAGAACTAATATTAGAATCGAAAAAGAAAATAACTCAAAGAGAAAACTCTCTAAGAAAAGTAATACAAATATTGAAATTATAATTAATAATACCTCTATCATTTCTTTATTACATACACATTTAATATATTCCCATAATCGAATATCGGAGATACAAATCCACTCTTATTTGTAGACGCTGGATTGTTAGATACACCAACTAAAGTACCTAATACAAATATATCCTCTACTCTACTATCTCTTATTAAAACAAAATCTCCCTCTTTAACATCAGAATTAATTCCTAGATTCTCAATTAATATATTATCTGATTTGCCTATTACCACTCCTGTAGATTTAACTAAACTATCTATTCTATTTTCCTTATTTAAATCTACACTTCCAGGTAGCACAACAACTTCAAAACTACTAGATGGATTTAATGGTAATCTTACCCTACTACTGTACAGAGAAACATCAGAAATCATTCCTATATACACCCTTCCCAGTATTACAATATCTCCTATTTCAATACCGTTTTCCTTTCCTACATTTATCAAAATACTACCTTGAGAGTTATCGGTAATTATCTTAGCTTGAATATACTCTCTTTCGTTAATAAGAAAGGAGCTTTGTTCTTTCAAACTTAGATACTCATTATAGTCTAGTAACTTCTCAGAGTTCTCTACCTTTAATTTCGCTATCTCCTCTTTCATCTCATTAAATTCCGTAATATAGCTAGATGCATCAATCAATGCCTCTTTCCAGTTATTTACTTTTTTACCGGCATTACTACCATAAACATGAATAGGAGAGAAAATATATGCAAAAGGATACTTAACCCTATCCCCTAAGGTTGTCTGACCTAAAAGCACCAATATTATGGAAAATATTAAGTAGAGAAACTTAGAATAACTTTTAAAGTCAAACTTCCTTTTCATCATATTCATTATTAAATAATCTCATCCCAAGATCTTTGAACTCTCTGTAACAAATCAATGTGATCTAACATCTTTGAAGTTCCTTTTGCAACGGCTGCCATTGGCTCTTCAACAATATTAATTGGAATATTTAATTCCTCTTTCCAATATGTATCTAATCC
>Ga0116151_10003898_pt1 | contig 13220 bp, 17 predicted proteins | sample AD_UKC117_MetaG_FD_89893 | JGI IMG/M metagenome (GOLD analysis project Ga0116151, IMG submission 89893) | Active sludge microbial communities of municipal wastewater-treating anaerobic digesters from Hong Kong - AD_UKC117_MetaG | ecosystem: Engineered > Bioreactor > Anaerobic > Digestate... | reverse complement strand
TTTTACTCATTGTTGGTGTATTGCTGGCCGCTTTCTTGGCCGCATGCGGAGGGCAGCAGGAAACGACACCCCTGCTTTCCGATTTACAGACAGGAAGTGATGCAGTCTCAGTCACAGAGACAATGGTTTTAGAAACGGCCGTCGACGAACAAGGCGCCGTCAGTGTGGCCGTCACGCCGTTGGATATCAGCGACGATGTACCCACCCTGGATTTCGAAGTAGCCATGAACACTCATTCTGTTGATTTGGGCATGGATCTGGCAACGCTGGCGACACTGACGACGGATGACGGCCGTACGGTGAACGCCTCGCTCTGGGATGCAGTCCCCGGCGGGCATCATGTGTCCGGCGTCCTTTCTTTTCCGGCGAAAGAGGGAGGAACGGCCGTTATCGCGAACGCCTCCCGGTTGACACTGACCATCCATGATGTGGATGCCCCTGAGCGTATCTTTTCCTGGTCACTGACAAATTAACCCGTCCTATAAAAAACACGTATGCTGATTTCCCTCATTTCCTAAAGGAGTTAACCATGAAAGCAAAAGCCTACCGTAGAAAAGCAACTCGACAGAAATCGAAGAACCGGCGCTGGATGCCGCTTGTTTTACTGGCGGCTGGTGTCCTGCTGCTGGGAGTGGGATTGGTCGCCTATATCTCTGCGCCGCCAACGGCCAGCGCCTCCCTGTCATATAGTGAGGAAGATGTGGCACATGAGCAGCCAGTTTTGGCCGTTCATGAAATGGGTGAAGGGCCGCCAATTCCTTTCCTGCCCCGCAATCAGGCGCAGCCCAAAATTCAGACACCGGAGAAATTTTATAACTTTGGCGTCATTGGTCCGCAGGATGTGGTGGAGCGGGAGTTTATTATTCGCAATAGAGGAGATGCCCCGCTAACAATCAGCCGCGCGTATACTACCTGCGGCTGTACAAAAGCTGAAATCTCGGCCACCGTTATTCCTGCCGGACAGGTAGCTACAGTTAAGCTCATCTTTGACGCCGGTTTCCACGATGCGGCCGGGCAGACGGTACGCCGTGGTCTAATTATTGAAAACAACGATCCTAGCCAGTCTCAGGCAGAAATCTGGGTACAGGCATCGGTACGGTCCAATTAAAGGTCCGTAGTGTCAGGAAGGATAAAGGAAGGTTTAATGGCTGACTTGGTCACAAAACTTGGCGAACAGGCGGGCCAAGAAGCGAACTCGCCGCCCCGCTTTCGTCTGAGCATGCTGGTCATTTTTGGGTTTGTGTTTAGCTCACTGGGGCTTTTAGGGTGGGGATTGGGGCAAGTGAACAGCGAACAGGTCGACTATGGTATGGCGCCGGACTTAACCATCACCAGCTTCGCGGGTGAAACGTTTACGCTGAGTGACTTGCGCGGTCAGGGGGTTATTATCAACTTCTGGGCGTCCTGGTGCCCACCTAGCCGTGTGGAAGCGCCCTGTCTGGAAGCTGCCTGGCGCAACGTTGGCGCCATCAGGGCCACTAAAGGCGTTAATTTCCTGGCACTTCATGGGATGGACCTCACGATTTCCGGTTACTCGCAGGCGCAGGATATTTTGGCTCAGGCCGAGGCCGCTTAGGAAACTATGGATACTTATCAGGAAAAAACGCATGCCGGTCACGGTATCATCGTTCCGCTGCTGGCGCTGCTCAGCTTGTTCTCGCTCGCGCTGGCGATTGTGCTCGCTTTCTCTTCAGGGCCCGGTGTGCAGACAGAAACAGAAGCCCTTGCCAGTGGCGGTACGCATGCGCTTTCCGGTCTTGCCCAGATGGACGTTACGCCAGAAGCTCTTCAAGTTGCCTTGCCGGAGGCATACCATTTGGGTGTCAACTGGGGTGATTTAGGACCTCGACTGGTAGCAGCCGGTGCGATTGATCTCGAACGCTTTGTCAATCTTTACGAGGATTCAGGACGGCCGTTAACCTCAGCGGAAAAACATGTCCTCAGCAAAGGCAGCGACAATCCCATTGTTATTGATTTTGAGAATGCGCGCTTTCTGCTGAATTTTTTCTGGGCCGTGGGGCTGGTCAATCAGAATCCGATTCTGACGGAAGGCCCCATGATGCAGGCGAGCGAGGGCAATATCGGCCGTTTTGCCTCAACCGGTGGCTGGACGCTGGGCAGCTATCCCGTCACTGAGCTGTATGCCAGTACGCCGCTGATTATCCTCACGCCGGAGCAGCAGGCGCGCCTGCAGGAAGTGGCGACAAACGTGTACCGACCGTGCTGCGACAACCACACGGCTTTCGCTGATTGCAACCACGGCATGGCGATGCTGGGATTGTTGGAACTGCTGGCCAGCCGCGATACCTCCACGGCGGACATGTTTGCGGCAGCCAAGGCTGTGAACGGCTTTTGGTTCCCGCAGCAGACATTGGAAACGGCCGTTTTTTTCAAAGCGGCCATGAACATGGACTATGACGACATTGATCCCTGGATGGCCGTAGGCCCGGAAGTGTTTTCCGGCACCGGTTTCTGGCAAGTCCATCAGTGGCTTGCTGACAATGGTTTATTAGCACAACCACAGGGCAATGGTAATTCTTGCGGAGTTTAAAAAGGAAACAATACATCATGAGAAAGAAGAGAATATATTCATTCGTGGTAATTGCCCTGCTTCTAGCCGGGTCTGCCCTCACCGGATGTGGGGGAACGGCCGTGACCCACAATCATCCTATGGCGCCGATTGAAGAGATGCCCACGGATGTACAGCGCTCGGCGCGGAAAATTCGTGAGGCTTACCAGTTTGCCGTCGCCAATCCGGAAGTCGCTGACGCCGTTCCCTGCTATTGCGGCTGTGCCGGCATGGGGCATACTTCCAGCTACGATTGTTACGTTGCCGGTGTAGATGGAGATGGCCTGATGCAATTTGACGATCATGCCACATACTGCTCCATTTGCATTGACATCACCCAGGATACGATGCGCCTGCTCGATGAAGGGAAAAGCACAGCAGAAATCTTTACTCAAATCGAAGCAGACTATGCCCGTTTTGGGCCCCCTACTGTTAAACCTGAAACGGGAGGAACATCATGAGAAAATGGATACTGGTAATTGCAGTAGGTTTGTTGATGGGTGTTTTGTTAAGTGCCTGTAGTGGCCAACCGCAGATTGTGGTCAGTGAAACGGCTATACAACTAGGGGATGTGGTGAATGGTGAGATTATCGAACGCGACTTGCGGGTGGAAAATGCCGGCGAGGCGGCGTTAACGATTGACGCCGTGACGACGTCATGTGGCTGTACCCAGGCCAGTGTAGAGCCAACTACGATTCCGCCGGGTGGAAGCGGCACACTGCACATTGAATTTGATTCCGGTGCCCACGGCCCAGATCTGACGGGACAACTGATTCGCCAGGTGTTTGTGTCTTCCAACGACCCGCAGCAGCCGGAACTTATGGTGGAACTGGCGGCTAACATCCTGTCACCCGCAACGCCGTAAGCCATTTGGCGCTCCTGTTATACGCCGAATGGCGGAGTTTTTTGCAAGCGTTTCTCAATTAAAATGATGGGTACGCTCGGATAGCGAATTCCCTCTTATTTTAGGAGAAGAAAGCTTGTGAAAAGAATAATTGTGGTTGTTGTTCTACTAGCGACGGCTGGCGTATTGGCGGCTTGCAGTTCGGCTGAAACGGACGCTGTTCCCACGGCAGAATTCACGTTAACGGCTACGGATATTGCCTATGATGTGAATCGGCTGGAGGTGGTCGCAGGTCAGCCAGTCAGGGTGACATTGCGTAACAACGGCGCATTGGAACATGATTTCAGTATTATGGAGATGCCGCATACGGGTGACGTGTTGGCTGAGGAAGCAGAAGGCGGCATGGCTGGTCATGACATGAGTAATATGAGTATGGATCCGGAGATTCATGTGGCCTCGCCAATGGGAGATAGTCTAAGCGTCGAATTTACGCCAACCACGCCAGGCGAATATGAATTCTTTTGTACGGCGGCTGGGCACAAAGAGGCAGGTATGGTGGGTACGCTGATTGTGACAGCGCCTTGACAACTGTAGCTGTTATTGATAGGTAAATAAAGCAGAAGAGACGGCCGTTAATCGGCCGTCTTGCTGTTTCTCTGCGCAGCAGCCAGTATGGATTCAATCCGCAGGCTTAGTTCCGAGGATGCCGCTGCATCGGGGTTGTCAACGAGGGAGAACCAGGTGCGACCGCTATGGCTTTGAGCCACCAGCGTTACCGGCAGCGATCCGGCTCCATACACCAGGAATACCTCTAAATTGCAATCGCAAGAATGGATGTGACGGGTACAGGTGCAGGCTGTGCCTGCGCGTGCTGACTGCAAACTAAATGTTGGTGAAACCCGTAGACCTGCTTTCTGTAACAGCTCGGTTACCCGCTGAGTGATGAAGTGACCAGGCTTATCTACAGTCAACAGTTGTGTCATGGCCAAAAACCTCCAAACCAGTTGCGCTTTGTATAACTGTACCCAAAGGAGAAGCCGTAAAAAAGCGCCGAACGCCGCACGCTTGCATAGGCCATCTGGCTTATGAACCGCTGCGTGAATTGCCTATAACGACACGGGTGCATCCTGGATAGAATCGGAACATGATGCTCATTTGTGTGAATTATGTACTGGCCTGATTACAGACCGCGCAAAAAGAAACCATCCCCCTGGCGTGGCATTGGGGTGGTGATGGTGCTGTTTTCAGCCTTTTGCTGGCCGGGGAATTAAACGGATGGTAGCAGCTGACGTCTACTTCGACGCAACAGGCTGCCATGGCAACAAGGGTATTGGATGAACACGGATCTCCAGCTGTTGTTTTGGAAACGGCCGTCCCGGTAGGACAAACGCGCACGCCACTACCGGTTGTTGCGGCCGCAACAACCACGCCGGCTTTTCAACTGCCGGATCTGTTTGATGATGAACGGACTCTTGCGCTGTCAGACTAAGTGGGTTAGCCCGTGATCCTCAACTTCTGGGCCAGTTGGTGTGTACCTTGCCGGCATCTCTTCCCGGCACGGCGGGCACCAGGAGGTCCACAGATTGAGGATGATCACCTGACCGCGCAGAGCGGACAGAGTAATTGTCTTATTATCTAATGTGGATAGTGTGAAATCCGGCGTCGGCGATCCTTCGCGGGGAGCCGCCAGAAATGATTGTATGTAACGGGAGACAGGCTGTCGGTTAATCCCAGTCCCAGACCGCCCAGACCAAGAACGACCACCAGCAGCAGCTTCAGGCGTGAGGTCCGGTGTGAACGATCAGGCATCGGCAACGGCCGTCCCGCCAAACGCTTGCCCGCTCAAATAACTAATGTAGGCTGGCACCAGCGGTAGCACACAGGGTGATAGGAATGACAATAGCCCGGCCACGATGGCGATGAAGTAGGTGGGGGCGGCGTCCCCGAAAGGCAAGTCCAGATAAAAACCGTTTTGCTGCGCCCAGATGGCGATGGTCGTCATACGATTGGTAACCAGCAGCAGGCCAATGGCAATGAGGAAAATGCCGCTGGCAATTTGGATGTGACGTAGGTACGGCCGTAATTTCTTCACCGCCTGCACTGCTCGGTTCATGCCCAAACCAATCAGCAAAAAGGGGATGCCCAGTCCCAGCGCGTAGCCGCTGGAAAGCAGCATCGCCTGCCCGGAGGTTTCCTGGGCAAAGCCCAGCGTGAGGATGGCGCCCAGCGTGGTGCCAATGCAAGGCGACCAACCAGCGGCGAACACCACGCCCATTAGTAAGGAAGAAGCCAGCCGGTTCTTGCCGTGGAGCTGCCACTGGGGGCGCGTGTCGTAATACAACCAGCGAAGCTTGAGAATGCCCAGGTTAAATAGGCCGAAGACAATAACCACCACGCCGCCGATGCGGGCGATGATAGTTTTTAGTTCGCCAAAGAGCTGGCCGAGCAGCGTCGCCGCGCCGCCCCAGCCAACGATGAAAATGAGCGAAAAGCCCAGCACAAAGAGAGATGCGTGCAGCATCGTGGTGTAGCGCTGAGAGAAGGGGGAAACGGCAGTTTTTTCTGCTTGCTGCATAAATATGCTCCGAAACTGAGGGGAAACACAAAACGAAGCCAGCTCATTTGCTGGCTTCGCCATATCTCTCTTTCCTGGCTTACCGGTTAAGGCAGTGGAACGTTGTTATCGACGTGGACATGCAAGGAACCGCCATTGCCTACGTGTTTCCCGCATATCCAGCCGTCGCCGTTCAAATCCCGGTCGTTGCCCACATGCTTGTGTTGACCGCCATGATCATGATCGTGGTCCATTGCCATGTGCAGCTGAAAACTATCGGGACAACCGCCTACCGGCTCACTACTGGCGCTGACGAAGGACACCGTGAAGAGCATCAAGGCCGCTACAGCTACGAGCACGACTACCCATTTTTTCATAAGTTTATCTCCTATCCTATGCATGACTATCCAAACAACATCCTATTCCCATTATAAACGGCGGCCAAAGCTTAATCGACCGCCAAACAGCTTGGTAGACAGTAGGCCATATGGCCCGAATGAAACCCATCTTCATTGTTAGCTATTCGCGGCTGCTGCAATGAATTCCTGGCCGCACCGGGGACGTTGGTGCCGGACCAGGCCAATTGACCTATAGTCGGATGGGCATATTAGCGCTAGGAAACGGCCGTTGAACTGCCTACCCTGACATTATGAAGAATATATCTGTACAACGTAAACGGTGGATGGCTACGCTGCTTTTTCTGGCACTAGCAGCTTCTTTTGTCTGGTGCATCGGAGACAACATTATTATGGGTGCGCAGGCGCCTGATGTGATAGAGGAAACGACCGTTGCTATCATCGGTGCTTTCCTATGGTTGGTGGCGCATGGTATCCACGGCGCCGCCGTCATTGCGTTACCGGCGATGATTTGGCGGCACGGTGATGGAAAAAACGTAGTCATGTCTATTGATAAACATGAAACAGCCCGGACTCAGGCGCGGTACCAACGGATTGCGCCAATCCATGATGGGATGGAACTTTTTGCCGAGCGTCGCTATGCGGATTGGCGGCCGCGGTTCTGGTCATGGACGCAGGGGCCGCAGGTGCTGGAAGTAGGTGTGGGCACGGGCAAGAACATCCCTTACTATCCGGATGGCGCGCAGATGACCGCTATCGACCTCACCCCGGGGATGCTGGAGTTGGCCAGAGCGGGGGCGGCCGAATTAAATGCAGCCGTTGCGTTGCAGTTTGGCGACGTGCAGGCGCTTGACTTTCCCGATGAAACGTTTGATGACGTGGTTGCTACCTTTGTCTTCTGCTTGGTACCGGATCCCGTTTTAAGCTTTGACGAGATTGCGTGGGTGCTGAAGCCAAACGGCAGTGTGCACTTATTGGAGCACGTGCGCTCACCAAACCTCGTCTTGGGCACGCTCATGGATCTGCTGGATCTGGTGCGTCCGGTTGAAGGGACCGCATGTCAACCGGCGCGCGGTGCAAAATGTGCAGCAAAGCCGCCTGCGCCTGGAACGGGTCGAGGATGTGGGCACGGGCGGCATTTTTAAACTTATTGTGGCCCAGCGCAGTAAAAGGTAAACAGATAGAATTCCCGGCTACGGGTTTAATAAGGAGCGCCCGCTGTTCTCTCAGGCGATCATACTGCCATCCCAGTTCCAAACATTCGTGCAATCAAGTTGGGCCATACTAACTCTAGTTGCGCCGATACAATGGAGTCATCGGCGCAACCTGCAGATTGCAAAGCAAATATGGTTTATTCGTGAGCTTCCCCGGCCATCTCGATGAAATTGCCATGCCAGTGATGGAGGAAAACCTGGCCGGTATAGGCGTTGACGCTTAACATGCCGATGGTTTCACCATCTTCCAGGACGTGCAGGGTATAGTAGCCGGGAAAAGTGTCGGCCGTTTCGTCAGCCGTTTTGCCGGGCAAATAGGCATCCAGATATTCCTGCGCCGCATCTACCGCTTCCCCGGCGGTGATGTTGATTTCCGCATCCGGGGCGTAGCCAAAGCTGCCCATCATGCCGCCGTATTGACTGCTGCCCATCACCCCAGAACCGAACTGGCCACCCATCATGCCACCAAAACCATTCCCGCTCATCATCCCGTATTCGGTGTTCCACATCATGTTCGGGCCGGGTTCAGGGAAGACATGGCCGCTGGCCGGGTCAATCAATACCTCAAACGCGCCTGTTTCTGTGGTTTCGTCCATAACCTGGGCGTAAGCATGGTTGTCGAAAATCATGATTTCGCCCAGGGCCAGATTGTCGTTGTTGAGGGTGGCGAGGTAGTCAGTAACGGCCGTTTCTGCATCCTCAACTGACAATGGGTCCGCATTTGTCAGGCCGCCGAAGCTGCTCATCATGCCGGAACCATACTGGTTACCCATCATACCGTTACCCATCATCATCCCCATCATGCCGCCGTATTGGCCGCCGCCCATCATTCCTGGCCCAGATTGGCCGTTGTTCATCATGCCCGGGCCATATTGCCCTTCCCAGCCCTGCATCCTATTCGGGTTAACCTGATTATTCCAGTCACCCATCATCCAACCCGGCTGAATCGTTTGCGCATTCACCTGGCTAAAGAAAAAACCACCTACAAAGAGGCCGATACCGGCCAAAACCGCTCCGATTACAAGTAACGTTTTGTTCATTGTTGTTTCCTTAATTTAATCGTTGATTCTAAAAAATTGCGCAGCTCGTTTTTGCCCCTACGCCTGTTCCAAATCGTGACGAATCGTCTCAAATTCCTCTTTGGTCAATTCGCCGCGCGCATACCGCTGTTTCAAAATCACCAGCGGATCGTCATTTGTTTGGTCGTCGCTGTCCGAAGCTGAACGGGTGCGTGGGAATATGGTTGCTAGCAGCCAAATGCCGCCGCCGAGAATGACGATCCAGAAAATGATCATCCAGATAGTGCCCCCAAATCCCATCATATGTTGACCCCACCACATCATGTCACCTCCATTACCGATTCAGGTCGCTGCGAATTTGCTCGAATTCATCTTTGCTCAATTCGCCGCGCGCATATCGTTCTTTTGCAATGTCCAGCGCCGATTTACCTTTTTTGGTTGCGGCAAACAGATTACCCTGTCCCCGTTCATTCAGAAGATAAATGAAGGCGATGACAATTAAAACAGTAAAAATCAGACCCAAGCCCATCATGGTTCTATTACTCCTTTATACGAATCACAGGCTGTTTGCCCGTGGGGTTTTAATACGTTCAGCGAATGACGAAATCGAGTGGTCACTGCTGAACTCTCTTTATGCTACAAATTGGATTTGGCGAAGTTTCAACGAAAGTATGACGATTTTGTAACAATCTCCACTTTAGGCTGGAAAAATGTAACCTCACTATAACCATCGTCTAGGTCAGGATAGATTGTTTTTAGGGAAATGGCATTCTATGGTTGGTGATGGAATCAAAAAAGTGCATTGCCAATGCAATGACTGTGAATTGCCAATGCAATGACTAAGGAAGGAGACGCTTTTAGAATGGAACACAAAGAGAGTAACCGGGTTAGCTACCTGCGATTCTTCGCTATGATCGGCACATCGATGGTGATCATGTACGTCTTGATGTATGTGAATTCCTATCAGATATTGGATCATGCCTGGTTTAGTGAAACGAGGCTTTTCATGACCCTGATAATGGGTGGCGCTATGATGGCCATTATGCTGTTTTTCATGCTGGGCATGTACAAGAACAGCAGGGTGAACGCCGCTATCTTTGTGGGCGCGGCCGTCATCCTGGGGCTTTCTGTCTGGTTGGTGCGTAGTCAAATTACTGTGGATGGAGTTGACTACATGGAAGGCATGATCCCCCATCACTCTATCGCCATTCTCACCAGTGAACGGGCAGGCATTGAAGATATACGTGTTCGTGAACTGGCCGATGAGATTATCGAAGCACAGCGTCGCGAGATTAAGGAAATGGAGTGGTTAATTGAGGATATTCAAGCAAATGGGGAGGCGGAGACGGAAGCGGAAGCCAACGCCAGACCTGTGCCGGATTTTTCAGGCACGTCAGAATAGTTGTTTTGCGGATGCGGCGATAAGAAAAGCTTATTATTAGTGAGGTGGCGAGCTTAATGGCAGGACAACGGTAAATGTGCTGCCTTGATTTATCCCTGGACTACTGGCGATAAGACGGCCGTCATGCGCTTCTACCAGATGTTTGCTGATGGTCAGCCCAATCCCGCTGCCGCCGCCGGCCCGGGAACGGGATTTGTCGACCCGGTAAAAACGTTCAAATATGTGGGTGAGCTGCTCCGCAGTAAGCCCGATCCCACTGTCCCTAATTGAAATCTGCAGAGAAGGGGCTTTGTGCGGCAAGCCGTTTACAGATGATTGCTCGCTGTTGACTGAACACTCGACTGTCACCTGTCCCCCAGACGGCGTATATTGCAGCGCGTTGCCCAATAGATTAAGCAGCACCTGCATGATCCGCGCCAGATCGACCTGGATGGTTGGCAGAGCAGGGGGAATGCGGCTTTCCAGAGAAACCTGCTTGTCGGCAAACTGGGGGCGCAGGCGCGCAACGGCCGTTTCCACCAATTCCGCCGGATGAACCCACTCTTTTTCCAGCCTGATCTGTCCCGCTTCTGCCCGGGACAATTCCTCCAGGTCCCGAACCAGGCGCTGCAGCCGGTTCACTTCCTGTTCGACACTGGCAAAGGTTTGTGGTTCTGAGGGAAGCACACCATCCTGCAGCCCCTCCATAACACTTTTAATGCTGCTGAGGGGTGTGCGTAGTTCGTGCGCCACGTCGCCGATCAGCTGCCGGCGGCGTTCCTCAGTCTGTGCCAGTTCGTGGGCCATGCGGTTAAAGGAACGGCCAAGTTCCGCCAGCTCATCTTCACCTGTTACCTGCACACGTTCGTCGTAACGGCCACCGGCAATGCGCTGGCTGGCCGCTTTCATCGCCTGCACCGGTTTGACAATGCGCCGCGTGACAAAGGTGCTCACCAGAACGGCCGTCACAAAAGCCAGCGAGGCCGCAACCAGCAGCACTTCGTTGACCGCCCGGCTAAAGCTTTCCGTCAGGTCGGTCATCATGCCGGTGCTGCCGCCCATCATGGTCGCCATTTGCGCCATATGCCGGTCGATGGCCGCCGGTGTTTGCAGCTCGGCGGTGAGGGCTAAAGAAACCACGCCGACAACGATGACAATCAGATACGATAGAAAAAGTTTCCAGCCCAGATGTCGGCGTAAAGTGTTCATGCGAGTTTGTCCTCGAAACGATACCCGGCGCCCCAGACAGTAGCGATAAAGGCAGGATTTGCCGGATCCTCTTCCACTTTCTTGCGCAGGCGGCCGATGTGCACGTCTACAACCCGATCGTCGCCATAATAATCATACCCCCACACCTGCTCAATCAGCTGCTCGCGGCTGAGGGCACGGCCGTGATGGCGCATCAATGTGTGCAGTAGATCAAATTCAATCGGTGTGAGATCCAGCGGCTGGCCATCTTTCCAGGCTAATCGCGCATCTTCATCAACGCGTAAGTGGGTGGAAATCAATTCTTTGGGCATCTGACGCCCGCTTAAGCGGCGCAGCGACGCTTTAATCCGCGCCACAAGCTCGCGCGGGCTAAACGGTTTGGTCACATAATCATCAGCGCCCAGGCCCAGGCCAATTACCTTGTCTGCCTCATCCGCTTTGGCTGTCAGCATGATCACGTACACATCTGAAGTCTGTCGCAGCTGACGCAGCACTTCCAGACCATCCACTTCCGGCAGCATAATGTCCAGCACGACGAGGTCTGGTTGAAAGTCACGGTAGATGAGCAGGGCGGTACGGCCGTCAACGGCCGTTTGCACCGTGTAACCTTCCTGTTCGAGATATGCGCGGACCGTGTTGAGCAGCGTTTGTTCATCATCAACGACCAAAATTTTGTAAGCCATCATGATATTGTACCTGGTTTGGAATTCGGACACATTCGTGGCGTGAATCAAGCTCTTCGTCTTGAATTCTCGCCTAGTTACTCACCGCCGGACAATCTTAAAAACGCCCATTTTCTTTACTTTCCCAATTGCCACAAAAACGAAAAATCAAACTTCAACACAGAACAGTCAGAAAACCCAGTTAACAAATCAAAGTAAAATCTGTCATTGCCATCACGACTTTCTTAACGGTAAGATGGGCTCATGCTCATCGGTTATGCACGAGTCTCAACGTTAGAACAAGATGTTGCCCTGCAAATAGATGCTTTGCAACAAGCTGGCTGCGAACGCATTTTCCAGGACAAAATCAGTGGCGCTAAAGCTGAGCGACCCGGTTTGCAGGACGCCCTCAACTTTGCACGCAAAGGCGATAGCATTGTGGTCTGGCGCTTGGACAGACTCGGCCGTTCCCTCAAACACCTCATTGAGACCGTTGGCCAACTAGAGGAACAAGGCATCGGTTTCCGCAGCCTGCAGGAAGCCATCGACACGACGACCAGCGGCGGCCGTCTCATCTTCCACATCTTTGGCGCGCTGGCCGAGTTTGAACGCAACCTGATTCGAGAGCGGACTCTGGCCGGACTGCAAGCTGCCCGGGCACGAGGACGGATGGGCGGCCGGCCGCGAAAATTAGGGCCGCAGAAAACAGAGCTGGCTTACCGCCTTTATGATGAGAAAAAATATGCCATCCACGAGATTTGCCAGATGCTGGGCATCTCCAAACCGACTTTGTATGCGTATTTAAGGCGTCGCCAGGAGCCATCGGATGACGGAGCCCCTCCTACAGGCTGAGGTTCTCTAATCTTTCTTCATCTGGCTCGATAGTCTCTGCTCTGTCACCGCGAGTGACCACTTCTGGGCCAGGAGGTGTAAGAAATAAGGTCGGTAAGCACTGTCCATGACCGTATCGACAAAACGAAGAGCCAGCGCCACCTGATGCTCATCGGGCAGCTCTTGCCACAGGTCTTGCATCTGTTCCATTTGGCGTGCATGGGGGTCTGGTGGTAAATTGTCGGTGTCTACTTCTGTGGACATGGCAGTTTTGAGGGTAGCAAATCCAACAAGCTGATACAAGCTGCATCGTTCAATCGAATCCCAACCCCCTTTCCTTTAAAGATACGTAGCGCTGCTGGCCGATGATGATGTGGTCCAAGACGCCAACACCCAGTAGTTGTCCCGATTGGACCAACTGCCGGGTCACATTCACGTCCTGTGGGCTTGGCGACGGATCACGTAGAGTAGAAACAGGAGCGTCATACAGGTGTTGCCACATGCGATTTCTCCCGTTCCTCTCTCCGAACCGGACGTGCGGCTTTGACCGCATCCGGCTCTCCATCAAGTCTTGTTCTGTA
>Ga0116151_10003894_pt1 | contig 13227 bp, 13 predicted proteins | sample AD_UKC117_MetaG_FD_89893 | JGI IMG/M metagenome (GOLD analysis project Ga0116151, IMG submission 89893) | Active sludge microbial communities of municipal wastewater-treating anaerobic digesters from Hong Kong - AD_UKC117_MetaG | ecosystem: Engineered > Bioreactor > Anaerobic > Digestate... | reverse complement strand
CAACCCATGACGCCCCGTGAACGCTTTATTGCCGCGTTGGAACGTCGCCCCATTATCGGGCGCGTACCGCACTTTGAGTTGGTCTTCTTTCTCACGATGGAGGCCTTCGGCAAAGTGCATCCCAGCCATCGCAGTTACCATCAGTGGATGCAGATGCAGGAGACCGAGCGCCAACTCCATCGCGCCGACATGGCCGACCTCTTTATTGCCACGGCTGCGCGCTATGAGCATGATGCCATCTTTCTTCACCCCAACCCCGATAGCGTGGAAGAGACAAGCCGTCTGGTCGACCTCGTGCGCGAAAAGACAGGTGACCGCTATTTTCTCATGCGCCACGGCGACGCCACATTTTCGATCCCGGACGGCAATGAGATGGTGCAATTTGCCTACCGGCTGGCCGACGAACCGGCGAAGCTCAAGCAGGAGGCCGATGAGCGGGTAAATCGGGCGCTTGAACGGGCTGCGCAGTGGCAAAAAGCAGCCGGACAGGGCTTGGGGTTGGATGGCTTTGCCCTCTGCGCTGATTACTGCTTCAACACCGGCCCGTTTTTGAGCCCGGCCCAATTCAGTGAGTTTGTCGCCCCCTATCTCACCCGCCTGATCCAGGGCTATCGGGAGCTGGGCTACTACGTGATCAAGCACACCGACGGCAATATTATGCCGATTATCGACCAACTGGTGGCGGCCAATCCCCATGCACTGCACTCGCTCGATCCGCAGGCCGGTGTCGACATCGCAGAGGTGAAACGCCGCTACGGTGACCGGCTCTGTCTCATGGGCAATGTGAACTGTGGCCTGATGGATACGGGCACCGTGGCAGAAGTGCAGGAGTCGGCGCGCTATGCACTGCGCCACGGCATGCCAGGTGGGGGCTATGTCTTTTGTACCAGCAACTGCATCTATACCGGAATGCGGCTCGAACGCTATGAAACCATCCTTGATATCTGGCGTAACGAAGGGAACTATCAATGAAACTCAAGTGTCTGGGCTGTCATGCCCTAACCCGGCTGGTCTATCTCAGCGCCGCCTATTCCCATCATCTCGTCGATGTGACGTTGATGCCAATCGGGCTGCACAACCAGCCGCTCAATTTGCGCGTGCAATTGCAGGCATTGATCGACGACACGGTTGGGCAGGGCTATGATGCCATTGTGTTGGCCTATGGGCTTTGTGGGCAAGCCACTGCCGGCTTGATCGCACGGGACATTCCCGTGGTGCTCCCCCGTGCCCATGATTGTATTACCCTTTTCCTGGGTAGTCGGACCCGCTATCAAGAAGAGTTTGCGCGTGAGCCCGGTACCTATTGGTATGTGCAGGACTATATTGAGCGGCGGGAAGGCAAAGGTACATCGCTGTCAATCGGTGCCGGGCTGGACACGAATATCGATGAGGTTTACGATGAGTATGTCCAAAAGTATGGCAAGGACAATGCCGATTATCTGATGGAGGTCATGGGCGCCTGGCAACACCATTACAAACGCGCCGTGTATATTGACATGGGCGTCGGAGACGGCCACCAGGTCGAGGAGGAAACGCGCAACGAAGCGGCCCGCCGCGGCTGGACCTACGAGCAAATGGCGGGCAATCTGGTGTTAATTCGCCAACTGTTGGGGGGGGAGTGGGGCACGGATTTTCTGGTTGTGCAACCGGGAGAACGTATTGCGATGGCCTATGGCGAGGATGTCGTGCGCAGTACGCCCATCTTGCTCGAATAAACGGGTAAATCATCATTCTGTAAATCGGGTAGTCTACCGGGAGACTACCATAGATCAAAAGTTAGGATTATATTCATGAGTTTTACGCTGAAACAGTACAAGATTGAGGTCACCGATATTGTCCGCAATGCCATGCCGGCCCCGCTCTATCAAGAGGCGATGAAACACGAGAAGGGCGCGGCCATTGCCGATTCCGGCGCGCTCATGGTGCGCTCCGGTGAAAAGACCGGACGCAGCCCTGGTGATAAACGGATCGTCAGACACCACGATTCGCAGGATGATATCTGGTGGGGGGCTGTGAATGTGGCGGTCGATGAGCATACCTTTGAAATCAACCGCGAACGGGCCATCGATTACCTCAACACACGCGCGAAGCTCTACGTGGTCGATGGCTTTGCCGGTTGGGATCCCAACGAGCGGATCAAGATTCGGGTTATCTGTTCGCGCCCCTATCACGCTCTTTTTATGTGGAACATGCTGATCCGCCCCACCGAGCAACAGCTGGCTGAGTACGGTGAACCCGACTATGTCATCTTCAATGCGGGACAATTCCCGGCCAACCGTTACACCACCGGTATGACCTCTAAGACGAGCGTTGACCTCTCGTTCGAGCAACAAGAGATTGTCATTTTGGGCACCGAATATGCCGGCGAAATGAAGAAGGGCATCTTTACGGTCATGAACTACATCATGCCGAAAAAAGGGGTGCTCTCGATGCACTGCTCTGCCAATGAAGGAAAAGAGGGGGATGTTTCGCTCTTCTTTGGCCTTTCCGGCACGGGCAAGACCACACTCTCGGCCGATGTTCATCGCCGCCTCATCGGTGATGACGAACATTGTTGGACGGAAGACGGTGTGCACAATATTGAAGGTGGCTGTTACGCCAAGGCGATCAACCTCTCGGCGGAAAATGAACCGGAGATTTACAACGCCATCAAATTCGGCACGGTGCTCGAAAATGTCGTCTATGACAAGCGCTCCCATGCCGTGGATTTTGGCAATGTCTCGATCACCGAAAATACCCGCGCCGCCTATCCGATTGAATACATTCCGAACGCCAAGATTCCCTGTATCGGCGGCCATCCCAGAAACATCATTCTGCTGACCTGTGATGCCTTTGGTGTCTTGCCGCCCGTGGCCAAGCTCACCCGCGAACAGGCGATGTATCACTTCATCAGCGGCTACACGGCCAAAGTCGCGGGGACAGAGATGGGCGTCACCGAGCCGGAAGCAACCTTCTCGGCCTGTTTCGGCGCGGCCTTTATGGTCTGGCATCCCAGCGTCTATGCCGAGCTGCTGGCCAAAAAGATGGCGGAAAACAACACAACCGCCTGGCTCATCAACACCGGCTGGACCGGCGGCCCTTATGGGGAAGGCGAGCGCATTCGCCTCCGTTATACACGGGCCATCATTGATGCGATCCACAGCGGTGAATTGGCACAGGCCCCGACCGTCACCGATGCGATCTTTGGGTTGGCAGTACCAGCGGCCTGTTCTCACGTGCCGGACAAAATTCTGCAGCCCAGATATACGTGGTATGACCACGATGCGTACGATGCACAGGCCAATAAACTGGCGCAACTCTTCCACAAAAACTTTGCGAAATATCAAGCGGGCAGCAGTGATGCCATCATCAACGCCGGCCCGCGCATGAGCGAAGCGGCTTTCGATAAGATTCTGTGAGTATCGATCGGGCAGGGGAAGGCAGGCGCTTTGTCCAGCAGAAGGAGATGCAAGGATGGCAACAATGACCTCGCGCGAACGTGTGCAGTGCGTCCTCAACGGGGGGATTCCTGACCGTGTACCCTACGTCGAGATGGGAATCGATTTCCCCTTTATCTGTAAGCTGTTGGGGCTGGACATTCCCACCGGCAAGTTTTTCGACTCAGGTGAGTATGCCAGCGCCCCGATCGGTCTGCAGAAACAGGTGAACGAACTTCTTCATCGCGATAACCTCGTTTACAGCATGTTACCGCCCATCCCGGCCGTCAAAGCCGCGGGCCACGATAACATCCTCTTCTTTGCAGACGGCAAAATCAAGGACTGGGACGATCTGGAGCAACTGCACTTCCCGGATGTGACCAGTGAAGAGGTGCTCGCCCCCATGCGCCGGTTCATGGCTGAGCGCGGTGACTATGCCACCATCTGCTCCTGTCGGGTCGGTATCTCCGCAACTTATTTGGCGATGGGCATGGAGCACTTCTACTACACGCTCGTCGACAAACCAGCGCTGATCGAGGAACTGATGCGGCGCTACACGGCCTACGCCGCCGATGTAGTCGAACAGGCTGCCAAATTGGGCTTCGACATCTTTTGGACGGCGGATGATATCGCTTCACGGACATCAACCCTCTTTTCGCCACAGATGTTTCGCGAACTGATGGCGCCCCACATTCGCCAGGTGGCTGAGCGCGTCCACGACATGGGAATTCACTGGATCTATCACTCCGACGGCAATCTGACTGCGCTTCTCGAGGACCTCCTGGACTTCGGAATCCGCGGGTTGAATCCCATTGAGCCCATGTGTATGGACATTCGCCAACTGAAGCAGCACTATGGGGACCGGGTAGTGCTCTCGGGCAATGTGGATGTGCATCTCCTGGCGCATGGCACACCCGAGGCGGTTCGGGAAACAACGTTGGGCCTGTTGCGCGATGTCGCACCGGGTGGGGGCTATATGCTTGCCTCGGGCAACTCGATTGCGAGCTTTTGTAAAGTCGATTGTGTGAAGGCGATGGGGGAGACCAACGATGAATTTGGCCATTACCCCATCACTATCTGATGTTGGCAGTCAGATGTTGGCAGTCAGATGTTGGCAGTCAGAGATAGGTTCAACTCGATTGGCTGAATGGAGGTTTTACCCATGCTAAAGGAAACGAGGTATGAGGCGTTACAGCATTCCTTGGATCACCTGCCACGCGGCGTTAAGATCCTCCACGATCCTGTACGCAACAAAGGAACAGCGTTTACTGAGGCGGAGCGCGATCGCCTGGGGCTACGTGGGCTCTTACCCCCACGCGTGCACACTCAGCGTGAACAGGTGATGCGTGTCCTGGAAAATATGCGTGACAAAACCACCGATCTCGAACGTTACATCTATTTGGTTGCGCTCCAAGATCGCAACGAGACGCTCTTTTACCGTGTGGTGATGGACAGTGTGCAGGAGATGATGCCGATTATTTATACCCCCACGGTCGGCGTGGCCTGTCAACGGTTTGGGCATATCTTCCGCCGCCCGCGCGGTCTTTATCTATCGGCGAACGATCGGGGGCACATCGCCGATATCCTCTACAATTGGCCCCATGAAGATGTGCGGATCATCGTTGTGACCGACGGCGAACGAATCCTGGGATTGGGGGATCTGGGCGCTGACGGCATGGGGATTCCGATTGGCAAATTGGCGCTGTACACGGCTTGTGCCGGCATTCCGCCCACCTCTTGCCTGCCGATCACCCTCGATGTCGGCACCGAAAATGAAGAGCTGCTCAACGATCCGCTTTATATCGGCTTGCAGCAGCACCGGCTGCGCGGTGCCGCCTACGATGAATTGATCGATGAATTTGTCGGTGCGATCCAGGAGCGTTTCCCTCGCGCCATTATTCAACTGGAAGATTTTGCGACTGCGAACGCCTTCCGGCTGCTGGCCCGTTATCGCGAGTGCGCCTGCCTCTTTGATGATGATATTCAAGGCACCGGCAGCGTAGCCCTGGCCGGTATCTATTCGGCTTTGCGGATGAGCGGTGCGAAGCTGACCGACCAACGCTTCCTCTTCTTGGGCGCCGGCGAGGCTGGGGTTGGCATCGGCAATGTTGTCGTTACTGCGCTGATGGAAGAAGGGCTGTCGGAAGCAGAGGCGCGGCGTCACTGTTGGTTCTTCGATTCCAAGGGGTTGGTTGTCCAAGGGCGCAGTGATCTCGCCGCACACAAGCAACCGTACGCTCATGACTATCCGTTTACCGATGATTTTCTCAATGCCGTTAAGACGTTGCGCCCTACCGGCATCATCGGCGTCTCCGGTACCCCCAAGACTTTTACCCAACCGGTGTTGGCGGCCATGGCGGCCATGAATGAACGACCGCTTGTCTTTGCGCTTTCCAATCCAACGTCAAAATCTGAGTGCACAGCGGAACAAGCTTATCGTTGGACCAATGGTCGTGCCATCTTTGCCAGTGGTAGCCCCTTCCCGCCGGTTGATTTTGCCGGGCAAACCTTCGTCCCTGGTCAGGGTAACAACGCGTATATCTTTCCCGGTGTCGGTTTGGGTGCAGTTGCGGCAGGGGCATCGGCCGTAACCGATGAAATGTTCTTTGTTGCCGCCCAGGCGTTAACCAAGCAGGTAACTGAACAAGATCTGACATTGGGGCGAGTCTATCCCGCACTGAGCCAGATTCGCGAGGTTTCCGCCCACATCGCGGTCGCTGTGGCCGAAGTTGCCTACGCTCGCGGTCTCACCCGCGCACCAAAGCCGGACGACATGATGGCCCATGTACGATCGCTGATGTATGAACCGGTCTATCCGGATTATTGTTAGTCTCTTGCTCGAAAACAGAACGTGATGGATAGGTAGATAGGTAAATCGAAGCATAGCGCGTATTGATGATGCTCGATTTACCTATTTACCAGCATGTAGCCGGTGCCGTTACGGATCGCGGGTTGAAAGGTGCATACGATGATGAAACCAAAAGAGCGTGTTCTTGCCGCACTGCACCACGGGGAACCAGATCGGGCGCCTACCGGCGAAAACGACCTCGACGACGAACTTGTCGAGCAGCTGCTGAGCTGTCCAACACTCTACAATACACGTTGACGTGAGAAAGAAGCGCTGTGGGATGGGCGTCGCGTCGAGATTGTGACGGATTACCAATACGCGATTTAACACGCTGCGCCCGGTGGCGGGCTGGTCACCGCTACCGGCAATGTCCTGCAGCCCGGCACAAAACGAGAAAACTATCTGGCTGCTCATTAGGCGACGCGTGAGTATGGCCAATATCCAATGGCAATCGGCTCAAGGCGTGGCTCACCGTATGTGGCATTATTCGTAGCCAAACGGGCGATAGAGCAGGATCGGTAGCGCACTCTGTTGGATGAGATGCTGGGCAACGCTACCTAATAAGACACGCCGCAGACCGGTGCGGCCGTGGGTGGTCATCGCAATGAGATCAAACCGATTCTCATCGAGGAACTTGTCGATCTCAGCAACCGGGTCGCCGAAACGTACTTCAAGTGTGGTGGCGAAGCCGGCCGCTTCCAACGCTTGCTGATGGGGCGTCAATTCTGTCACAAGTTCTTCCGTCACTGCACTCCTCACCTGTTGTGAATTCTCGACCATTTCGGTTGGGGCCACATGGACGGGATGCAGTAGTAGCGAATCTTCCTTGACGCAAAAGAGTGTGATCGCATGGGTTTCCGGCGCCAAAAATGTCTTTATGTAGTGGAGAATCAGCAGGCTATATTCTGAACCATCAATGAGAATTAATACCTTGTGCTGTTCCATCGCTTTCCTCCTTAGGATTCACACGGAAACAAACCCGGACGTGCACTGCGCATTCCCTGATGCGCTCCCATCTAATGCGCCAACGTGATTTGTGGATGAACCCTCAGCATGACCAATCCTCTTGTTACCATACCACAAATCCTTTGGGTGCGGACTAGTCAGCCACCCCGTTTACCTCCTGGTCAGATGGATTGTCCATGGTAATAATCCGCCATCTGACTAGGGGAAAAACCCACCATTTAGCCAGCGCATAGGCTCCCCTTGTGTACCGCAACATTGTGGAAAGTACACCCTATAATGAAACGAGGCAGTGCTGCGGTAAAGGAGACGCGCGCCAGAAATTTGTATGCCGACATATTTGGGGGCGTGCAATCATCCCGGTTGGCTGGCTGCTCAATTTTTACAAATCCCAGGGGATGTCTACACGAGCGGTGATTTGTAAAAATTAGGTATTCGCAGCTGCAGGCGTCGACTATGAACGGATTCTACGCCAGGCGGAAGGCGAAGCGGATCTGATCATCTGGGATGGCGGCAACAATGATCTGCCTTTCTTCCGGCCCGATCTGCTCATCACGGTCGTCGATCCGCAGCGTGCTGACCACATGGTGCGCTATCACCCCGGTGAAGTAAACGTGCGTATGGCCGATGTCGTTGTGATTAACAAGGTGGAGACCGCTTCATTTGAGCAGATCGAGACGGCGCGCCATCTCATTGGCGAATTGAACCCGCAAGCGACGGTTATCGATGCCGCCAGCCCGATTTTTGTTGAGGAGAATGAACGCATTCGCGGAAAGCGGGTACTTGTGGTGGAGGATGGCCCAACGCTGACCCATGGTGAGATGGCCTATGGCGCGGGGTGGGTGGCGGCGCGACGGTATGGCGCGGCTGAGATGATTGATCCGCGGCCCTATGCGGTGGGCTCGTTACAAACTACCTTTGCGCGTTTTCCCCATCTCCATGCGGTGTTGCCCGCGATGGGGTATGGCGATGCGCAGATCGCCGATCTCGCCGCGACGATTCGCAACACGCCGGCCGATCTCGTGTTGGTCGCCACACCGGTTGATCTGCGCCATCTGATTCGGCTGGACAAGCCGGCACTGCGTGTACGCTACGAGTTGCAGGAGATTGGGGAACCAACGTTGGCGTCGGTGTTGGCCAAGCAACTGCCAGAACTCAGGTTACTACATTCGTAATGTCGAGTACTTTTTTGCCGGCAGTATCCGCTGGCAGATTGTTGCGTGGCTTTTGACGTTTGGCATTGTGGTGGGTGTGGTAAAATGACGTACGTGGGCTGCTGACAGTCAGCGACCGTCGCCCGCAGTTCTATGAACCAACATGAATTCGTTCTCACAGGGGGAGAAGCAAATGGCCAGACGAAAGCAAAGCCGCGGCACGTGTCTCTTCTGTGGCCAAGAGATGACCAAGGGCGGATTGACGCGCCATCTGCAAAGTTGTGCCAAGCGTACAGAAGCGATCGACGCTGCTCCCCAGAAAGGGGACAAACAAGAGACACTCTATCATTTGCAGGTGCAGGATGCCTGGGGCGGGGAGTATTGGTTGCATTTGGAAATGAAAGGCTCTGCCACGCTAGAGGCGTTGGACAGCTACCTGCGCGCGATCTGGCTGGAGTGTTGTGGGCATCTCAGCCAGTTTTCGATCGGTGGCTGGTCTGGGAATGAAATTGCCAAATCGCGGCAAATCGACCAGGTTTTTCGGCCCGATGTCACACTAACCCATATCTATGATTTCGGCACCGAATCGGTGACATTGATCAAAGCAATTACAACGCGAGAGGGCAAAGCGCTCTCATGCCATCCGATCTACCTCATGGCGCGCAATGATCCGCCGGAAGCGCAGTGTATGCTGTGTGACCAGCCAGCCGAGTGGCTCTGCCTGGAATGTGTCTATGAAGAAGAAGCGTCCGGTCTCCTCTGTGACGAACACGCGGAAGGTCATCCCCATGATAATTATGGTGAGCCAATGCCGCTGGTGAATTCGCCGCGCGTGGGTATGTGTGGTTATATTGGACCCGCCGAGCCGCCCTATTGAAAGAAGGTCGAATAATCATGAAGACAGTCAACGCGCAGACCCGTGCCGAATGGCGCGCGTGGCTCGCCGCCAATCATGGCAAAGCGACCGAAGTTTGGCTTGTCTACCACCGGAAAGAGACCGGCAAACTATCCGTTACCTATGGCGCGTCGGTGGAAGAGGCGCTCTGCTATGGCTGGGTCGACAGCATCATCAAGAAACTCGATGAGACAAGCTACGTTAGGAAGTTCACGCCGCGACAAGAGAGCAGCAACTGGTCACCGTCAAATATCGCCCGCGTTGAGAAATTGATCGCGGCAGGATTGATGACCGAGTACGGGCTACAAAAGGTAGAAGCGGCCAAACAGAGTGGAAAGTGGGGCAATCCCGTGCAGGGCCCATCGTTGACTTTTGCCATGCTGCCGGCGTTCGCCGAGGCACTGCGCCAGAACAGATGCGCCGCCGCAACCTTTGCCAATCTGTCACCGACCCACCAGAAGCAATATCTGGGCTGGATCGAGGTGGCAAAACGACCGGCGACAAGGGCGAAACGGATCGAGGAATCGATTCATCTGTTGGCAGAGGGCAGACAACTCGGCCTCAAGTGATGAAAACAGCGTAAGGGAAATGATGGCAAAAATCGATCACAAAAAAGAACTGAAGCATCTGTATAATCCGTCGACCAAACAGTGTGCAATCGTGGATGTCCCCGCAATGAACTTCCTGATGATCGACGGATCGGGTGATCCGAACAGGGCGCAGGCGTATCAGGAAGCAGTCGAAGCGCTCTACGCGGTTGCCTACACACTCAAATTCATGGTCAAGAAGGGCGAACAGGCGATTGACTACACCGTCATGCCGCTGGAGGGGCTCTGGTGGGTCCCGGATATGGCGGAATTTAGCGTGAGCCAGAAGGACAAGTGGCTCTGGACAATGTTGATAATGCAGCCGGACTTCGTCACCGCAGATCTGGTCGATGCGGCCATGGCTGAGACGGCGAAGAAGAATCCGCCGGCATTGCCCAAGTTACGCTTCGAATCGTTCACAGAAGGAGTTGCCGCCCAGATCATGCATATCGGCCCCTATGCCGCTGAAGCGCCGACGATTGCCAGACTTCATGCGTTTATTGCGGAGGAGGGCAATACCTTGCGCGGCAAGCACCATGAGATCTACTTGGGCGATCCACGGCGCACGGCTCCAGAGAAGCTAAAGACGGTGATCCGCCAGCCGATGGCGCAGCGCGGCGATCCATTCACTGATCAACGTTGTTTTGCCATAGCCGGCATTGGCCGAGAGCAGCGTCAACTTGCGGTCTAGCCCATTGTTCAAGCGTCTAATGAGGCGTTGGCGAAGGACAATGGTTGACCGCAACGAGGGAAGGTGTAATTTGGTGGCAAGGATAGGAATGGCCATGGCGCAATGATAGCATGGGCCACACTTGGTCTACAACCATTGATCATAGCCCCTGGGTAGCGCAAAAAACGGGTATTGACAACCCCGCTGTCGTCGCCCAGACGAAGTGTACGAACGTGATTTCGACAATTCATATTTTGCTCTGAATCAAAACTGGAATAGTGACATTGACAACCGTTGGCGCCAGGGCCGCTCCCCCAGCAACTGTGTGACGCTTAGCGCCAACGCTGTACGTGGTACCAGCGTATCAAGCAACTCCGGCGCATGGGTTAACAGGAGATCGATGATCTGTGGCAGCGCACTATTGCGTCGCTCGGTCTGATCGTGGTCGCGCCAACCGGCGGCCGATTGGCCTGCTTCGTCGCCGGTCAATTGGGCCAGAACTTCACAAAAAGGCAGAATGGGATCGCCGACGCCGCGATGGCTGCTGCCGTGACCGCCGGCTACCAGCAACTCCGGCTGCGCAGTTTGCGCATGGTGGACAAATTCCTCGATCAAAAGGCTCTTGCCTTCGCCTGCATCGCCGGCCACAAAGACGGTGTGACCCTGGCCGGCAAGCGCTGTCGTCAGATGGGCATCCAGTTGTGCTAGTTCCACTTCGCGGCGACAAAGATGGCCGCTGGCGCGGTGGGCTGTGACAATGTCAGGTAGGGTAATGGGGGCGCAAGATAGTGCGTGTCGCTGTTGGCTTCGGCTGTTGCGCCTGCTCGAATCGCATCGACCAGGGCAACCGTTGTCGCCGAGGGGGTGACGGCTAACTCGGTTTGCAGTAGGTGGCAGTACTCCTGGTAGTGAGCCAGCACAATGTTGCGCCGGCCGGCGCGTGCCAGCAGGCGTAACAACTGTTGGTGCGCTTCTTCGAGCAGGGGTTCCAGTTCGACCCGCTGCCAGGCGTAGTGCATTACCCTCTCCAATGATTTGGGGAATGGTTTGGCGACACCAACCTCTATCAGATCAACCGCGACGGTGGGGAACTTGCACTGATCGAGCGTATCATGGACTTGAGCTTTGATCCAAAGACACGCTCTGGGCGACGGTGGGCAATGTCCTCGAGATGCTTGACATGGAGACCAGAACCGACACCGAAATGGCGGCGATCACTAGCGTTGAAGAGGATCACGAGATCATACGGCTTCTGCACCATAGATTTGGAAACAGGCGCCGTCACCATGATCGGTTGTGACAGCTTTACAATTCCGCATGACGGCGATGTGCCGATGACGCCGCGTGGTGTTAGCTGTGACTAGACGAGTGAGTGAAGGAATTTGGAGATAGGCGCACGGTGTAGAAATGGACCGACGAACGCCGACGCAGAGGGACATATCTCTTTACTGTGCGCTTGTGGGTTGAAGAGATCGCAGAGGGTGATACGGAAGTGCTTGGCTGAGTCCAGCATGTACTCAGTCAATGTCATTAAGCTACCAGTCATCAGTCCCCAGTTTTCAGTGGACAGTCTCGAATCACACACTGGAAACTGTTAACTGAACACTGATTCCTTTGACAAGATAATATCTTAACTTAACGACATTGTGTACTCAGTGGCTAAGTTCATTACTTGCTCATATGGTGTGAGCTGATATCTGCACCCAATGCGTTCTTGCTGGACCTGGAGAGACCGCCATCCCTGTAGATCACCATCTATAGTCTTTTGCAACCGATTCGTGGCGTTCCCATCGCCACGAATCGGTTGCCTTTTACATTCCGTTTCATTAAATAGGGATTCAGACTTTGATAAGATGTACAGGATTCACAAGATTGCATGAATTGGTGTACAGCGATGGATAAATTTTGTCAATCTTGTGAATCTTGCCCAATCCTTATAAAGTCTATGCTTTCCAATGATCGTGATAACACAAAACTATCCAGGTGACCAGGGTCAACTGTAGACCGCTGACCGGTACATCTTTCCAGCGTTTTGACTACGATCAAGGTCATCACGTGTTTACATCTTGGGAGGTGACCAAATGAAAATTGTGATGGATCGTTCCTATTGTGATGCTTCTCTGCCCTTTTGTGCCCGCTGTTCCGCCGCCTTTTTCCAACATCCCCTTGGCACCGATCGACCATGCGTGATGGACGTTATTGATGATGGCGAGGAGGATGTGCTGCGCTTTGAAATGCGCACCGACGGCCGCACGCTGGAATTTGTCCTGACCGATGAACTCCAGGCAGGCTTGGCCCTCGAAGGCTGGGAATTCCTGGCCGACTTTGATCCGGCCCTCTTCCGATCGGGCGCCACGCAACGCTGGAAGGAGTTGGCCAAGCTGCCTGCCGGCCATCATCCGGCAACGCACTGAGTTATCAAGCTTGACAGGAGGAATGGATCGGACTGTTGTGCGTAACCCTTGGCAACATTGCTTGTCAAGGGTTTTTGTGCGTGAGCGCACTTTCGGAGGACTGTTGCTTGGATGAATCCGTTTAGGCCATTGCAATAAAATAAATCCTCCGTAGGTGCCTAAAGTGAAGTCAGCTAGAAACCGGTAGTTTCGGTCCAGGTGACAGTCACTGTCCTGTCGATCCGTCACACGGGTAGCTATCTTCTGGACAGTGACTGTCACCTTCTAGAAAACTTCCGTT
>Ga0116151_10003880_pt1 | contig 13249 bp, 13 predicted proteins | sample AD_UKC117_MetaG_FD_89893 | JGI IMG/M metagenome (GOLD analysis project Ga0116151, IMG submission 89893) | Active sludge microbial communities of municipal wastewater-treating anaerobic digesters from Hong Kong - AD_UKC117_MetaG | ecosystem: Engineered > Bioreactor > Anaerobic > Digestate... | reverse complement strand
CGGTGGGACGGTCGGGACGGTGGCGAGGAGGTCGCCGGTGATCGCGCGGAAGAGGGTGACGCGTGCGAGTCCGGGATCGACGACGACGAGGGTGTCGTGCAGCCAGCCGAGCTGGAGGGGGCCGGAGAATTCGCCGGGGCCCTCCCCGGCCCGTCCGATGGTCCGGAGCAGCGAGCCGTCGGGGGCGATGACCCGCAGCTGTCGCTCGCCGTTGTCGACGACGATCACGCCGGCCGGGGAGACGGCGAAGGACCGGACGCCGGCGCCGCCGATCACCGACTCGGGCGCGGTGGCGCGCGGGGTGTTGCGGAGGGTCGGCAGGTCGGCCGTGGTGACCGAGATCAGCTCCGGGCTACGGGTCGCCTGGGCCGCGAGTGGGGTCACGGTGAGGAGGGTGCAGAGGGTGAGACGGGAGGGGGAGGGCATGGTCGTGCCAGTTGTGACTTGGTCGCGTCGAGGGGCAGGTCGAGGCAGAACTCGAGTGATCGGGAGGATAGGGGCCCAGCTCGTGTGCCCACGAAGCGCCCAGAGCACAACTCAACGAAGGTGATTGGACCCCACGTAGGGGAACCGTTCGGAAAAAGTGTCCTTGGGACGGCCACTCGGGAGCACAGTGCCTCAAGCCCTACATCTCAACCGTGGGGGGCTTGATCCTAACCTGCATCATGTTGACTTGATCAATGAAATCCCGGAACATGTGCTCGGTGATACGCAATGGGCCTGGGGATAGCTGCCACTTCAGAATGATGATCTTGTTGTGCTCCGACCTGACTATCGACTTGGCATGCACGATGCAGTTGCGGATGTGGCGGACATCGCCCATTAAGTCGCACAGGACACTACCCTTCGACACCCCCACTTCATTTGCGACCAGTTCACGATAGTGCTCATCCCAATGGGAATAGATCGCGATGAGAAAAGCCTTGGCGATCATGTCGGAGAAGTTCCCCCCCCGCACCGATGACTCGAGGAGTCTGCCGATATTCATCGAGGCATGCCAGATCCCGTCGTCGGGGTGCCCTGTTCCCACGATAAGAAACTTGCTCTTGTCGGGAGAGCACTTCGCGAATCTACCAGCGGCCTCTTCGAGACCATTGACTGCGGCCGCGTAGCAGACGAAGTACTCCTGGCACGATCGCTGGAATGCAGTGATGGCTTGACTGTGTATCATCGAAGGTTCGTCGTTCGCAGTTCTTTCCGTACCGACTTTACTGTCCCCGTCTGCCTAGCGATCCGCGCTTCTTCGACGGGACCCGCCGAGGCCAGCGCATGTCTGCAAGGATCTATCGCGTGGTGGCCGACACCTATGGCCCTGCCCGCAGGAGTCGCGGGTTAGACCTCACGGGGGCCGGCAGAGTCCGGCCAGGAGTATAGATGGTCTTGACCCTCTACCCGCGCAACCTCAGTCCTGACCCGCCAACCTTCATTTGCATCCTCATGACCCGCCTGCGTTGGAAATCGCGGAAACGCATCGATGATTGCCTGAGCCGGTTCCCGTTCTCCAAAGAACCCAATCAACCGATACCCCTTGTTCCACTCTAAAGCCCAGGACCACGTCTCAGCGTTGGGGTGACGACGGATTGCGACAGCGAAGTACCCGTCAGCCGTCGTCCCCACGAGCCTCGGTTTGCACTCTTTGACGGCGTCGGCGAATGCCACGAGGGCGGCGTTTCCCCAGTCGGACCGTGGTGCCAACACAATCGGTGATAATGTATGAGGTCAGAAAGATCCTCGAATCTCCTCCTTGTTGTAGATATGGCAATAGAAGAACCCCATCCATTGGAGGCGTGCTAGCTCAAAGGCTCTCTCGGGGTCCACTGAGGCGGCGCTACCATGGTGAACGCGACGTTCACCCCTGGGCCAAATGGCATCTTGACCTCGATGGTCTCACGACTGGCTGCCACCGGCTTGCCGGTTCGACGACTTACACTCCTGCCCTTCCGTGAGAACTTGTCCCGACGTCGGTAGTCATCTACCGGGAGCGCCCTAAAGGCGTTGGCTGCATCGTAAGCGCGGAAAGGTCATCCTCCAGGTTCGACCTAGTGCCATTGCATGCACGGCATGGCCTCGCGATGAGATTCCACCAGCTATCAAGCGCACCCTTGGGCACGAAGCGTCTTCCGATGACGTGTTCCTTGGTGCGGGTGTCGGGGGCGTGCTGACCACCACACTACACGCAGGTCGCATTCTTCAGGACGACCACTCGACTTGCTGGCAGGGTGAAGACCCTAGGAGTCGGCGTGCGGGCGCTCAATGATAGGTCGTAGGCCTTACACCCGCGCTAAGCTTCAAAGCGGCCCACGCTGAAGCGTACCGGACTAGGTTGGGCGGCCCGCTTTGTCAACTTCGGCGTCCCGTTATGCCGCCGGCGCAGACATGTCGGCTCGAACGATCAGCTGACGCATGCGTATGCGAAGGGGTGCAGCCCAAGCGGCGTCAGAAGGAATGGATTGAGCTAGGTGGTGCGGCAAACGCGTTTCAAGGGAGTGCAGATGCGCTTCCCGAGAATCTGCGAGGGCAACTAGGTCTTGTGCCAAGATCCACGAGTACCATTTGCCCTTAAACACACGGTCTGCCTCACCTCGCGCGAGCATCTCGTCCACGGCCGCTTGTACACGCCTCCAGGCTCGACGGAAGCTTCGAGCGCCCCGGTTGTGCTCTGCTTCCATGAGCGTGAGTCGCGCCTGCAACTTCGCTGGATCAACAGCACCTCGCGGCGGAGTATTGACCGGCGAGGGGATCACGCCGTAGTTCCCCCCGCGACGGAGCCTGCGGGTGGCAGAGAAGACACACACGCAGAGCCAGTCTCGCCAATTCTGCTGGACCTGCAGCCGCCAGGCAACATCATCCCCCAGCATGCTGTCGACCTCGTCGGCCGTGAGACCTGACGCTGCCGCTGCCGCCTCAACGAGATCACCGTGACGGTACAGGTAGTTCTCGACGTCATAATACTCCGTGTAGACGACGTGATCGGACTTCATGCGTCGTCGGCAGAGATCATCGACATCCTTATCCAACACGATCACAATAAGCGTACGCTTCCCGCCAAGGTCTGACACGAGGCTGCCCTTGCGCCGCAAGTATCGGTAGTAGGCCAGCAATGTTGCCTTGCCTCCGGCCTGCTGAGGCAACTCACGCGCAATACGTACGGCGTGAGACACGCCTTCAGCTCTGCACACCGGGGCTAACACCTTGTTGTAGAAATACCGATCCGTTTTGCCTTCGACCAACAGGATCACCTCGGCGGAGCCGACCTGAAGTCTACGCCTGTATCCTCCAGCCGAATGCCGCAGTCGATTCATACGCGAAAGATGAACCGGTCGTTCACTTCGGCCATTACCTCTGGTGAATGTGTCGCGACGATGACTTGCGCGTCGGGATTGAGCCGGCGCATTGATGCGATTAGGTCCTGCTGCCAGTCAACGTGCATAGACAGTTCCGGCTCATCAATGAGTAAGGTGTTGTCGCCAGCACGGAGCGCCTCGACTAGTAGCCGAAGCACCTGCTTCTCGCCGGATGACAGAAGTCCGAGGTCAATCGGCGAGTTGTCTTCTGTCTGTACAGTGATGGTCGCTTCACCGAACTCTACGCGCTTGCCTTGGAAGAGCTTGGAGATCAAGTCTTGAAGGCGCGTACGGGATGCCATTGCTTGCGTGATGCGCTCTTCCACCTGGTTGATGTCTGCAACGATGCTGCGTAAACGCTCATCCTTCTCGAGACGGCGCACGAAGCTCTTCTCAGCGGGCATGAGCTGCGGTGACCCCTGCCTGCGCAAGAATGAACGCACCCGGCGGAATGCCAGCTCCGGATCGACCGACACGTCACTGGTGTTGTCCTTGGGGGACAGCACGGCCTGCAGGATATTTGCGAGGCCCTCAGCTTGCGCTTCGCGTACATTATTTAGGACCGTAGCGAAGTACTCCCGCCAGATTCCAAGCAGATCGCGTGCGAAGTCAGCATTCAGCTGCTCCTCCGGCGACAAGGCGGAGTCTTCTGGACGCGCAAACTGCCAACCCGCAGGCCTGGTTGCGCGCGCATACATCCGGCTGATGGGCAAATACACGTGCCGCCACTTGCCTTGCGAGTTCGGCGGCAGGTGTGGCTCAACGTCCCACGCTGCTCCTCCACGTTGTGTCGACACCAGGCGACCACTCTCGTCGAGCAACACATCGATCATCAGATCGCGCGATGCCGGTGGAGATGCGAGCAACTTCTCCTTGTCGATGCGTCTAGTGAACGTCGTGTCGAACTGCTTCGAGTACACTGCCACCTCTGCACTCCGAAACGGCACGTTGAGTAGCGTCGATGCGTCGCCTGACATGCCTGAATCGAGAATGCGGAGGAGCGAGGTTTTGCCGCTTCCGTTGAGGCCGAAGAAGACGTTCACATGCCTGTCTAGCTCGCGTTCGATCGGCGCTGTACGCCCGGCGAGCCCTTCAACGCGGAATCGTGTGATGTGCGCCAATGTTTTCCCGGTGACAGTAGAGTTGAGGTCTCAGGCTGCATGACGGCAGAACGACTCACATTTAAGTTGCGGGGCCGAGGTTGGGGCAGCCCCTCCAAGTGGGATCATAGCTGGCTGCCCCAGCACGTCTTTGCCCCGTCTACTGAAGATGCGTGTTAGGCATCCGCGACTCTCAGCAAGGCACGGCCAGTATCCCTAGTTGCGGCGCTTGCTCGCTGACTTCTGTGGGCGAGCGTCGACATACTCAAGGCGTGACACTGTACTGCCGGATGCATGCACCGTAGACTGGGCTTGCATGAGTCGGGACCACTTCTTCCCCATACCACCCACATCGACCACCAAGTAGGTCGCGGCAATGGCAAGGGCGCCATCTCTATACGCTTGGAGCTGCTTGGAATACCCAGCTTCCAGGCCTGTATTCGAGGACAACTTCACTTCAACTAGGATTGATCGGTCATACTGAGCCCCGAACTTGAAATCGACAGGACCGCTGCCGGTCTCAGCCTCGGGAGTCATTGGAAGTCCATTTGCCTTGCAGTACGCATCCGCTGTCGCAAAAAAGATCATTTGCGCGGTCTTCTCGTTGTGATGCTTTCCGTTGTGCCACATCAGCTTCCACAATCCTTGCTTCTCAACGAGAGTGCGGAACTGAGCAATGATTGCGTTGACAATCCGGGCGGCCGCGGCATCATCAAGTAGGGAGGGCCCTGACAAGGGCAGAGGAAAATTACTTGCTACCGTCTCACGGACAACCCGCCAAGTGAGAAGGCCATCTGGGTCGCTCGCGATGTCGTAGGCTGATACTCGCGCACCGTGGAGACTGTCCAACAGGGACATCAGGTTCGCCTTACTGGCCAGCGCGGCATTCCTAAGGCGTTTCCTGTTTTTTCTCGTGCGCGCACTCCAGATGTCGCCGATCAACCTGTTTACCTTGATGCGAAGCGCTTGGTTATGCGCCGTCACATCTGCAACCTCGCTCCAATCCGATGCGACCGGCAGGCGCCGCAAGGTATCCTTGGCAACGAGAAGCACCGGTGTCCGTGCGGTCTCAGTCGGGTTGCGCGGAAGCCGGTAGGTCCCACTGCCGATCGAAAATGGCTCGCTCGGGATACTCAGAGTCGCTGTGACTCTTTGGGTTAGCGAAGCTAGGTCTTCCTGGATTACGTTCGCCGTCAAGTCGCTGATTAGGTCCGGTCCAATGCCATCCTCGAGTAGCGGAATCAAGATGAACATGTCGGGATCATCGATACCGAGGGCGATTATCTCGGCCGCTGTCGACAGCAGCTTTCTACTCGCCACTGGCCCAAATGCGGATCCTCGGATGGTCGCCGCACCGTAGCCCAAGCACGTCGCGCGGACCTCTGGAAAGATCAATCGTCTTTCGGCCTCCCGCCACGCGACGCCCTTACTCCCATTGTCAGCCTGCAAGAGCCGAACAACGTCCGCGAAGTAGTCGTGAAAGCGGCTGGAGGCTCCGCTCGCAATCTCGGAGACACCGCTTTGGGGAAGGAGCAGCGGGTCGATGAACAGACGGGTATCGACGTTGAGGACTGGATCCAACACGCCGAGCTGCGCGAGCGCTGCTGGGTCGATTCCAAAACGCGCCGCAAACGGCTCGGGGTTCCTTATTCTTCCCATGTGGGCTTCTCGCTAGTCATCTTCGTCGTCAACATCTATGAGCTCAAGAGTTTCCTCCGTGAAGTCCCCGCTGTTTAGCTTGGTCCCACCAAACCACTGGCAACGGACCCAGTTTCCATCGATTGAAAAATCGGGGTAGCGCACGACCGTCATGCGTGGACCACCCGACTTAAGTCGAACAATGTCCCCCGTCTCAAACGACTGTCCTGTTGACACATTTCCCCCTTGCCATCGCAGTCGACACCGATTGCCCTTCGAATCTCCGTTGATGCCTAACGTCCTGCGCTTCTGCGGCGGGGCCAACCGAGGCCCGCGCGTGCCTCAAAACTTCTTCCGCGTGCGGGCCGAGGCATACGGCTCCGACCGCAGCAAGCCCTTGTTAGGCTCCCGCTGCGCCAACAATCTCTTTCAACACTTCCGGTCTCCACACCCTGCCAATCTCAGACCCCGCGTCAAGCCGCCCAGAGTAGATCCCAAGAAATGACGTGACGCTCCCGCCAATAACTCGGGAGCCATCGCGCTTCGGGAATCCGCCCCAGAATCTAAGGATGACCGGCGAACCAGACATGCCTTCACGCGTGGTGGCGTCAACCAAGAAGCAAGGCAAGTCAGCGAAGTCAATCTCGGGTTCGGAGGCGATATGTCCAGTCTTCCAAATGGGCCACGCGGCGTGTGCGGTTAGCCCGAGCGGGAACCCGATAATCGAAACAGACATTGCGGGCTCCACCAAGACATCGGCTCTGGCGAGAGCAAGGTCTAGTGGGTAGTAGCTAGCGTCAGGAGCGAGTGGAATTGGAATCATTACGACATCGACCTCCCGCCCTTTGGGATGTTCGAGCCACAATGGCGCCCCATTCTCCTCAGTAAGCGCAACCTCCTTGAGAACCCATTGCCCGACACCCTTATTGCTGTGGAATACCACCTGGAGTCGATCGGGAACTGCAGCGGATTGCGAGAGGACTTTCCCTGTATCTGCGTTTCGCCCAGTTACCACGTGCCAATTAGTTACTAGGTAGTGCTTTTCACCGATCGCCACGGTAAATCCTGTCGCTTGGCTTAGCGTCGTGTCACCGAACGTTGGTCGAATGAGCAGGCTCACACCGCTCAGCGGATCGAGAACTGGAACGGGCCGACCCGTCATGAGCCATTCCTCTGGTGAGCCTAACGGCTTGCATTTCTGCGGCAGGGACAGGGGCGGCCGGCCCATGCCTCATAAGATCATAGCGGGCCGCCCGCCCCGCCTTGGCCCTGACCGCAGCAAATGCGTGATTGAGCGCCGCGGACAGCACCGTTACCGTACGAGGGCGACGCTATAGGTTCGTAGCTCTACGCTTGACGACAGTATACCCGGACACGAACTGACTGCCATTTGGAAGCGAAGTCCAGGTCCAAGCGACGTCCTGGTCCTCCCCAACATTCACACTGAGCACCTGATTGCTCGCATTGGGGCCAACGGGAGGCGGCGGCACGACGGTTCGCGTCTTTGGTGACCTCGATGGCTCTACTTGTTGGTCCGACATCTGAGTTCTCCGGAATGAGCGCCGGCCCGTCGTCGCTTCTCGGACTTCGCTCGACTGCGGACGCTCTAACGACTCGTAAGTCAGCTGCGCATGCAGCATGCCCACACGAGGTCGTGAGTTACAACCCGAACGACCTCGGACCCCAAGATTCTACCGCGTCAGCTGCAATTGCTTGCTAGTCCGCACCTGCTTCGCGTCGACTACCCGGTAAGGTGTAGGTGATCGCCCTCGGGCAGCACTCGGAAACCATGCCTACTAGAGAGTTCCTTCAAAGTCTGCTGCTCCGCGAGAGTCAAGTCATTGATTCGGACATCAAGATTGGACCCGTCGTTGTGTGTCCGATGTGGAGGCGCCCAGGCCGGTGGACGCGGACAGCGACAGTCGAACACGCCACCGAACTGAAGTGAGCCCTCAGTGACAACAAGCTGCTTCCCGGTTTCGGCGCGAAAGCGGCGCGCCAATGGAGTGAGCTTGTGCAAAAGGCGGGGAGCGGCCCAATAGGGGTCTGGATGCTCAGGTGCTGGTTCCTTGAGGCCCAGATCTGCGGACGCGCGAAGACGCTGGAGTGGGGCACCGCGCCACCGCGTTCGCAGCACCCACGAGCGGGGGATCGGTGCCTTCACGTTCTCACACACGACCTCAACGTCGCCGCTCACGTTCGGAGCGGAGTATCGAATGAGCTGCGATTGGAGTCCGGCAATGCTGTAGCGCGTGGGAGATACAGATCCGACGGCGATCGGTGCACTCGTTGCGCCGCCGTGGTGGTGCCCACCGCTTCGCTCGACTCGCCTCAGGTAGAGCCGAAACGTGTGCAATGGCGTGCTCTGACTGGCATTTTCGATCCAAAGGCGAAACTCGCCCCGACCGCCAGGAGTTGCCTCCACCACGACGTCGCCTGGAGTGCGACCGGCAGGACGCGAGAGAGTCGTAGCCCTACGATCCAAGGCGCTTTCCCCGAAGAACGAAGCCTACCATACCGTTGGAACCCCGATTGTTGCTACGTCGGCTAATCACGAAGTGGCACCAATAGGTCCGTCCCGCGGGGTCCGGGCGCATCCAGTACTTCGTCTTCCTGCCGCCGTTCAACCGGTGCAGAATGCGAGTATAGTGGTGGTCGTACGAGTACTCATCGGGCAATGTGAGTTCCACATCCCCCGTATAGCGCTTCTTCCCCATCGGCATGCGTCCGAGCTTGCAGTATTTGTACGCGTAGTCGCCATCGATGGCTACGTAGGCTCGACCGGTCTCGATCTTGGACCACGGAATTGCGCGATCCTCGTCAGCCTGCTCATCGAGCCGTACATCGCCAGGTCGGAATAGAACCTTTCCGAAAAACAATTGGCGACCGTCGAGGACAAACGGTGCCCCGTGCACGGCCAACACCTGATCCAAGTCCAGACGGACGACTTCGGACGACGACAGATCGGTGACCATGGTGCCGGGAGACTCTGAGCCGACCTCGTCGTCGACGGCGTCGGGTTCCTCGTCCTCATGGCGAATGACGACGACACCGGTGTCGTCGCGAAGTAGAATGCCCTCCATCCAGTCAACCGCAGAGAGTGTCGAGTGGTCGGGAGGCCCGTTCAGCGCTGGCAGGTCGCGGATGTCCATGAGTGGTCCTCTCCAAGAGCAGTTGCGGTAGGTGAGTGACGAGGCCCGAGGGCCTGTTCCTTGGGAGCTATAGTGCGGCCAAACGACCTGCGGTTCTGCTGCGAGGCCAGGTGAGGCCGCCGCAGTCCTTGGATAAGGCATACATCGCGGCGGCCGAACCGTCTTGGACTCGCCAGCAGCAAGCGCGTGTTAGAACGCTAGCCGCCAACGGGCCTTGAGGTGCGCCCGCCGATCATCCTCCGAAGTCGAGAGAACCTCCACCACCTTGGCCTCTATCACCAACACCTCGATCTCAGGGGCTTCGGACATCTCGCCGGCCCAGTAGCGTCGCGCGTGGAGCTCCCAGTCTCCGTCCGGCGCGTCTTTCATTGTGTCCATGATGGTCATGTCCGCACGATGGCAGATGGGCGCCTCACCAATTTCAATGCGGTAGAGCTTTCCACCAGTCATTTTCAACCAGTGCTTCCTTGCTGCGTCGAAAGACTCGAAAAGAAATAGGCAGTCGCTCCGCTTGGTCTTTGCTGTCGGCCTCGCTGCTTCGAGCGCATCCTCGATGGCTTTCGCAACGTCACCGAAGCGTGCGGAAAACTCGCCAGCAGTCCGAACAGTCTCCCCGACGCCGAACAATCGCTTGTCAACGCGATAATAGTTAGCCACCGCTGCACGACCTCTTCATCGATGCCACGAGTTCTTGGCCGCTACCCCCGGCCGACCGGAAAGCGCCTTCACGCCCCGTCACGCGTGGAGTTTCCAGCCCATTTTACTGACCTACGCAAGCAGTTCGTGAATGCGAAGGTAGATATTCCCCGTCTGGCTTGCGTGCCTCCGCTTCCGGAGCAGCAGAGTGACAAGGTCAATACGCCCCTCAAGCACTGCCATGAGGTCCGCACCGTCCATCAAGATCATCAAGCTGCGGCCGCTTGAATACGCCTTGACGGAATCCTCCACGAACCCGTTGATCGAGAGGAAGAGGCCAAGCGTGTTCTCAAGCTTGCGCCGCACCTTTCCGTCGAAGGCATCAAGTTCCGCTCGGGCGGTCGGCTTATCTTCCCACTTCGCTTCGAAAAGGTAGTCAGTTCCCTCGAATGAAAACGAGCCGTCAATCTGCTCCCCAAGGATGCGGAAGGACGCCTTCGGGTCTAAATCGAACAGGCTGAACAGGCCGTACATCAACTTCTCAAGCGCGTACCCTCGCTTGGTCGGCGGCAATCCAAGAAGCTTGTAATACTCGGACTTCAGTTCATCGAGCTTGACCCGAAATCCCTGCTCCCTCAGTCGCCGCTCGCGTCCCTCTTCGCGCCTCGCCTCCGCCTCGCGCTGATGCTTAGCGAGCTCCTCATGGGACGCTACCTGGGCGCGAAGCGCAGCCACGGCCGTCTTTGCCTTCGTTGCCTTTTCTTTGCCGTCTTCAAGGTTCTCGAGATGGCTGAAGTCGCTTATTGCCGCGACATCGCTCATCAGCCTGAGCAACTCGCCTTGATACTCCGACTCGTTACGCACCAGATAGTCTACTAGGTCGGATACGATTCCAATCTTGTACTGATCCCAGTTGAGCCGTGATAGCAGTGACGGGTCGCTAAGTGATGTCGTCAAGAAGCTCCGCAGGGCCGACTTGTACCAGTACGCATGCGCCAACGCCTCCTTAAGACACTGAATGGCGGCGGGTGCCAGTTTCTTCGTCATGGCCTATCCACGGAAGATGTGTTGCGTTCTAACAAGTATTGGACCTGCAGCGTTCGACCCGCTTCCGCAGCGTAATTCGTAACCACTGTCGGCCTTGCAGCAGAACCCGCCCACACTGCGGGGGCAGCGGCCGACCCGGTCTCTCCTGTAACGAACCCCGCTTGGCCCGGACCGTGGACCGTAGCGCCTGGCCAGCTCAGGGACCGCCGCGACCGATCAGCACCCCACGCTCCCCGTTCACAGCGCCTCGCGGCCGAGCGACGCACCAGCCTCCCTACAATCGCTCTCAGAGCCACGAAAAGGAACTAGGACTTTTTCTAGTCTTTCGGCCCATGGTCTTGGCCCCTCCCCCGGGATCCCCTAGCCAACCCATCAACAGACCATCCGACGGCCCCAAAGGTCCCCTAACCAGCGCCTTCTCTCGCCCAATCAGGACTTATGCTTCGCCGACCACGACCTTCTCTCCGCCGACCACGACCTTCTCCGCGCCGACCAGGACCTTTCCTCCACCGTCCAAGCCCTTCTCTGTCCCGACGAGGACCTTTCCTCCGCCGACCAGGACCTCTCCTCCGCCGTCCAGGACCTTCTCCGCCGCGACCAGGACCTTTCCTCCGCCGACCAGGACCTTTCCTCCGCCGTCCAGGACCTTTCCTCCGCCGTCCAGGACCTTTCCTCCGCCGTCCGGGTCCTTCTCCGCCGCGAACAGGTCCTTTCCTCCGCCGAACAGGACCTTCTCTCCGCCGACCAAGACCTTCTCTCGCCCGACCAGGACCTTTCCTCCGGCGACCAGGACCTTTCCTCCGGCGACCAGGACCTTCTCCGCCGCGACCACGACCTTCTCTCCGTCGACCACGACCTTCTCCGCGCCGACCAGGACCTTCTCCGCCGCGACCAGGACCTTTCCTCCGCCGTCCAGGACCTTCTCCGCCCCGACCAGGACCTTTCCTCCGCCGACCAGGACCTTCTCTCCGTCGACTAGGACCTTCTCCGCCGCGACCAGGACCTTTCCTCCGCCGTCCAGGACCTTCTCTCCGGCGACCACGACCTTCTCTCCGCCGACCGGGACCTTCTCCGGGGTGTCCTGGGACCCCTCGGATCTGTACACCACTGTCCGGCCAGCTATACACTCGTGATTTCGGACCCCCCCGATTTTCCCCCCGGTTTCGACCCTGAAACGTCACAATTTTCGGCCTCTCGCGCCGACGCCAACTTGCTCTCCCACAACGAGTTGACCTCCAGGCACCCAGGGCCGTTTCGGCGTTTCCCCCCCACGCTGGCACGGTTCCGGCACGACTCCCGCCTCGCAGGGCTCCCGTCGCGGTCGCCACCCCCGGCGGCCCGACGTCCCCACCGGGGCCCGCGCGGCCCCGCACCCAGGAGGAGTCCCATGCAGGCCAAGACCCGCAGGATCCTGTCGATGGTCAGCCGCGTCCTCGCCTTCGAGGCGGCTCGGCCGTCGGACGACCCGAGTCACGTCGCGGTCGTCGATGCCCTGACGGCGCTCACCACCCGCATCCCCGACCTCGTCGAGGCCGAGAACGCGGGGCGGCGCCGCGAACGCCAGGCCACCGCCCGCCGGCGCGAGCTCCGCGAGGGGCTGCTGGTGCAGGCCCGGCACCTCGACCGCGTCGCCGAGATCGCGACGCAGACCACCCCCGAGCTGGCCGGGAGCTTCGCCTTCCCCGCCCGCCAGGCGCCCAACCGGACGTTCCTCGCCGGGATGCGCTCGCTCCTCCCCCCGCTGCAGCAGCATCTCGACCTGCTGCTCGCCTCGGGCCTCGGCCGCTCGTTCGTCGAGGACCTCGAGGCCGGCCTCGCCGCGTTCGCGGCCGCGAGCGACGAGTCGGGGGCGAGCCGCAACGCCCACGTCGATGCCCGCAGCTCGCTGCTGGCGGTCGCGGAGCAGTGCCGCGACCTGGTCGGCGTGCTCGACGGGCTCAACGCGGCGCGCTACGCGAAGACCCCCGAGCGGCTCGCCGCCTGGGAGAGCGCGCGCAACGTCTATGGGCCGGTGACCCGGTCGTCCGGCAGTGACGCGGACGCCGACGTCGCCACGCCCGAGGCGCCCGCGCCGACGACGCCGCCCGCCGATGAGGCGGTGGCGTGAGCCGGTGGCTGACCCTCACCCCGCGGCCGGGGACGTGCGCCCATGTGCGTGCCCGGTCGTGCGGGGCCCTCATTCCGATCGATGCCGCGCCGGGCGCCTGACCGGCTCGCCGCGGCGGAGGCGACCCTCCGCACCTGCTTCGCGATGAGCGGCTACATCCGCCGCCGCTCCGCCACCCGCCTCACCACCGACGGCAGCACCCGGTACCACAAGGGCGACGAGGTG
>Ga0116151_10003877_pt1 | contig 13264 bp, 7 predicted proteins | sample AD_UKC117_MetaG_FD_89893 | JGI IMG/M metagenome (GOLD analysis project Ga0116151, IMG submission 89893) | Active sludge microbial communities of municipal wastewater-treating anaerobic digesters from Hong Kong - AD_UKC117_MetaG | ecosystem: Engineered > Bioreactor > Anaerobic > Digestate... | reverse complement strand
GTAGCCGGGCCGTACTCCCGTTTGGGGCTGGAGCCGACGCGGCCGCCACGGCCGTGCGCCAGAAGCTGCATCCCATAGCAAATGCCCAACACCGGCAGGCCGCTGGCCAGCACGTAATCCGGCAGCGTCGGCGCGCCGGCGTCGTAGACGCTGTTGGGGCCGCCGCTGAGAATGAAGCCTTTCGGATTGAGGGCCAGGATGGTATCGGCCGGGGTGGACCAGGAGAAGAGTTCGCAAAACACGTTGGCCTCGCGCACCCGCCGGGCGATCAGCTGCGAATATTGCGAGCCGTAATCCAAAACGACAATCGTGTCGTGCTGCCGCTGAGTCATAGCCTGCTCCCCGCTCACGCTAAAACAATCTGCCCATCAGCCATGCTGACGATGGTCGCCGCCGCCATAATGGGCACGTTCCAGTGGGCCAACGCTTCCCGGCCGCCCTCGAACGTCTTTTCCACGACAGCGGCTATGCCCACCAGCGTGGCGCCGCTGCTTTGCACAATGCGCCCCAGGGCGTCGATGGTGCGCCCGGTGGCCAGGAAATCATCGACGATGAGGATGCGATCGGCAGCGTGCAAAAATTCAGGCGAGACCATCAGCATCACTTCGCCGCCTTTGGTATGGCTGGGCGCGCTGTCCACAAATACCGGCTCGCGCATGGTGATCGGTTTGTGCTTGCGGGCATAGACCACCGGCAGATTGCCCAACGCTTTGCCGGTCATTACCGCCGGGATGATGCCGCTGACTTCGGCGGTGAGAATGCGAGTGGGGTTGGCGGCGCGAAACTGCGCGGCGATCTCCTCGCCAATGAGTTCCATCAGTTGGGCATCCAGTTGGTGGTTGAGAAAGCTGTCAATTTTGAGAATGCCCCGGCCCAGATTCTGGCCTTCCTTTAAAATGCGTTCGTTTAATGCGTTCATACACTGTGATCGGCTTCCTGGTGGGAAGCGTTTTACCCCCTTTTGCGAATCGTTGATAATCCTATATAGTATCGGACGTGTTGAAGGGTGCGGTTTGTCGGGCAGCAGGTGGCTTAATTATCGCAGGGGAAGCCAGATCGGCAACCTTAGACAATTGGGATAAGTTTCACAATTTTCTTGACGCCCCCTATGGGCTATTCTATAATCCACTAAAGCGTTCAAAAAAAATTGAAAGTTGTGAACAAGGTAAACATTATGGTAACTGAATTAATGCAACAGGGGATGACGGCCGTTGAAGAAAAGCTGGAGTCTGTTGTCGCCAGTGACATTCAATTGTTGGAAGACGCCAGTTTGCATATCGTCACCTCTGGTGGGAAGCGCGTGCGGCCGCGGGTGGTGCTGCTGGCTTATCTGGCGGCCGGCGGGCAGGACCTGGATTCGGTCATTCCCATGGCGGCGGCCGTGGAAATGGTGCATACAGCCACCCTCGTTCACGACGACATCAACGACCACAGCCTGACCCGGCGCGGGAAGGTGACGGTGCACGCCCGTTGGGGGCGGACGTTTGCTCTGCTGACGGGCGATTATTTGTTCACCAAGGTGTATGAATTGATGGCCCCGTATGGCGTGGAGCCCAACGTGATGATCGCCACAGCCTGCACCCGGCTGGTGGAAGGTGAAACGCTGCAAGCGGCGGCGGCCAAATCCGGGTCGATGGATCGGGAGACTTACAAGCAAATCATCAGCCTGAAGACGGCCAGCTTGTTTGAAGCGTCGGCCAAATTAGGCGCCTGGCTGGCCGGCGGCAGCCCGGAAATTGTGGAGGCGATGGGAACCTATGCCTACAATTTGGGGCTGACCTTCCAGATTGTGGATGACATTCTGGACATTATCGGTGACCCGGAAGCGATGGGCAAGCCAGTAGGGCTGGACCTATCCCAGGGGCGGGGTGTGTTGTCGGTGGCCCAAAATGGTGGGGCGGGTGACGAGGAAGGCGTAACGGCCGTTGCCGAGCTGGAAGAGCCTGACCCCATCAAACAAATGTTGGCCGGTCTGCGTAATTCCGGGGCAGTGGAAATCGCCCGGCTGCAGGCGGAAGAAACAGGCAGCCGCGCCCGGCGCGCCCTGGACAAAATCCCCCCGTCGCCGGCCCGCGACGAATTGGTCAATTTGATTGAAGCCGTGCTCAATCGCGATCATTAAGCCGGCCGTTAGCGAATCGAAACGACGCCCCACGGGTTTAGTAGTATGATGCCTGGTGGGGCTTTTTTTTATGCCGTCACCCTGGCCGAGAATTGGTTAAAACGTTTGCCGGGCAAGTGGCAAGTTTGTTGGGTGATGGATAGAATTGGGCGATCATTGAATCATTTATCAGGCATCACGTATTCGTGTTTTGAATGGTTGAATCCGAATAAGCGCGAAATCATACGCTAGGAGATGAGGATGAATAGCATAGAACCTGCTGATAGACTGGCCCTGACGCCAGACATGCTCTGGGATGTAGAACATTACAAGGAAGAGGGCCTGTATTTTTATCTGGAGGCCACGCAAGAATTATTGCCAAACGGCCGTGTCAACGTCATCAATTATGGCGAAATGATCATGTTGGGCGGGTACTCTTACCTGGGCCTGATCGGCCATCCCAAAATCAACGCCGCCGCTAAGGCCGCCATCGACCATTATGGCACGGGTACCTATGGCGTGCGCTTGCTGGCCGGCTCCCTGAAATTGCACAACGAGTTGGAAGCGCGCATCGCCGAATTTAAACACGCCGACGCCGCCATCACCATGTCCAGCGGGTACGTTACCAATCTGGCGACCATTTCCAGCCTGCTGCGCAAGGGCGACACGGTGATCTGCGACAAGCTGAACCACGCCAGCATTGTGGATGGCTGCCTGCTGTCGCTGGCTAAATTTGTGCGGTTCCGGCACAATGACATGCAGCAACTGGAAATGCGCTTGCAGCAGGCGGAGGGCAACGGCCGTATCCTCGTCGTGGCCGATGCGGTCTTTAGCATGGACGGCGACATCATCAACCTGCCAGAAATGTCGCGCCTGTGCAAGAAATACGGCGCCTACCTGATGATCGACGAAGCCCACTCCGTCGGCGTGATTGGCGAGACCGGCCACGGCATCGAAGAGCATTTCGGTCTGCCCGCCGACACCATCGACATCAAGATGGGCACCCTCAGCAAAACGATCCCCAGCGCCGGCGGCTACGTGGCCGGCAACCACGACCTGATCAACTTCCTGAAACACGAAGCGCGCGCCTTCATCTTCTCGGCGGCCGTGCCCCCGGCTTCCGCCGCGGCAGCGAAAGCGGCATTCGACGTCATCGAGGAAGAGCCGTGGCGCGTGCAAAAAATCCAGAATAACTATCTGCGCTTTGCCGATAAATTAAAAGCGGCCGGCTACAATCTGCTTTTCACCGAAACGGCCATCGTGCCGGTGGTGTGCGGCTCCACCGATTCTGCCGCCAAACTGGCCAAATACTGCCGCGACAATGGCATTTTTGTGCAGGCGATTGTGGCCCCCGTCGTGCCGGAAGGCCTGGCGCGTCTGCGCTGCTGCATCTCCGCCGCCCATACGATTGAGGATATCGACTACTGCGCCGACGTAATCATCGAAGGCGGCCAAAAGCTGGGCATCATCTAGCTCAATTTGCTGGTTACCATGAACAAAGGGCAGCACGCGCATTCCGAGTGCTGCCCTTTTTGTTTTCAGAATACTTCTTGCTTCGCTCCGGTAGCGAAGAGTCGAACGGCGCCCTATTTTTGCAGGGCATTGGCCAGAGCTTTGGCCAGTGACTCAAGACTAGGCGGCTTGGTCAACCAGGCCGCCAGGCCTTGTTCCTTCAGATCATCGAGCGATTCGTCCAGGGTGTGCCCCGATAGCAAAACCACGGGCACAGACTGTCCCATAGCCTTCAAAGTCAGGAATAAATCTTTTCCGCCCATCTCCGGCATAATCACGTCGCTGAGTACCAGGTCAATCTTATCTCCCATCTCCGCAAACAGCGCCAGGGCTTCCAGTCCGTTGGCCGCCTCGCCTATCCGGTAATTCAAGCCTATCAGGATTTCCGACAGAGTCTCGCGCAGGGCCATATTGTCTTCAACCACCAGCACGAATTCCCCATGCCCCTGAGGAATGTTGGTGAAACCCGGCGCAAGCGGCATCAGCGGGTTTGTAGTCAGGACCGGCATATAAATTGTAAAAGTCGTACCTTGTCCCCACTCCGTTTTCACGTCAACATGGCCGCCGTGCTGCCCGACAATGCCATAAACCTGAGCCAGACCTAAACCACTGCCAGATCCTGGTTCTTTGGTCGTATAAAATGGCTCGAAGATATGGGGTAAAACTTCTGGCTGAATGCCTGTGCCGGTGTCCGCGATGGTTAGTTGCAGCCAGGCGCCTGGTTCTATATCCGGCATGGGCGTTTTTTGACCCGGTTCGATGGTCACCTGTTTGAGCTCAATGTTTAATTTGCCACCGTGCGGCATGGCATCCCGCGCGTTAATCGCCAGATTGCTAATTATTTGCTGCATGCGGGTCTGGTCGGCGCTGACCATATATTTTTCCCCATCCGGCTCGCAATTTAGCTGTATTCTGATGTGTTCTGGTAGGATGCGTTTTAACATTTCGACCTGATCTTGCAGCAGTGACAAGAAATTGATAGGCTGCATTTGCAGCATCGCTTTGCGGCTGAAATCGAGGATCTGCTGGACCAGATGACTGGCGCGCCAGGCTTGCTCGTGGATGGTAGCCATCCGCTCCCGTTCTGGCGGGGTTAAATGGGACGAGGACAAGGTTATCTCGGAGTAAAGGGTGATGATGGCCATGATGTTGTTGAAATCGTGGGCAATGCCGCCGGCTAACTGGCCCACGGCCGCCAGGCGTTCCTGGTGCAGCATTTGTTCTTGCGTTTCCCGCAGCTCTGCCAGGGTTTTTTCCAAACGAAGGTTGCTCTGCCGCAGCGCTTCCTCCATCAGTTTGCGATTCGTAATGTCTAAGGCGAATATGACCACGCCTAATAATTCACCCGACTGGGGCTCGTTAACGGCGTAGACACTATTCATGAAATGCATATTTTGACGCCCATCCTCAAAATGGGCGGACTGACCAGTTTGCATGACGTCAGTGATGAGTTTTTTGCGCTGGCTGGAAACAGGCTCGGGTAATAAGGTGTAGATGTTCTGGCCCACCATTTCTTCGGGCGATAGGCCAAATCTTTTTGCGCCGTTCTGATTGATAGCGAGCACGTTTCCATCTGTATCCAGGAGGGCTACTGTTTCTTGTGGGGAGTTGAGCATGGTGGCCAATATGGCAGTTTGGCGTCTCAACTGGTCTTCTGCCAGCTTGCGCTCGGTAATGTCGGTGTGCGTGCCGCTCATGCGCAGGGGTTTTCCGTCTGCGTCACGCTCGACGACACTGGCCTGGTCTAAAATCCATTTGTATTCGCCATTTTTGCACCGCATCCGGTACTCGATGCGATGGGCGGGGGTACGGCCGTCCAAGTGGTCTTGAATGGACTTCCAGGCGGCTTCCCTGTCATCCGGGTGGTGCAGGTCGGTCCACTGTTTCACGTTAAACGTGATTTCCGGTAAGGTGTAACCGAGCATTTCCGCCCAACGCTCGTTGCGTTGGACTTCGCCAGTTTGGAGATTCCAATCCCAATAACCTAATTGGCTCCCTTCTAAAACTAGCGCCAGGCGCTCTTCTGATTCTAAAAGCTTTTCCTCTGCCAGTTTTCGGTCGGTGATGTCGTTGAGCAAGTTTAGCATGCATGGAACGCCATCCAACTCAAGCAATTCTGCTGAAGTTAGGGAATAGCCTACTTTGCCGGATTTCCGCCTAAATTTTAGTTCAATGTTATAAATCTTCCCTTCCTCTTTCAATAACCGGACAATTTTGGTGCGTTCGTCAGGATCGGCCCAAAGATTTAATTCGAGGGTGGTGTGATCAGTTACTTCCTCGCGGGTAAAGCCAAGAATTTCTAAAAAGCTATCGTTGACATCGATAAATTTTCCATCGTCTAAGCGTGTGATACTGATGCCCACAGGGCTGGAGCGAAACACTTTTGAAAACCGCTCTTCTGAAACACGTAATGCGTCGGTGGTTTGTCTTTGCTTCGTGATGTCAACCCATTGGCAGACGACGTTTGTTAGTTCGTTCCGGGCATTTACTATCGGGAACATGGAGACGTCAATGTGCAAATCGCGCCCACCACTGAACGCAGCGACGCCAGCCAGCGATGCCTGCCACGGAATAGTGAAACGCGCCGGCTCGAAATTCTCGAAAACCGCTTGCACCAGCGGCATGACGCCTTGTTCCCTCAGATTTTTGTCTTTGAGTACATTGTATTGGCCGAGGATGGCCTCGTCTGTTAGATTGATAGTTTGGCGCAGGGATTGATTTGTGCGAATGACCGTTCCTTCTTTATCGGAAATCCACATGGCGAATGGGCTTCTGTCGACGACCAAATCGAGGAATATTTTGGCGGAAACGGCCGTTTCCGCCGCCTGCTTGCGCTCGATTATTTCCGCTTCCAGTTCCCCGGTCCGTTCCTCGACTAATTCTTCCAGATGCTCACGATAGGTTATTAATTCTTCCTCGGCCTGCTTGCGCTCGGTGATGTCCATAAAACTGACGATGATTTCCGCGATGGCGCCATCCACGAACAGGGGGTTTGCGTTAACCAGGACCCACCGCAATTCATGGCGAACGCGGCGTCGCAACCCCAGCACAAGGTTTTTCACCGGCGCGCCCTGATCCAGGACTCGGGAGACGGGATATTCCTTAACGGGCATGGGCGAGCGATCTTCGCGCAGGAACTGCCAGACTTCGTCATCCAGCTGTTTACCGCGAGCCTCTTCCTCGGCGAGATCGAGCAACTGCTGGGCGATCTCGTTGGTATGCAGCAGACGGCCGTCCGCGTCGTGAATGACGATGGCCACCGGCGCATTGCGCAGCAGCAGCGCTTGCCTTGCTTCGCTCTGTCGCAGCCTTTCTTCGGCCTGTTTGTGCTCGGTGATGTCGCGCCCCACGCTTTGGATTTCCACAAGCCGGTCATTGTGGTCAAAGGTGGCCCGGTGGACAAACTGCATCCAACGGATACGGCCGTTTCCCGCATGGACGCGATTCTCGATGGACACGACAGGATTCGCCGGGGAAATGGTCTGTAATTTTGCCTTAATATCCGGTAGGTCTTCCGCGACGGCCAGGGGATGCCATGTCTGGCCGATGAGTTCAGCCGCTGTCTTGCCAAAAAAGCGGCAGAAGACTTCGTTGACAAACGTAAACTCGCCGTCGGCAGTGAAACGGCTGATGACTTCGGTCTGATCTTCTACAACTGCCCGATAACGGGCTTCGCTGGCCTGCAGCGCCGCCAGAATATCAGCGGAAGCGCCAGGTTCCAGGCTGGGAACTGTCTGTCCAGGCTGGTCTGGTTTGGCCGTGTCATTGATGGGCGCTGCGGCCGGTCCCGTGGCCGATGCTGGAGGTTCTTGTCCTGCACCTGATTTCTTATTTTTACTCATCATACACCTGCAAGAAGGAGGCCAGTAATGGTTTTCATTATACAACCAATTCTTACGGGGTAGGAAAGATGGGGGCTCGGCGGGGGAGGTATATCTGGACGGCCGTTAAATCCGGGATCGGCGTCGGTTATGACGTGTATACCGAACGGGGGTTACGGCCGTTGCGCCATTTGATCAACGGTTCGACACGGTTGAGGATGGGCGGTTTTAGAAGCGATGCCGGTTCAGGCTATGCCTTGTGAGGGCGTAAACAGCTGCCAATGACCTTCGGAGATGACCTCGACAACGCCGTTGGCTACTTTAACGGCCGTCTCATCGTCAATTCCGTAGGTCGGCGCCGGCACCTCAGCGGCCATTCTGGCTACCTTGGCCGCGGAACTTTCTGGATGGTCATCATGATCCAGGTGCGGCAGCAAGGCAAAATCAACCAGTCCCAGCCCTTTCTCGATGACGAAAGGTGTGTTCGGGTCATCGTACGTCTCCCCAAAAACAGGGGCCGTCACCATGCTGCCGGCGCTTATCCCCACGTAGACTGTCTCGCGCAGCGACGGCAGCAGGTTGGCCAGCCCAGACTCCCGCATCCAGCGGCACAGATACAGCACGTCACCGCCAAACACCAGCAGGGCGTCAGTCTCCCGGACCGTCGCCATCCACACCTCTTCTTGAATACTTGGCAGGGCTGTGAGTTCCAGCACACCCAACGATTTCCAGCCCAACTCGCACATGGGGCTGGCGGTTGTGCCACTGATGAAGCGATAGGCCATTGAAGGCCCGCCGGGGAAGGGGTAGATGGCGGTGGGAATGCAGAGGGCGCTGGCCTTGGCAATCGGTTTGCCCAGCAGATCGAGCAGCGCGTTGTGGATGCTCGGGTTCTTGATGCCCGCGGAAGTGAGTAAGAATTTCATGTTGCTTTTCCTTATCGATTCAAAGGAAGATCAACAGTTCTTCCAGTTTCTCTTAGACTATATCAAGTCAACCGCAAAAAGTTTTGGGAATTAGACCCGAAGGGTTTTGCACCAATTTAGTCCAGTATCCTGGGTTCCAAACCCTTCGGGTCTTCAGAAAACTTTCTGCTGATCACTATATCAAGTCAACCGCAAAAAGTTTTGGGAATTCGACCCGAAGGGTTTTGCACCAATTTAGTCGAGTATCCTAGGTTTCAAACCCTTCGGGTCTTCTGAAAACTTTCTACTGATCACTCAAGCCCACCTCTGACCTTTTCGATACCCGGTTGCAGAGATGACAATAACAGTATTCCAAAGCGCCAGCACCCATAGACCAAGAATACGGAACCAGAACTTAATGTGCTCAATTACTCCCAAAATCGGAAGTTAGCCAAGCCCATCCCTGGTCTGGATCGTTAGAGTCAAGGCCGGGAATGATAATCAGGTTGTTGTACGCGTACTAGGCAAAGCCTAGCCCGACGATGAGCAATAGAATCCATGCATGGCGGCCAACTGGCTTCATTGGCGTTTTCTCCGATATAACATGCACTTTTTCGCTCTGCCTAACACCTCGATAGGCCGCGCCAACCGGCCACGGCCGTTTCTAGCCCATTCCTGCGCGTTTCATTGGTTGATAGACGGCCGTTTCCTCCAGCATAAGACCCGTAACAGTAGTACGGGGTTACGAGGTTAAAACTCGACTAATTTTCCTGCCGGGCTGTCTAGCGTCACCTGGATGGGTTGTTAGGACGTTTGGATGGACTTTAAGAAGTCCTGATCAATCGTTTTTGACCTGTGCCAATAAATCAGCATCAATTAAATCTTGTGGACGACCAGAGGCACGCTTAACAGTAATAAGGTCCTGGCGAGAGATAAACGCTACGGGCAGATCATCAAACTTCACTTCGACCCTCCTTTCCCAGGCTTCTGCAAATTTCAAGCCTGGTATTCCCATTAACACATCTACTCTTACTGGAGGGACGCCCATCTGATAAAAATATCCTTCTTCAGCAAAATCCGATTCTGTTAACCCTTCTAGTGGAGCGCCAAACTCGCGGAGCGATTTATACACTGCTGCGGCATTTTCTATGTCAGTGCTTATCCACAAATCGAGGTCTTTAGTAAAACGAGGTTCAGCATGCTGAATAACTGCATAGCCGCCAATAACCAGATACTTAACCCCGTTGTCTTTGAAAAGACTCAAGAGATCGCTGAAGTCGGAGTTGACGAACATCTAACCCTTTAACTTTGACATAATGAACGATTAGTTCCCAAGACGCATTAAAACGAGCTTCTGAAGACTGTGCTTGCCAAAAATCCAGATCAAAACTGCGATCTAGCTCGCTAATTTTCCCTCTGCGCTCAAAAAAATCAGTTTGTGTCATAACTAAATTATAGCACTTTCGGTGTGGCGATCACCTCGCTGGCTTTCAAAACGAGTAATAATGAGAAGATGCTGTCTAACGCCCCGATAAGCCGCGCCAACTGGCCACGGCCGTTTCCAACCCATTCATGCGCCGGCTTCATCGCTTGTTAGACGGCCGTCTCCTCCAGCGCAAGACCCGTAACAGTAATACGGGGTGCAAACTCGACTACTTTTCCTGCCGGGCCGTCTAACGCCTCGATAAGCCGCGCCAACCGGCCACGGCCGTTTCCCTTCCCGTTCATGCGCCGGCTTCATTGTTTGTTAGACGGCCGTTTCCTCCAGTGCAAGACCCGTAACAGTAATACGGGGTGCAAACTCGAGTAATTTTCGTTCCGGGCCGTCTAACGCCTGCGTAACTGGCTGGCGAGAAAATTACAGCCTTTGCGGGCAAGACTACTTCAACAACCACGAGCTTAAATGGTGAATGGCCTCGATCTCGCCAGTCCGCGTTGACGCATTGTTAGCGACCCGCAGAACAATATAGCCATTAACTTTTTCTTTAGTTATGGCACCCACTGAACACTTTCAGCCGTTTCTCCCATCGTTTGGGTAATATCGTGTAACATCTCTAAGGAATTTGAAACATAGTAAAATTGTTTTTCATTTCCCTCACTATCCAAATTCCAGTATTGAACAATGGCTCCGTTACCGTCAGGGGACCACAAAACTTGCACATCACTTGCATAATTCTTTATCTGAGGCAAATTAATAATTTGTTCAGGTGTATGGGTTAAAGATTTCATTTGGTAAAGACCATGCTCTTGTTCGTTCTTTATGTAAGGGGATAGAAGTGCATATGTTAATGTGCTATCTGGCAATTGGTAAGGAGATGCGGCTATAAAATCCGAATCATTTGATGCTAAATTTGCTGTATCTTCCAACACCAACGAACTTCCATCCTCTGTAAATGTCCATCTTTCGGCTATTGCCATCGGTTTGGTAAAAAGAAGCCTATCATCATTCAACCAAATCATATAAGGGCGAGCACCCAAACCAAAAAAACCAAAACTCGGATATGGAGCTTCAATTGTTTCACCCGTTCGCCAGTCCAAAATCAATCTTTTTGAGCCATTACCTGAGAAACTGTCTCCTCTCATGGCCAAGTATTTTCCGCTTGGAGACCATGTTACATGTGTATAAAAATGGTCTTCATTATCTTGGAAAAGAGCGCGGAGCATAACAGGTTGGTTGGATATTAAATCTGCCAACCATATTCCTTCTGAATCAAACCAAATGACATTCTCGCTATCTAATGTCCAATACGCACTTATGCATAAAGAAAATCTGGAGAGGTGTTCATCCTCCCTGATAGCGCTATTACAATATCCGATAGTAGTTGACGAAGTATTTTCGAAATCTGTAACATAAATTGTTCCTCCCAAATTGTGGAAAAACGGAGGATGGTAAATACTGTCGTAGAAAGTTTCTCCGAATTCTTGTCCTTGTCTTTCAACCGCCATTTGACATATTTGTTTTTCCGAATTCCAGTCATCAGCAATGTATAAAAGTCGTTTTCCATCAGGTGAAATTGCAAAATCATGGAGGCAGTGAATATCCTTCACTATAATTTGGCTATGGCGATTAGCCAAATTCAGCAAAACAAGTTCATAATTATCCGGATTAAAATCAACTTGTTTGGCTACAACTAACCATTGACCATTCGTACTCAAAGAGTATTTGAGAACATCGGGAGCTAGCAAAGTTTCAATTTCACCAGTATCGTGCTTCAAAAGCCTAAGCTTTCCATCAATCAAGAAAATCACATCATAGGTCATATTTGGAAAGCTATGGATTTGTGATTCTGGTGGCATCGTTGAAGAGAGATGATTCTCTGTAGATTGGGTAGCTAGAGGTTGGCAACCACTGAGAAATAACAACGCCAAGGCAATCAACACTATTAAATATAAAAATGACTGTTTTTGATGGTTCATTGTTGATTTCTGCCCTTGAGTTTTTGGGGTTGCTAACTATTTGTAGGGCTGCACGGTGCGTCCTAAACCACCTAAACAATAATTGAGTGAATACGAGTTTTCTGTCCTAACAAGATATTAGACAGACAATCTTCTGCCTAATCTCTTCCCAATAAAATTATGCCGAAAATATTCTGCATAATACCCGCCTGGCGAATTAGGCCGAAAATTTTCTGTATTTTTTCTCGCTTTTTCCTGCTGCCAGGGCTTTAAAATAGAACATCTTTTCTGTATAATAACTGTATGGTTGCCATGTGCGACTGAGCACTGGGCTCTTCATTCGCTACGATACATCAGCCAATATCCCGCTGTCAAGGACGATTGTCATGTCTTCACCGCCCCCCAAAAAGCTGCTCGATCTGGCCCGTGAACGTGCCCGCCGCAACCACTACAATATGCCCTGTGCACCAACCCTTCTTAATCACTTTTTAGCGCCTTTTTAATTTCTCTTTGATTCCTCTTTAATCGCTTTTTAATTCCTTTTTAGATCCTTTTTAATTCCTTTTAATACCCTATCATTCTGATCCCCTTATCCCTCCTTCCCCTCCCCTCAACGCATCCCCATCGCCAATCCGCAATCCGCAATCCGCAATCCGCACTTCACTTGCCAACGGCCGTCGCCTATAAGACAATAAGCGCATACCCACAAAAGGAAACGGCCGTTACCTATGAACGCTTCATCTCCTGCAGAACAAATCAAACAATTACGCGACCAGATCAACTACCACCTCTATCGCTACCACGTCCTCGACGCCCCCGTCATCAGCGACGCCGAGTACGACGCCCTCTACAACGAATTGAAAGCCCTGGAACAGGCCCACCCGGACCTGGTAACGGCCGATTCGCCCACCCAGCGTGCCGGGGCGCAGCCGCTCGACGCCTTCACCAAAGTCACCCACCCCGCGCCCATCCTCAGCCTGGCCAACGTCTTCGACGCCGCGGGCCTGGTCGCCTGGCGCGCCCGCATCGGCCGCCTCCTGCCCGACCCCGACGCCCACCTCGACTACGTCGTCGAACCCAAAATCGACGGCCTGACCGTAGTATTAACCTATGAAAACGGCCGTTTCACCCAGGGCGCCACCCGTGGCAACGGCGAAATCGGCGAAGACATCACCCCCAACCTCCGCACCCTCCGCGCCCTCCCCCAACGCATCCCCATCGCCGCTCTCCAATCCGAAATCCCAAATCCCAAATCCAAAATTCCCTCCTATCTCGTCGTGCGCGGCGAAGCCTTCTTCCCCCTGGATAAATTCGAAGCCTTCAACCTGGCCCGCATGGAGGCCGGCGAAGCCGCCTACATGAACCCGCGCAACGCTGCCTCCGGCTCTCTGCGCCAGCTCGATTCGTCGATCACCGCCGCTCGGCCGTTAACCCTCTTCTGCTACGACATCGTTGCCTGGTCCGGTGGCGACGTGCCCGGCACGCAGTGGGAACGCCTGCAGTACCTGCGCGACCTCGGCTTCCCCACC
>Ga0116151_10003873_pt1 | contig 13267 bp, 13 predicted proteins | sample AD_UKC117_MetaG_FD_89893 | JGI IMG/M metagenome (GOLD analysis project Ga0116151, IMG submission 89893) | Active sludge microbial communities of municipal wastewater-treating anaerobic digesters from Hong Kong - AD_UKC117_MetaG | ecosystem: Engineered > Bioreactor > Anaerobic > Digestate... | reverse complement strand
TCATATTCTATTAAATAATATAGGAGGAGATTTAATAATTTATCCAAATGCAGGGGGTATAGGATATGATGGGAACAGTGTGGGCCAAGCTATTAAAATTTTCTATGTAGATGATGTGAGTGATTCAGAGAATCCAGTTTATTGGGCTATTGATTTAAACAATTATGAAGGAAAGGCTAGAGTTTATAAATGGAAGGATATTGAGGATCCCCATTTAGGGATTAGTTATCTGTTAACTAATTCATATGGAGATATTGATAATTAGGTGGAGGCTATCTGTTGAAACCAAACATAACTAGCATTAGTCCCATCAATATCCATCTTAGCAACAGGCGACAGATAGTTAAGACGTTCTTTCTCTTTCGCTAGTGGTTGTATATCACTTTGGTCTACTATGGCAATATATTGAGCAGTATCTTTTATTTCATCTAATATCTCAATCTTGTATTCTGCTTTCTCCATACCCTTTAATTTTGACATATGGAATGCGAGGTATGGGATGTATAATTGCTTTTCTCGTCCATTTTGAGTTAAACTTAACTGTAGTACATGAGCGTTGTTTTTTATAAGCTCACGTTTCTCTGCACTAATTTAGAATTTTCAGGTAACTTTTATTAGAGATATGCAAAAAAGAAATCTTCTTAAAACAAAACATCTAAATGATTTAAAAACACAAATAGAAGATAATAACGGAATTATAAGATTCTTAATTCACCCATTCTATAGTGATGATACAACCATCAATAAAAAGAAAAGGTTCGTAACAAAAGAATATTTGTCTAACAGGGATAATTTTATAAAGACACACACAAACAAAGGTCTAATAATATTTCAACCAAAGTATTTATTAGATAGTCTTTGGGACAATTTAGAGGGTTTTCAGTTTGAAGATGTTTATTATGTTGCTACTAGGGATTATGAGGCTACACCGATTGAGGGACCTAAAGGTTGGGATGAATTAGTTAAAATATTAAGATTGCTTAATGTACAAGTTGTTGAATTAAGCGGTATGTACCTGGATTTTAGGACACAAAAAGAGTGTATTGATACATTTGATCCCAAATATGATGAATTACACCAAGGACCCAACTTTATCAAGCAAAGAAATAAATACATAGAGAATTTTCCAATTGCAAGGACATGGATTCAAAAGGGATATGTTCCTAAAGGTTGTGTAGGTTTTGCTGCGATAAGTTTACTGGAAAGAGGTATGGATGTTTGTTTTTCGAATTTGACGACACCTGATACCGTTTCGGATATTTAAGGTTCTATGTATTCAATTGTACAGATAGGCTCTTTCGGGGGTGAAATATCAATTAACTTCTGAACATTTTGACTATATTAAGCTGTATGTATTAAGGGATATAGAAAAAGTATTAGAAACATATAATAACCTAATATCAGATAATATAGTTGGTAATAATATAGAGAGATTAGATTACAAGTTTTAATGGAGGTTATTACATATGGAAGAAAAGATGTGGAATTTTGATATAAAAAGAAAAACCTGGAGATATTAGGTAAGAAGCAAAAACTTGCATACTAAATACCTACTCCAGGTTCCTCTTCCCACCAATTATTCAATAACGTCAGCCTCCTCAAAATCTATCATACGACAATAGTCAAATTCCCAGAGGTCGTAACATTGACCTGCGGACGAGGAGGTGTTACTTAAGGGTGCGCATACAGGTTCATAATCAACTGTACAGACTAAATCTACTGTATCTCCTGTGCGAAGACCCATTATTTTAAAATCTGTTGTTTTGATTATTATGACATCTTCGATTTTGGCAAATGTTGGTACTGGATCCAATGAGGTAATTCTACCTCTAACCAACCCTTTTCCGTCTTGCCAGATGCTACCACCCATTGAACCATATCCTCCTGCAACATAGCCACCAAAACTTCCTTGAATTTGAGTATAGTTTGTTAAATCTTGCTCAATTTCTACAGACAGGAAATAAAGGTTTGTATCAACCTTTTTTTTGATCGAGAAACCTTGGTCTGTGTCTTGGAATTCAGTACAGGCAGATAGGGTTAATAAAACAATACAGATTAAAAAAATCTTCTTAAACATTTTTATCCTTTCTTGATTGGTTGGGAAAGAGCGGAAATACGTTAAATAACGTAATCTACAATGATTATATCAAAAAGGGAGTGAAAATACTATAAGTTGAATATGGGGTGGATGGTGGGAGGAGTTTAGGAACTTTTTCTATGGTTTAAAGGATATTAATAATACTATGGAGTTGTCTGTATAAAACTTTGAGGGACGCTTTGCAATAATGCAAGAATGAATCTAGAAGTGAAGATAGAAGCAATAGTTGTTTTTGGTGTTGGTTAGTATATACTCAAAGAGTATAAAAACACACAAAATGAAAGCTATTACCTCTATCCTCTTGTTTTACGTCATTGACTTTACCTCTTGAAAGAATTCGATTGCTTCTTGTAGAACTTCCTCATCATCGATTAGTGCTTTAAGGTAATTCTCCATGTTCATGGACATTAAACCTTGAATCATGGGTGGCATACCCTCAGAGTAATCGTGGATAGCCAATGTAATCATCATGACTACACCTGTGGCAACCTTTTCTTCGCCTGCATTTCTTAACAGGAGAGGATAAAAACGTTCTTGTAGATGGTTAATATCATCTACTTCTATGAGTCTGTGTAACATGTCATCGGCATCTGGGAGGGTAATAACTTTGTCGTTCATTTAAAACTCCTTTTCTATTGCTTCTATTGTTTAAGAACTTCGTTAGTTAGCAATCTAACATAACTAAAGTTATTATATCAAAAACTAATGGAAATTACTATAGGTTAGTGGGGTGGAAGATGGGATTTGAACCCACAACCCTCGGTTCCACAAACCGATGCTCTAACCAGTTGAGCTACATCCACCATAATATATAGTACAAAACAATTATACTATATAAAAACCTAATAATCTAAACTCTCCTTCCCACACATAACAAACTCTTTTTCCAAAACCTCCCCTGCATCCCCTAGAAGATCCTTAGTAAAATCATTAAAGTAATCATAAGGACACACATACTCCCTATCCCTAACATCCCTAATCCTCAAATTAAGATACTCACCCTCTACACTCCCAAGAGCCTGCCCCTTAGAAATAATATCTGCTCCAGAGACACTAAGATTCCCTATCGGAGAATACTCAATATAAAAACCATCCCCCACATCCACAGAAACAATATTATTTGCTGTACTTACAACTATTCCCTCAGTAGAAGAAAAAATGTTACTACCATCACTAACCTCTATACTAAACCACTCCCTATTACCCTCCCCAAAGGGAATTATCCCTTCATCTGTATACCTTAAATTCCATCTCTGCACAGGAGAATCTAAAACCAAATTCTTACTTCCCAAAGTATCCCCCTTCTGCTTAGGAAGAAAAACAAACACATAGGTAACTAACCCTATCACAGTCAACCCCATCATTAGAAACAAGGTTATAGATTTTGTTTGCTTTGCCTCCATACTATTCCCCCTTTGTTGGAAGTAAACCACTAAACTTCAAACCATCAGTAGTGATATCTAACATATCTATCCTGACAGTATCTCCAGCCAACATAAGCTTCTCATTTGCAGTATTAAGCAAAAATTCTTCAACAATCACTATAACAGCATCAGGAACTCCCAGTTGTCCTACCTTAATAGAGTAAATATTCCCTCCCAATGTCTTCTCATTTACCTTAGATATACTCCCAGTCATATATACTGGGAAAGAGACCCCTTCATAATCCAAGGTTGTAGAAAGCTCCGCCGAACCATCATTCATTTTAATTTGTGTCCCAGAAATACTAGCACCCTGAAGATATTGATTTACATATTCAAATGTAGCAGAAGCTTCCTCATTACTTACTGTAACCTCTACCTCATGAGGATCTGAAAAAGTAGGATTAGGACAATCTATACAAAGAGATGAAGGAGGTGCATCCAAACCAATCTTGTCCATAAGCCCTGTGTAATCTTCCTTAGTATATTCAATACCCAAATCCACAGGTTGTATAGAACCAATAACCTTTTTATAACCGAAATACAAACCTACAGTAAGCAGTGCAAGTAAACAAAGTAAAACTATAAGAAATATTAGAAAACCTCTAAAACACCCACCCTTTCTCTCTTTCTTTCTACTTGCCCTTTTCTCTTCCTTTGTAGGTTCGACCTTAGGCTGAGCATCATAAAAGCCAGTACTAGGAGCTTCCTGTGGAGGAATAGGCTTCCCTTTTAAATCCAAATCCTGATCCTGATTACTTATCTCTTCTTCCTGCATATTCCTAGTATTAGAAATTATTTAAATGATAGATTAAATATATCTCTATTGTAAAGTAAATCCTAACTATTTAACAGTAACAGACTTTGCAAGGTTCCTAGGCTTATCTATATTATTCCCCAAAAGTACAGATAAGAAATATGAAATTAGTTGAAAAGGAATAACATTAGCTATACTACCCAAAGTATTTATTTGAGGAGTTGAGATGTAATAATCAAAAATTTCTAAACTTGCATACTCTGGTGCCCCAATACCGATTGTTAAAGCTCCCCTAGCCTTCACCTGCTCCATACCACTTATTAAATCCTTATGATCTTCCTTATGCTCTTCAGAAGGGATTATCCCAATAACAGGAGTCCCCTTCTCTATTAAAGCAATTACCCCGTGCTTTAACTCTCCTGCCGAGAACCCTTCCACATGCTTGTAAGAAATCTCTTTTATTTTAAGAGCTCCCTCATATGCTATAGAAGCATTCTCTCCCTTACCTAATATAAAGAAATGCTCTTTATCTATAAGAGTTTTACATATCTTGTTTTTAATATAGCTAAAAGACTTCTTAGTAAATAATCCGTCTAAAGATTTTGAAAGCTTCTCTAAGTTCCTCTTTGCTGTTCTATGCTTTCCTACCAATGTCATAGAGAGAAGATACCCCCACGCACTCTGTGCAGTGAATACCTTTGTTGATGCTACACATATCTCTGGACCAGCATTAGTGTAATATTCGTAATCTGACATTCTTGATATTGTTGTTCCGTACATATTCACAATACTAGCTATCTTACATCCCTTCTTTTTAAGTACTTCTAAAGGTTCTATTGTGTCTGCAGTCTCGCCACTTTGAGAGATTGCAATTATTAAATCCTTTGAAGATATAACAGGGAGATATGATTTAAATTCGTAACTTTTTATCTCCATAGCATCTACATTAGCAATGGTTCTTAAGAAGTAAGCAATCTGTCCTGCTGCAAAACCTGCAGTCCCTGCACCTAAAAGGTACACTTTCCTAGATTTTTTTATCTGCTTAACCAAAGGTTCCAACTCTTTTTCACTATAGTCTGTAGCATAAAGAATAGTCTTTTGTTGCTCAACAATCTCCTTAAGCATAAAGTGAGGATACTTACCCTTATCGATATCCTCGTACTTGTATTTTAATGTCTTAACCTCTGGTTTTTTCTTTTTACCATCTTTTATATTTTCAATAACATAATCCTTCCCTTTTATTTCAACCATATCATAGTCATCAAGAACTATAATTTTTTTAGTATATGGCGAAAAGGAGAGTGAATCTGATGCTAGATATATCCCATCTTTTGCTACTCCCACAACTAGAGGAGAGCCATTCTTTATTGCATATATCTTGTTATGTTTGGCATCAAGAAGGGCAACAGTATTCCTTCCTTCAAGCCTCTTAAATGCCTTCGTTAATGCTTTCTTAAGCCCATCTCCCTTAGTCAATTCCCTTTCTACCATTTTCACAATAACCTCAGTATCTGTCTGAGATTTAAATTTGTAACCCTCCTCTTTCAATTCTTTTTTTAGAGTATCAAAATTCTCTACCATCCCGTTTTGAACTAGAGTGAATTTTTTTGTTGTAGATATATGTGGATGAGCATTAGTTTTTGTAACCCCCCCGTGAGTTGCCCATCTGGTATGTCCTATCCCCACATTACTTTTTGGGAGTTTCTTAAGATCTGGGTTTTGTTGGACTAGACTAATATCTTTGTATTGGTGAATTTCGTTTTCTTTCAAAACAGCTATCCCCCATGAGTCATAGCCTCTGTATTCTAGTCTTTTTAAACCATTAAAAACTAGATCGTTACTGTTCTTGTTTCCTGAATAACCGAATATGCCGCACATAATAGTGTTAAAAATCTAAGCTTAAATCTAAGAGGGATTGTTGGTTAAAATTTTGTTAGTTTGTTTTTAACCTTTAGGCTAACAATATAGCCTAGGAGTACCCGCTGATGTCTCGATAGCTCCTGCCTCGTAGCAATGTCCTTTGCACTGCCCAGCCGCTTTCATATTAAATATCCTAGATATATATTACAGGTTTAAAAATAAGGGTCAAGGATTTATAAAGTTACTATGTGCTGACTTCTATTTTTCTTGCTATTATATATTTACTATGTCCAACATATTTAAAAACCTTTTCTCTACAGATTCCTCTATCTCCTTCTATTCCTTTTACAAGAAAATGGTTGGATGGAGAGAGAGTGGTGTTTACCCCTTTCCCTACAATCTCCCCTCCTCCATAGCCTTCCCTGGAGATTTTTGGAAGGATGTATTCAAGATATATAAGGAGACAGATCAAGACGGCTTAGAGAGGGCCATAGCACTTTTCTGGGCAGATGGGGAGTTAGTCCTTACATCTGTTGTTAAGGGAGATGACCAATCTGTGAAAAGCAGTCATAACATAAGGGTAAACTATGTGGTTCATCCTACTAAGCAGGGTTATCTGAGAAGAGAATTAACGATAGATGGCAAAGTAGTAAAGAGAACTGATGTTTACCATAAGAAAGCACCAAAAAAAGTAAGTGTGGAATATCTTTTTAATATGCACACACACCCTGCTCAGGAGTTTAATGGAAAGAAAGTATATAGCTTCTTTTCCTTGCAAGACATTAAATCTTTAATCCTCTCACAGGCAGTAGTAACAGGTCTTGTTACAGATAAATTGTGGTTATTAGTTAGAACAAGTGAGACTCCTGCTAATATCAAATTCGAAAACTTCACTGATGCCGATATGACAGTAGAGAATCTTAAAGAGAAATTTAAACTAGGAGTGTATGAAGCAGAATTTAACAAGAAAGCAATTAAGAAATAATATCCTAAAAGATCTTAAAAGGGTCTCCTCTAAAGAGAGAGCAACTAAGTTACAGGGATTTTTCAAGACAGGAAAGGGAGAGTATGGTGAGGGAGATGTCTTTGTTGGGATAAGAACACCCAAGATAAGGAAGATCTCAAAGAAATATCAAAAAGATCTAACTTTAGTAGATTTGGATTTCTTTCTTCAGAATAAGGTCCATGAGTATAGATTGTTTGCTCTCATAAGCCTTACTTATTTGTATGAGGAAACTAAGGGAATAGAGGATGTTATTGAACAGGAGCAAAGGAAGGAAGGGATTTTCAATTATTATTTAACAAAGAGACATTGGATAAACAACTGGGACTTGGTAGATGTGTCTGCACCTAAGATCGTAGGAGAATTCCTTAAAGATAAAGAGAGAGAAAAAGGAAGTGGAGAAGAAGGGAACATTTTATATGATCTTATTAGAAGTGATAACCTCTGGGACCAGAGGATAGCAATTGTATCTACATATGCTTTTATTAAGGAAGGAGGATTTAAAGAGATTTTGGATTTTTCTAAACTACTTATGAATTATAAACACGATCTTATACATAAAGCACTAGGTTGGATGTTAAGAGAGGTTGGAAAGAAGGATAAGTGTATTTTAAAGACATTTCTAGATGATTATGCTAACAAGATGCCAAGAACGATGTTGAGATATTCAATAGAAAGATTAGATGACAAAGAGAAGCAGAAGTATTTGAATCTGTGATTTACTTTTTATTACTGTAGTTTATTATCACAGAAGCAAGTAATCCTCCCGCCGACGCTGTTACAAATTGTGTGATCCCCATAGCTCTTAGAAAAAGTCCTGGTAATCCAATCGTTTCAACTAGGATATATGTACAGCCAAGGAGAAAGAGGGATTTAAGCCCTGCTCCGATTAAAACATTTGCATACTTAGTTTCTATCTTCTTAAAGGTTAATACATATATTGCATTTCCAATCGTTATCACGGGGATAAGATATAGAAGGAAGTTTGTTGCCCCTCCAAAAAGTAAGCCGTAAGAGTAAGAAGCAATGGAAGGTAGAAGTAAAGCTGGAACAATCTCTTTAAATTTGTACTGAGATATTGCAAGTATAAAAAGAAAGTTTACTAAACTCCCAACCAATAATTGTGGCCCTCTTAGTAAGAATGGAACAGAAAAAACAAGAACATACAATAATGACAGCTGTAGGTATCTATTCTCTAAAAATGAGAACCTTTTAACCTGTATCTCTTCCATGTAAATATATTACAATTTTGCACTTATTTTGGCAAAGAGACTAGCAAGCTCTATCCCAATGTTATATATTTAGATATGGAATTTGATCCGAATGAAAAATACCTCTGTCTCCTTGCCCCTTCATTTGTTGCAGAATTTGAATACCCAGATATTGTTTACAGATTGAGAAGATTAGGCTTTGACAAGGTTATGGAATTAACCTTCGGAGCTAAGATGACGAATCTAACCTACTACACTATCTTAAAGGAAAGTATTGAAAAGGGGGAGAAAAAGACCTGGATATCTTCTCCATGTCCCACACTTGTTAATTTTGTGAGGAATAAGTATCCCCATTTAGTAGAGAATCTGGTTCCTGTGCACTCTCCTATGGGTTGTATGAGTTTAATCACTAAGAAGTTTTATCCTAACCACAGGGTTATTTTTATAGGTCCTTGTGTAACTAAGAAGTTAGAAGCAAAGGAAGTAGGAAATATCGATGAGGTTTGGACATTTAAGGAGTTAGACGAAATCTTAAAAGAGAAAGACATCCCCGAAAAGATAACAGATTTTAAGTATTGTGTTACTTTTGACAGGTTCTATAACGATTATACTAAGATTTATCCAATATCTGGGGGATTATCTAGTACTCTACATTACAAAGATATTCTAAAAGAGAAGGATATATTGGTAAAAGAAACCACAAAGGATCTTATAAAAATCTTTGATGGATTCAAGGATGGTATGTACAAGCATTATAAATTCCTAGATCTTTTAACTTGCAAGGGAGGTTGTATAAATGGTCCTGGGATGATAGGAGAGTCTTCAGTTGCTAAGAGACGCAAAAGGGTTTTAAAGTATAGAGACTATGCTTGGCAATATGAAAAGGATTTAGGGAGGACAGGGAGCAAGGTGGACGCCGAAGGTATTGATTTCAGAAGGGAATTCTAGGATTCTTGACAAGGCTATCTTCTTCAGATAGATTGATTAATAACCTCAAATACTAGTAAACATATGTCAAAATTCATTTTCGTGTCTGGTGGAGTCATTTCTGGAATAGGCAAGGGTGTCTCTGCTGCCTCAATAGGTTTTATTCTCAAATCTTGTGGTAAAAAGATTAGTATGATTAAGGCCGATCCTTATATAAATATAGATGCTGGGACGATGAATCCCCTTGAACATGGAGAGACATTTGTTCTAGATGATGGTTTTGAAACAGATATGGATATAGGGACATACGAGAGGTTTACGAATCAATCGTTCAGTAGGCCCAATTCTATGACACTAGGAGCTGTTTTGGACAGAGTTATTAAGAAGGAGAGATCTTTGGAATTTGATGGTAAATGGGTGAGTTTAGATCATCACATTCCTGAGAGCATTGTGCAATGGATAACAAAAGTTTCAAAAGAGGAAAACTCAGATATCACAATCATTGAAATAGGAGGGACAGTTGGTGAGGTCGGCAATGGTCTTATGCTTACAGCAAATAAGTTCATGAAGCTTGCTAATCCTAAGGATGTTATCCATGTTCATGTAACTTACTTGCCCATTCCCCCCATGTTGGGAGAGATGAAAACAAAGCCTGCACAGCTTTCTGTTCAACAATTAAACAGTTACGGTATTCATCCAGATTTCATAATTGCAAGGTCTGAACAGTCACTAGATCAAGAGAGGATTGATAAAATTAGTAAGTACTGTTTTATTTCTTCTTCTCATGTGATATCTGCTCCAGATATAGATTGTATCTATGACATCCCCTTAAATTTTGGTAAAGCAAATATTGGTGAAGAGATTATTGATGCTCTTAATATGGAACGGAAGAAGACACCTCTCTATCCTAATTGGGAGAAGAAGGTTAAGAAAATAAAAAATCCTAAGAAGAAATTAGATATTGGAATAATAGGGAAATATTATAAGAGTGGAGATTTTGACTTAAAAGATTCATATGTTTCTGTTTTAGAAGCAGTAAATCATGCTGCTTGGGAAAATTCGGTGAAACCGACAATCCACTGGATAGTTGCAGATGGCTTGGAAAAAGACAAGAAGAAACAGAGTGAGATTTTAGAGATGGACGGCATTATTGTGCCTCAAGGTTGGGGCTCTAGAGGTTCTGAAGGAAAGATTAAGGCTGTGCAGATTGCTAGGGAGAACAAGATACCCTACTTAGGTCTCTGTTACGGTATGCAGATGGCTACCATTGAGTATGCTAGGAATGTTTTAGGTCTAAAGGATGCTAATTCCCAAGAGGTTAATCCTAATTCTAAGAATCAGGTTATACATCTAATGAAGGAACAACAGGAATTAATTAAAAACAAAGAGTATGGAGGGACTATTCGTCTAGGGGCTTGGCCATGTAAGCTGGATAAGGACTCTATCGTTTATGAACAATATAAGAAGTATAAAAACGAGCTATATGCAGAACTTCCTATTGTTATGGAAAGACATAGACATAGATATGAATTTAACAATGAATATAGAGAAATTTTTGAAAAATCAGATTTCAAGTTATGTGGTAGAAGTCCAGACGATATGCTAATTGAAGCGATAGAACTACCAAAGAAGGTTCATCCATTCTTTGTAGGAACTCAGTATCATCCAGAATTAAAGAGTAGGTTTTTAGAACCACATCCATTATTTATGGGCTTTATAGAAGCCAGCTTAAACAAAAAATAGGAAATTGAAAAGGGAAAGTCCCAAAAGGATTGGCTACTTAGCCACATAGAATTTAGCATCAACTACAATAGCTCTGTCTTCCGTTACAATAACTGGGTTTATATCCATGCTAACAATCTCTGGATAAGACACAAGTAGTTTCTGTATAGACATAATTAGGTCTATGATCTTCTCTCTTGGCAGAGGTGGTTTCCCACGGTATCCATCTATTATCTCTGAAACTTTTGTTTTAGAAAGTATTGCATCTATTTTCTCTCTATTCTCTGGTACTAGTATGTGCCTTATATCCCTGTAGACCTCTGTATATATCCCTCCTTGACCAATTGCAAGAAGATGTCCAAACCCTTGCCCATCTTTTTCGTAAATATCTATGCCACCCTCTCTGTTTGCACCAATAAAGAATTCTAACTTTCCTGATATCATTTCCTGTACCAGGATCTTAGGGGCCACATTACCAGTAGTTTTTGTAACGGTTTCTTTTAATTCTTGGTACTTCTCCTCAAATTCACTAATGGTTCTAATATCTAAATGGAGGGCCTTAAAGTCTGTCTTATGTGCCAGGTCTTCAGAGGTTGCCTTAATAGCTACTGGGAAAATAGTAGAAGCAAAGTCCCTACCCTGCTCTAGACTGCTTACAACTTTTTGCTTAGGAGTATCTATACCAAACTCTTCAAGTATTTTAATACCCAATTCATCTGGGATAACATTGCTTCTGTCTGGAACAATTTCTTCATTTATCTCCGTTTTGTATTTAGGCTTCTTAAAATAATCATCTGAATTTACAACTTTTGTTAATTCTTTATTCTCCTCAAACTCTGCGAGTTTAGAAATAAGTCTAATAGCTTCCTGTATGTCAGTAAACCAAGGGGCATTTGCTTCTTCTAGTATTCTTATTCCTGCCTTTATATCCTTTCCTCCAAGAAAACAAGAGAATATTGGTTTAGAAGTTTTCTTCATTAGTTCTGTAATAACATTTGCTGTTGCCTCTATCTCGGTAATAAGTTGAGGTGTTAGAATTACAAGGATACTATCTACTGTAATCTCGTCTAGAAGTTCATTTATTGTGTTTTTGTATCTGTCACTTTTTGCATCCCCAAGGATATCTACTGGGTTTTTAATACTTGCTTCTGGGGGGAGGATTTTAAGGAGTTTCTGGATTGTCTTCTCTCCAATCTCTGCAACTTCCATGTCTTTTTTTTCTATCATGTCTACAGCAATAACTCCTGGACCTCCTGCGTTGGTAACAATCCCAATTCCTTTTCCTTTGGGAATGATATCTAGATCTATTAACCTCATTAGTTTGAAGAGTTCATCAGAGTTCTCTGTATATATCATGTTACCTTTCTTTATAGCGGCTATTGTGGTGTCAAAGGAGGAAGCCAGGGAACCTGTGTGTGAGGATATTGCTTCTTGAGCCTTTTGGGAACTTCCTGGAGCAATTAGTAATATAGGCTTCTTGGCTTTCTGGGATAGAGTAACAAACTCTTTTCCATCGCTAAATTCTTCTAGGTAAAGTGCAATAGCTTTTATATCATTGTCTGAAACAAATAGTTCCATTAATTCATTCTCATGTATATCTGCTTTGTTCCCTATTGATACAACATGTGAGAATCCTAGACTTTTCTCACAAGCCATATCTAGTATAGCTGTGCAGAATGCTCCAGATTGAGAGATGAAGGCTATTTTCCCGTCTCCAGGATTTTCTCTTGCAAAGGTCAGATTAATTTTAGCTTTGTTATTTATAAAGCCAAGACAGTTAGGTCCTATTAACCTAATATTTTCTCTCTTTAGCTTTGTGGTTATTCTCTCTTCTAATTGGGCACCCTCGGGTCCAACTTCCCTAAATCCTGCAGATATTATTAAAACACTTTTAACTCTTTTCTCAACACACTGATCAACAACATCTTCTACAAATTGATGTGGGATTGCAATACAAACCATATCTATGTCTTCTGGGATAGCTAGGATATTAGGATAGACCTTTCTTCCTTGCAACTCTTCATACTTAGGATTAATAGGATATATCTTTCCGTTATATCCTCCATTAATTAAGTTCTTGAGAATTACAGAACCTATTTTCTCTGAATCTTGGGAAACACCTACTATGGCTATGGATTTGGGAGAAAGTATTGATGACTCCATTTATTATTCAAAATATTTTAAAAGGTTTTTAATATCATGTGTTTTAACTTCATCAACCAGTTCTGTTATTGAGTCCTTTCTACTTTCTAATGAATCATAGAATGT
>Ga0116151_10003872_pt1 | contig 13273 bp, 9 predicted proteins | sample AD_UKC117_MetaG_FD_89893 | JGI IMG/M metagenome (GOLD analysis project Ga0116151, IMG submission 89893) | Active sludge microbial communities of municipal wastewater-treating anaerobic digesters from Hong Kong - AD_UKC117_MetaG | ecosystem: Engineered > Bioreactor > Anaerobic > Digestate... | reverse complement strand
GATTGCCTGCCAGGTGCCGGCCGATACGGTTATTTCCAAATCGACGAGTGCAATTGATCTGGGATTGCGCGTGGCGACCTTTGCGCCCACTCGCATCTATGGTCGCGCGAACACGGAAGGGCTATCGCTCTCCTCGCGCCGCTTGCAGACTGCCAATCGGGCTCATCCCCAGCCAACCCGCGTGGCCTTCACCGGTGCAGCAAGCAGCCTTGGCCATGAAGTGAGACGCGATCTTGGGAAAGTCATAACATTTTCGCCGCCCAAGGTGACGCGCACTGCGGCCGCAATGGCTGGGCATGGCAGTCACCTGCGCCGCGATATCGTCCGGAAGGTTCACTTCCAGGATGACACACCAGACCGCTGCCTGCCCTCAGAGCTGATGAATGTCATCTACGATGTCGCTGAGAATTTCGGTGAAGTGCAAATTCTGTCGACATTCCGCGATCCGGAACGCAATCGCCGGGTTGGTGGTGCGCCCCGTTCGTTCCATTTGCGCTGCCAGGCGATCGACTTCCGCGTCATGGGTTCACACCGAGATAATGGTCTACTGGAGTACCTTGAAGCGCGCGCCGATGTCGGCGGTCTGAAGCGTTATCCGCTGGGCTTTTATCACATCGATACGGGTTCGCGCCGCACCTGGTAACGAGCGCCGGTTTTGGAGCATGTTCACCTGAGGTGCGCAGCAACTGCAAAAAACAGGGGTAATGAGCTGACGCTTCCCGCTGGCGCAAGGTTGTCTGGAGAGCGCGCTACTACCACAGTGCAGGCGTATGCCACGTCATGATGCCAAACCTCTTCATAATCCCACGATAGGGTAATTTCGGGTCGGCTCAGGGGCGCCGAGGCAGCGGTGGGCCCTGGTTCACAATGTGCAGTGCGGCATCGATCCGCGCGGCATTTTTTTTCCACCAGATTGGATCAAAACGTATTGCAGTGCGCATGTTGTCTGGCGCGGTTGGCAGGAATGGTCCCAGATCCTGCCCGGTCACGACATGGCGCATCCCGATTGCGCCTGCAATGGCCGAGCGACGCATCGGTCCATAGGGAATCTGGCGCACGAGGCTCGCCAACTGTTCGGGGCGGGACGCGAACGCGACAAGTTCTTTGGCGCCGGCCTGATTGGCCGTTGCTTTGGGGATGGCAAAGTAGGAGGCATGCAAGACCTGACCATCCCAGATCAGGCCAAGCGGTCCACTGCGCGCCTGTTCGATGAAGGCATGTCCATTCGATGTGAATGCGATGTTCGCCTTGCCTTCACGGATCAGGGTGATTGCGTCCGAAAGCCGCTCATACCAGATGATGTCAGAACCAAGCGATTTTAGTTTCTTGATCAGTCGCGTGATCCCGTCGCTTGTTTCCAGTGCGGCGTAGACGTCGGCGGGCGGCACACCGTCGGCAACGAGCAGCGCTTCGGCCAGCCCACGGCTGTCGCGCGGTAACGCGCGCTTGCCCGGATAGCGGCGCACATCGAAGACATCAGCCAGTGTGCGCGGCGCGCGTTTTGCAAATTTTGCCGGGTCATAGACGAACAGGGTGGACCAGGCCACCGCAGCGATGCCGCACGGCTTTAATGCGCCCTCGATATAATCATCGGCCAATGGCGCTGGCGCGGCTGTGGCTGTGGGATTCAATTCTGACAGCTCGAGCGAAATGAGATCCCCCGCAGCGCAGCGTTGCGCAAGTTCAGCGCCATCCAGCAGCAGCACATCTCCAGATGTCGCCTCGTCAGGAACGTCTTTGATCGTGATGCCCGTCTCGGCGGCGAACGGCTTCAGCACCACCTGCTCGTAGGCTTGCGCGAATGCGCCTCCCCCCGTGGCAACAGCCAAAGTGGGGTGCGGCGGTTGCGCCGTCGCTGTGGTCTGCTCCGGCTCCGGTGCGGCCGGTATTGCCGGCGTTGGGTCTTGCGCGGTGGTTTTGGCCTCATCAGAAGATGGTGCATCAGCCGGTGGTGCCTTGGCGGATGATGCATCGTCGGGCGCGCTGCGGTCAGGGGAGGCCGCTGGCGCTTCATTGTTCGCATTGCCCGCAGTGTCAGGGTCCGTGGTGCCAGGCTGGGTTGCGGCCTCGCTCGAAGATGCAGGTGCGCTGGTCGTGTCCCCGGTTGTGGCCTGCGTGTTGTTGTTTGCGTCAGATGGCTCGTTCGATGCGGGCTTGGAGGACACGGTATCGGGGTCTGCTTTTGTCGTCGGCTCGGCGGTCTTGGTGTCTTCGTTCGCCTTGGTGCCTTCGCTCACGGATTTTGAGCGTGCATCCTCGTGCTGTGGGCTCTCAGCTTCGTTGGATGTTGTGCTCTGTTGAGGCGTCTGCTCGGCAGCAGCACTTGGCGCCGGCACATCAGCGCCGTTGTCAGGAGAAACCATGCCTTGTGGTGATTGCTCAGGCGATGATGTTTCTGGTTCGCGTGCTGTGGGCGCGTGCGCGAGTGGCGGTCTCTCGCCGGGCTGCGGTGACTGGGCGGCGGCGGTTAGCGTCAATGCGCTGGCCAGTATCACAGCCGATATGGGGACCAAACGTTGAGGGAGCATATGGTGCCGTCTCCAGCGTCATTGAGGAAGTATGCCAATCGCCACATTATGTGGCGCCGTAATCGCGAAACGGGCGCACTGTAAACATTAGTCTTGGCAGGTAGAAGGCCGGATTGGAAAAATCGTGGGGGGCATATGCGCGTTACGCCATTGCGCGTCATTGACGGCCATGCCCCTGTGAGAAAGGCGCTCTCGATCAGCCCTTGTCCGGCGAGGTTGCCGGGGGTGATCGCTGATATATGGCATCTCCAGCGGACGTGGGTTTTAGTGGGATGAACCGGATCTCGGGCGCATTCAACGGACCAAGCACCTGTAATCCTCCCCCTGAGGGCTGCGCTTCATTCTGTGTAGCCGAGGTTGCGGCGGATGGAAGTTCGGCAGCTGACGATGCACTGCCTAGGTTCGGCGCTGCGTCATGGTTGGTTGAGGTCGGGTCAAGTTCAGATTGTGCGCTGTTAAGCGTTGGATGGGTAATCCAGACATTTACATCTCCAACTTTGTCGCCAAAGTTGATACTGCCCTCCGCGCTGAGGGATGCATCGCCTGCCCGCGCACTGACCTGTTCCGCAACCAGTAGCCCATCGATCATTGTGAAATCGGCATGCAGGCCTTGAATGATGGTCTGCCCGCGGACCGCACCTCCCCAGCCTTTCTGGGTTTGCGCCCGGGCTGTTGCCGCCAGCGTGCGCAGATCAAGCCCGATTTGCCCATTGCCGTCCTGGCGCACGCCGATCTTCCCGTTCATCGTTGCAACGATCTGATCAATGCCGTGGCCATTGGCTTTCAGGTCGACAGTGACGTCGCCGGTTCCTGAAAGCACGTTATAGGACCATAGCGCGTTGGTCAGCAGCGCAAGGTCAACCGATTCGATCTTGCCTCTCAGCGAGTAGCGCGGCACGCCTTCGTCGAACTGCAGGCCGAACTGGCCTCCGCAATGAGCACCTTTGGCAATATCGAGTTCGGCAAGATCAGCAAGAAGCACGCCATCCTTGAGCGAAAAGGATGCCGCACCGCGCCCAAAGCGCGTTGCACCTGCCGAGACATTGGCAACCGAGATCCGTAGATCGGCGTCAATTTGTTCAGCCAGCAGGAAGACCGAAGACTGTGAAGGAGGGAGTGAAAAATAATCTGCCACGCTGAATGATGGCGACAAATTTTGTTGACTGGCTTTGGATGGCACGAGGAACGGAGCAACGTCAAAGGCTTTGAATGCGAGAGTGCCATCAATCGCCGGCCGTTTTTTTCGCCCCCATTTGAAAGCCAGTGCTCCTGTCGCTTCATTGCCATCGAGAGTGAAGTTAGCGTCTGAAAAGGCGATCGAACTGGGGGAAAATTCGAGTGGCCCGCGTGCTTCGAACCGGCCAAGTCCGCCGCCCGATCCAAGCTCCAGCCCAATCCAGCGCGCCATCTTGCGCAAATCGGACACGACGAGCGTCGATGTCGAGGCAGACAGTTGTGGTTGATCGCCCGCCGAAAGAGTGCCGGCGGTTTTCAGCTCCAACAGGTCGCTGGTCAGCTTGATGTTGAATGCGCGGCCGATTGTACCTTTCCCATCGTTCTTCTTGTTCTGAAGCGCGGCCTCTGTTCCCATCACGATGTCGAATGTGACGGGTTTCTCGTGAAAGACAAAGGAGCCCTTGATACGCATCTGCCTGGTGTCAAGTTTCGTCAGCTCCAAGGATACATCTGTCAGGAAAGCCCTTTCGTCTTCGCCACGCCCCAATTGAATCATGGCGTTGCGCACCTCCAGCTGCCAGAAAGACGAATCAAGAAGGGCAATCAGGCTGGGAGCGAGGCTGCTGATGTTTCTATCTGGACTAGCTCCATTCGATTGCGTTGGGGCGAGCGAGAGCATCGCGTCGTCGAGCACCAACTTCGCCTTTCCGGCAGATAAAAGCGCCTTCACTTCCGCGCCGGTCAAACTTTGAGTGGGATTAGAACTCGTTACCGAGAGCCGGCCCGCTTCAATCATTACGTTCGGCATCAAAGGCAGTGTCAGCGGTGAGTTCAGTGTGACGCTGTCGCGAGGTGCGGCGAGGACTACATTCGATGCGAACCAAATGTCGCTGAGTGTCGAACCATAAAAAGCGACCGGCACCGTGAGCCCAGCCCCCGCGATCACGGTGATCGCAGCGAAGACGAACTTACGGTAACGCTTTTCGTGGGCCTGGTGGGTCATGAGCCTTGCTGGAAACGAGCAGAACACATCATCTCGGGCACCGCACTAGAGCACTGTTCGATCTGGTGGAGAGGGATCGATGCTCTAGCTTCTGATTTGGTCGCATTTTCTTCGATGAACCGGCGTCCACTTGGTCGAAAAATGCCCTAGCTACGGACTCCAGCTACCAACGAGCTAATGCCCGGCGCGCACCGGGCGAGGCAACGTGTGACCTATTGCATGTCCTTCTTATTAGGGGTGGCCTGGAAGGCTGGCAAGCAACAAAGACCGTGTCGGACTGCGTCATCCACGCTCCGCTTTCAACTCCTTTTATGATGGCTTTTTGATGCCCACCGACGCAAAGCTCTGAAGGAGCTTGCGAACGGTGGTGATTTTCTACGTCTCGCCGGACCTTAAGCCGTTCGATATCCCGTACCTAAGGACACGAAGATTTGTGCTGGTATTGAGCGGCACAAATTTTGCGCTCGCTTGTGCGATACCCCGTCCCATCCCCTGTGCCGATTTGCAAGTCCGGCGCGGTTTGCGCTTCAGCGCCGGCCGGGCAGTTTCATCAGCATGAAGATAAGGAGGCCGAGCGTGACCACCAGCACAGCGATAAAGCCGCCAAGGGCAATCTGCGCCAGCGGGTCTGTACCAAGGATAAGAGATTTGAAGTCCATATGTCGCCTCCATGATCTGGGCACATCGCGTGGGTTGCGCGAAAGGAGATCAGCCGCCACGCCATTTGCTCTGCGGCAGCATTGATGTGCCGAACAATGCAATTATGAACGTTGTCGGTGTTGTTGGCATTGTTGGGTATCAATAGATTATCAGATATCGGTCAATTTGACTGCGAGCCTCGCCGTGAACCTGCGCGTCCACCCGCGACGGCTTTGTGCAAGAGCAGGACCGGTATGAGGCCAGAAAAGACGATCGCCAGAGAGCCGAATGCGGCTTCCTCGAATTGTTCAAGCGCGGCGAACGAATAGATGTGCGTTGCCAGCGTTTCGAAGTTGAAGGGCCGCAATAGCAGCGTCGCTGGCAATTCCTTCATGCTGTCGACGAACACCAGTAGTCCGGCCGCGCCAAGCGCTGGCAACAGCAGCGGCAGGTGAACCCGGCGCAATGCCGAGAACGATGTTTCGCCCAGGGCGCGTGCGGCTGCGTCGAGGTTGGGTGAAATGCGCTCCAGTCCCGATTCGATCGAGCCGAGCGCCACCGCCAGGAAGCGTACAGCATAGGCGATTACCAGCGCGAGAATGGAACCTGAGATGATCAGTCCTGTTGAGATCCCGAATGTGGCACGGAAAAATGCATCAATCGCATTATCGAACGCCGCCAGGGGAATGAGCAGCCCGAGCGCCAGAACCGTGCCCGGGACGGCATAGCCGAGCCCTGAAGCGCGGGCGACGAAGTTGGTGAAGGGATTGGGATCGATGCGTCGGGCGTAACCGATCACCAGCGCCAGAACAACGGCAACACCAGCACTGATGGCTGCAAGGATGAGCGAATTGGATGCTGCGGTGAAAAAGCCGCTCTCCAGGCCGGCATCAGCGTAAAGCACGGCATTACGCACCAATTGCAGGAATGGCAGCAGGAAGCCGATGACGAACGGCAGCGTGACGATGATGCCCGCCATGATGCCCCGCCAGCCGGTGAGGTCCTGGAATGGGATCGAGCGATATCGCCCCGTCGTGTGATGCACCTTGGCGCCATCGCGGGCCCACCGTTCAAGGGTGAACATGAAAACGATCAGAACCATCATGACGGTGGCAATCTGTGCGGCGCCGCCCAGGTTGGAGCGCTGCAGCCACGTCGAATAGATGCTTTGTGACAACGTTTGTACGCCCAGGTATTGCACGGCGCCCAGGTCATTGAGGCATTCCATGAGGACGAGGGCCAGCCCGGCCGCAAGTGCAGGGCGCGCTAGCGGCAGTGCCACGGCCCACAGCGTTGCCAGTGGTGTGCGCCCGAGTGTGCGTGCGACCTCGAGTGCGCAAACCGATTGCTGGACGAAGCTCGCGCGCGCCGTGAGATACACATAAGGGTAGAGCACCGACGCCATCACAAAGATCGCACCGTAAATCGAGCGGATCTCTGGAAACCAGTAATCGCGGGCGCTATGCCAGCCGAACAGCGCGCGCAGTGCGCTCTGTATTGGCCCGGAGAAATCCAGCAGCTCGACGTAACAGTAGGCGACAATATAGGTTGGCATCGCCAGCGGTATGACGAGCAACCGGTCGGCCAGCCCGCGCCCGGGAAAGCGATACATGGTGATGAGCCAGGCAGCGCCGGTACCCGTGACGAGTGTCAGCGTCCCCGCGCCCACCAACAAGATCAGCGTCTGCAACAGTGATGATGGCAGCACTGTCCGCAACAGATGCGGCCAGATGTTCTCCTTGGGCGAGAACGCCAGCCAAAGTGTCGTAATGATCGGCAGCGCCATCAACAGCAAAATCGCCGTGATTGCAACCAGCCATGTGATGCTCTGTGGACGCTGTGCAAACCAAGCCCTGGCAAGCGCGAACCATTGTCCAGGCGAGACGCTGCTGGCGGATCCGTCCACTGTTTTGTGCTTTGAACTCATGCTCATTGAGTGGGCAACGTGGCGGCGTCGGTGTGTTCAGGCAATTCGGCAATAGTCGGCATTGCGAGCGCCATGATTGTCGGGGAAAGGGCCTGAAGAGCGCTTTGGCGCAAGACTTTCATCACGTCGGTCCTGTCGGGTTCAAGGCGTGGTTGCGTGCAAAAAAACGACGGGTGTGCGAACCCTATACACTCATTATTTTTGCTCGTATCGTTCAGGTTGCGAAATAGGCGCCAGTCGGCGCATGAATCCCGCGCTGCGCTTTGCCCATCCTGCCCGTTAGCATATTTCAGATCGGCACCTGGCGGCTTGGGTGAAAGGCAAGCGCCACCAGTGTGCCGCCGCCCGTGCGTGCTGATATCTCTAGCGTTGCGCCATTCGCGCTCGCCAGTCTCTGCGCCAACGGCAAACCGATACCCAGCCCGCCGCCCGGCCGGCGTTGCGGCACGCCTGACATATCGTGAGCAACGCCCGTTTCGGCAAGTCGTGCCAATGCCTCGGGGCTCATGCCAGGCCCCGTATCGGCGACGCTCAGTAATAATCGACCAGTCTCATCAATGCGCGTGGACAGCTGCACCTGGCCGCCGCGCGGGGTGAATTTCAGTGCATTGGTGATCAGGTTGAGCAGGATCTGGCGTATCGACGTTGCATCTGCCACGACCAGTGGTAGGCGGGGAGCAAGATCACTGGTCAGGCTCAACCCGGCCTCCTGCGCCATCATCTCCAGGCCTGAGAGCAAGCCTGCCGCAAGTGCATTGAGGTCGAGATTGGTGAAGGAGAGTTCGGCCTGTGTGGGGTCTTTGAGGTTCTTGTGGGGCTGACCCAGCATGCGCTCGATGACGGCCAGGGCATGGCGTGCACTCTCGTAGATATCCTGGGCGTAGCGCAGGTAGCGATCATCGCCGATGCTGCCAAGGCGCTGGTCCTTCATGATTTCGGCGGCTGAGACGATGGCACTCAGTGGTGTCTTCAACTCGTGCGCCACGCGCCGCGCTCGCGTCAGGCGCGTGCTCGTGCTCCCGCTCCGCTCCAGGTCGTCGCCGGTGTGCCCGGCTGGTGGCGTTGCGGTGGGCAGATCCGTGGCAAAACTCTGCGGCTGCGGTAGAGGCGGTGCAGCCGCAGGCGCCGCCCGGCCCGCTGCAATCGGCTGAGATTTGCTCTTCGTGCGCATGTGCTCCACGCTCGGCACGGCGCCAGGCGCGGTGCGGCGCACGTCATTCGACGGGGTGTGTCTGGACGCCGCAATTGATCCAGGCGCGGCGCTTTTTGTGTCACGCGTGTCGGGTCGGACAGTACCGTTGGGGCGCGCCGAGGTCTGCGTCGGTTTGTTCGTCGTACGCTCGGCATTGGGTGTGGTGCCACGCCGCCCCGCCAGAATCTGGCGTGCGATGGCTTTCAATGTATCGTCATCGCTACGGGTTGGCGGCGGCGGTAGCGGCGGTGCAGGCGCAGGCGGTGGCATCGCAGGTCGGGCAGCAGCAGGATAGGGCCTGCGGCTCGTTCTCTCATGTGCTTTGCTAACTGTTGCAGGTAATGGCGCCGGCGATTGTGGAATGTTCGGTTCGCACGCACGTCTCGCACCGGTAGCTGATTGAGGGTTTTGGCGTGCGGCCTCGGTTTCGGGTGCCGCGTGCTGAGGTGGTGTCGTGTTGGCCGGCTCAGTGGGCGGCAAGGCGGCGCGTTGTGCTGCGGGCGCCTCATAGTGCGCAAGTTGCTCGCTGGGTGGTGCTGAGGGTTCAGTCCCGACATCTCGAAGCGAAGGCTCGCGCATTGCCGGAGCGGCTTGGGATGCAACCTCAACCAGGGCCAGGCGCTGATTGCCTTCGTACTCCGCCACCACTTCGACGTGGCACCTAAGCCTTGCAATCCCATGTGGCGTCCAAAATACGAGCGCCATTGCCGGCTGGCTGGCACGACCGGCCCGGCTGATAATACGCCGCAAATCCGTGATTGCCGGCATTGCACTGTCGAGTGACACAGGCCATTCGGTTTTTTCTGTCAGACCGAGCAGCTTGGCTGCCGCTGGATTGGCGCCGATCAGCCTCGCCTCACCAGGCGCGATGACGAGCGCGGGCCCGCGTGCTGAGGCCAGCCAGCCATCGACCTTATCAGTCGAGTGCGGCATGCCCCGCCCATCATCGTGCCGCCGTTCGCCCATCGGCAAGAAACCTCTCGCGTCGAGAACCTGTTAGCTTCGTATCTTCGTTGCGTCTATGAACACTATCGCACGTTTTGCCTGGGGATAGCGCAGCTCGATCTTGTGGTTGCCAGGTGCCGTGCGGGTGGCGCGCGCAGTATACTCAGCAGGACGTGGAGGGGATCGCCAATGCGGCGGTTCGCCCGGCATTGGAGGCCCTATCAATGGTTACGAAGGGCCGAGAGGCCTTGAGAGGTGCGGCATGTCCAGGTCCGGCAACGATGAGATTCCCGAAAATCTGCGGCAGATGGCTGAGGACAGTGTCGGCCAGGCCCGGGACGTCTGTGAGCGGTTTATCGGGCTGACACGCCAATCCCAAGAACAGCTGGCCCGCTCGCAAGGCGAGATCGCCGCATCAGCGCTGGAGGTTCAGTCAACGGCTTTTTTCTTTGCTGAACAGAACATTGCCACCAGTTTTGACTTTGCGGCGCGATTGGCGCGCGCCAGCAATCTTAACGACTACGTCCAGCTCCAGGCGGATTTCGCCAAATCGCAATTCGAAGCGATAAACCAGCAAGCTCAGGAGCTGGGAGTCATGCTGGCCCAAGCTGCCGAGCGTACGGTGAAAGCGGGCCAATGATCGCGTTGTGTTCCCGTCCGCGCCGCGGCGAGATTTTGCTCGGTTCCGTTGCCAGGCGGCTGGTGCGCTGACCTGCCCGGCGTTGGGTTGAGGGAACAGGGCCTTTGGTGTGTCGTGTGTTGTGTCGGGGGGCACCTGCCGATTTTTACTTGACGGGGTGCACAGCTTCCGGCTTTACACACGGCTTGCCGCCGGCTACGCGCCGGAGCCATGCGCGCCTGCGTCGATTGGCGCCGATTGCCGCCTTAGCTCAGTTGGTTAGAGCGCTAGATTGTGGATCTAGAGGTCTCCCGTTCAATTCGGGAAGGCGGTACCAAATTTCTTAATAAAATCAACAAGTTGCATTGTGGTAAAATCGAAGCGCCGATCGCGCTCCCGTGTCATGGGTCCCGCCATGGGTCCCGAAGTGTTGCGCTTTGATGGCTCGTAACGGCTTATCACGACACCTGTTGAGACCTCACCCGTCGCAACCTTTCGGCTTCGGCGCGTTCGGCGTGAAGGAACGCCACGGCGGCCTCGGCGATCGGGACTGCTTCGTGCACCGCATCGATACCTGTTCCGACAATCGGCAGATGGTGGGCGATGTAGGCCGCATGCCGCGACGAAGCGCGATCCGTGACGGCGAAGTCCGCCGTCAGAAACGCGGCGCCCAGTTCGGCGGCAATTTCCTCGATGGTCACAATCCGTCGGCTCCACACCTTGAAGCGCCGCAGCCGGATGGCCCCACCCGTCCAGTGGATGAGTTCGTGGAAACCCACCAACTCGAACGCCTGTCGCTTCGTTAGCCCGTTGCCACCGTAGGAGTAGAGCAGCATGGGACGGGTGCCTCCACCCCGAAATCGAACATCGAGACCTTGACCGGATAAGACCAAACGATAGTGCCATCCTGACCTTCGCAGGACGCGAGTGCATCATCATTAACTCTAGTCGAGCAGCAGGCAGATGATTACACTGGGGGACCGCTCGTAGTAAACGCGTATCAGTTTTGAGGGGGCAAGCGGATGTATGCCATTGCCGGGTCTCGCTTGGGGACCACTAACTGTTCTTTTTTTGGAGCCATATTTTTCGCAATCGCTTGTGGACTGCTGCATTCCCAGCCCGCTTACGCCCAAGATGGCAAAGGGCTTATCGATCTCTTTGCGAATGAATTGCAGCGACAGATCGACAAACAGCAACGGAAGCAGGAGCGTAAGGCAAGGCAGCAGCAAGGCGTTCCTGAGGAGTTCTCAAGATCGTGGAGAGAGTGCTTCGGGAATGGATTCCTGTTGTCGTGCGAGAAGGCTCTGGGTTTCTCCGAGCTGGCACCCGCCGATCGTGAGCGCCTAATTGCGCAAATCGAGCGATTAAAGGCTGCGAGGTCCCCTAGTCCGGCCCCGGAACGCGATGACAGCGCCGCACAACAAGCTGCGGCGCGCGCGGCGGCGGAAGCAGAAGCGACAGCAGGCAGGCTGAGAGAGCTGCGTATCGAAGAAGCACGGGTGCAAGCCGAACTCACAAAACAGCGCCAGGCCGCCCAAGATGAAATCCGATCTAATCAGGAGGAGTGGAAGAAGAAGGCGGAGCAGCTTAGAAGAGACTTCGATCGGGCGGAGTTCGAACTCAGCTTGCGTAGAAAGCTGGTGCTGAACATAGACGAGTGCCGCCAATTCCAGATTGGCGGCTGCAAATCGATACTGAACAATTCGGCAGCAACCCCCGCTGATGTTGCTGTCGCCAAGAGCGGGATTGGCACTTTTGAGAGTTTTCAAGGTGATTCGGCCAATTGCTCAAAGGGAGTCCTGTCTGCCTGCGATGCTGCGATTGGATCGCAAGCTGCAAGCGATAGCGACAAGCGCATGCTCTCAGAGCTTCGCGATAAAGCGACAGTGTTTGGCAAGGTCAAAAGCACACTAGCGTCAGTGTACGAAAATAGTCTCGGTGGCGTGGGGCAATCAGTCCAGTCACTGCCTGCTTCAACACTCTGGGCGTCAGGGTTAGCGCTGTCGTTGGCACTTGTGCTCGCTGGGGTCCTCTGGACACGCCGTGCACAAGAGTTGTCGGCGAATCTGGTTCAGCCGAAAGAATTGAGTTTACCTCTCTCAGAGGAAGCAATCTTGCCTCCTACACTTCCGACAACGCCAAAGTCGGAAATTCATCCAAATGAACCGCCTCCCCCGGCCAAAGAAAATAATTCCCCACGTCTCGCTGAGAAAAGCGCACCGGTCAATGACATAACCTGCACTTCAGTTGCTGGCACGCACCAGTTCGAAAAAGTAGGACAATTGGAAACAGCTTCCATCACGAGCAATTCGGCTCGTGATGAAATCCTATCAAATCCGGTCAGCATTGAGCAAAATGAACGAGAGGACAGTGCGATTGTCGCACCCCTGCGGAGATCCGATCAATCTCAAAATCAATCGTCCCAAAACCTTCTAACGTCCTCGGCCGTCCAACAGCGTGGCGTGATATCGCGAGCAGTAAGTCATCCCGCAGGTTTTGTTTTGCTATATGTCATCGGCATGGCACCGACATATATTCTGCCTTATCTGGGAAGCAACTCGGTGATGCTAAATACAGCCGGTGTCGCAACTGGTTTTGGACCAAGCCCTGCGTTTTGGCTGCATGTCGGCTTGATCCTTCTTTTGTGTGTTCTTGCGTGGGTGGCCGGATCATCGAGGGGAAAGGGGTGGATTGTAATTTTTCCCGTTTTGGCAGGAGCTTTTGATTTGGTTCCCGGACTAAACTTTGTTCCTTTTGTGCCGACCCTCATGCATCTCATAGCGATTGTGCTCTGTGTTGCTTCGCCCCAACTATCATCGCAACAAGTTTCCGCGCGGTAATATCTGTCTGCTCAATCCAATATCATCTTTCGAGCTATGGGCAGTCCAAACGAAACGAAGCGGTAAGGGGTGCGCCTTTTGCTTCGACAATGCGGTATAAATCGAGCCAGCACTCGTCGCGGTCCTTGAGGCGAGTGGATCTTTTCTTTAAATCAAACCGTGTCCCGACCCCAACAGAAAATTCTTCGCCATTGATCAGCATAATGTATTCTGGTTTGGCATCAGAGTACAACCTAAACAATGAGTGAAACGTCAGCATCAGGCCTGAGTTTGTCAACTCAACGGAATGACCAACCTGAAGGCTGAACGTACCCTCGGTAACGCGTGGCAATTCTGCTCCCGGCTGGCATTGGCAATCAGCGCTAGCAGTTGCAATGGAGAAGGCGAATGTTGAAACGGATAGT
>Ga0116151_10003870_pt1 | contig 13279 bp, 11 predicted proteins | sample AD_UKC117_MetaG_FD_89893 | JGI IMG/M metagenome (GOLD analysis project Ga0116151, IMG submission 89893) | Active sludge microbial communities of municipal wastewater-treating anaerobic digesters from Hong Kong - AD_UKC117_MetaG | ecosystem: Engineered > Bioreactor > Anaerobic > Digestate... | reverse complement strand
TCAGGATTCCTTGCAGGGTTATAAAATGAAGGCGCCTTCAGAAGACCTGTAAGCACGGCCGATTCTTCAATATACAGATCCTCAACCTTTTTATTGAAATAGCGGAGGGCTGCAGTTTCAATTCCGAAAACATCTTCGCCGAATGGTACAGTGTTAAGGTAAAGAGTGAGAATTTCCTCCTTGGAATATGTATTCTCTATTCGGCGTGCCAGGAACATCTCCCTGGATTTGTTCCTGGCGACGGAAAACAAACCTCTATGCTGCCGGCCATACATGTTCTTTGCAAGTTGCTGTGTAATAGTGCTTCCGCCTCCCGAACTCCGGTTTCCTGCTATAACAGTCTTGATCAGAACCCTGAGAAGGCTTCTGGAATCAACACCACGGTGTTGGTAGAACCTCACATCTTCAGTTGCAATGAGAGCATTGACAAGATGTTCGGGCACCTGGTTGTAAATCACATTTGTGCGGTTCTGATGATATATTTTACCGACGAGCTGCCCGTCGGAAGAAAGCACCTTTGAGGCAGTGGCGTTCTTGTAGCCGAGCAGTTCCTTTTCCCCTGGAAGCGACCCCAAACCGCCATCACACGACGACATAAGTGCCAGAACACACAAGGCAGCCATTGTACGGGAGATAATGCAACTTATATTTTGATTGTTAATCATCCTTCGGGCAGGCTTCGTTTTCTTAAACGGTAAAAAAGAATTTATGGTATGATGCCTGTTATGAGAATTTATGGCATATTTACATGATCAGTACCGCAAAAATACGGCAATGAAAAGATCTCAGCTAATCAGGCCAGCTCTTCTGATAGTTATGCTCGCGGGATGTCAGTTTGTTATGATAAACTGTTCCCGAAAAGTCTATCCCGGGGCATCTTTCGCTAATATAGAAAACTCTGGCGAGAGGAAGAAGCTGGAACTATTTCTTGATAAAGGTGTTGAAAAAAACCTCGATACACGGACCGCTACACCCGACAGGATATTAGCTTCTGCGCGGAGGTACCTGGGTGTTCCTCATTGCATGGGAGGTACTACATCAAAATGTATGGATTGTTCGGGTTTGCTGGTTGCCGTTTTCAGGCAATATGATATAGATCTCCCTCACAACTCGGAAGAACAGGCCCGTTACGGAAAAATGGTTAAAGATAAAGCTGACCTGAAAAAAGGTGATCTCGTATTCTTTATCAGATCATATCAGACGAAGAATTTCATTACCCATACCGGTATCTGCACAGGCAACAACCGGTTCATCCACGCTTCAACATCAAAAGGTGTCACCATAACATCACTTGACGATCCGTGGTGGAGTGACAAGTTCATCTTCGGCACCAGGATCTTCTGATAGTGTCATTTTTTAACTATTAAGAATATATGCACCACATTTTTACCTAAATCGTTACATTTGAGAATTAAAAAGTACTTCACAAATAATCCTGAATCATGAATAAAATAATCAGCCTGGTTATAGCAATCCTCTTTGCAGGAACTACTCTTTTCAGCCAGCAAACCGGTTACGTGTTTACTATTAAGAAGGAGATGGCACACACCCCTGTGAAAAACCAGAGTTCGACGTCAACATGCTGGTGTTTTTCCGGTATATCTATGCTTGAATCAGAGCTTCTGCGTCTCGGAAAAAAACAATATGACCTTTCTGAGATGTTTATCGTCCGTAACACCTATGAAAAGAAGGCACTTATGTATGCTCGGATGCATGGAAGCTCGACATTTGCAGGAGGCAGCGAATACGGTGATGTTATTTCAGGCATGAAAGAATCCGGACTCGTCCCTGAAGAAGTGTACGGCGGTCTCAACTACGGTGAGAAAAACCATAATCACGGTGAAATGGATGCTGTTCTCAGAGGGTATATGGATGCTCTTATCAAACGATCAAAGCTGTCGACAGCCTGGCTGCCGGGAATAAACGGAATACTCGATGCCTACCTTGGAAAGGAACCGGCTTCCTTTACCGTTGACGGCAGAAATTACACACCGGCCAGCTTTTTGAATGAACTGGGTCTCAAACCCGACGACTATATTGTGATAACATCCTTCACCCATCATCCCTTCTACCAGGAATGTATGCTGGAGCTTCCCGACAACTGGGCGGCCGGACTCTTTCATAATGTGCCTCTCGAAGATATGATGCAAATTATTGATAACTCGCTGAATAAAGGCTATACTGTCGGATGGGCAAGTGATATGAGCGACAGGGGGTTTTCGATGAAAGAAGGTGTGGCAATAGTTCCGGAGAAAAACTGGACGGAAATGACCACAGAAGAAGCAACGAAAGTATTCAGCGGCCCGCAGAAAGAGAAGATCATCACCCAGGAACTCCGTCAGGCCGAATTCGACAACTATTCCACCACCGACGACCATGGTATGCACATTGTGGGTATTGCAGCCGATCAGGCCGGAAATACCTTCTATAAGGTAAAAAACTCATGGGGAATAACAGGTAAATATGAAGGCTTCCTGTTTGTATCAAAAGCTTATGTAGCTTTGAGAACCACCAACATAATGGTAAACAGGAATGCGATACCGGAAGCCATTGCCAGGAAGATGGGATTGAAGTAGATATGTGACCAGCCAGCTGCAGGCTCATAAAGAGTGACGGCTGTGTCCTGAATTACTTAATTTTCTCCGTTATGGCATCGAAAACCTCCCTGGTACGGGATGGATTTTCAAAATTGAGATAGATAGTCCTGGCGGATGTCCTGAGATGTATATATGGAGGCCTGTCCCTGTAAATGAACAAGATAGCTTTTGAATGATCCTGCAGTCTGAAATGTCCTTTCAGCATTCTTGCCGAAGCATAACCATTGGTCCTTGACTTCAGAACAGGCATCTTCTGCATGGTGTCGGAAAAGGTGATATCAGTGAAGTCCAGGTTCAGACCGTACATACCGGTTATTGTCATTCCTGAATCGGTAAAAGCCACATCAGGGTCCTGGCTCATTGGTATAACAAGCATAAGGGGAAGAAATATTGAAGCTGCAACCAGAATCAGGATAAGGTACAAGCCCCCATGGCCTCCCTTCTCATAATACGAACCGGCCATACTGCCGTTAATGCTCTCTTCAAGCACTTTAATGATCTCCTCCGGCTTGTCGGTGCCGATCCTTATCCTGTTCCTGCTGCTTTTAAATGTCAGTTCGATCGCATCCCTTCCTGATACGTTATATAGCCATCCTGAGGATGTAAGATGTATTCCCATACCAGTCATCCTTGAATTTCTTACAGGCTTGCACGATTCTATATCTGACAGGGGAAAAGTCTTCCTAATAAGTCCTATTCCCATGGAAAAGGTGAGATTGGTGTCATCCAGAATTATCGTGAGTCTGAAAAAGGTAAGGATGCAAACGATCAGGGTCAGAATAATAAACGTAAAAATGATGACCACAACGGGTTCTTCGAAACCGTGCTTGATAAGCATGCCTAAACAGAAAGCCAGCACCGGCAGAAACAAGAGAAATGACCAGAATCCGTTTTGAGTATATTTCCTGACAGGCATATTAATATGTATGTCTTAAGGCTTAATTAGGTATCCAAATATAATAAGACATAATGAATTATCTTAAACATAAGCAATATTAAAATATTAAGCACCGTTTCCGGGCGAAATTACAATTAACTGAACACAGGAATTTTTTCGTTATCTTTAGCTGAATCAAAAATATCATGAAACTTATTCCCGCCATATTTTTTGTTCTGACCATCCTGTTCAATAATTCTCAGCAAGCACAGGAAATTGAAGTTACGGTTACTGGAATAAGGAACGCTGACGGACAGGTCGTTTTCGGAATCTTCAAAGACGACGAGACTTTTCAGAAGGAAGAAGCTTTCCTGAGCATCAGCTTTAAAAAGAAGGAGATCACCGACGGATCGATGAAGGTAAGCTTCAGTCTCGATCCGGGAATATGGGGTATCACCCTTCTTGACGATGAGAACATGAACAACAAAATGGAATATAATTTCCTGGGGATCCCAAGAGAGGGATTCGGATTTTCTGATTATTATGCAACAGGGTTTACAAAACCGAAATTTGACAACTTCAAATTTCTCCTTGAAAAAGGACAGAAGAAAAAAATCACTGTCAGGGTGAGATATATCTGAGAGGGCGAGAGGCTTTACAAGCCGTAGCCCTGGCGAAGGTCTGGCGTGAAAGCGTAAGTGTTTCCCTAAACCTTAAACCTTTAAACCTTAAACCTAAGACCCTTCCCGGAAAATACGTCACCCGGCCGTAGAGGCTCTGTTTTCAACCCGTAGTATTAAATAAATTACTACGCTTATCAGGGCTGCAAAAAAGCACCACACTGAAGTCAGGTAAACCCTAAAAAATATGCCGGAGACAATTACAGAGACAAGGATAAGAACACCCATAATCCACATTCGCCGTAAGCTTGATATAAAAAGAGGTGGAATGGTCGCAATAGCATACAGTGCAAACACAGGATCCCGAAGTTTCCTGGGCCATTCGCCAATATATCTTATATGGTGTTTTTCTATTACCGGATAAAAGTCGTAGAAGATCATGCAGTATGCGTAATAGAGAGTGACGATGATACCCGCCGCCAATAAAAACGTCAGCAATTTCCTCCTGATCCTGTACGGCTCAATCATCAATGTTGCTAGTGGCATCATTACAGGCCACACCAGCAGTGCCATGATCAGGAAGAAGATCGTGGATGCCTTAAGTATAACATCATTGCCACCCGATCTGAGAATCAGCCAAATAATACCTTCAGAGAACTGCTGAAGTCCAAACAGGAAGGGGATTGACGCGAATAACATCCGGGAAGGTCTGACGGTCTGCTGAATGGTTGCAAAACCTGTCCCGGCCAGGATGACTCCACCTGCAAAACTTGCTCCTGCTGAAAAACACATGACAATCCTTTTAATATGAATACAAACTTAAAGAAAATAGAAACTGGATTAAAATAAAAAGGAATTAAAAGAAGGGGGGCTGGCCACCTTTGCTGAAGCTACGGCGGCTAAAAGTTGCTGGCTTTGCACTCCGTAGCCTCGGCGGAGGAGTGTTGCTAGTTGCGGGTTGTGTTGAGAATATGGTATTTCATGCTATTTACGACGTGTTATTGTGTCGGTTTCATAGTGTAAATATCGGAAAAAGACATTGATCTGTAATTGTTTGCTGCTGCAGTTCGAAAGGAAAGTGATGCTGCCTGAACAGGCATTTCTTTTAACAATTTTTAAATTATTCTCTCAATAGTTTGGTGTAAATTTGATAGAATCTTTGAAATATTTAATATCCCGGGAAATGAAAAAGGTCATTATCTTATTATTCCTCAATGCTTTAATGATCGTATCATTACAAGCTCAGAGTGTATCCACTTACACCCGGAAACTTGATAACGGCGTTTCCATTAAAATGGAACAATGCTGGAACCATGTTTGGGTTTCTCAGAGTTACGAGACCCTTAAATCCGGCGATCTGCCGCTGGCTTTAAGTGTCAGAACTCTCGGCGAACTTACGACCGGTTCGTCATTCAAGCTTTACAGTTCAGGTAAAGAAATGAAAGTACAGGGTGCAAAACCCGGAACCTACTCAATGAAAGTGAATTTTAAACTTTCCGGTAATCCCCCGGGTAATCTCAGTCTCGATATCGACAATGTTGTCATAAAACCACAGTCCAGGACAATTGTTTCAATAATAATTTACGACTTCCAGTTTTTCATCGATGAGACTCCGGGCAGTCTGAACGGAATGGCTGCTTTCTCCTCCAGGGTTGAAAGATATAAAGGCAACTCAGAGACCAATCCCACATGTGGAACGCCTTCATTTTACAGTCCGGGTAATCACAGCAATGTCATCAATCCTGCTGAAATCAAAGGCAGGAACGGAAAGATCAAACCCGGAACCTACGACATTCTTCTGACTCTTGGAGAAAGTCCTAAAAACCAAAATATCTGGCTTCTTAATTTCGTCATGAAGCCGAATGTAACATACACCATCACAACAAACCTCAATGCCGGTATCGTTGAATATGCAGGGACCAACCGCAATGTTAAGTCAATACATTTATATCCGGCGGGGACAGCTGACAGGCATAAGGGTACTGCCATGCCGTCGAGGAATCTTGAACTGGCCCGCTGTGAAGGGATAGGTCAATCTTCAGCCTGTCCTCCGGGATCATACGATGTTTTACTTAATTCGGGAAGTACCTTCGAGTGGAGAAAAGGTACTATAGTAACCACTGCACGAAGGATTCAGATAAAATAGACGGCGTAAGGGCCTAACTGTCAGACTGCTTCAATAGTTGATGGCGGTTTTGTGGCTATGTTATATGTGACGCTTACCACACCGGGCACTTTATCGATAATTTCAGCTGCAAGTTTCTGCAGCAGTTCAAAAGGCAGGTTTGTCGGAGTTGCTGTTCTGGCATCGATACTGTCCCAGCAGCGAACTTCAATCTGTCTGCCAAAATCTCTCTTTCCGTCCCGCATACCCGTCACACGGTCTTCATGAAGTATGGCCATATACTGGAAGGCTCCCCTTCCGCAAAGCAGTTTTTCGACTACAGAAGTAGCTTTACGGACGATATCGAGTTTTTCCCCTGTCACTTCACCTATTATTCTGGCTGCAAGTGCAGGACCGGGGAAAGGTATCCGTGCAAACAGGTCTTCAGGCAGTCCCAGTGCCTTGCCGACGGTTCTGACTCCGTCTTTGCGCAACTGAATGAGCGGTTCAATGATCTGGTATCCGAATTCCTCCTGAGGGTCAATACCCAGTTGAGCAAAAACATTATGCTGGCGTTTTATACCTGCTACTGTCTCGTCAACGTCGGTCAGGATGGTCCCCTGAAGAAGGAATCTTGCCGCGCTTTCCTTCACGATCCTACCGAAAACCTTTTTATAGAAGGTCTGTGTTATCGCTTCACGTTTCAGCTCCGGATCGGTGATACCTTTCAATGCTTCAAGGAATTCATGACGGGCATCGATAATTTCGATATCAACTCCCAGATCATGGAAGAAGCCAGCAACCTGTTCAGCTTCACCTTCACGCATAAGACCGTTCTGAATGAAAACAGTTCTGAGCTGACTGCCCAGGGCCCTGTGTCCCAGTATAGTCACAGCCGAGGAATCGACTCCTCCCGAAAGTGCATTGATTGCTATCCCCTCGCCTGCGACAGCTCTTATCTCTTTAACTTTTTCTTCTATGAATACTGCTGTGTCCAGCTCCTGCAGTGTTATTTCTTTGATCATGGTTTATCGTATTTAAATTTTGTTTTTAAAGATAGTTTTATTAATCATTTCAGGCTCATAAATTTATTTATTCTTTTTTCCCCAGTCAGTCACCCAGCTCACCGTAAATCCCGATAATTCGGCCACCTGGAGGTGTGCTTTGAGGAATACCCCTGCCATCATGTTCCTGTTAATCCTGTATGAAAGCTCATATTTCTGATAGATTTCATTTCTGGCTTTAAACGGAGAGTATACATAGAATCCGAAATATTGCGTAAAAGACACCTTCCCAAAGGTAAAATCCTGACCGGCGGTAAGAGCAAGACGTTTAAAATCGAGGTCAGAGCTGTCTCTCTCAATTGTCTCCCTGATGTAATGATCCATTATTATTTCAGAACCAACATTGAGTGCATAGAAAGAGGTAAGCTGTTTGGCTATCCTTGAGTGAAAGCCATAGGCAATTACCCTTTTTTCAGGGAGTTCGTCAGTTTTTTCAAGCACTCTGGCAGTGGCAAGAAACTGTACGATGCATGAGAGCCCTTTTGCAGGCATCCTGTTATGGGAAAAATATTTCCTTTCAAGCCGGGGAATCCCTTCCGGAAAATATTCAGCTCCGGCAGAGAGAGTCGGAAAATTCATACCCTTATTTGGTTGTTTGAATCCTCCGTTGGAGATATGGTTATAATTCCCGGCCAGTGTCAGGAAGGTTTTTTCACCCACACGGTATTTGAGTCTCATGGCAACATACAGCGGGAAGTTAAGTCTGGAGCCGAAGAAAAAATTTGTCGGATTATCAGTTTCATCATAGATTTTTGTATGATAAGATAGTCCGGCTCCTGTTCTTATTGTAAGCTGAAACCGGTTGGAAAAGGCCATAACCGGTTCAGAAAAAAGGGTAAACAGATATGCACTTCCTGTCACCTCAGGATTCTGATAATTGAAATAGCCTGCCTGAAATCCTGAATTCCAGTAGGCATTGAAGACCTTCCATTTTGTGAATGAGGTATGAAGCGTATTATAACTTATCTCAAAACCATATGGCTTTGTATGCGATATGGCCTCGATGGCAGCAGAATGAGGTATTATAAAACCGTAGTTTATCCTGGCACCTATGTACTTTGCCGGAATAGTATCGGGGGTTCCGTTCAGCGACAAAACATTAAAAATAAACAGGATCAGTATCTGTGATGATCGGTACATATTTAGTCTTGCGGTCTTGCGGTCTTGCGGTCTTGCGGTCTTGCAGGTCGGAAATTCTCCCCCTCTCCCACTCTCCCCTTCCCCCACTCACTTTTTTCTTCTTCTCACCTCACGGTATTATCAAGGGGTCTTCCAAGGTTTTCATAGAGTCCTCTTCTCCCTGCCTTGTCTTTTAACAGTATTTCGTTTGCATATTTTGCCACCTGTTCGGCCACATACCTGGGGACGACCACCACACCGTCGCCGTCGGCAACGACCACATCGCCGGGGCACACCAGCACACCGCCTATTGTAACGGGCCGGTTTACAGATTCCAGTTCGTTACGTCCCGGACGTATACCCCGTCCTTTTTTCCTCAGGTAGAGAGGAACTCCTTCCAGTTCAACCTCATCTGTATCGCGTGCTCCTGCGTCAGTTACGACGCCGGCAGCTCCCAGCCGGAACCAGTTAAGGATGTTATTTGATCCTATCGAACCTATGTCGCGGTCTTCTACATCATCGATGACAACAACAGTTCCTTTTCTTATCAATGGAGTAAAGGCCTCACTTGAATATGAGTTATAAAAGTTGCCTTCCCACTTTGCAAAATCCTCTCCGGGGGCTGGCAGAGCGGGTTTTTGTGTTGGGACATATCTGACGGTTACGGCAATACCCCGGATAACATGCCGGAAATTGACCGGATCGGTCCAGCAGGCATGTATTTCAGGTATTACCAGACCTGTTCCCGGTAGTCCGGCCATGTCGAGACCATCTGAGACATCGGCAACACGGAGGTTTTTGTAAAGTTCAAGTATTCTGGCATCATCTTCAGCAGAATAAGTATTTGTTCCGAGGAAGTTGACACCTTTTTCGAGAGGGTTTTTATCGGCTGACTGTGACATCAGGGCCAATGTTGATGATGTCAGGAAAAGCAGGAAGATAACAGATAATTTTTTCATGATGGAGAAGATTTACGGGATGTAAGTTACGATATATCGTTCAATCGTGCAATCGTGTCTTACCAGCCGAAGCTTCATGCGCAGGCTGGCGATCATGCAATCATACCAGTTATTTCCCGCCCTCTCCCCCTCTCCCCCTCACTCTGGCACCAAGGTGTTTTGTAATCCTGATAATTTGTAATATATTTGTGTAATAATCAGCGGCTATGTATCACAGCTGGGTATTGGAATACAAGATCAAGATCAATCGTTCGGGGCTTTGTCGCTAGCGGTTCCGGTTTTCCCTGATATATCAGGTCATTTTCGTTTTTTGGATTCATTCTTAAAAGAGAATGATTCTCATTTGATATTAATTCTCATCGGAAGAACAATATCATTTGAGAATAATTATCAGGAGAGAATAATTATCAGCGGAGAATAAGTATCATCAGAGACTGAATATCATCAGAGAAAAAATATCAAAGAAGACAATCTTTAAATCATCACAATGACCTGATATTCACAGTGTCACAAATTTCAAGAGTTAAACTTTTCAAACTAAAACAATATGGAAAACCTTATCATAACCGGCTCAAACCTTTCTATCTACGACGTCGTTAACGTAGCCCGCCATGGACAAAAAGTGGAACTCCACCCCGACGCCCGTAAAAGAATTCATGAATGCCGCGCCATGCTCGAGAAAAAAATCGTAGCCCACGAAATAATGTACGGCGTTAACACCGGTATCGGAGAATTCTCCGAAATAGTCCTCAACGACGACCAGATAAAAGACTTCCAGCGCTATCTCGTATATAACCATGCCGCAGGTATAGGCGAACCCGCTTCCATAGAAATAACCCGCGCCGCCATGCTCGGAAGAATAAACGTTCACGCCCACGGAAACTCCGGCAACAGGATAGAAATTACCGAAACTCTTATCGAAATGCTCAACAGGGGAGTCACACCCTATATCTGCCAGAAAGGATCCGTAGGCGCATCAGGCGACCTTGCACCAATGTCACAGATAGCCCTCCTGATGATGGGCGAAGGCCAGGCCTGGTTCAAAGGAGAACTTCTAGATGGTAAAACAGCCCTCGAAAAAGCAGGAATCCCGATACCCGGACTTCAGGCCCGCGACGGTCTGGCAACAATAAACGGCTCCAACGTCCTTACCGCCATGAGCGCAATCTGGCTCGTGGATGCAAATAACTGGCTCAAACAGGCTGAAATAGCTGCATCAATGTCGCTCGAAGCCCTCAAGGCAAACATGAAACCCTATACTCCCCTCCTGCACGAGGTAAGAGGCTTCAAAGGGGCAGTCAGAAGCGCCAATGCAATCAACAAATGTATCTCAGGAGGTGACCTTAAGGAAGGCAAGGTTAAATCAAAAGTGCAGGATGCCTATTCTATGAGATCAACACCACAGGTCATAGGGTCAGCTCACGACATGCTGGCATACGCAAGAAGCCAGGTGGAAACCGAACTCAACGGTGTGGGCGACAACCCGATCTTCTTCCCCGACAAAAACCTTACACTCTCAGGAGCCAACTTCCAGGGAACACCGGTAAGTGTGCCAATGGACATGGCCGGAGCATGTATCACAATGGTCAGCGTGATGTCGGAAAGAAGAATGAACCGCCTTAACAACCCGGCCCTCAGCGTTGGCCTGCCAGACTTCCTCACTAAAGGCGCCGGCATGTTCTCCGGACTGATGCTAAGCCAGTATACTGCCGATATGCTGATCGTCGAACAAAGGATACTGTCAATGCCTGCATCAATTCAGTCGATACCTGCTGCTGCCGACCAGGAAGATTTTGTCTCTATGGGTATGAACACAGCCATCAAAAACAACCAGATCCTTGAAGCTGCTTACGGAATCCTGGGGATAGAATTCATGGCTGCCGCCCAGGCTCTCGATTTCAGGAAAGATGAATATAAATTTGGCACGGGCGTGCAGACAGCAAAGGACGTTATCAGAAAATACGTCGAATTCCTCGATATCGACCGCCCGCTATACCCCGACCACACCAAGATGAGAGAACTGGTGAGGTCGTGTGAAATACTTCACGAAGTTGAAAAAACTGTGGGAAGCCTTGAGTAGTCGCAACCAGCAACCAGCAACTTCTTCCTACTTAAGCAATACCTCCAGCACCGGTATTTCCACAGGGGGCTTCAGTACCGGGAGGGTAAGCTGAAGGTCATTGGCCGCAGCATCCCTTCCGGTTGTAAACCTTACTTCTGAGGCATCATTAAGCAACTGGATGTATTGAACCTTGTCAGCCATGTTCTTCAGGTCTAGCCTGCCCATAGGCCATACCAGGAGATGTATATAGAGCCTTTTCGTCACCGGATTGTAGGTCAGAAGCGTATTGGGCGGTGCATACATCCCTGCAGGTGCTTCTGTACAACCGTAAACCGACCGGCTGTTGACTGCCATCCACTCACCCATTGCCTTCAGCCGCTCCTGAGCCCTGTAGTCAAATGTACCCCTTGCAGTCGGACCGACATTCAGTAAGAGATTACCCCCTTTGCTGACTGATTCGATGAGAAGCTCGAGAAGCTGTTCAGGACTCTTCCAGGTAGTCTCGTCACGGTAATAACCCCACGATCCAGAAAAAGTCTGACAGGTCTCCCACGGGATCTTCTTCCCGTTATACTCAGGCCATTTTTCAACTTTATACTGTTCAGGTGTTGTGAAATCCCATCCTCCTTCGACATCTTTAAGATCAAGCCGGTCATCAACAATAATCCCCGGCTGCAGTGACCTGGCAAGCTTCAGAAGGTTCTCCGAATCCCAGTCAGCCCGTCCCTTGCCGTTCTTCCCCGGAAATGAAAAATCAAACCAGATAATGCTTATCTCACCATAATTGGTAAGCAGCTCCCGAACCTGGTTTTTCATATACTCCCTGTACTTGTTCATATCCTTCCCCCTGTTCATCCTGGCATATTCGGCATCATCATCAGTCCTCTGCGGATGTCTGCTGTCGATGGTATAGTCGGGATGATGCCAGTCTATTAGCGAATAGTAGAATCCCACCTTCAGGCCTTCAGCTCTGAAAGCTTCCACGTATTCCCTGATAAGATCTTTGCCACAGGGTGTATTTGTCGACTTATAATCAGTGTATTTAGAATCGAAGAGACAAAATCCTTCGTGGTGCTTTGCCGTCAGCACCACATATTTCATACCTGCATCTTTTGCCATACGTGCCCACTCTTTCGGATTATAGAGGTCAGGGTTGAAGTTATCAAAGTACTTCTGGTACTGCTCATTGGTCATCCTCTCCCGGTTCTTAACCCATTCGTGACGAGCTGGAAGAGCGTAAAGACCCCAGTGAATGAACATCCCGAAACGGGCTTCAGTCCACCATTTCATCCTTTGCACCTTCTGGGCTTCACTCTCCTTCGGAAGCTGCGACTGTGCTGATTGTGAAATAATTAACAGAAATACTGCTAAAATCAGAATAAATGCTTGTCTGGTTTTCATATGATTTTTATTGGTTAATATTAACAAGATTCTGGTTACAGGTAACAGGTTACTGCCAACTTTCTATACCTTATTAACTAAGGTAAATATAATACTTTATCAATATACTTTTTCATTGAATCATCATGTGATCCTTCCCAGAATATCTTTCCGCAAACCTGACATTTTTTGAAATCGTTAAAATATTTCTTCGTACGTGGAAGCAGACCGGATTTAATTTCACTCTTATTTACCGGAACCAGGCTTTACTCATTTTGAAGTTGATAATACGCTGTCTCATCTCAGATTTCCTGTGCCACTCCGTGTAGGGTCTTTCTTTTTTTAAACAAAGGAGGTACGGAGAAACACGGACAACCAAAATAGTAATGAATATTCAGAATCTCATCTCAAGGATCTCCAGTAATTCTCCGGGATCAATTTTTACCGGATTATTCTTACAATCCGTACTTTCTGCAATAGCTTTGAGGTCAGACCCG
>Ga0116151_10003869_pt1 | contig 13279 bp, 9 predicted proteins | sample AD_UKC117_MetaG_FD_89893 | JGI IMG/M metagenome (GOLD analysis project Ga0116151, IMG submission 89893) | Active sludge microbial communities of municipal wastewater-treating anaerobic digesters from Hong Kong - AD_UKC117_MetaG | ecosystem: Engineered > Bioreactor > Anaerobic > Digestate... | reverse complement strand
TATCGGCGGAGTTTCCAATTCAGTATAAAGGGGTTGATTATCGCGCTCAGATGTTTGAGCGGGGGATGGTCTATGTGCGGCTCGATCAGCCGGGGGTAGTGAAGGTCATTGCCCATTCACTTTATCGGGAAGAGACTCGACCCACCAAGAAGGTCGAATCATCGCCTCAATCGGAAAGCTTGTTGCAACGCTGGTTGAGAGTTTTTGGGTTGGGCTAGATTTTTACATTAGGCTCGCTTTAGGTAACTTAGGCCATCTTTCCCGGCGACAATAACTTCGCTGGCCATATTCAAAAATAGTCCGTGTTCGACCACGCCAACCCGGTTGATTAATTGATCGGCCAAGGCGGCCGGATCAGCGATGCCATTAGGAAAGGTACAGTGGATGATGTAATTGCTGTTATCAGTCACAAAGGGGTCTTGTTCACCACCACGAATCTCGGGGCGATAGCCGAAACTCTCAAGCCATTGAATTTGGGCCTTCCAACCAAACTTGACCACTTCGATGGGTAAAGAAAAATGCGTTCCCAGTTTCGTGACTATCTTACTGCTATCAACCACCACAATAAAACGAGCCGCCGCCGATTCAACCATTTTTTCACGCAATAATGCGCCGCCGTGTCCTTTGATCAAGTTTAATTGCGGATCGACCTCATCCGCTCCGTCGATCGCCAGATCGAGTTTAGGCTGTTGGTCGAGGGTTGTCAGCGGAATGCCATAAGACTGGGCCAATTCCGCTGTTTTCTCCGAAGTCGGTAGAGCCACAATATCGGTTAAATCTCCGGCTTGCCACAACTCGCCAATTTTTATGACGGCGTAGCGGGTGGTCGAGCCTGTACCCAAACCCAAAACCATCCCACTTTGAACTTGTTCAACCGCTTTTTCAGCGGCTTGTTTTTTTAGCGTTTCTATGTTCATCTTTTACAAAGTTGCAAGGTAACAAGGTCGCAGGGTGACAATGTGACAGGGTCGCAGAGTTACAGAGTAACAAAGTTGCAACTCTGTCACCCTGCAACTCTGCGACCCTGTTACCCTGCGTCCCTGCCCGCGTCTATTTTTTTGATTTATCGATAGTTTCCAAGGCCCGCAGCACAACGTTATCGGTGGTAAAGCCAAGATGCTCGTAGATCTCCTTGTACGGAGCAGAGGCGCCAAAGCGATCCAACCCGATGATTGTACCCTGAGGGCCAACGTACTTTTGCCACCCCATCGAAATGCCTGCCTCAATAGCTACCCGCGCTTTGACCGAGGACGGCAGCACAAATTCTTTGTATTCATCCGACTGCTCTTCAAAGAGTTCCCAACTGGGCATGCTAATCACGTGCGCGCCGATACCTTGTTCGGCCAGTTTGGCATGCGCTTCAACGGCGAATTGGACTTCGGAGCCGGTGGCGATTAGCAGTACATCCGGGTAGATACGGTCGGTATCTAATAAGACGTAAGCCCCTTTGCTGAGGTTGGCCGCGTCGCCCATCTGGCTGCGATCATAAACGGGTAAACTCTGTCGGGTCAAGATGAGCGCTACCGGCCCATCGCTCTTTTCCAAGGAGACTTTCCAGGCTTGGGCTGTTTCATTGGCATCGGCCGGCCGGATGACCGTTAAGTGGGGGATAGCCCGTAGGGCGGCCAGATGCTCGACCGGCTGGTGGGTGGGACCGTCTTCGCCCAGGCCAATACTATCGTGGGTGAACACCAGGGTGATGGGAATATGAGATAGCGCCGCCAATCGAATGGAAGGTCGGCAGTAGTCAGAGAAAACGAGGAAGGTACCGCCGTAGGGAATCACCCCGCCATGCAGCGCCATCCCGTTGAGCGCCCCGACCATGGCATGCTCACGAACCCCAAAATGGAAGTTGCGACCGGCGTTATTACTGGGGTCAAAAACGCTGTAATCTTTGAGCATGGTGTTGTTACTAGGAGCTAAATCGGCTGACCCGCCAATGAGAGTCGGCAGCGCCGGCGCGATAGCGTTGAGCGTTTTGCCGGATGCGGCGCGGGTAGCCATCCCTTTGGCATCCGCCGGGAAAACCGGCAGACCATCATCCCAGCCTTCGGGCAGTTCCCCGGACAGAGCCCCACGGAAAGTTTTGGCCTCTTGAGGCAGCGCTTGCTCATAGGCTTGTAGGGTTTTTTTCCAGTCAGCTTCCCATTCAGCCCCGGCCCCGATCGCTTCACGGAAGTGGGCTAAAGCTTCATCGGGAATGTAAAACGGCTCGTCATAGTCCCAACCGTAGGCTGCTTTGGTAAGTTTGACTTCCTCTTCGCCCAGCGGAGAGCCATGAACTCCGGCGGTATTGGCTTTATGGGGGCTGCCAAAGCCGATGGTGGTTCGGCAGGCGATAATCGAGGGTTTGTCGGTAACGGCTTGCGCTGCTTTGATAGCTTCGGCCACGGCTGCCCGGTCATGCCCGTCGATCTGTTGGGTATGCCAATGGTAAGCCTCAAACCGTTTCATCCGATCTTCGGTAAAGGCCAGGTCGGTGCTACCGTCGATGCTGATGTGGTTGTCATCGTATAGATAGATGATCTTGCCCAGCTTCATATGACCGGCCATCGATGCGGCTTCGTGCGAGATGCCTTCCATCAGATCGCCGTCGCTAACAATGGCGTAGATGTAATGATCGACAATCTGATGACCGTCTCGGTTGAAGGTCGCCGCCATGAACGCTTCGGCAATCGCCATACCTACGCCGTTGGCAAACCCTTGCCCTAATGGGCCGGTGGTTGTTTCCACACCGGGGGTCAGGCCGTGCTCAGGGTGACCGGGTGTCAGACTGTTCCATTGGCGAAATTGTTTTAGCTGGTCCAACGGTAAATCATAACCGGTCAGATGCAGCAGGCTGTACAGCAGCATCGAGCCATGTCCGGCCGACAGGATAAATCTGTCTCGGTTGAACCAGTCAGGGTTTTTGGGATTGTGCCGGAGAAATTGTGTCCACAGCACATAGGCCGCATCAGCCATGCCCATGGGCATACCGGGGTGGCCTGAGTTTGCTTTCTGAACCCCATCAATAGCCAGGGTTCGAATAGTGTTAACACACAACTCGTCCAGCGTCATGTTACTCATTTATGTGGCTCCTTTTACTTGTAATGGAATATAAATGGGGGTAAACACAGTTGGTTTGCTAAATTAGTGTAGTTTCACTCTACATGAAAGCACTTTTTCATGAACAAAAGGGCAAAAGCTACTTTAAGATCGATTTAGACAAATTACTCCGATTAGATTTTAGCAGTTTGCCCCACTTTAAGCAAAGTTCTTCTAAGGCTGATTTGAAGTACTTCGAAAGCACGCAACGCTCGCGCTAGTGCCTGTCCATAAAAAAAGAGGGCGACTGACTCGCCCTCTTTTTCTCATACCCAGCAAAATCTAGTAATTGTTCCGACGCATCATCTTGCGTCGGGCCTTACGGATGGCACGTTGTTTGGCAATGCGGCGTTGTTCACCTTTGGAAACAAACCATCGCTTTTTGCGATAAGTGCTCAAAATGCGAGCCTTAATGATCTCTTTGCGGAAGCGCTTGAGCAGCGACTCTTGGCTTTCTCCTGATTTTAGTGATACGCTCATGTAAATCACCCCCTTTCACGTGGGATTTTGGCAGATGATAACTATCTTCTCCAAAAATGGGCTTTTAGTAGGACAAACTTAAGTTTGTCCTACTAAACCCAGATTTGAAAAGATACAATTTACTTTAGACAGACGTGAACTCATCAGGGGTGATGTTAGTGACTTCTCCAGCCCCATTTTCGCCAGCCCCGTTTTCACCCGTTAGACCGTCAATCTCAACCTCATCCAGCTCGGTGGTGAGGATCGCGAATTCATCCTCATCTTGGCTGCCGTTGGTTTCATCTTCGATCGTATGGTAATGATGATAACCCGTTCCGGCCGGAATCAACTTCCCAAGGATGACGTTCTCTTTTAAGCCGAACAGGTCATCCCGCTTGCCTTCAATGGCGGCCTGAGCCAGCACGTTGATGGTATGCTGGAAGGAGGAAGCTGACAGGAAGCTTTCAGTGTTGAGTGCCGCTTTCGTAATCCCCAGCAAAATGGGACGTCCGGCCGCGGGTCGCTTGCCTAGCTCCATCAGTTTCTGGTTCATGACCTGGAACTTCTGGTAATCTAGCAGTTCACCGGGGAGGTAATCGCTATCGCCATTAGTCACCAGCCGAACCTTATTCGTCATCTGGCGCACGATAATCTCGATGTGCTTATCGTGGATCGGCACCCCCTGCGACCGGTACACTTTTTGAACCTCTTCCAACAGATAGAGTTGCGCCGCTTCCCGGCCTAACACTTGTAGAATGCGGTTGGGGTTGAGCGATCCTTCGGTCAACTGCTCACCGACCACCACCCGGTCGCCGTCACTCACCCGCAAGCGGGCCGCCGATTCGATCTCATACTCTTCTTCTTCAACAAATTCCCAGCGGATCGTAATCTTGTTGCCCTCGCGTTGAACCTTGCCGCCGTTTTCTACGACAATTTCCTGGTCGCCGTTTTTGGCTAATTTGCCTTTGGCGGCAACTTCATCGCCATCTTCAACCAGAATAGTCCACTCTTCCGGAATATCGTAATCTTCTCGACGCATTTCCGAGGCGATAATCTTGAGCATCCGACTGCCGTCATCCCGGTTGATTAGTTCTACCCGACCATCGAGGTCAGAGATAATGGCCTCCCCTTTGGGGTTACGCGCCTCAAAAAGTTCCTGGATCCGGGGCAAACCGTGGGTAATGTCGGAGACGCCGGCCACACCACCGGTGTGGAAGGTTCGCAGCGTTAGCTGGGTCCCCGGCTCACCAATAGATTGCGCGGCCACAATACCCACCGCGGCCCCAATTTTCACCAGACCACCTTGCCCCATATCGCTGCCGTAACAGAGGGCGCAAATACCCTGTTCCAGATCGCAGTGCAGAGGTGTTCGTAGACGAAGTTCTTTAACGCCGGCTTTCTCGATATCGTCAAACGCATTTTTGTCGATTAAGTCATCGCGTTCCAGCAGAACCTCGCCGGTTTGCGGATCGAAGACATCGTCCAGCGTCACCCGGCCCACAGCGCGGTCCCTGAAGCTTTCGCCCAGCACCACACCCTGGTCTTCACCAACGGTTATGCCGGTATTGGTGTCGCAATCGTGAGCGTTAATGATGACATCTTGTGACACATCCACCAGACGGCGGGTTAGATATCCGGCGTCGGCGGTTCGCAGCGCGGTGTCGGCCAGACCTTTACGGGCCCCGTGGGTTGAGATAAAGTATTCCAGCGCCGTCAGCCCCTCGCGGAAGTTGGAGCGAATAGGCAAAGGAATAATCCGGCCGCTAGGGTCAGCCATCAGACCCCGCATCTCGGCCAACTGGCGAATAGGCTGGAAGCCGCCTTTGGTCGCTCCGGAGTCGGCCATCGTTTTGATCGGGCTTTGCGGATCAATCGACTGACGCACGGCTTCGGTCACTTCGTCGGTAGCGTCGGTCCAGAGTTGGACTGTTTTGAGATAGCGCTCGTCATCGGTGATCAGACCTCGGCGATACTGCTGCTCGGTCTTAGACACCTGCTGCGTTACTCGCTCCAAAATATCTCTCTTGGCCGGCGGTACGGTAATGTCAGACACCGAAATGGTAATCCCGGACCGAGTGGCGTATTTGAATCCGATCGATTTCAGTTTGTTGGCGGTGTCAGCGGTGATATCCATCCCTAAGTTATCGTAGCAGCGCCCGACCAGGTTTTTGAGCGCCCCTTTATCGAGTACTTCATTCACAAAGCGCAGTTTTTCCGGCAGGATTTGGTTGAACAAAGCCCGGCCCACCGTCGTTTCGATGGGGACGGTGCTTTTCGACCGGCTGGTGTAATGCAACACTCTGATTTTGGCATGAATGTGCACTTTCCCCAGGCTGTAAGCCAGTTCCACTTCATCCAGATCGGTAAAGACTTTGCCGTCGCCTTTATGGGGAACGTCGTCCATCATAGTCAGATAGAACACGCCCAGCACCATATCTTTGGTCGGCGCGACCACCGGCTCGCCGTTTGATGGCAGCAGCAGGTTTCTTGACGATAGCATTAACTCGCGGGCTTCTTTTACCGCTTTTTGCGACAGTGGGACGTGAACCGCCATTTGGTCGCCGTCGAAGTCGGCGTTGAACGCGGAACAGACCAGCGGGTGAAGCTGCAAAGCGCTGCCTTCGACCAGCATCGGCTCAAAGGCTTGAATCCCCAACCGGTGCAGCGTCGGCGCCCGGTTGAGCAGAATCGGCCGGGTTTGGATAACCTCTTCCAAAACCTCCCATACTTCGGGCCGGCGCTGCTCTACAATGCGCTTGGCCCCTTTGACGTTGTTAGCGTAGTTGTATTCGACCAATTTTTGAATAACAAACGGCCGGAATAGTTCCAGCGCCATCGTCTTAGGCAAGCCGCATTGATGGAGTTCCAGATCAGGCCCGGTCACAATAACCGAACGGCCGGAATAATCGACCCGTTTCCCAAGCAGGTTGCGGCGGAAGCGGCCCTGTTTCCCTTTGAGCATATCGCTCAAGCTCTTCAATTGGCGGCGGCCCCGCGATGAAACGGCTTTACCCCGGCGGCTGTTGTCGATGAGCGAGTCGACTGCCTCTTGCAGCATCCGCTTTTCGTTGCGCACGATGACATCAGGTGCGCCCAAATCGAGCAGCCGTTTGAGGCGGTTATTGCGGTTGATCACGCGTCGATACAAGTCGTTTAGGTCAGAGGTCGCAAAGCGGCCGCCGTCGAGTTGAACCATCGGCCGCAGGTCGGGCGGGATCACCGGCAGCACAGTTAAGATCATCCATTCCGGACGGTTATTGCTCTTGCGCAAGCTTTCCACCACTCGCAGGCGCTTGATGGCTTTTTTCTTGAGCTGTTTAGAGCGGGTACTGCGGATTTGGGTGCGCAGTTCCTTAGCCATCTTGTCCATATCCAGGTCTTTACAAATTTCGTAAAGCGCTTCGGCGCCCATGCTGGCTTCAAAAGCAGGGCCCCACCGATCTTCAAGTTCGCGGAATTGGGCTTCATTTAGGAACTGCATCGATTGCAGCCCTAGCAACTCCTGGCGCTGATCCTGGATTCGTTCAATCAAATCGCCCAGCTCTTGGGTATCGCCGGTGGTTTGCGTTTCGATTTCCTGATCGGCCTGATAACGCAGCGATTGAACTCGACCCTCGATTTGGCTGCGCTTGCGAGTTAACTCATCTTCGCTTTCGGCCTTGATTTCATTGAGACGGCTTTCGACAAAGGTACTCAAGGCGTGCAGGTGATTGGCGCTTAACGACTCGCCTTTGGAGGCAACCGTTTCGCCGGCGGCTTGAAAGATGATCGGTTGGGTGATTGTTTGGCCCATTTGCGCTTCGATCTGGCTTTGAATGCCCTGGGCTTCCTTCATCACGGCTTCGATCTGCTTATTTTGCTCTTCTTCGATTTCTTTGATTAACGTCTGCTCTTCGGTTCTGAGCATAGCAATGCTCTCATCCGAGAGGCCGCGAATCGCGTCGACTTTGGTTTGCCGTTCTTCTTCCAACCGTTTTTCGGCCCGAGCAATTTCGTCGTCGAGGCGTTTGAGCGCCCGCGCCCGCGCCTGCTCATCGATGCGAACGATGATGTATTGGGCAAAGTAGAGGACCCGGTCAAGGTTGCGCCGAGAAATATCGAGCAGCAGACCCAGGTACGACGGCACCCGCCGCGTGTACCAGATATGGGCCACAGGGGCGGCCAGTTCGATATGCCCCATCCGTTCCCGTCGAACCGAGGAACGAGTCACCAGTACCCCACACTTCTCGCAAACGATGCCCTTATAGCGCACTTGCTTGTATTTACCACAGGCGCACTGCCAATCTTTGGTTGGCCCAAAAATAGCCTCACAGAAAAGGCCGTCTTTTTCAGGTCGCAAACGGCGGTAGTTAATCGTTTCCGGCTTAGTGACTTCGCCATAAGACCAACTTCTAATTTCATCCGGTGAAGCTAAACTAACCCGTAATGCGCGGAAATCTTTTACTTCCACAATAAGAACCCTCCCGATGAGTTTGATACCATAAAAGTGATTATAAAGTTACTTGCCGGTGCTCGCACACCGCTAAATACTGCTCTGTAATGCTTTGGCTTTGGTGTCCCAATCGCTTGGAAACCAAAGCGATATCTCCGGTTTTCGCCAACAAGTTGATGGCAAACGTGCGGCGCATCGTTTGGGCCGATACACCTTTCAAACCGGCCGATCGGGCGCAGTCACTGACTACCCGCTGGACGGTTCGGCTTGAAATGGGGCGACCTTCCTGGCTGAGAAAAAGGCAGTTGGTCGTTGACGTCTGTGGTCGCACCTGCAGATAGTGGATTAATGCCTGGCGCACTTCCGTCGGCAGTGGTAAATGCCGAATTTGGGTTTCATCCTGATTGGGACAAACTCGTAAGTGGATTCCAGGGTCATCAAACACCAGATCATCTTTTTGTAAATCGACAATTTCGCCCACCCGTAAGCCGGTATGCAGCAGCAGTTGTAAAATGGCTAAATCACGTCTGACCAAACCGGCCCGCGAGCCATTCCGGGCGGCATTGAGTAGCTGCCTGATCTCCTCATCCGCTAGCACTCGCCCCTTAACCGGCGCTTCATCCGCTACCAACGATACCCCCAAAGTCGGGTCTAAATTCACCGATCCGATATCGTAAGCAAATGAAAAAAACTTCCTCAATGACATCAAATGCCGGTTTGTAGTTGACGTGGCTCGCTTCAACTCTTCGATTAAATAGTCTCGATAAAGCCGGATATGTTCCTGCGTCACGCGCTGCAGAGAAAAGTCTCCGCTGGCCCGGCGTTGTCCCCAACGTGAGAAAGCCCGCAAATCAGCCAGGTAGTTGACGATAGTGGAGGAGGACAAAGCGGCTTGGTTTAAGGCTTCCTCAAATCGGCTGAGTATGGCTTCATCTTGGTTTGAATGCATCATAAAAAGAGGTTTTTACATCAAGTTGGATTGCAATGGTCGGCGGCATAACAGCAAAAAATTGCGCCTTGTCATCCAAGGCGCAATCTATCACAGATTGTGTAAAGTTGTAATTCCTAAAAAATGCGTTTTTATGACTAGTCTCACTTTATACGCAATAATTATAGTAGACCTTTTGACAAATGTCAAGCATTTTTTACATTAATTCTCACTATGATCTAAGATTAGTTCAGTGTCCTGACCGTGATCGTATTACCACTAAAGTAGATGGCCTATTTGAGCCGCTTTCTCGACCCAATAGCGAAAACTGGACCAATCTATCCTATGTCTCAACAGCGCTTTGATCGCCGATGCTGTAGCGCAAGTAGGCTTCGATAAAATCATCCAGCCGACCATCCAGCACCGCTTCGGCATTGCCCACTTCGTGATTGGTGCGATGGTCTTTGACCATTTTGTAGGGATGCAGCACATACGAGCGAATTTGATTGCCCCAACCGGCCTCGACGTGTTGCCCTTTCAGGCGAGCTTCCTCTTCTTCTTGTTTCTTAAGTTCCAGATCGTACAGCCGTCCGCGTAAGATACGCATAGCCATTTCGCGGTTTTGTAACTGGCTGCGTTCATTTTGACAGGTAACCACCATGCCGGTCGGCAGGTGACGTATCCGAATGGCCGTCGAGTTTTTTTGCACGTGCTGGCCGCCGGCCCCGCCGGACTTATAAACATCGATCTCGATGTCTTCGGGTTTGATCTCGATCTCGATATCGGTTTTTACATCGGGGACAACTTCGACTAACGCAAAGGAGGTGTGACGTCTCTTAGACGCATCGAACGGTGAAATTCTTACCAAGCGATGCACCCCCCGCTCGGCTTTGAGATAGCCGTAAGCGTAATCGCCGCTGATTTCCAGGGTTACGCTTTTGATCCCCGCTTCTTCACCTTTGGTCTCATCGACAATCAGCGCTTTGTAACCGTTCGCCTCGGCCCACCGCAGATACATCCGCATCAGCATTTCGGCCCAATCCTGGCTTTCGGTGCCGCCGGCCCCGGCGTGGATCGACTACAGCCCGTCGTCTTTGTCGTGCTTGCCGGAGAAGGCTAGTTGAAACTCCAACTTGCCCAGTTGCTTTTCAATCGCCTCGGTTTCGGTTGTTAACTCCTCTAGGAGGGAGGTGTCTTCCTCTTCAGTCGCCATTTCGACCAAAGTTAACGCATCTTGCGCCCGGCGGCTCAAATTCTGCCAGGTCGTCACTTGATCGCGCAGCATTGAAAGCTGCTGCATCTTTTCTTGGGCCTGGCGTTGGTCGTTCCAAAAATCCGGCGCTTGAGACTCTTGCTCTAACGCCTTCGCCTGTTGTTCTTTCCCGGCGACGTCAAAGACGCACCATATTTGAACCGATCTGGTTGACCAGATCGGTAAGTCGGCCGTTTAACTCATCCATCGTGTTCGCTCCTTTACCTGGTTATTCATTTGGATGTAACTGATCATTAAACGAAACTAATATTATACAGAAAGAGAAGAGAAATTGAAAATTAGAAAATGAAGCGATTATTCCAGCCTCAGCTTGAATATCAACCCGGAACCAACCGCACCAACGGCGCCGACTCCGCCAGCAGGCGACAATCGGCGTCGGTGGCCTCTAATTGCCGACCGATCATCATTTTCGATAGATTAGCGAACGCGGTGGGATGGCGCCGGGCGTAATCGGCCAATTCTTGGGCCGCTTCGACCACCGGCAGGCGATTGGCCTGGGCCGGCCAGCGGCGTCGCCCCAAAGAGAGCGTCACTGCCGGCGTTTTTTGAATATTCTGAAACCAATCTGATTTTTCGCCCCAACCCGACGCGATCACGACCTCATCGCTGGTCTGATCGTGGCGCACCACTTCCACCACCGTATAACGCGGCAACCCGCTCTTGCGGCCGGTATGTTGCAGCATCACAAACCGATCGCCCAAGAGCCAGCCTAATCGCAGCCGGTACAGCCAAATCGGGAAGCGTAAAAATAAACGCATCAACCCTCGCGGCTTTTTTCCTCTCGTTGTCGCGGTCGCCATAACGTTAATCCTCCAAATTCATCCCGATTCACCGGATCTAACCTGTATCTTCGCCACCAAACTCTTGCATTTTAGGCCAGAAAATTAGACAAGATTTACAAGATTATACAAATGCCACGGATTAAAAACAAGAATTAGTGAAATTCAGTCGATCACAATTTCACATAAAAGTGGGCAAATAGAACGCAGATTGTACAGATTACACGGATAAACACGGATATTTTTTAGTTAAATCAAGCCTTATCGGTGAAAATCCGTATGATCCGTATCATCCGTGTTCTATCATTTCTTATCAGATCTTGAAATCGTGATCGACTGAAATTAGTGTAATTCTTGGTTAGATTTATCTGCTGTTACCACACCCGTTGAAGATATCTTCGTGTAAACTGACCAGCAAATCGGCTTTGGTTTGAAAATATCGATAAAATGTGCTGCGGCCGGTGTTGGCCCGCTCGGTGATATCGCTAATAGCTATCGCGGTGTAATTTTTCTCGTGAATCAGCTGCGTCCGGCCTTGAAACAGCCATGGGCCACCGGCGATGGCCGTCGCGCCCGGCGTTGGGCCTGGATCGGCTTTATTTTGACCATCCTGGCCATCGGCTTTCTGACTCGCGCCATTTACGCAGCTTCATAAGGGAGGGCTTTGCTAGCGGACACATACTCAATTTGACAAAGACTCTGCCTCGCGTAACCGCCGACCGCTGTCCACTGACCGCCCAAGCGCCCAGTTCGGCCTATTTTTTGAGCGGTCTACTGTCTGCCGTCTGCGGTCCGGTGGCCAAAAAGTGGCTTCGCTAGCTAATTCCAGGCCAAATTCAAAAGGTGTCCGTTAGCGAGAGGGAGGGACTCGAAAAAGTTTGTTAACCACGCCTCGCTGCGGTAAAATACTCTCGCTGCAACCGTTTTTGGACCTTACGGAGTAAAATCATGGCCACTAACTCAACGGCCCAGCCGTTAAGCGGGAAATGGAAAGGCTTTTTTATCCATTTGGGCGTCTATGTTATCGTTATTAGCCTGTTAGGGTTGATGAACCTTTTAATCGATCCGGGCGGCTATCCTTGGTTTTTATGGCCGGCTTTGGGCTGGGGGGTGGGGGTCGCTTTCCATTTATTTGGCCTACGGCTGGGCGAGATGAGCCATATCAGCGGTAAATGGCGCGGATTTATAGCCCATGCCGGATCATACGCCATTATTATGGCCATGCTGCTGGGAGTTTATCTCTTGGCCGACCCCGGCGGCTATCCCTGGTTTTTATGGCCGGCGTTGGGTTGGGGGGTGGCCGTTGCCATTCATTTTTTTGTCCTCATTATGGGCAAGAACCGTAACCCGGCTGAAACGCCCGATTTGGCCGAACAATCGACCGAGAAACGGCGCAAAAGAAAACGCGACCGGCTGGCCGAGCCAGAATCGCCCGAACCGCCGGCCGTTGTGTCCGCCGCCGGTCCTGCGCTCAAAGATCAGGTCAAAAAAGCCCGCACTTACCAGGCTCAGATTAAATCGCTGCTTAAAGCCTCGACCCGGCAGAATATTCATATCCGCCAGGATGATTTAGCCAAACAAATCGATGAGTGGGTCCGGGCCGTCGAAGTTTTAGCCGAGCGCATCGAAAGTTTTCGGCAAAACAGCCTCATCCAGACCGATCTGGCGGCTGTGCCGCAGTCGATTGACGATTTAGAGCGGCGGCTGGCCTCGGAAACGGATGAATCGACCCGCGCCGAACTGGAACGAACGCTGACCGTTTATAAAAACCATCTTGAAGCCCTCAACCAGTTGCAAGGCACCATTAAGCGGGCCGAGATTAAAATCGAAAGCACGTTATCCTTGTTAGGTACGCTTTATTCCCAAATGTTGACCAGCCAATCCACCAATCACGTTGCCGATTACAGCCGCTTGTTCGAAGATGTCGAAGAAGAGGTCCACATCCTGCAAGACCATCTCGACGCCCTGGGCGAGGTTAAATCCGGCCGGATATAGCTGAAGCAGCGCCATAGGTCTCCCCGCCCATCGGGATTACGCCCCCGGCAACTTTGACGATGTCTTGCCAACCAAGCCGATAGCCTCGGCAGCTTGGCCGACATCTTTCCTTCCGCAAGCATCAACCTGGCCGCTGGGGTGATAGGTTGCCCATCCAAAACGTACCCCCGGCAACTTCGGCGATGCCCCGCCAACCCGGTCGATAGTCTGAGCCACTTTTGTGACCTTCCGCTAGCCCGGAACACCGTTTCGGCAACTTTTATGACGTTCTGCTAGCCCGGAACATCGTTTCGGCAGCTTTTACGACCTTCCGCCAGCCCGGAACAACG
>Ga0116151_10003868_pt1 | contig 13280 bp, 14 predicted proteins | sample AD_UKC117_MetaG_FD_89893 | JGI IMG/M metagenome (GOLD analysis project Ga0116151, IMG submission 89893) | Active sludge microbial communities of municipal wastewater-treating anaerobic digesters from Hong Kong - AD_UKC117_MetaG | ecosystem: Engineered > Bioreactor > Anaerobic > Digestate... | reverse complement strand
TATAAATCCGATATAAATGGAAATCATAATCTTGATTATGAAGGTTATATTGATAATAATTATTCCCATAAAGATGTCATAAAGGAATATATAAAAGTTATGGAAGAAAAAGAAAATAAACTTGTTTTAGATTATATACATAATAATATGTATGAAGTAGCTAAAATTATTTTAGGAAAATCATTTGAAATAAATGATGTCAAAATAATTTCTGATTTTTTAGAAATAAAATGTAAAGGTACTTGCAAAATAGAAATTAATATAGGAGACGATCCAGGTTATTCTGAATTTACTTATTTTCACACTACAAAAAAACCTATACAAGAAGTAATTGAAATATTAAAAAATTATTCTAATATTGATTTTAAACCAAAAAAAGAAATATTATCATTTGAAAAAGCAAAAGCTTTAACTAAAGAAGCAAATGATAAAATAGATAAGGAAATAGAAAAAGAAAAAATTAAAGTTAAAGAATATATTGATAAATATATTGAAAAAAATATAGATAAAATTAATGATCAAATAAAGGAGTCTTGTAAAACTGGTTTTTCTTGTAGATATGTTTATCTACATGATTTTGGTTTTGAAAAATATAAAAATTTATTTGGAGACAAAATAGAAAAAAGGAAAGAATTTTTTGAATATCTTCAATTTTTATTTCAGAAAAAATTTAAACATTATAGCTGTGAATTAGACTCTTGTCTCGAACGTTTACATTTAACATGGTAAAATGCCGAAAACATTATCAGAACTATTAAAACTAGAAAAAGAAATAAAAAATTCTACTTCTTCATTTTCTTCAAAAAAAGAAGGCGTATACTCTGAAGATGATCTTTTTAAAGGAAAATTAAAAACTCCTCCTAATGACAGTGTCATAATCGGACATTCCGAAAATGGGCCAGTTTCCATAAATTTAGATATTTTATGCGAACAAAAAATAATTATTGGCGGAACTTCTGGATCTGGTAAAAGTTATTGTCAACGTTCCATAATAGAACAAATTTTATTACATAAAGAAAATTATCAATTCATAATTATTGATCCAGATGGATTCTATAGGTCATTAAGGATGAAATTTGAAAATATTATTTTTATTGGCAAAAATGGAGATCTTGATCTAAATAGTAGAAACGCATCCGATGTTACAGAATTTATTTTAGATCATAAATTGAATACAATATTAGATTATTCTTTTTATAAGAATGAAGACAATCCTCATGAAATAATAAAAATTGTTTTAGAATCTTTATTTTACTATAAATCATTACCTGGTTCAAATGGAAAAAACAGTAAAAAAATAATTCTAGTATTAGAAGAAGCGTCTCAATTAGTACCATCCAAGGGATCTAAAGATATCGCTTGTTATAATATTATAAAAGATCTAACAAAAATGGGAAGAAAATATGGTATAACAATTTTCTTTACAACACAAAAGCTTAAAGATCTTAAAACAGATGTTAGATCAGAATGCACTAATTGTATTGCTGGTAAAACTCATGATGAAAAAGATATAAAAGACTGGACTCATTTATGTGGAATGAGAGGTCATGCTGCAAATTTACATATGTTTATGAGATTGGATAAAGAACTAATAGCAGCAGGACAAGCTTTTGATCATTATTATGAGAAAGATATAGATGGATTAAGCGGAAAAGCAGTCAAGTTTAGAGCATCAAAATCTTTAACTTCGGACAAAATAAGAGAAGAAATAAATCCTCCTTCTAAAACTGTTTCTAAATTAATAGAAATGTTTTTAGAAAAACAAAAAGATAAGAATTTAATAGATTATGATGATGAATTAGAAGTTTTAAAAGAAAAAATTCGTCAATTAGAAATCGAAAATAAAAAATTAAAGAATATTATTAATGAGAGATTAGAACAGCAATTAAGCCCTAAAGAAGAACTGGCGATAGATAGATCAGATGTTTTTTCAATATTAGAAGAAGAAATAGATACAGATTCACTTATATTGAATTTTCTCAATGAAACTTTAGAAAAAAGAATACTACTAACGCTAACTAAATACGATTCCTTAAATGAGGAAAAGCTAGCCGTTTTGAGCATTTCTCCTCTTGACGGCATTTTTAAACAAAAATTAAAATCTTTAATAGAAAGACATTTAATTTTTAAAGATCCTAAATCTAATATTTATATAATAGATAAAAAAGAAGATTTAGAAAATAATTATATACCAAGCAAAAAAGAAGAATATTTATTATTATGGAAAAATAATATAAACGATGATTTTTGTATTGCTATATTGGATAAATTTTTAGAAGATGATATAGATGAAATTAGTAAAGAAGATTTGATATCTGAACTAGAAATTGATGATGATGAAATTGAAGATTTTGAATCCGCATTAGACGAACTTAAAGAAGAATTTAAGTTATTTATTGAAAAGAATTCATTAATTAAATTATCAGAAATTTTTGATAATAATGAATAATGAAAATATTTTAAAAATAAAAAATCAAATAATATCTTTATATATTTCAAAATATGGAATAAGTTTTTTTAATGAAAATAATAATTGTTTTTTACAAAAAGACTATTTATTAAAAAATAAAAAAGAATTTGAATTATTTTTATTTAATAATGAATTAATATTTTATGAAGCTAAGGATAGTTTTAAACTATTAGAGAATTTTTATAATATAAATACTAATATTTTAAAAAAGTATAATGATGTAATAATAATTCATTGGTTGCTTAATGAAAATTTTAAAAAATATACATTAAAAAAATTAGTTAAATTTTTATTAGATGAAATTAATGATTTTTCAGATAAAGATTTTATAAAAGATTTTTCTGTTTTTCCAATTTTTGAAGAACAAAGATATGAAAATTGGTTAAAAGAACACGAAAAATATTGTATAAAAAATTCTGAATTTATATATTTGATATATAAGAAATTAATATCTAGTATAAAAAATGATAAAAATTTAAATAAAATATATTACGAACTAGAAATTCCGTTAATTCAAATAATTAAAAAAATGGAATTAAAAGGATTTTTATTAGATATAGATTATCTAATAAAATTAAAAGAAAAATTAGAATATGAATTAAATATTTTATCAAATGAAGTATATAAATTATACGGGCATAAATTTGATATAAATAGCAATAAACAATTATCTACTGTTTTATATAGTACACAAAAAGGATTTGGATATGATTTGCCATCTAAATTTTATACAAATTCAGGAGATTTATCAACAGACCATAAAGCTTTAAAATATTTAGTTGAAAATTTTGATTCTAAAATAGCTATAATATTATTAAAATATAGAGAATTATTTAAATTATATAATACTTATGTAATAAGTTTTTTACAAAAATCAAAAGATAGTTGTATATGTCCAAGTTATAAACAATATGAAACTGTAACCGGAAGATTAATAAGTGAAAATCCAAATTTTCAACAATTGCCTTCTAGAAATGATGAATATGATATACGAAAGTCTTTTATATCAAGAGAAGGTTATGTTTTTGTAATAGCTGATTTAAGTCAAATAGAACTAAGAATTACAGCTCATATTAGTGAAGATGAATTTTTAATAGATGCTTATTTAAATGATAAGGATATTCACCAAGAAACAGCAGATTCTATTGGATGTAGCCGTAAAGTGGCCAAAGCAATAAACTTTTCTATAATATACGGAACTTCAGCTTACGGTTTGTCAGATTTAATTTCTGATACTGTCGAAAAATCAAAAGAATATATTAGATTATATTTTAAAAAAGCTCCTGGAGTTAAAAGATTTATTAAAAAAACAGAATACGATTTAAAATATTGTAAAAAAATTACAAATATAATAGGTGGGTATAGAAGATTTCCAAATTATAGTGAAGATTTAGATTATTCTCATAAAAATAGAATTATAAGACAAGCTACAAATAGTAAAATTCAAGGATCTGCTGCTGCATTAATTAAAATAATGATGCGAAATATTGATAAGGAATTTGAAAAAAATAATTTAGATGCTTGTATATTAGCTCAAGTTCATGATGAATTAATAATAGAAACTAAGGAAAATATTGTAGATAGAATTATGAAATTAGTGAAATATGAAATGGAAAACGCTGTAAAATTAAAAGTTCCCATTATTACTGAACCAAAAAAAAGTAAGTGTTATGGAAAATAATTATAAAAAATCTTTACTAAAATGGGCTGGAAACAAAAGACGATATTTAAAATATATATTACCATTATTTACAAAAAAGTATAGAAATTTCTACGATCCTTTTTGTGGAAGTTTAGTTATAGAAAATAATATAGAATTTTATAATGATCGAAATTATTATTTTTCGGATATAAATTCAAAATTAATTGATTTTTATAGAATTATAAAAGATAAAAATAAAATAGGAAAATTTATATTAAGTTGTTTTGAATTAGATTTATTAGAAATTAATGAAGAAAATTATTATAAAATAAGAGATTTATTTAATAATAATGAAGGAGAAGATTATCAGTTAGCCTCATATTTTTTGTACTTGAATAAAAGAGGATTTAGTGGTATATATAGAGAGAATTATGAAGGTAAATTTAATATACCTTACGGAAAAAATCAAAAATGTAAGTTATTCGATGAAAATGTTTTAAACAATTTGCATAGTATATTAAATAAACCAAATGTTTATTTGTATAATAATGATTTTTTCTGGTTAGCAGAAATTGCAAAAAAAGAAGATTTTATTTATTTTGATTCGCCATTTTATGGAACTTTTGATAAATATTCAAAAAAAGGATTTAAAGAAAAAGATCATGAATCATTGCGAGAATTATTTTATTACTTAGATAATAAAGAAGTAAAATTAGCAATGAGTAATATAAAATGTTCATGGGTTATTGATAGTTATTTTGATTATAATATTTTAGAATATGATGTAAGTTATTTTAACAAAGAAGATAGAAAAGAAGTTTTAATTACTAATTATAAGGAATAAAAAATGAAAAAAGAAATGATATTATGTTGTAGAAATTCTGATATTAATGAATATATAAGGGGATTTGGTTTTATAAAAACAGATAATGATGAAAGTGATAAAATTTTATCAAAATTAAAAGATTTAATGTGGATAGGCCCACGGCATTTATTAGAAGAAATGTCTGAATTTAGACAAATTATTCCATATTGTGTTTTAAGTAATTCGGAAGGAAAGGTATTATCTTACGAAAGAAATAATAAAACTGGCGAAAAAAGATTACATGGTTTCAAAAGTATTGGTTTTGGCGGGCATGTAAATGGAATAGATGTAATAAGAAGATCTGATGTATTGGAGATAACAGAAGATCTTGATTATTGTATAGACAGAGAATTAAATGAGGAGTTAAAATTAATAAAATCTGATTCTAGAGATTATAATATAACTGATTTTATTCATGATCAATATTGTGTAGGTTTTATTAAATTATGCGAAACATTAGTAGACTCAGTTCATATAGGGTTCGTTTATGAATTAAGAGTAATTTATTCAGATAATTTTAAAATAAAACCAGTAAAATCAGAAGGAATATCAAATTTAGAATGGTTAACATTAGATCAACTTAAGCAAAATATTGATCAGTATGAAAATTGGTCAAAAGAAGTTATAAATAATTTATAATACACAAAAGGGAATAAGTCTCGTGATGGGACGCTTGTTTTGGGAACAAGAGATGATGGGTTTGACTCCCATATTCCCTATTTTAAAAAATAAAATGTCAGTAAGATCCATACTAAATTATCCAGATAAATTTTTAAATCAAAAAACTGTTGATGTAACAGATTTTGAAGATGTAGAATTATTATTCTTAATTCAAGATTTAAAAGATACTATGTTTTTTAACAATGCGGCAGGAATAGCTGCGAATCAAATAGGATCTAATAAAAGAATTTTTATTATTGATGGAAAATTAAATGATAAAAAAGATCCTATTATATTTATAAATCCAAAAATAATTAAAGTTTCAGAAAAAACTTGCACTATAAATGAAGGGTGCTTAAGTTTTCCGAATACATTTTTGCATGTAAAACGACCAAAAAATTTAGAAATTGAATATTATGATATTGATGAAAATAAATTCAATATAAAAGCAAAAGGCTTTTTTGCTAGAGCAATATTGCACGAATATGATCATTTAGAAGGAAAATTAATGATTGATTATGCTAATTTTCTTAGTAAAAGAAGAATTAATAAGAAATTTAAAAATAAATAATATGCCTTCAATTGAAATAAAATATAAAGATTGTGATGTAAAATGGCAAAAAGAATTATTAGAACAATGTTCTGAGTTTAAAAAAAGAAATACTAGAAAATCCGAAAATTTATATAAAGAAAAATTAGAAATATCTAAACAAATAGATGATTTGATAAATAGAAGATTGGAAATAAATAAAGAATTAGAAAAAAGTTGTAATAATCCTATTAATTTTCGATATTTAAAATTTTCTTCATTAACTGATACATTTGGAAATTATTATCAACATATAACAACAATATATTGTGAAGTTTGTGGAAATAGATTATACCATAATAGCAGAGGATGAACCAAAATGTTGTGGAATAAATTTAACTTTTTATAAATTATCAGATGTTATAGATGGATTTTATAAAAATATAATAGTTTCTTATTGTGAAAATTGTAAAACAAAAGGATTTTATGAACCAAAAAAATAATAATCCGTGGATACAAACTTATACTGGACAAAAATTTTATTTATTATCAGAAGATATTGATTCTATAAATATAGAAGATATTGCAATAGGACTATCTAGAGAAGTAAGATTTTCAGGGCAAATAAATAGATTTTATAGTGTTGCAGAGCATTCTTGGTTAGTTAAAACAAATCTTAGAAATAATTTAGAAAAATTACAAGAATCAGAAATTAATAAATTAATAAAAAAATATGATCTTTTAGATAAGGATCAGTTATTATTTGAATATGATCGATCTTCTTTTTTACATGATGCTCACGAAGCATATTCAAAAGATAATAATACCCAGGTAAAAAAAATAATTCCTCAAATTAAAGCTCTAGAAAAAAAATTACAAAAAAGAGTATTCAAAAGATTTGAGTTGAAAATTCCTTTTGAAGACGAGCATATTAAAACTTCTGATTTAGAATTATTAATCTCAGAAAAAACAAAACTTTTTAATCATTCCCTTGAATGGGAATTAGATAAAATCTACAAACCAAAAAAAGAATTATTAACTTTAATTTATGGTTACTATCCTGAAAGCGCAAAAGAAATATTTATGGATTTATGTAAGGAATTATACTTGAATTAAAAATATTTTTAATATAAAATATAAAATATGGCTAAAGAAGTAAAATATAATGATGCTAATGATGAGTATAAGCAATTGATGTCAGAATCATTTGCCGTAACTAATAGAAATTCATCAAATGCTGTAAAATTATATGATATTCTTGATCAACTAGAAAAAGAAAAAGAAAAAGTTTTAGAAAGAATCTATAATATAGAAGAATCTTTAAAGGGTGAATGTAAACATCCGTTAAAAAAACGATTTATTTCTGTTAGCACAATAAATGATCAAGATGGAAACTCTGTAATAATTTACAAAAAAGTTTTTTGTGGATATTGTAATTTTAAATTAAAAACATTTAAAGAAACAATTAAAAAATGAAAAATGCAAAAGAAATAGAAGAAATTACATCAGATTCTATTGATAGAATTAAAGAAGAATCAAAAACTTTTTGTAAAGCTTTATTAGATTTGTATTCGGAAAAAATATCAGTTGATATAGAAAAACAAGCTTTGTTAGGTCAAAATCGATGTGATATTTTGTTAGAAACAAAAAAAATATCAGATTATTTTCTAAATAAATATGATGGAACTAATACATTTATTGATTATGGAGTAAAAGAATATTTTAAAGACTATGGATACAATGTATTTAATTGTGTAATTGGTACTAATAAAAAAACAAAAGAAATTACTATTGGGTTTTTGATTAAGTGGTAAAATATTTTTAATATATGAACTATGATAAACCTGGAATATATAAAAATCTTTCACAGGAAACCTACAATAATATTAATGCTTTAAATAATAGCAAATTATGGCAGGCAAATAAATCTCCAGCACATTTTAAATTAGCATTAGATGGAAAAATTTCAATTAATAATACAAAAGCTCTTGATTTCGGCACAGCTTTACATGCAGCGCTTTTATACGGAGATGATTTTTTAGATCATGTTTCTATTTTAAATAGAAAATACGATCGAAGAAATGCTCAAGATAAAGCTGAATACGATGCGATAAAATTTTTTGCTGATAAAAAGAATAAAGTTTTAATTTCTAAACAAGACAGCAAAAATATTAAAAAAATTATAGATAATATTAAATTAAACTCTTTTGCTAATAATTTACTATTTAAAAAAATTAGTGATTCATCAGAAAATGAATTAACAATAGTATGGAATGATAGTTTTCTACCAATATTAAAAAAAGGAAGAATCGATAGATTGCTATTATTTCCAAATAAAGCAGTTATTACAGATATTAAATCTACAGCAGATGCTTCAGAGACTCAAAAATCAATTGAAAAATATGGATATGCAAATCAAGCTGTTCATTATATAGAAGGAATAAAAGAAATATATAATATTGAAGAAGTATATTTCTTTTTTATATTTATAGATAAAGAAACATTTAAACCATTAGTTGTAGAACTAGATGAAGAATATTTAAAATGCTCCTATAATCGATATAGAGAATTAATTGAAATATCTTATAAGTGTATACAAACTAATAATTTTCCATTACAGTTAGAAGAAAATAAACCCTTAATAATAAAAGCGCCAAAACATCTAATATATAGGTATAAATCAAAATGAGTACAGAATTAGCATTATTATCAAATGATTTACAAGAACAATTAAAAAAGATTGATTTAAAAAGTTTTTCTTTATCTTCATTTAATAAAGAAACAGCAGATAATTTATTTGATGCATTAAGAATTGCTGGATTAAGATCAAAATTAAAAAGTATTATAGAAGATGCTAATGTATTAAATTTACTATGTAGTCTTCAAAATTCAAATATAGGATTTAAAACAGATAATTTATCAGGATATCCAAAAAACGTTCTAAAAGAGATAATAATTGATGCATTCATGATTGGTTTAATGCCAACTGGCAATCAATTTAATATTATTAGAGAAAAACTATATATTACACTTGAAGGATATGAAGCATTAGTTTTACCAAACCTAGATAAAAATAGTTTCAAGTTTGTTTTTGAAGAAGTGTCATCTACTAACGAACACTCTTATTATAAGTTAAAAGGCTCTTACTCAATAAATGGAACTAATTATGAAACGCCTGCATTCAAAGTAATGCTTCCAAACAAAAAAATTGTTTCTTCTGCAATAGAATCTAAACTAAGAAGAAAAATATTAAAAGAAATATATCGAACTCATTTTGTTAATGTTGGAATAAATCCACCAGATATTGATCCTGATGATATGGAAAAAATTCAACAATTAAACAAACATATACCAGAAACAAAAGAGTATTCATTCATTAGCGGTGAAAAATGAAAATAGAAAAACTTTTATCTAAAAATTATAATCCAAGAGAACAATTTAGCGCTCGCACTGTTGTTGAAGATTATTCAACAAATAAAACAATAATTTGTAATGTTCCAACTAAATGGAGTGATACAGCCGCAAATATTACTTATCAAAAATATGCATATAGAGCACGTGAAGAAGAAAAAGATTTTTATAATATTTTTAATAGATTAGTTTCTAAATGGACTGCAATAGGAAAAGATTTTGGATATTTTACAAGTGAAAAAGACGCAAAAAACTTTTATGATGAATGGATGTTTTTATTAATTGAACAGTACGCATCTCCTAATAGTCCGCAATGGTTTAATTGCGGGATAGAACACATTTATGGTATAAATGGAGATAAATGTGGATTCTTTTATTTTGAAGAAGATGGGGAAATAAAAGAATCGCCAGATAGCTATACAAAAATATCTTCTAGCGCTTGTTATATTCAACCTGTAGAAGATTCGTTAGAAAGTATTACAGATCTAATAAAAAGTGAAGCACGGTTATTCAGACAAGGATCTGGTACAGGAACGAACTTTTCAACCTTAAGGGCTAAAAACGAAAAATTAAGTAGTGGAGGTTATTCATCTGGTGTTTTATCCTTTTTAAAACCATTGGATGCAAATGCAGGATCTATTAAATCTGGAGGTACTACAAGAAGAGCTGCAAAAATGGTTCTTTTAAATGTAGATCATCCTGAAATTTTAGATTTCATTAAATGGAAAGATAAAGAAGAATATAAAGTGGGATATCTTTTAGCCGGATATAACTTACTTAAAAAATGGTGGGAAATAATAGAAAAAAATTCAAAAGATTGGGATTTAGCTTGTGAAGAAATTCCAAAAGAAATAGCTTTAAAGTTTAAAGCTTTATCTGAACAAGATCAAAAACCAAATTTAGAAGAAATTATAAAAAGATATGATGGGTCTGGTTATTATACAGTAGATGGCCAAAATTCTAATAATTCAGTTAGAGTTTCTAATAAATTTATGGAATGCGTTATAAATGATTCCAACTGGAAAATTTATAATGTAAAAGACGGATCATTAAATTGTGAAGTTAAAGCTAAAGGGCTATTTAATGATATAGCTGTATGCGCGTGGTCATGCGCAGATCCAGGATTACAGTTTGATGATCAAATAAATAAATGGAATTTATGTGAAAATGATGGACGTATCGTAGCGTCAAATCCATGTTCTGAATATTTCTGGTTAAATAATACAGCCTGTAATTTAGCTAGTTCCAATTTATTAAAATGTTATGATTCTAATAAACATCGTAATCTAGATCATGCAAAATTTATTCATGTTGTTAAATTAATAACAATAATGTTAGATTTAATAATGAATGAATCGCAATTTCCAACAGCAGATATAGCTGAAGGAGTTTATAATTATAGAACAATTGGATTAGGATATGCTAATTTAGGATCTTTATTAATGAAAAATTTGCTTTCTTATGAAAGCGAAGAGGCTAGAGAATTAGCGGCCTATATTACATCTTTAATGACCGCTGTTTGCATTAATACAAGTTGTAAATTAGCTCAGGAATTAGGATCTTTTCCAAGGTTTAGATATAATAAAGAAAAATGTTTACAATGTGTAACTGATTTAAGAGAATTATCTTATACTAAATTTCCAGATGAAGTTTTATTGGATTCTATTTATGAAGAAAATGTTTCATTGGTTTCTCAAGGTTATTTAAGAAACGCGCAACATACTTTAATAGCCCCAACTGGAACCATAGCCTTTCAGATGGACTGTGATTCGACTGGTATTGAGCCAGAATACTCTTTGATTAAAAATAAATTATTATCTGGAGGAGGATCAGTAGAATTAATAAATAAAACTCTATCGGATTTTTATTCTACAGAGCAATTAGAATTAATACATGATCATATAAGAAAAAACGGTACAATTAAAAATTTTGGTTTAGATAATGAAGAGATATTTTATTGCGCAAATGATATTTCACCAGAAAATCATTTATTAATGGTAGCAGAATGTCAGCCATTTTTATCAGGAGGTATATCAAAAACCATAAATATGCCTTTTGAATCTACAGTAGAAGATATAAAAAATATTTATTTATTAGCCTATAAGAAAGGTGTGAAGTGCATTTCGGTATTTCGTGATAAGTGCAAACTTTCCCAACCATTGAATTCTGTCTTTGAAGAACAATATAAAACAAGAAAACTATATAATCGTTCTGAAAAAGAAGAATTACAAAATGTAAGTAATGCAAATGTTACAAAAGTAACCATTAATGGGCACTCTTTAAGAATAATTGAATCTTTATATTCTGATGGAAGATTAGGAGAAATATTTTTACCAGTTTATAAAGAAACTTCTGAAGTGCAATCTTTGTTTAATGCAATTGCAGTTTTGACAAGTAAATGTTTACAATATGGAGTTCCACTAGAAGAACTTGTAGAAACATTTACTAATTATGGAGGAGTGTTAAGTGGATTCGTTTCTGGACATGAAAAAATAAAATCTTGTACATCTGCATTGGATTTTATATTTTCGCATTTGGGTAAAAAGTATTTAGATGGAGAAAGTGAGAAAACTCACGTTGGCATAAAGACAAATAAAAATTCTTTAGAACCCAAAACTGTAGAAGTTACGGGTAATAAAGAAAAAGAAATTTGTAAAGAATGCGGAGGATTGAGTTTAGTTAGAACTGGAAGTTGCCGCACTTGTAGTAGGTGTGGATTTAATGAGGGTTGTGGTTAGTTAAAAATAACGCCAAAAAAAGAACAAGAAGAATTAACGTTCTTCTTGTTATTTTTTTATTTAAAAATCCGCATGATCATTTAAATTCTCGATAGCTAATTTAATTTTTTCTTTATTTGTTTTTTCAACTTTTAAATCTTTATTCCATTGATCTAAGTCTAGAAATTCTTCTATTTTTGATTCGATTAAATTAACTAATAATTTTGGTTCAAGAGCATCTAATTCCCATGAGTTATATCCAAATTTGGATACATAATCTTTTGCTCTTGAATCAGTTAATTTTGCAGGATTTATTGGCGGTTTATATTTATTAACTTGATCAATATTTAAAGCTATTCGATTAATATATACATTATGTATTTCAAATACATCTACTAATCTTGATTCTATATCTCTTGCCATATCAATTCCACTTGGATCATGATCTCCAAGATGGATTATAATTGTATCTTTATCTAAGTAAAGATATCTTTGTGAAGCCTGCCACATTGCAGATTGCGAAACATATCCACGACAAGAAAAATAATTTATTCTATATTTTGAGCAGGCTTTAGATATAACATCTTCCAAAGCTTGTTTTTCAACCCATACTTCTATGTTGTATGGTTGGTTTTCCCATAAGTCTTCTTTATATCTATCATAAGATTCTCTTAATATTTCTGTCGGGCTACAAGAAATTAAACCTGCTAATCTTGCATTATTTATTATTTTACCAAGATTATCATATGATTTTTGATTATTTGGAATAAATCCACGCGCAACAAACTGATAATATAATTGTCTTAATGTTAATGAATAACCATCATTTTCATATTCATCAATTATTTCATTTGCTTTATCAATTTTTTCTAATGATTTTGATTGAAATTTTATATTTTGATATTTTATGTGCATTTAATTAAAATCTTTTTTAGTTTTTTCTAATTTATCATACAATTGATCTTCAGAATATTCAAAAGCTACAT
>Ga0116151_10003863_pt1 | contig 13288 bp, 10 predicted proteins | sample AD_UKC117_MetaG_FD_89893 | JGI IMG/M metagenome (GOLD analysis project Ga0116151, IMG submission 89893) | Active sludge microbial communities of municipal wastewater-treating anaerobic digesters from Hong Kong - AD_UKC117_MetaG | ecosystem: Engineered > Bioreactor > Anaerobic > Digestate... | reverse complement strand
GATTTTCCCGTCGACGATAAACGATACGCGGTCGCAAAGCTCGGCGGCGTCGTACATGTTGTGCGTCGTCAGGATAATGGTCCGGCCCGCTGCCTTCTCCTGCAATATCATATCCTTCATCACGCGGGCGTTTGAGGGGTCCAGCCCGCTTGTCGGTTCATCCAGGAATAAGAGCCCTGGCGAATGCAGCAGCGCTTTGATGAAGTTAAGGCGCGATTTCATCCCCTTGGAATACTCCGCCACCTTCTTGTCCGCGTCCTGATATAGCCCGATGGCTTTGAGGAGCACATCAATATCGCGGTGCTGCTCATAGAGCGACGAAAAGAACCGGAGGTTCTCCCGCGCCGTCAGCTTTTCATAAAAGCTTGGGAACTCAAAGTCCACGCCGATATTTTGATAAAAATCCCGTGTGGCGTGTTTCGCCTCCGTGCCGCCGACCATAACGCTGCCAAAGTATCGCGGCAAGAGCCCGATCAGCAGCTTTTGCAGCGTGCTTTTCCCTGCGCCGGACGGGCCGAGAAAGCCGAAAATTTCGCCGTCCCGAACCGTGAAATTCATAGCCTCAATCAGTGGTGTTTTCGAATAGCTGAAAGTCAAATCTTGTACTGTAATCATAAGCCCTCTCCAAACAGCTGCTGTACAACGCCGCGGACGACGATGCGCAGAACCTCATCGAAATGGTCGGGGGATATCTCCTGCTTGTGGAACAGGAGCAGAAACGCGCCCCGCAGCGCCGCGGAAAACAAAGCGCTTTTTTTCGTGTCCACGGCCGGAAACAGCGATAACAGCTGGGCGGACAGACGTTCGTCGTCCAGAATATTCGCCTGTACAAATTCCGGCGGAGCGCCGCGCATCAACAGTTCCAGCTCGCCACTTTCCATCAGCTTGAGCAGGAACGAGCCATCCATTGCGCGGTAAAACGAAAGGATGATCTCCGTCAGCTGGTCCGTGCCGGGCTTTTCGGGCATGGCGGCAATCGCGCGGATCAGCTTTTCCTGAATCAGTGTGTTGTATTGCAGGATGACGTCGAAAATCAAGGCCTCCTTGGATTCGTAGAACAGGTAAAACGTGCCTTTGGGGATTTTTACCCGCTGTACAAGCTCGTCCACGGTGGTTTTGCGCACTCCATAAAGGCTCAGGCAAGCCTCGGCCTCCTGCATCAAGCGCTCTTTGATGATGCATTTTTCAGCTTCTGTAAATGCTCTGGGCATATCGATACCTCCATAAAGAACGTATGACCAATAATGTGATAATAGTCATAATATAGCAAAAGCGAATATCTGTCAATCATTTTGCACAAAAAAGCGCGCCGCAATTACGGCGCGCTTGCAAGGCTGACTTGGATGCTAAAACAGCTTGGCGGGATAGAATCCGTTTTCATGCAGCTCCTTGAGCTTTTGCTGCACAATGGGCTTGTCCTCCTGATAGGTGATGCCAAACCAGGCTGCGTGCGTTGTCAGCACGTCGATCGTCATGCCGTCCTGCCGCATCATGTGGTCGGCCAGCGTGGGCAGTACATACTCGGCGCGCAGCTCGCCGGGTTTCAGGCTCCGCAGAAACTCGTGGAAGCGTTGCTCGGCGATTTCCATAAACCAGGGGGTGAAGCCAAACAGGTTCATGCTCACCAGGCTGTCGGGGTCCAGCACCACTCCATTGGGATCAGTTTCGGTATCGCGGATGGTGCCATCGGCAAACTTTTGAATTTTATAGGTTTCGGTAATCTGGGTAAGCTTTTCGTTTGCATCGGTCGCGCAAACGCCGCGCGTTACCGAGCCGTACTCGCTGACGGTGTTCTTCAGGCGGTAGCAAACCATGCAGGCTTCCTTCTGGGACTTCATGGTATGCAGATGCTCAAAAATTGTGCCGTAGGGCTCGCGGCCATAATAATCGTCGGCGTTGATGACGGCAAACGGCTCGTGAATCACATCCTTGGCGCAAAGCACCGCGTGTACGGTGCCAAAGGGCTTTGTGCGTTCCGCCGGTACCGTATACCAGTCCGGCAGGCTGGAAAAGTCCTGGATGACGTATTCCACCTTCACACGCTTGCTCAGCCTGTCGCCAACCAGTGCGCGGATGCGCTGTTCAAAATCGCGTTTGATGATGAACACAACCTTGCTAAATCCGGCCTGAAGCGCGTCGTATACCGAGTATTCCAGCAAGATTTCGTTGTTTGGGCCCATGCCGTCGACTTGTTTGTCGCCGCCGTAGCGGGAACCGAGGCCTGCTGCCATGATTAAGAGCGTTTTATCCATTCGTGGGTCTCCATTTCATTGAGTTTTGGTCGGTCGGGTTTTGGGACGGATGCGGATGGGAAGCTTGTTGGCTTTCTTTGCCGTGTGAAAGCCTTCGTTGCTGTCGGGGCGGAAAAGCACCGTGACGGTCCGCAGCATCAGCCGGATATCCGTCATCAGCGAGAACCGATGGATGTACATGAGGTCCAGTATGATTTTGTCCTTGGGGGAGGTGTTATATTTACCGTCGACCTGCGCAAGTCCCGTCATGCCCGCCTTCATTTTCTGGCGGTACACGAATTCCGGTACATCGCGGGTGTAGCGGTCAACGTTCTCCAGCATTTCCGGGCGCGGCCCCACAATGCTCATATCCCCGACAAAGATATTGAACAGCTGGGGGAGCTCATCAATGCGCAGCCGGCGCAGTATGAAGCCGATCTTGGTGATGCGGGTGTCGTTTTTTGCGGTCGGCTGTCCGGTTTTGGTTGTGTCGTGGTCAAACATCGTGCGGAATTTGATGATAGTGAATACCTTGCCATTAAGGGTTGCTCGCTTTTGCTTGAAAAACACGGGTCCCTTATCGTAGATCTTGATCAGAATCGCGGTCACCAGCATAACTGGGCTTAAGATCACGATGCCGATTGCGGAAAAGACGATATCCATCAGGCGCTTTACGGCCCGCTGCACCGGCGTGGGCTCGACCTGAAAGGTGTGTAAAAACAGCGTATCGTCGATTACCACCTGCGTGGACGAGGAGATGATCACGTCCTCCAGTTCGGCAGCCAGAAACATGGATTTCCCGTGCTGATAGCAGAAGGCTTCGATGGCCGCCTCCTCAGTATCGGGAATCCCGGTGATGAAAACGACCTCATGCTCCAGAATGGTTTCACGCAGATCGTCACAGTGGTAATGCAGAACGTCACAGAGCGTATAGCGTTTGGGAAAGGTGGCGATCTTTTGGGCAACGTGGTCGGCAAGCTCCTGATTGGCTGCGATAATGCAGCAGCGCTGCGGAGGATTGAGCTTGTAATACATCACGTCGCCCAGCCGGACGATGACATAGATGATCGCCGTTTGCACCACGAGGGTGATCAGAAACCATACAAAATCCATGCCGAACAGAATCAGCCGGGGGTTCTTGGCCGGGTTGACATTCATGATCTGCAACTGGAGATAGGTGACAATATCGGTCAGGATGACGGAGATCAGGATGGCGAAGAACACCGAACGCGTTTTGCGCTCGCCCATTTGAAAGCCGCCGTATACGTTGGCCAGCAGGAACATCATAATCGTGAACGTCGCCATGGTAACGGCAGCGGTACGGCTATAGTTGAGCAGCTGCGCGTTTCCGATGGACTGCATCAGGAAAAAAGCGGCGAAAACGCAAAGGTACAGCAAGGCCTGGAATGCGGTTGTCAGCAGCTGCGACTGGAAGGTCCGCTTTTTCATGGATGCCTCCTGGCAAAACGATGCCCCGCACCATGACGGCATGCAGGGTTTCATGGTTTTCAGATGATTTTCAGGCGGGAATAACCACCGCCAGAATACCATAAAGCACTGTAAAAGTCAATGAACATAAGCGCTTGCGGGTAACCAGAACTATAGCTGAAACGCGATGCCAAGCACTGCGCCCGCCGCGATATAAGCGACCGGATGAATGCTTTGCAGGCGCGGGATACGCTGCAGGAAAAATAGAATCATGAAGAGTATGAGCGGAATCCAGCGCAGCGTTGCAAGCCCGGCCTCCGCCGTAAACAGCACCGATTGCAGCACCGTGTACCCGGCGGCGGCGATCAGGCCCGTCACAGCCGGACGCATCGCTTCCATAGCGCCGATGATGCGGCGGTTGGTTTTGAAACGATCCAGCACGCGCACCACGATGGCGATGGTTAAAAAGGCGGGCAGTACCAGCGCAAACGTTGCCGTAAGCGAGCCGAAAATGCCGGCGACATGATAGCCGACATAGCTTGCCATGTTCACGCCGATGGCGCCGGGGGTGGACTCCGATACCGCAACCATCTGCATCAGCTGGTCAATGGAAAACCACTGTGGATAGTTTTGCGACATCTGGATCAAAAACGGCAGCGTGGCCAGCCCGCCGCCAATGGCAAACAGCCCTGCCTTGAAAAACTCAAACGCCAGTTGCAGGTAAATCATGCTTCACGCCTCCTTCCAAAAAAGAAAGCGCCGAACACGCCAAAGACGATTGAGACATAGATCGGCGAGATGCTTACAATCGCCACCCCGGCAAAGGTCAGCAGGGCGATGCCAATCTTCACGGCGGTGCGCGTGTTTTTCTTCGCCAGGTTCCAAACCGCCGAGGCGATTAACGCGCTGACTGCAACGCGGATGCCCGCAAACGCGTGCTGCACCCACAGGATATCGGAGAAATTCGTCAGCACGGCGGCGATGGTCGTGATGATGATCAGCGAGGGAAGCACCACGCTGAATGTTGCGACGACAGCGCCAAGGAAGCCCTTGCGGTGATATCCCAGAAATGTGGAAATATTTACGCAGATTACGCCGGGGGTCGCCTGGCTGACGGCAAAGTAATCCAGCAACTCTTCCTCGCCGATCCACTTGCGTTTTTGGACGATCTCCCGGAGCAAAATCGGAAGAACAGCGTAGCCGCCGCCAAAGGTAATGCTTCCGATCAGGAAAAATGTCGTGAACAACGACCAAAGCTCTTTCATGAACACACTCCTTTTTACCCTACAAAGGGTTCTCGCATAGCCCCAGCGATTCCTGCCGTTTAATTATTGACAGTTTGGGTATACTAGTAGCAACGGAGGTGTAATGACATGGATCGTTACCGTGTGGAAGGTATGACCTGCGCAGCGTGCAGCGCGCATGTGGATAAAGCTGTCCGCAAATTGCCATTTGTCCAAGACGTTCAGGTGGATTTGTTGGGCGAGTCTATGCGTGTGAAAACAAGCGACGGCGCCGCGCACGAAGCGGAGATACTCTCCGCCGTGGATCACGCCGGGTATCACGCGATTTCCAACAAACCCACACAGGCACCTCAGGCTGAGGCAAACGAAAGGGAACCGATGCGGGTCCGCTTTTGGACTTCGATGATTTTTCTGGTTCCTTTGATGCTCATCGGCATGGGGCAGATGCTCGGTTTGCCGATGCCCGCGTTTCTGCGTATGGAGCAGTATCCCATGACCAACGCGCTGTTGCAGCTGTTGCTGGCGACGCCGGTTATTTTCATCAACCGTGCGTATTTTGCAACGGGACTTAAGCTGCTTGTCCGCCGCGCGCCCAATATGGACAGCCTCATTGCCGTTGGCAGCGGTGCTGCCTATGTGTATGGCATCGTAATTTTACTGCAAATGTCGATGGCACAGGGCATGCGCATGCATGAGCTTGCGGGCAACCTGTACTTCGAGTCCGCTGTCATGATTTTGACCCTCGTGACGCTCGGCCGCAGCCTGGAGGCGCGCGCCAAGGGCCGCACGACCGAAGCGATCAAGAAGCTCATGGCGCTGGCACCTGAAACCGTCGCGGTCATCCGGGACGGGCAGGAAACGATCATCCCTACCGATCAGGTGCGAAGCGGCGACGTGATCCGCATCCGCCCGGGCGAGCGCGTACCCGTAGATGGCATATTGCTGGACGGCGATATCACCGTAGACCAGTCCCATATCACGGGCGAGAGCCTGCCCGCGGACAAGCACAAGGGCGATACGCTTGTGGCTGGCAGCCTGAACCCCGCCTATACCTTCCTGATGGAAGCCACGCGCGTGGGAGAAGATACCACCCTGCAAAAGATCATCCAGCTTGTGTCCGAAGCTGGGGCGAGCAAAGCGCCGATCGCCAAGCTGGCCGACCGCATTTCCGGCGTGTTTGTGCCCATTGTCATGGGCATATCTCTGGTCACCTTAGTGGTGTGGATGCTCGCGGGAGAGGGATTTTCGTTCGCGCTGAGCATGGCGATTACGGTGCTGGTCATCTCCTGCCCGTGCGCGCTGGGGCTTGCGACGCCTGTGGCCATCATGGTGGGTACGGGGGTCGGCGCGCTGCACGGACTTTTATTCCGAAACGGCGAGGCGCTGGAAACCCTGCACCGGGTGAAGAACATTGTGTTTGATAAGACCGGTACCCTGACCCAGGGTAAAATGACCGTACATACGGTCGTCCCCGCGGGCGATGTATCGCAAGCGGAGCTGCTGAAAACTGCAATGTCTTTGGAAGTGGGCAGCGAGCATCCGCTGGCTAAGGCGGTCGTTGCCTATGCAAGCGCCCAGGGCATCCAGCCGGAGGAGCTCAGCGACTTTAAGGCGACGGCGGGATTTGGTTTATCGGCTGTCATCGGCGGCGAACCCGCCTATGCCGGAAAGCCGGAATGGATGGAGCAAAACGGCGTAACTCTGGCCTCATACACAAAGCAGATCAGCACCATCAGCGCCGACGGCGTATCCGTGCTTTGCTTTGCCAGAGGCGGAAAGCTGCTTGGGTTTATCGGCGTTGCCGATACCATCAAGCCGGATGCCAAGGCAACCGTGCAGGCGCTCAAAGCCCTGGAAGTCCGGCCGTGGCTTTTAACCGGCGATCATCAGGACGCCGCCCGCGCCATCGCCCAGCTGGCCGGTATTGAGGACGTTTTGGCCGAGGTACTCCCCGCCGATAAGGCAAACCAGGTCAAAAGCCTGCAGGCGGACGGTTCCATTGTTGCCATGGTCGGCGACGGCATCAACGACGCGCCGGCCCTCAAGCAGGCGGACGTCGGCCTGGCGATGGCCTCGGGCACGGATATCGCCATGGAGACCGCCGACGTGATTTTGAACAGCCAGGAACTCTGGAACGTGCCCGACGCTATCCGCCTGAGCCGCGCGGTGATCCGCAACATCAAGCAAAACCTGTTTTGGGCATTCTTCTATAACGTCATCGGCATTCCCGTTGCGGCGGGGCTTTTATACCCGTTCTTCGGGATTACGCTGAGCCCGATGATAGCGGCCGCGGCGATGAGCCTGAGCTCCGTGACCGTCGTAACCAACGCACTCAGGCTGAAACGATTTACCACGGAAAACCGAAAGGAGATCACTATGGACAATTTTACTGGAAACATGCACCCCCTGGTTAATTTCAAAGCCGCGGATGATACCCACGGGCAGGACAGGGATTCCAAAACCCTGACTATGCACATTGACGGTATGAACTGCAACCACTGCAAAAAGGCGGTTGAAGAGGCCCTGCGCAGCGTTCCCGGCGTTGCCAGCGCACAGGTGGACCTGGACAAGCAGGCCGCCGAAGTGACGCTGGGCAAGACCCTGCCGGAGGCATTGCTGATTCAGGCTGTCGAAGGCGCGGGCTACTCCGTTCGCGGCATTTCTTGACTTACACCTCTCTGTTCCACTATACTTTAGTAGTGTAGTGGAACAGAGAGGAAGTGAAGCCCATGATGAATAAGACCCCTTTTGACCGGCTTGTGGAGTATTCAACGGATAACGAGCAGGCCGTGGTTCGGGGCGCGACGATCGACAAGGAACTGTATTCCAAGTACGGCGTCAAACGCGGACTTCGCGATGAAAACGGCAAAGGCGTTCTCGCGGGACTGACGAACATTTCGGAGATTCAAGGCCGAGCGGAGGTAAACGGCGAGCTGAAACAAGCCGACGGCCGCCTTTGGTACAGGGGATACGACATTATCGATCTCGTCAACGGCGTCATCCGCGAATCCCGTTTTGGATTTGAGGAGATCACCTATTTGCTGTTGTATGGCGAGCTGCCGGACAAGGCAAGACTGCAGGAGTTTACCGGTCTGATGGCCGAAAACCGCTACCTGCCGACCAATTTCGTGCGGGACGTGGTCATGAAGGCGCCCAGCGCCGACATGATGAACTCCCTAAGCCGAAGCGTGCTGACGCTTGCCAGCTATGATTCCAACCCGTCGGACCTGTCCGTCAGCAATACGCTGCGCCAGTGCCTGCGGCTGATCGCGGTTTTCCCGATGCTGGCCGTGTACGGTTATCATGCGTTTAACCATTACGAGCAGGACCAGAGCATGTACATTCACCGTCCCGATCCCTCGCTTTCGGCGGCGGAAAACCTGCTGCATATGCTGCGCCCGGATATGAAGTACACGGCGCTGGAAGCGCAGGTGCTGGATCTGGCGCTGATTTTGCATATGGAGCACGGCGGCGGCAACAACTCATCCTTCACCACCCATGTGGTGACCTCGTCCGGGACCGATACCTATTCTGCCATCGCCGCGGCATTGGCAAGCCTGAAAGGGCCCAAGCACGGCGGCGCGAATATCAAGGTCGTACAGATGATGGAGGACCTGAAGAAAAATGTAACCGACCTCACCGACGAGGAAGCGGTGGAAGCCTACCTGATCAAGCTTTTGCATAAGGAAGCCTTTGATCAGAAGGGCCTCATCTACGGCATCGGCCACGCGGTGTATTCCGTCAGCGATCCGCGCGCGCGGGTGTTTAAATCATTTGTGGAAGAATTGTGCAATGAAAAGTGCCACCATGAAGAGTACGCCCTGTATTCCATGGTGGAGCGGCTTGCCCCCAAGGTTATCACCAGTGAGCGACGCATCTACAAGGGTGTCAGCGCGAACGTGGACTTTTTCAGCGGGCTGGTTTACTCGATGCTTGGCATCCCCGAGGAGATGTTCACGCCGATCTTCGCCATCGCGCGTATCGTCGGCTGGAGCGCGCACCGCATGGAAGAGCTCATCAATATGGATAAAATCATCCGCCCTGCCTACATGGCCGTGTTCCCAAGGCGCGACTACAAAGCGCTGGATGAGCGCGAATAAGAGCTGATGGAATACCGCGGCCTTTCGGAAAGCGAAATCACCCGCGACCTGTTTTTGAGCTTTACACACCGCCAAACCGTACGCGAATGCTGGCGGTACGTGGACGGCGAATGGGTGATACGCAGCGATCCGTTTGTGGACGACTGGGATGAGAAGGACTACGAAAAACTGATACGGGATCTGCGAGCTACCATAGCCGCACAGGGCTTCGTGTCCGGTGCGTTTCAAAACGGCTTGCTGAAAGGCTTTGCAGCCGTGAAGGCAGGTTTGATGGGAAGCCGCAGAGAGTATCTGGATCTCGCCAGCATTCACGTATCGCAGGATATGCGCGGGCAGGGAATCGGGCGCGGGCTGTTCACCCTGGCCAAAGACTGGGCGAGGGCGCACGGCGCGAAAAAGCTTTATATCTCCGCGCATTCGGCTGTGGAAACACAGGCCTTTTACCGGGCAATGGGCTGTGTGGAAGCGCAGGAGTACGATGCCGGGCATGTGCGCCTGGAGCCCTGCGACTGCCAGATGGAATGCGAACTGTAAGCGAATCAAAAACACCGCCGGATGATCCGGCGGTGTTTTAAATTAATTTTCTTACTGCTTCCGGCTCGATTTATCCTTGTACATCAGCTGGTCCGCGATCTGTATCAGCTCCGCCACATCATACCCGCTGTTCTGCTCCACGTAGACGATGCCGAAGCTAAGCGCGGTCACATAGGGCTTGCCATGGGAGTAGTTATACAGGGTTTGCTCAATGCGCCGCATATAGGAGTTTCCGATATCCAGCGTGGACTCCAGAATCACAAAGAATTCGTCCCCACCGAAGCGGCAGACAAAATCCTCGTAATTCGCGTTGGACAAAAGCACCTTGGATACGTCCTTGAGCACCTGATCGCCAATGTTGTGACCGTAGATATCGTTGATTTTTTTGAAGCCGTTTACGTCGATCATAATAGCGGTAAACGGTTCCTGCGAACGCAGCTTGAACTGCAGCCTATTTTCCAGCTGCGCGCGTGAGTGCAGCATCGTCAGCGGATCCTTTTGCAGCTCATGCCGCTCCATCAGCAAAAACGTGATAAACGCCGCAAGCGCATAGCCCGGAACGCCAAGGGATAATCCGAAAAACGCCATCTGCAACACGGTTCCTGTAATGGGAACCAGCGTCAGCACCAGGATGACCTGTGTGATCCGGCCCGTGATCATCTGCCGGTTGCGGGATATGCTTAGGATGACCCCAATGGCAAACAGGATCGTGAACGCGTTACCCAGGTAGGTTGCGATACCGCGATGGTACACGTTGTTTGCGTCGATCCTGAACAGCAAACCGTCAAAAAACAGGTTGAGAATGATCAGTACGATGTTCACATAGACAGGAAGCAGATACAGATACGTTCGCCTTGCGTTGCGCTCCTTGGAAAGCGTGATGATGTAATCCAGATAGCAAAGCCCAAGCGACGCGGGCAATAGGTTAACCGAGAAGAACAGCGCGTTGCCGAGATACGACAAGGGAATTAAACCGGAGCGTCCGGGGATGGCGACAAGCCACGAAAAAATCTCAAAGACGCCAACGATCATCAGGGAAATAATGAATCTTTGCAAAATCCTTGTGGAATGGCTGAGGTGGGTCTGTTGCCTGCTGAGAAACACAACCATGATGGTACTGAGCAAAACGCTGAATATCAGCAGATCAGTGTACTCGAGATTGTGAATGCTAAACATACTTCATCTCCATGCTGTGATACAGGTTGTCAATCGAGTCGCAACGCAGGTTTGTGAGTATTTTATCATAAACAATGGAAAATGAACACCTATCCGTGTGAAGAAAAACACGGCGCGGTTTTCCCGCGCCGAAGTGATGTATTGATAGGTATGGCTCCCGAAATCATGCGTGGAATCCCGGTGGTGATCATAGCGGACGATAGACGTCAGCGAAGGACCCGTTTGGGCTTGCGGCGCCGCATCTGCGGTTTTTGGGTTTCCTTTTTCTTGCCCTGCAGGTTGAACAGCTCGTCGCGCAGCTTGGCGGCCTTTTCGAAATCCAAATCCTTCGCGGCTGAGAGCATCTGATCTTCCAGGCTTTTCAGCAGCTCCTCGCGCTCTTCCTCGGGGATATCTGCCTCCGGGTTGGTGGAAAACGCGTTGGTAATCCGAAGCAGCGCCTGCACGGTGGATTGCACGCTCTGGGGCGTAATGCCGTGGAGCTTGTTATACGCTTCCTGCAAGGCGCGGCGGCGGTTGGTTTCGTTGATGGCGCGCATCATGCTGTCGGTCAGCTGATCGCCGTATAGAATCACGCGGCCGTTCAGGTTGCGCGCCGCGCGCCCGATGGTTTGCACCAGCGAGGTTTCACTGCGCAAAAACCCTTCCTTGTCAGCATCCAAAATCGCCACAAGGCTGACCTCAGGCATGTCCAGCCCTTCGCGCAGCAGGTTGATGCCCACCAGCACGTCGAACTCGCCCAGCCGCAAATCGCGGATCAGCTCGGAACGCTCCATGGTCTGGATGTCGGAGTGCAGGTACCGCACGCGGATTTTGAGCCCGTTCAGGTATTCTGTCAGGCTCTCGGCCATGCGCTTGGTCAGGGTTGTGACAAGCACGCGTTCCCCCCGGTCCACTGTTTTGTGAATTTCGCCGATCAGATCGTCCACCTGTCCGGTAGCCTTGCGCAGTACCACCAGCGGATCCAGAAGCCCGGTGGGGCGGATGATCTGCTCCACGATATTCTGCGCGATGGATTGCTCGTAGGCCGCAGGCGTCGCGCTGACGTATACGGTCTGGTTTTGGCGCTTGCGGAACTCGTCAAAGACCAGCGGGCGGTTGTCGTAAGCCGAAGGCAAGCGGAAGCCATAGTCCACCAGTGTTTTTTTGCGCGCCCGATCACCGTTGTACATGCCGCGAACCTGCGGGATGGTCACATGGCTTTCGTCGACGAACATCAGGTAATCGTCGGGGAAGTAGTCCAGCAGGCAGAACGGTGCGTCGCCCGGCTTGCGACCGTCGAAGTAGCGGCTGTAGTTTTCAATACCGGAGCAGCTGCCGATCTGGCGTATCATTTCGATGTCGTACTGGGTGCGCTGGCGCAGGCGCATGGCATACAGCGGCTGGCCCTCGTCGGTCAGCTCCTGTACGCGCAGCTCCATATCGCGCTCGATTTCCTCCAGATGCTCGTTCATGGTTTCGCGTTCCATAGCGTAGTGTGTGGCGGGGTAGACCATCGCGTGCTCCAGCGTCGCCAGCACGTTGCCCGATACCACTTCCACCTCGCGGATGCGCTCGATCTCGTCGCCGAAAAACTCCACACGGATGGCGTGCTCACGCTCGTTGGCGGGGATTATCTCCAGCACGTCGCCGCGCACGCGGAAGCTGCCGCGCGTAAAATCGATATCGTTGCGCACATACTGGATATCGATTAGCCTGTCGATCAGGGTATCGCGGCTGATTTGCACGCCGGGGCGCAGGCTGACGGTCATGCTGGAATATTCGCTGGGATCACCCATGGAGTAAATGGCGGATACGCTGGCGACGACAATCACGTCCCTGCGTTCCCTGACGGCCGAGGTGGCCGAGTGGCGCAGGCGGTCGATTTCCTCATTGATGGAGGCATCCTTGTCGATATAGGTATCGGTGGAGGGGATATAGGCCTCCGGCTGATAATAGTCGTAATAGCTGACAAAGTACTCCACGGCGCTGTCGGGGAAGAACGCGCGGAATTCTGCGCACAGCTGCGCCGCCAGCGTTTTGTTGTGCGCGATGACCAGCGTGGGCTTTTGCACGCGCTCAATGACCGAAGCCATGGTAAAGGTTTTGCCGCTGCCCGTAACGCCCAGCAGCACCTGATCCTTCAACCCGTTCTGGATGCCCTCGGCGAGGCTTGCGATGGCCGCGGGCTGGTCGCCGCTGGCCTGATAGGGAGATTGCAGTACGAACTGATTCATGGCGAACTCCTTACGGATTGGGGAATATGTGTTCGCTATCAGAATAGCACAGGACAGCCTGTACGTCAACGACTTTTCTTGCGGCAAACCGGGTTTGATCAATAGAAAAAGCCTCCGGGTTCCCGGAGGCTTAGTAAGGTGCTAACTTTAGTTGGAAATTGCGATGGCTCCGCTGGAAGCGGCTGTGCCGTAGTGCGTTCCGCCGTCGTTGCTGGCGCTGACGGAGAAGGTATAGTTGCCTGCCGCCAGGGTTTCAATCAGCTGCGATACGGTGGCTGCCGTAACCACGAAGGGGGAATCGGGCGATCCGCCGGTCGGGTTGTACTCAACTCTGTAATGGGTAATCGCCTGTCCGCCTG
>Ga0116151_10003862_pt1 | contig 13291 bp, 14 predicted proteins | sample AD_UKC117_MetaG_FD_89893 | JGI IMG/M metagenome (GOLD analysis project Ga0116151, IMG submission 89893) | Active sludge microbial communities of municipal wastewater-treating anaerobic digesters from Hong Kong - AD_UKC117_MetaG | ecosystem: Engineered > Bioreactor > Anaerobic > Digestate... | reverse complement strand
GTCATCGGCGTGACCGATCCCTATCGTGGCGAGACCGTGAAGGCGGTCGTCAGCCTGAAACCCGGCGCCACGGCGACAGCCGCGGATCTCGATGCGCATTGTCGCGCCAAGATGGCGGCCTACAAGCGCCCGCAGCAGATCGAGATCGTCGAGGAATTGCCGAAGACGGTGACGGGGAAGATTCTGCGGCGGATGCTGCGCTGAAGGATTTGTCCGTCATTGCGAGGAGGCCCGCAGGGCCGACGTGGCAATCTATCCCCGGATCTCGATCCAGTTCCGGGGATGGATTGCTTCGTCGTTTCACTCCTCGCAATGACGGCGCGATTAGGAAGCCGTCTTGGTTCTCAAATATTCCGTCGTCCCCGCATCCGCCGGAAAAAACGTCTCGATCGCCAGTTCCGACAACGTCACATCGACCGGCGTGCCGAACACGGTGATGGTCGAGATGAACGACAGCGTCGCATCGCCCGCGCGCAGGCGCAGCGGCACGACGATGGCGGGATCGCCGCCTGCATCGGTGTCGTGCGGCGCGAGATCGATCGTCTCGGGATAGACGTAGCCGAGCAATTCGCTCAGCAAGTCTTCCAGCCCCGCATCGCCGCTCGCCGCAATCTGCTGGCGCACGCGCGCGAGAAGATGCGCGCGCCATTCGCCGAAGTTGAGGATGCGCGGCGCGAGCGCCTGCGGATGCAGCGCGAGCCGCATGGCGTTGGGCGCCGCCATCAGCTCAGTCGCGACGCCGTCGAGAAAGGCCGCGACGCCGGCGTTGAAGGCGACGATGTTCCAGCGCCGGTCGACGGCGAGCGCCGGGAAGGGCGCGCAACCCTGCAGCACGGCGTCGACCGCCGCGCGCGCGGCGGACAGGGCGGGATCGTCGAGCGCGCGCTCAGCATAAACAGGCGCAAAGCCCGCCGCGAGCAGGATCGCGTTTCTTTCACGCAGCGGCACCGCAAGCGTTTCGGCGAGATGCACGATCATGTCGCGCGAGGGCTGCGCCCGGCCGGTTTCGACGAAGCTCAGATGGCGCGCGGAAATCTCGGCTTCGAGAGCGAGTTCGAGCTGGCTCATGCGACGGCGCTGGCGCCATTGGCGCAGATATTCGCCCGGAGGTCGGTGGTATCCCATGCCCGCAATCTAGCGCGTCGGCGCATGCATCCAATTACCTCGCGCGTAATCGACGGGCAGCGCGGCTTCGAACAGCATTCTTCCGAGCCGCTCGTTGGAGCGGATGATCAAGGAGACAGACCATGCGTTTCGTCGTTTCTTCCCCCCTTCTGCGCAACGTTCTCATTGTCGACGCCGCCTTCAGCTGCGCGTCCGGCATCGTGCTGGCCGCAGCCGCCACGCCGCTGGCCGCGGCCTTCGGACTGCCGCACGGTCTCGTGCTGGGCGCCGGCGTATTCCTGCTGCCCTATGCGATCTTCGTTGGCGCGCTCGGCCTCTGGGCCATGCTGCCGCGCGGGCTGGTGTGGTTCGTCGTCGCCGGCAATGCGCTATGGGTGATCGAAAGTCTGGTCACGCTGGCGCAGACCGCGCCGACGCAACTCGGCGTCGCCGCGATCGTCGCGCAGGCCACTGTCGTGGCGGCAATAGCGGCCGGGCAGTGGATCGGGCTGAAGCGCTCCCAGCCGGCGCAGGTGGCGTGAACGAGGACGCGACGTGAATTCCCCTCCTCCTTGTGGGGAGGGGGGCGCGAAGTCTTGCGACAAGCTTGCGTCCGCGCCACTTTCCGCAGGATTGCGCGACCCCCTGCCCAGCTTTCCCCACCAGGGGGAGGGAGTAGCTTCAAGGCGTCGCAATCGGACACGTTTCAAGGCGCCAGAAACGTCACCGCCTCGATCCGATTCCCATCGGGGTCGCGCACGAAAGCCGCGTAATATACATTCGGGCCCGAGCCATAGGGCCGCCGCCCCGGCGCGCCATCGTCGCCTCCCCCATGCGCCAGCGCTGCGGCGTAAAAGGCTTGTACGGCTTCCGGGGACCGCGCGCGGATGGCGACATGCGCGCCGACATCGGCGGACGCCGGCGGCAGATTTTCCCGCAGGTTGATCCAGATTTCCGAATGCGTCTTGCCGAAGCCGATCATGCGCTCGCGCACGACCAGCTTGGTGTAGCCGAGCGGTGCGAGCGTTGCTTCTTAGAAAGCGGCGCTTCGGGCGAGATCGCGGACGGCGAGCGAGACGTGGTCGATCGCCATCGCGCTCCTACTTCCCGATCAGCGGCGCGAACGCCGCGACCACCTGCTCGTAGACCTCGCGCTTGAACGGAATGATCAGCTCCGGCAGGCGCGAAATCTCTTCCCAGCGCCAGGCATCGAATTCCGGCTTGTGGCCGGGGCCGGGATCGTGAATGTCGATCTCGCTTTCGTCGCCCGTGAAGCGCAGCGCGAACCATTTCTGCGTCTGCCCGCGATAACCGCCGCGCCACGCCTTTTTCGCGACGTCCAGCGGCAAGTCGTAGGAATACCAGTCCGGCGCCTCGGCGATCAGCTCGACCGAGCGCACATTGGTTTCCTCGTGCAGCTCGCGCAGGGCCGCCGCATAGGGCTCCTCGCCGGGATCGATGCCGCCCTGCGGCATCTGCCATTCGTGACCGGGCGCGACATGTTCGGGCTGGCGCTTGTTGCGCCGTCGTCCGACGAAGACGAGGCCCTGGGCGTTGACCAGCATGACGCCGACGCAGGGGCGATAGGGCGGGCGCTTGCTCACTGCCGGCGCTCCGCCTGCGGTCCGCCGTCGCGCGACAGCAATGCGCTCGCCGGCGCCAGCGCGACGCCACGCCGTTCGAGGCCGCGCGCGAACCGGCCGACATGCTCGATGCTGACCGGAATGGCGCTGGCGAAACCGAGCGCAGCGCCTTTCTGGCGGGCGATCGTCTCTAGCCGCGCCAGGGCCGCCTCGATCGCCTCCGACCGCTGATCCGCGTCGATCACGACGTCGGCGCGCGCGGTGATCGCGCCGACCTGCGCGCCGATCGTACCAGCGAGAGATTGCGGCGCCGAACCGTCGTCGACGAAGGCGACGCCGCGCCGCGCCAGCTCGCGCATGACGGGCGTCATCGCGGCCGCGTTCGACATGAAGCGCGCGCCGAGGAAATTGACGACGCCGACATAGCCCGAGAAACGGCTCATCAGCCAGGACAGGTCGCTTTCCAAATCCTTGTCGGAAGCGCGCGCCGTCAGCGTGTGCGGGCCAGGATCGTTCTGCGGATAGTCGAACGGCTCCATCGGCGCCTGAAGGAAGGTCTCGTGACCATGCGCGCGCGCTTTGGCTGCGTCGGCCTGCACTTCGGCGCCATAGGGGGCGAAGGCAAAGGACACGTCGGCCGGCAGTTTGTCCATCGCGGCGTCGGTCGTCGCGTTGGAGAGGCCGAGCCCGCCGACGATCAGCGCGATGCGCGGCGCGCCCGATTTCAACTTCTGCGAGGTCACGAGCGGTCGGGCGTAGACTTCGTAGGGCTTGGCGCCGTCGGCGCCGATCCGTGGCAGCGCGCCGAACCGGCCGCGCTCGATGAGGCGTTTGTCCGGCGCCGGCGTCAGGCTGACGCTCGCGGCCTGGTCGAGCTGGATGATGAGCGCGCCCGGCGCGCCGCCGCCGCCCGCCCGTGTCACCTTCACGCCCGACTGGCTTTCGACCTCCTGGCCGGTATGCCGCTCGGTGCGGCGTTCGATCGTGCCGGTCGGCGCGGGGTCGGATCGCGCGGCGACGGCCGGCGGCTTGTAGGGGTCGATCTTCGCCACAGCGCGGGGCCAGCCGCCATTGGGGTCGCCATAGGCCCAAATGTACCCACCAACGGCGAATATGGTCGCGCCGATCAGTGAATAGACGATCCCCGCGCCCGACAGGGGGAAGCCGCCGCCGCGCGTTTCGCGCACGGCTTCCGGGCGCTGCTCGCGCGCGGGCTTCAGCCCGAGAGGTTGGTGAAGTTCATCCGACATGCGCCGCTCTCGCTCGCCTCCGGCCGCGCCGAAATTCCTGGCCGTCGCGCCGAATCGCCTGCGCGAATCATACGCCCGGCCGGCATTCTGGTCATGCCGGCCGGGCGCGTCGAGGCGTCATATTCGCGCGCCGCAGCGCGCGGCGTCAGTTCTTCTTTTCGGGCTCCGGCGCCTTGGCGTCGGGAACCTTGGCGTCGGGCTTCTTGTCGCCCGCCTTCGGTTCGACCTTGGGCTCCGGCGCTTTCTGGGCGAGCTGCTGGGCGGTCTTGATGCCACGCAGCAATTCGTCGGCCGCGATCAGCTGCTTGTCCTTGGTCGGGTCCGGCGGGACATAGGCCTGCGAGCCGTGCTCTTCGGTGTTCTTGTCGCCGTTCTTCAGGTGGCCCTTGAGCGAGGCCTCGCCCTTCAGGTCGTCCTTGCCCTTGAGCTCATCGGGCACGTCCTGCAACACGACGATGTCGGGCTCGATGCCCTTGGCCTGGATCGAGCGGCCCGACGGCGTGTAGTAGCGCGCCGTGGTCAGCCTCAGCGCGCCATTGTTCTGGCCGAGCGGGATGATCGTCTGCACCGAGCCCTTGCCGAACGAACGGGTGCCGATCAGCGTCGCGCGCTTGTGGTCCTGCAACGCGCCGGAAACGATCTCCGAAGCCGACGCCGAGCCGCCGTTGATGAGCACCACCACGGGCTTGCCCTTGGAAATGTCGATCGGCCGCGCATTGTAACGCTGTGTTTCGTCCGCGTTCCGTCCACGCGTCGAAACGATCTCGCCGCGCTGGAGGAAGGCGTTGGAGACGGCCACCGACTGGTCGAGCAGGCCGCCGGGATTGTTGCGCAGATCGAGAATGTAGCCCTTGAGCTTGTCGCCCGGCATTTCCTGCTGGAACTTCTGCATCGCGGCCTTCAGGCCATCGTAGGTCTGCTCGTTGAACTGCGTGATCCGGATATAGCCGATGTCGTCGCCTTCCTTGCGCGAGCGAACCGATTTGATCTGGATGACCGCGCGCGTGAGCTTGACCTCGAGCTTCTTCTTTTCCTTGCCGCGCAGCACGGTCAACGTGACATTGGTGTTCACCGCGCCGCGCATCTTGTCGACCGCCTGGTTCAGCGTCATGCCCTGCACGCTCTCGCCGTCGATGGCGACGATCAGATCGGCCGCCATGATGCCGGCGCGCGAGGCGGGCGTGTCGTCGATCGGGGTCACGACTTTCACGACGCCGTCTTCCTGCGTCACCTCGATGCCGAGGCCGCCGAACTCGCCGCGCGTCTGCACCTGCATGTCGCGGAAGCTCTTGGCGTCCATGTAGCTCGAATGCGGATCGAGCGAGGTCAGCATGCCGTTGATCGCCGATTCCACCAGCTTCTGGTCCTGCGGCTTCTCGACGTAGTCCGTGCGGACCTTCTCGAAGACGTCGCCGAACAGGTTGAGGCTGCGATAGGTGTCGGAAATGGCGGCCGTGGCCGGCTGTCCGAATATGTCGACCTTCTGGGCGACCCCGAAGGCCGAGGCGCCGATGACGGCGCCCAACAGGACGTAGTTCACATTGCGCATCATCCACGAACCTTTTTCAAATCAGGCTTGGACCACCAAGGGGCCGGGTCGACGGGAGAGCCGTCTTTTCTGAACTCAACATAGAGGATGGGCTGGCTTGCGCCAATGGCGACGGCCGAGGCCGTACGGGTCGCGCCGTCGCCCATGACGCCGATCGGTTCGCCCGAAAGGACGAATTGCCCGACAGCGACATTGATCCTGTCCATCCCGGCCAGGACTATATAGTAGCCGTCGCCCGCATTGACGATGAGCAACTGGCCATAAGTTCGATAGGGACCGGCATAGAGCACCCAGCCGTCCGCCGGCGACACGACGGTCGCTCGAGGCCGCACCCCGATCGAGATACCCTTTTCCGAGCTCCCGAACGCGTCCGACGCCCCGTAGGTCTTCACGATTTCACCGCTGGCCGGCAGCGGCAGCCGCCCGCGCGCCTTGGCGAACGGGATGGCCGGGGCGAGCCGGGCAGGGTCCTTGAACGGCGAGGCGTCGATCTTGGCCTGCTGCTCCTCGCTCTCCAGCGCCGCCTGCTTCTTGCGGTCCTCGTCGTATTTTCGCGCCTCGTCGGCGGCCTTGCGGGCGGCGGCGCTCTCGCGCTCCATTTTGGCGATCAGGTCCTTGAGGCTCGTCGCCTGGCTGGCGAGTTCGGCCGCGCGCTTCTGTTCGGCGTCGAGCGCGCTCTGTGCCTCGCCGAGCGACTTCTGTCGCGTCTCGACCAAGGCGGCGAGCCGCGCGCGTTCGTCCTGCAGGCCTTGCTGCTCCCTTGCGAGCTTGTCCTTTTCGGCGGCGATCGACGCGCGCAGATTGACCAGATCCTTCAGGTCGCTGGCGAGCGCCTCGGTCTCCGCCCGTAGTTCCGGCAGCACCGCGCCCAACGTCATCGAGGCGCGGATCGCCCTCAGCACGTCTTCGGGCTGCACGAGCAGCGCCGGCGGCGTGCGATGCCCCATGCGCTGCAGCACGACCAGAACTTCGGCGACCACGTTGCGTCGACCTTCCAGTGAGCGGCGGATCGCCTCCTCGCTTCCAGTCAGTCGGTCGAGCCGCGCTTCGATTTTCGCCATGCGGCCGTCCGTCTCGGATACTTTCGAACTCGCATCGAGCAGCGCCGCGTTGAGCCGTGCGCGATCCTGCCGGATCGCCTCGATCTCCGCCTTGATTTTCGCGCGCTGTTCGGCGGAAGCCGAGATCGTGTCCTCGACGCCGCGCAATTCGAGTTTCTTGCCTTCGACGGGATCGGGCCCCGACTCGACGGGCTGCGCGCCGGCGGGCGCGATCATCAGCGCCATGCCGGCGAGGGCGGCGATGCGGGCGATCCGGCGCGTCGACAGAGAGCCTGAGAGCAAATCGATCCTGCAAGTCCGCCCGAAAAATTCCTCTCCGGGCAATAGCGTCGAAAAACGCCGGCATTGCGGCGCGAATCGCGCCAATTCAGGCGCGATGATAGGGATGGCCGGAGAGGATGGAAATCGCACGATAGGCCTGTTCGGCCACCAACGCCCGCACGATCTGGTGCGGCAGCGTGGCCGCGCCGAAAGAATAGACCAGCGCCGCCTCGCTGCGAACACTCTCGTCGAGTCCGTCCGCCCCGCCGATCACGAAACACAGATCGCGTTGGCCAGCGTCACGCAGTGCGCCGATCTCGGCCGCGAATTTTTCGCTCGTGAGGCTCCGGCCGCGCTCATCGAGCGCGACAATGCGCGCGCCCTCCGGGATCAGCGCCCGCAGCGCGCGCGCCTCTTCGGCCTTGCGGTCTTCCGGGCGGCGCGCCCGGCTCTCGTCGGTCTCCTTCAGCGTCAGGCCGGAGAGACCCACGGCTTTGCCCGTGGCGGCGATCCGTTCCGCGTAGCGCGCCACCAGATCCCGTTCCGGGCCGGCCTTGAGACGGCCGACCGCGGCCAGGGTGAGACGCATGCGAAGCGGGCCCTGCTCAGTCGGCCTTGCGGCCGGCTTTCGCGCCCGCGGGCTTGGCTCCGACGGCCTTGCCGGCCGACTTGTCGGTCGGGCGGTCGCCGCTCCACATCTTTTCGAGATTGTAGAACTGCCGCACTTCCGGCCGGAAGATATGGACGATCAGATCGCCCGCATCGACCAGAACCCAGTCGTTGTGCGGCATGCCCTCGACCCGCGGCGCGGCGACGCCGGTTTCCTTGCACGCCTTGATGACGCGCTCGGCAATGGCGCCGACATGCGTGTTCGAGCGGCCCGTGGCGATCGCCATCGTGTCGGCCAGCGAGGTCTTGCCCGCCAGATCGATCACGACGACATTCTCGGCCTTCAGGTCGTCGAGGCTGTCGAGGATTTTTTGCAAGAGAGGCGTTTTCTGGATCGCAGGATCCAGCGTGTCGGCGATGGAGCCCGCCGGGCCCGACGCCGGTGGAAGGGGCTGATAACCCGCTTCCGGAAGAGCGACTGAAGTCAGTGCTGCGTCCTCGCTTTGTCGCGGCGCGACGCTTTGCGCCGCAACGTCAAGATGGAGTGTGATTCGAAAAAATTCAATCGCGAGTTTTGAGCAGGGCTTGCGCACGCAAGACCGTCGAGGACAGATCGATGCGCCTGTCGTGCAGGAACGTGAAGGCCGGCGGTTGCATCAGCGCAAGCTGCGCGGCGTCCTCCTCGCGCAGGCGATGGCGCGCAAAGCGCTGCGCCGCCTTGGCGTTCAGCGCCGCCAGCGAGGAGCCCGGCCGGTCGATGACGGCGATCGGCGCCAGCGCAGCGATGTCGGCCCAGCGCTGCCAGCGCGAAAATTGCCTGAGATTGTCGGCGCCCATCACCCAGACGAAATGCAGCGAAGGCGCGCGCTGTGTCAGCCAGGCCACAGTATCGTAGGTGTAGCGCGTGCCGATTTCGGCCTCGAGCCCGGTGACCACGATGCGCGGATCGCGCGCCAGCGCCCGCGCCGCCGCCAAGCGCTTTTCGAGCGGCGGCAGGCCGTTGGTGTTCTTGAGCGGATTGCCGGGAGTGACCAGAAGCCACAGCTGGTCGAGCTTCAGTCGTCGCAGCGCGATTTCGGCGACGAGCATGTGTCCCGCATGTGGCGGGTTGAACGTGCCGCCCAATAGGCCGATGCGCATGCCCGACGCGTGCGGGGGAAGGCGGGGGATCGGCGAGGGAATCATCCGTCATTGCGAGCGAAGCGAAGCAATCCAGGAGCCCCGCCCGGGCTCTGGATTGCTTCGTCGCTACGCTCCCCGCAATGACGACGAAAACTCACGCGCGGACCTGTCCGTCGCCATGCACGCGATACTTGAAGCTGGTGAGTTGTTCGACGCCGACCGGCCCGCGCGCATGCATCCGCCCCGTCGCAATGCCGATCTCGGCGCCGAAACCGAACTCGCCGCCGTCGGCGAATTGCGTGGAGGCGTTGTGCAGCACGATCGCGGAATCCACTTCCGCGAGAAAGCGCTCCGCCGCAGCCTTGTCCTCGGTGACGATGCAATCCGTGTGATGCGAGCCATAGCTCTCGATGTGATCGATCGCCGCGTCGATCCCGTCGACGACTTTCGCGGAAATGATCGCGTCGAGATATTCGGTCCGCCAGTCCTCTTCGGTCGCGCCCTTCACGCGCGCATCGACGGCCTGCACGGCGGCGTCGCCGCGCACTTCGCAATCCGCGTCGAGCAGCATTTTCACCAACGGCGCAAGATGCGTCGCGGCGACGGCGCGGTCGACGAGCAGCGTCTCCGCCGCGCCACAAATGCCGGTGCGGCGCAGCTTGGCGTTCATCACGATCGACTTCGCCTTGTCGAGATCGGCGGCGCGGTCGATGAAAATATGCACGATGCCTTCGAGATGCGCGAAAACAGGCACGCGCGCCTCGTGCTGCACACGCGCGACCAGGCTTTTTCCCCCGCGCGGCACGATCACGTCGATCGCGCCGTCGAGGCCGGCGAGCATGAAGCCGACCGCCGCGCGATCACGCGTCGGAACGAGCGAGATCGCGGCCTCCGGCAGACCAGCAGCGCGCAATCCTTCGATCAGGCAGGCGTGGATCGCCTGCGTCGAGCGAAAACTCTCGGAGCCGCCGCGCAGGATCGCGACATTGCCGGCCTTCAGGCACAGGCCGCCGGCGTCGGCGGTGACGTTGGGCCGGCTCTCGTAGATCACGCCGACGACGCCGAGCGGCGTCGCCACGCGCTCGATCTTCAACCCGTTCGGCCGTTCGAAGGCGGCCAGAACCTTGCCGATCGGATCGGGCAGGGCGGCGATCTCCTCCAGCCCGCGCGCCATGGCTTCGACGCGCGCCTCGTTGAGGGTCAACCGGTCGATGAACGAGCCGGCCGTGCCGCGTGCGACAGCGTCGGCCACGTCCTGCGCATTGGCGGCGAGAATGTCGGCCATGTGCGCGCGAAGCGCGGCGGCGCCGGCGTGAAGCGCCTTGTCGCGCGTGGCGCCGGACGACAGCGCGAGCGCGCGCGCGGCCTTGCGCGCGGCGCGGCCGAGCAGGCGCATCTGCGTCTCGACATCTGAATGGACGCGGGATTCCGCGAGCTTTGCGACGTTTTCCATGGGCGTCTGGCTACCAGAAATCAGCGGCCGACGAAAGCAAAGCCAAGTTCGGCCAGCCGGCGGCGAACGACGACCAGCGGAACGAAGCGCGGTTCGAGAATGGGCGCGGAGCCCGCGATCGGCGTCAGGAAGGCCGGCGTTCCCCTGGGGATCGGCGGCTGCGGTGTCGGGACGGCGCCGATCATCGGCGGGCGCGGCGGCGGCAGCGGCGCGCTCACGCTCGCCTCCAGCGTCGCGGGCGGGGCGGGCGACTGCGGCGGGGCCGCCGGCTCCGCGGGTTTGACCGGCGCGGCGCGCCTGACGACGGGCGCCGTCGCCGGCGTCTTCGCGCCCGCGCCGAACAAAGTCTCGACCGCGCCCTGAACGCTCTTGAGAAGGTCGCCCCCCTCCGCCGCCGGCGCCGGCGTCGCTTTCGCGATCATGATCTTCGGCTGCTGCGCCGGCGCATTGCAATTGCGCACGCCGAGCGCGATCAGTTCCGAACCGCGCAGCACCTTGTATTTCCGCGTCAGGGTCCCGAGTTTTTCCCGCACGCCCTGCGGGTAGGAGGACCACAATTCATTGGTGACGCCGTAGTCGACCTCTTTGGTGATGTCGTTGTAGGCCTGATGGAACTTCAGCGTGCTGGAGGGATAGACGCAGACGTTGGGCAGCGAGAGCGCCAGCGTGCAGGCCGAGCGGCATTCGTGCAGCCGCACCTCGCGGTTCTGCGAGCGGTAGAGTTCCGTCCGCTCCTGATAGGCGCGCACAAGCCCGCCGACGTCCTTCTGGACGACGACCGCGGCAGGCATCGGCGGCGGTTCGAGATAGCTCACGGGCGCGTTCCGGTCTGAGCGACCATCAACCCGACATGGTGAATCGAGCGTTAATGCGGCGCCTCTCGACCGCCGCGCCGCCGCCATCTAAGCCTGTGGCGCACAGCGGCCGATGGAAAGAGGGTTTGAATGTCTGAGGGAAATGGCAAGGTCGCCCTCGTCACGGGCGCCGCGCGCGGCATAGGGCTGGCGACGGCGCAGCGCTTTCTGAGCGAAGGCTGGGCGGTCGGCCTCATGGACTGGGACGCCGGCGAACTCGCCGTCGCGATGCGCGCGCTCGGGCAGCCCGAGCGCGTTCTCGAACTGCCGCTGGATGTCTCCAAGCCCGAGGACGCCGAAAACGCCGTCGCCAGAATGCGCGAAAAATTCGGACGCCTCGACGCGCTGGTGAACAATGCCGGCGTCGCTGAATTCGGCGGTGTCCTGGAGACGTCGCTCAACGTCTGGCGCACGATCATGGACGTCAATCTCACCGGCCCATTCCTCATGACCAAGGCAGCCGTGCCCGCCATGCGCGAGAGGGGCGGCGCGATCGTCAACATCACTTCGATCTCGTCCTTGCGCGCCTCGACGCTGCGCGTCGCCTACGGAACGTCCAAGGCGGGGCTGGCGCATCTCACGAAACAGCTCGCCGTCGAACTCGCCTCGTACGGCATTCGTGTCAACGCGGTGGCGCCGGGCCCGGTCGACACGGCCATGGCGCTGAAGGTGCACACCAAGGAAATCCGCAGGGATTATCACGACGCAATTCCGCTTAACCGCTACGGCCTGCCGGAGGAGCTGGCGGACGCGATCTACTATCTTTGCAGCCCGCACTCTTCGTACATCACCGGCCAGGTGCTGGCGGTCGACGGCGGCTTCGAGGCCGCCGGCATCGGCCTCGCCACGCTGCGGCGGGACATGAGGAACAGGTGAAGTCTCAATACGAGATATCGACGCCGCGCCGGCGCGTTCAGCCCCGCCCGGCGATGAGATCGCGAGCGCGCGCGAGAACCGATCTGCCCGGCTTCGTCGCGCGCAGGACAGAACCGCACGCGAGTTCGCCTTGGGCCTCCGCCGACAGGTTCGCAACATAGCTTTCGTGCATATGAGGCAACGGATGGCGCATCAATTCGGCGACCGTCGTCGCCTCGAATTTTGCGCGCGCGGACTTATCAAGCCCGCGAGACCATGAATTCAGGATCCACGACAGCGCCCAGATTGGATGGAAGGCTGCAGTCACAACGGGCTGCTCTGTCTGGAGGTCGTCTTCGAACAGCCGCTTCAGACCTTGTGGCGTCGCGTTGAAATAGTGATGCGGATAACCGTGCACGGGCTGCAGGAACGGCATGGCGCAGAATAGTTTGCCGCCGGGCTTCAGGACACGCGAAATTTCACGCGCGCACTGGAAGGGATCGCGCACGTGCTCGAGCACCGCAATCGAGATGACGGCGTCGAAACTATTGTCTTTGAACGGCAGCGCTTCGCCGACGCCGAGCACATCGGTCGTGTCGTAGTCGACGATCTCGAAGTTCACGACATTGGAATAGTAGATGTCGCGCCGCCCCGCGCCGCAGTCGAGTAGGACCCCATCGGCATTGGCCTCGATCAGCGCGAGGACCTCTGCGTCGTAGCCGTGCCCCGATACCGCATCGACGTCGGAAATCGCGGTCGACGCGGCGAGTTCGCGCGTCAGAAAATCGAGCTTTCCGTCTCTTGCAACGTGCGGCATGTCCAAGCGAAGCAGCGGCGCGAGCCGCGCCAGCTTCGCCGCGCGCATCGCGCTGAGGTCGCCATCCACGATGCGTATTTCGCGCCTCTCGGCGCGGCCGAACTTCTCGAAATGTGCTCGGCCGGAGCTGATCTTTCCCGCGCGCACCGCCATCGCGACATCGGGATTGGCGGAAAGATAGCCGCCCTCGTCGAAACTCGCATCGTCCGCGGGAACGCTACGGATCGCTATGCTCGCCACGTCGCCCATCGCGCGTCTACTCCCCGCCGAGCGCCATGTCGTCGCGATGGATCATCGCGGCGCGGCCGGAATAGCCCAGGATTTTTTCGATGTCGCGCGACGAGCGCCCCATGATCTGCGCGGCTTCTCCGGCGTCATAGGCGATCAGCCCGCGGCCGATCTCGCCGCCGTCGGGATTGCGGATCAGTACGCAATCGCCGCGCGCGAAGCTTCCCTCAATCCCTTTCACGCCCGCCGGCAGCAGGCTCTTGCCGGAGACGAGCGCCTTCGCCGCGCCAGAATCGATGCGCACGACGCCCTTCGGCTCCAGCGACCCCGCGATCCATTTTTTTCGTGAGGTCACGGGGTTCGACGGCGTCAGGAACCAGGTGCACGGCCCGCCCTCGGCGATGCGCTTCAGGGGGTGGTCGACGCGCCCGTCGGCGATCGCCATATGCACGCCGGCGGTGGTCGCGATCTTCGCCGCCTCGACCTTCGTGCGCATGCCGCCGCGTGAAAGCTCCGATGCGGCGCCGCCCGCCATCGCCTCGATT
>Ga0116151_10003860_pt1 | contig 13297 bp, 8 predicted proteins | sample AD_UKC117_MetaG_FD_89893 | JGI IMG/M metagenome (GOLD analysis project Ga0116151, IMG submission 89893) | Active sludge microbial communities of municipal wastewater-treating anaerobic digesters from Hong Kong - AD_UKC117_MetaG | ecosystem: Engineered > Bioreactor > Anaerobic > Digestate... | reverse complement strand
TCGAATGTGGCGGGCGCCCTGAAAGTCACCAACACATCAGAGGCTGGGTCCGGTCCTAACTGCGCCAATTCAAACTCGGCAATCGGGGACTCTCCGCACACCACTCCAGTCGATGACAATCCATTGACCACCAAGTTCGACTCAGCCAGCGCTGACATGCTCACCAGCAGTAATACGAACCCAAAAGCAATCGTCCGAACCATGACTTCTTCCCCGGGCTTGATGGCGCGCCAGTTAAAACCACACCTCAGTTTGCCTAGCGGAAAAGGGACCGACGAACGACAGGCAGTGAAAGAAAATGCTTGTCCAGTCCAAAGCACTTCGTAAAATCGGGGTGCCTGGGGAGACAACAAGAAGCAACGGCACGACATCCCCTGCGAAATCGTAGCGTTGCCGATCTGCAAATATGTTCGACAGCGGAGGTTTCGGGGCAGACGGCTCCAAAACCGGCGTATGTCCATGCCACATCTATCAAGCTAGCCGGCAGGCTGTCCTGCATTCGAATACTCGCAGCATCCACCCCACCGTCATTGTCGATCTTGATGTCGCATACCGTTGCAACACCCGACATTAGCCAGTCGATCGGATTTGACTTCGTTACGGCGATGTCAATGTCGTCACCCTGACTACAGCTGTTTGTGCTATCGAGCGGACAGGAATCTTCTGCGCCTGGCAGCGTGTCATTGTCGTCGTCGCCATCACAGACATCAGCGAGGCCATCGGTGCCCAGCTGATCGGCGTTCGGATCGAACGGGCAGTTGTCGACGCCATCGTCTACGCCATCTCCATTGGTATCCGCGCCGCCGTCACCAATATCACCGACCCCATCGGCGTCACGATCCGCCTGGTCGAAGTTCGCGATCAACATGCAAGTTGCCGACACCATCCAGAACAACGTCGTTATCGGAGTCGACGCCGAACTTCAAAACCTCGAACTTGATCGATGCAAAATGGTTCTCACTCACCCGGTCCATGCTGGACTGAAGGACTTCGACGCCAACAATGATGTTGCTGTCGCAGTCATTCTTTTTGGGGACAACACTCATCAAGTACTCAGCTGATTCTCCCGCTTCGACATCCCAGGCCGCCATGCAGCTCCATACCCCCATGCCAGCCGGAGCGCAACTCCAACCCGCAGTTTCCGTCGAAACCAGATCAATTCCACTATCTGCCTCTGTCGAAAAAATGAGCTGCACCCCTGTTGCTGGTAATTGTCCAGCATTGTTCAACCGGACCCTGGCTGTGGCTCTTTCGCCACAAACCACGGGATTGATCAAGGCTTCAAGATCCAGCAGCAGCTCATCAGATTGCTCACCAATTGGCACCAACACGCTATCGAAACTACTCTCCAACGGATTGCCCATGTGACTGGCGGTCGCCTTCATAGTAATGGCGGCGTCAGTGCCGCACTGCTCCAATGCCGGATCCAGGCTAACGCCGAAGGCATAGACGCCGGCAGCCAAATCGCCGATCGGACTGCACTCCAACTGCGGACTGCCATAACCGCGACAGGTCCACCCTGACGGAAGTTGCAGGAGCTGAAGTGCGGGGGTCGACTCGAACGTGACTGGTGTACTGAATTTCACCAGCACATCGGCAGCCGGATTCAGCCCTGATTGCGACAGTACAAATTCGGCAATTGGCAACTCTCCGCATGACACATCCCCTGCCGGCAACCCAACAACAAACAAATCGTTATCTCCAGACGTATTCAGCCTTTCAGGCAGGGATACGCTGTCAAAGTTGTCGCTCTGCACGTTGTCCTCGCTATCGGACTTTGCCAGCACGGGCATGCAGACGAACATCAATGCCAACGCAAAGGCAACCGTTCGATCCATGACACCCCATCCTACCTTGGTAATGCGTCCACTGAACGGCATTTCAGTAGGTTCATAGAAAATGAAAGGAGCGAGCCAGAAAAAAGCTGATGCACAGCACCGTTTGGTGTCCACGCGGTAGTGGGTAATGACTGCCAAAGGGGTATCATTTCTGCAATACATGACAATCAGGACTCACGACTTTGGGTTCAATCGGGAACGAAAGAAGCACTATCCAATCGCCAGAAAAGCCTCGTTCAGTAAAGTGTTCAAGCTAGGTTTGCCCCTTGCAGAGAGCAGCCCCGCCCCATAGCGCGGAGGGCGGTATCTTTGCTTCGATGGAGAACCCTTCCATCGGCGCACTGCGAGCAGACAGGCTTCCACCAAAAGCATGCATTCGTTCGCGCATGCTCGACAACCCAAAGCCTTCTGTTCCGTGAACTTTTCCAGGGGCAACGCCCCGACCATCATCACGAACTAGAAGATGAAGCCCGTTGGATGTCACCGCACAGTGCACTATTAGATTGGACGCTTCCGCGTGTTTGAGTACGTTGGAAGTAGCCTCCTGAACCACGCGCAGAACAGCTAGCTCAACAGGTTTCGGAATGCTTGCGTAATGGTCAAAATTGAAATCAAGCCTCAATGAGCCACAGGTCATGCGAAGGACAACGTCTTTCATGACAACTGGCAGAGGCTCGGTTGTAATTCGCTCTGCGCCGAGAATCGCGACACTCTGCATTGAAATCGGCGCACGCCTACCCTGCTCCGGATCCAGACGATTGATTGTCGAACGCAACTCGGCAAGTCCCTCCTTGACCAGGCGACATGCCCGCTCCAAGGCAATCTGACTCTCCCCCCCTGGCTGATTCATCATCAAATGGGTTTCCAGATTCATCCTTGCCGCAGCCAAGGATTGAACGACCGTATCGTGCAGATCAAACGCGAGTTGCAGGTTCGAACCCACACTATTGACATCGTGGGATTCTCGGCGCAGCGAATCCATCAGCAGTGCCTCTACGGCAATTTTCAGTTGCCGGCTGGACTTGAGACACTGGCGTAATGGCGCTATCGAATCACACTCGAGACTGAGCACAGCATGTGCCCGATTCTCCGCTCGAAGCGGAATGAGTAGCTGGTGGCAGTAGGCATCACCTCCAGGCAGCCGGAAATACGCAATGTCGAGACGCGCATCTTCAACCAGCAACGAACTTCCAGAAAGAAATGCCTTTCCACGCAGCGTTCCGGAACCATCAAAATATTGATTCTTCCTAACATTGGGAACATGTTCCCCGCCACGAGCAATTACCTGCCACTTTTCGGAATCGGTGGATCGAGGACGACTGATATCAGCCGCATTAAGGCGAAAGCAGGAGACAATGTCTGACAGGCATGCCTCAACAAAATCGGAATCACGAGCCGAAGCAATGCGCATCAGCGAACTGGAAAGGACTTGCTCGGTCGCACCGGAAAACAACTCTTCCGATGAAGCTTCCGGCAACACAGCGACACCGTGACCAGGCTCAGCCATGCGGACCACCAGAATCACGGTTTCCGGCGCTTGGTTCCTGGCCTGGATGAAGCAAGCGGTCAATCACATCGCCCGTCGCCCATGCATCCCCCCTGAGGACAGCATTGATCGCATCTCGCAACTCAGGCATTGATACATATTTGGATACAAAGCCGCTGGCACCTCCACGAAGAGCAGCCACCACATCGTCCCTGTTCGAGGAAGCCGACACCACGAGGACCGCCAATGCAGGGTTCACTTGCCGAGCGGCCTGAAGGAACTTCTCCAGCGGCATCCCAGGCACCCGGTAGTCCGCCAACACAAGGTCGGGCTGAAGGATGGTTATCTTCGTCATTGCTTCGTCGTAGGAACCGAAAGTCGCTACAACGAGCAGATTCTCAACACACAACCGGATCATCGAACGGAGACCCTCTAGTACCGCAGGGTGATCGTCGATGATCATCACCCGGACTACCCGCTGTCGCTTTTCGTTTGCCATTTCTTGCGGACACCTTGATAAGCCAAGAATGTCTGGCATTGCACTTATCAGCCAGCCTTGCAATGCAAAGCGAAAGATAATGCCAATTGCGACACCAGCCTCTTTTGGGTCTGCAAACAATCCGACCAGCGGCATTGAAAGCTGACGGAGATCGATCCGTGCAATAAGCCTTCACAGCGTCAAGCGAAGAACTCTCTTCAGCAAGGAACAGTCCGAACCTGGCCGGCCAGCCTTCCATTCGACAGCCGTCCAATGCCCTCGTGAATAGAAGCGATTGGATAGCGGGAATCCGCCACACGAAGGTCTGTGGTCAAGCGAAAAGTGATTCGCCTTCGGAATCGGAAGGGTCGTCGCAACGTTTGCCAACCATTACCATCGCTGCCAGACCTAATGACATCAGGACTCGAAGCTGTCCGAGAAGATGTCATCCGACGGCGGCGGCGGCGGTGGCAATGCGTTCGATTCGATGGCGCCGATGTTGCAGCGGGCGATGCCGTCTCCATCACCGTCCTGCGGCCGGGAATGACCCAACTGATCCGTATCCGGGCACGCCGCCGGGTCACTGGATCCACCATCAATGGCCGGACTGCCGGGCAGCAGTGGTCGAAATGCAGTTGCATAACTCGGAGTGGACAATACCCCGAGCAACGGGTCCACACCAATCAGATTGGTTCCACCAGTCATCTCGCAATTGGAATCCTGCGAAATGTTGAAGCCCACCATGTCATAGTCGAAATACGCGGGAAAGTCCACGCGGCAACTGCCCAGCAGGTTGTTCGAAAAGATGCTGTGTCGAGCCATCAGTAACTTGTCACCGGGTTCACCAGAGCCCTCCTCCACAATACCGTAGCGAGCATTGTGAGACAAAGTGCTGGCATCAATGGCAATGGTTACAGAGTGTGTACCGAGATTCAAAAGGGCAATGCCCGAGCCATTATTGCTACTGATAGTGCTGTTGACCACGAATAGATCTCCAGCAGTACCAGCGCCTGAAGCGTCAAGTAGCACAGCACCGCGCATACCAACGGGATCCAGCACGGTATTGTTATAAATGCTGGAGTCGACAATCGTGAGTGCCCCGCCCGTTATTTGGATTGCACTGCCGTCCGCTACAGCCGCATTGTCATGAATGGATACCTTTTCAAGAAAAACTTCGGCTATGTCAGACCAAATCGCCCCACCTCTTTCTTCGGCTTGATTTCCAAACAGCTCCATATTGCGTAAATACAGAGAATCCATACCTATACCCGCAATAGCTCCGCCCGATGGGTCCGTAAAAGAGGTAGCCTGCCCATACCCACCAGTCATACGCAAGTTTGCCAGTTCTAATATGCCTGTATTCACAACAAGAATCCGACCACCATGCGAGGCAACAATCAGCGGCCGCTGTTCACCAACAACCTCGCCCCCCCGGATACGTGTCGCAGCAGTGTTAGCTCCTGCTCCGTATCGCAATTCATCCGCCTCACCTCCAGGCTTCGTCAATGTCAAAGGGATGGTCACACCCGGTTCTGGAATCAGAATGTCGGTTGTCCATGGTTGGAGCCATAGCCAATGGCACGAATTTTCCATGACAGCGGCACGCAAAGTGCACTGGTTTCCCGGCAGCTGTTCATCTGCATCACAGAACGCATTGCATGTCGTCGCATCGGGCAGGTCAACGTCGTAGATATTGACCACCGTTGTCTGCGGTATGTACTCGCTGCCGCTGGACTCAACGGCCCCCACGTCGCATAGCGCTGCCGGCAGGCCCGAGACGTTGACAGGGCGCGGGGCTCCGCGAGCATCAGTGGTCATCGGGCAGTTCAGGGCATCAGCTGGAACGCGATCAACCAGCGTCGATTGTGGCCTAGGCAGCACCACGCGAGCGACGCGTCCGGGGAATGGTGCTGAACGGAAATAGAGGTTCGCGCCTTCGACCAGGTTGCCCGTCAACCCAAGTGCACTGGCACAGGCGAACTCGGCAAGATTGTAGTGCGCCGTGTCCTTTGTGCCCCCCGGCGCCTGCTGGATCTCACACCCCCCAACCGTATCGAATGCGTTGGCAATGGCCTGAAAATGCGAGCCCGCACCACCATCGAGCACAAGGTGCCTGGCGCTGAACAAGAAAAGATGCGCTTCCAAGGGATCTTCCCGCAGCATGAATGTGCTGTTCCGCAGAGATAGATCGAAGTTACCGCTGGCCAAAATCGCCAACTCATTGCCTGCAAAGGTCATTTGACGGAATTCAACCTGTGCATCCGCGATCCGAACGGCTGATTTCTGGTCCGCCTCCAAGAATGCCGCCACGCCGTGCAGACGGACGCTGGAATTCTCGGCGCTCAGCCTGCCTGGAGCAGCAACATAGATGGCGCCCCCCTGAATTCCAGCAGCATTTTCGGCCAGATCGACGTCACTCAGAATCATTTCGCCAGCGGTTACAGCGAGAGCACCGCCATTGCCCATTGTGGCGACATTGTCGACAGCCACCACATGAGTGAGAGTGACTACGTTGTCGCTTTGAAGCAGGATCGCACCTCCATTTCCAACCGCTGGCGATCCATTGCTCAATGTCAGGTTTTCGAACTGTGCGGTTTCGCCAAGCGGAAGATAGACAGCGAACAAACGCTGCGTAATACCTGGTGCATTGCGAATTTCAACCGTCGGATGACTGCCTTCCAAACTGCCTGCGATGACCAGTTGTTCCAGTATCTGCAAATCGCCCACTTCGGCCCCACCAGCCCCGTTGGACGCCAGCAGGATCTGCGCTACACCCGAAGCGAATTCGATGCGATCCGGACCTGGCTTGGTATTTGCCTCCATGACGGCGGCGCGCAAGGTGCAAGCTCCAGACGCTGATGCGCATATCCCGTCACCAGGACTTGCGTCGACTCCATCGGATTCACTGTCGACGACAAAAGTCGCCGAAGTGATCGCCATGGCCTCGGCTGCTCCCAGGTCACATCGGGCGGCACCATCCGCGTCACCATCCTGTGGGCGAAGCACCTCATTGATGCTGTTTGACGTGCAACGCATTTCCGCATCAATGTCAAAAGCATCCGGATTTCCAGCGTCGCGCAGTCCGGAAGCAAATGTCGTCATCTGGTACTTGACCAGTTGACGCGGGTTCTGGGCAAATGGGAGCAGCAATGGCCCATCACCGTCGATCACGTCAGGACCGAAAACATCAATGCAACCTGGGAGCCCTCCCTGCCGGATCAGTGAATGATCCATGCTGATATCGCCCCAGTCCCTAGACAGGCCGCCGCTGATCAAGCAAACAGCCTCGCCATCCTGGTTCGACAGGATGGAGTTCGCTACGCGAATCGTTCCATTACCATCCAGGCTCTCGAGCTCCAAGGCTGGTCTGCCCGACTGCAGATCGACCAGCGTGGCATTGCGAATAGAGAGCGAAGCGGGATTCACTGCGCGAATTCCGTTCGCGTCGTTGACGCCCACCATGACCGGCTCGCCACTCAGTATGGAGTTCTCAAATCGAAGGCTCGATCCATCACCGCTGAAAATCACTTCTTCACCAGAACCACTTCGACGATTGTCGCGAAAGCTACTGCCTAGAACCGTGGCTTGGTTCAGGTTGTATATCGCCGCACCTCCATCGCCTAGGGCTTCATTTGAGACAAAGTCGGACTGTTCGACGACCAAGTCAGCGCCGGCCATACTGGCGATAGCTCCGCCGCTCGATGCGACGTTTCCTTCAAACCGCACAATGCGGGTGTGCAAGGAGCCGTAGCTACGGATAGCACCACCACGCGACAAACCAGCCTGCCCGCCCCGCAACGTGAAACCCTGGATATCGAGAGAGGTGCCCGTCGCCACGTCGAAGATTCGATCAGCCAGCATCGTACCGTCGAGTATTGGCAAACGATCCGCATCATCCGGGGGTAAAGGACCGGACCAGCCGAAAATCGAAGCTGCTTCCGTCACATCGAGGTCACCAGCTTCTGCGCCGCCCGCCCCGGTTATCGACAGAACAACCGTTTGATCCAGCGCCGCACTGACAAAACGAATGGTGTCCGGACCAGGGCACTGATTTGCCTCCATCACGGCAGCCCGCAGAGTGCATGAACCAACGGAGGTGTTGCAGACGCAGTCCCCCGGAACAACATCCACCATATCGGCATTGAATTGGTCAACGTGAAAGGTTCTAGCAACCACTGCCCCCGAGGCAACAAAAAGGAAAAGGGCGAGGATCAAGCGCTGGGTGGCTGGCATGGCTCTGAACCAATGGGAGACTTACCCCTCAGAGCGAAAATTGGAGCCCAATACGACAGCACAAGGAGGAAGTTCAGAACTGAAGGTCTACCACCAGCCGTTCAACATCTTGAGCATGAGCTCGCATCTCCTCCTTTGCATCTTGCTGGGCAGATTGGAGCGCCTCCCACTCCGTTTGCGCCCATGGAGGTAACGTATGCCAGTGCAAGCGCAACGCCTCCAGAACGCGCCAACGTTCGAGTGCATTGCTCATGGGTCGGAACTCCTCATAGGCAAGCTGCAAATTGGCTTGCCCCTCAGTATCTCTGACGTTAGAGGAAAGACTTGCCCACACCTTTAGGATTGGCAACGACTCGGCGTCAACGTCCGAGTTCTCGATGGGATAGGGAAGCGTTGTTGTATCCATTACGTTGAGCGACATCACCAGCCAGAGGCGGCTTACCGGCCCCGGCGGACTTTCGCCATCCAGCATCGCCCTGACCCTCTGGTATTGCCTACGATCCAATGCCATTAGAGCCAACTCGAGCTGTGCCCTGTCGCCATAGGGATCGCCAACCTTCGCGATGTAGTGCAATAGTGCCTCGGCTTCCTTGGAAGCCCCGGCAAATTCGAACTGTCGCGCCAGAACGAGCAGTGCTCCACGAAATCGTGCCGAATCAGGCCCGTAAAGTTGTTGAGCCATGCGACAAGCTTCCAGGCCCGGACCGAGCGCCTGCACCACTCGGCCAGCACCAAATGCGTAGGTGGAAAGGTCACGTAACGCAAATGCCAGTGGATGCGGATCCTGTAGATTCCTCAAAGCGTCGAGAACGGCACTCAACTGGCTTACCGCCGACTCCTGATCCCCCATTCGATAAAGGAGGCCTGCATAGTTGACCTCATACTCCAAATGCAATGCATGCCCTGGAGCGTGAGAAGAGGCCAACTCCACCGCTTCCTCGAACAACGGCTTTGCTTCGACGAAGCGACGCGCCAGTCCCAACTCGATTCCCAGATTTTGTGCGGCCGTAGCAATATAGTCTGCCTTGTCAGAATGCCTAGCTGCGGCAAGTGCTGAACGGCGTGATGATATGGCCTTCTCGACATCACCAACCCGCCTCGCCACATCTGCTACAAACCCATGGAAGCGACTTGTCCTGCTCGCCCATTCCACGTCATCGTCAGTCATATGCGGTGCGAGGCTGGTAAGCACATCATCCGCGCGTTTATACGCCTGCTCCGTCGATTCATGAAGAAATGCGTTGACCAGCTCGAGTTGACCGTCTGCCCAGAACGACAGCAGCTCCCCTTCAGGCGGCTTTTCCGGCAGGCTGTTCGTGAGCAGCTGCACCGCATCAACATAGCTGCCCTTTGCATTCAGTGCCGCCGCCATCCCAACATCGATCGGGAGCGTTGAATGCCTCGACAGCCCACCTTCATTGATTGCTGCCATGGCATGTTGATACACGTCAATGGCTTCAGCAGGACGTCCTTGGACGTAATACACATAGCCAAGACGTTGCAGCATGTCTGCGGCCAACTCAGAATCCCCATCCACCTCACGATAAATCGAATCAAGCCCCATATCCAATGCTCGAGCCACCGTGATGCCACCACTGTCGCCGCCAAAAGGTTCCCTTGCCGCCAACAACTTGGAAAGCGTCTCCAGCATCACCTGCCGCCGCGCTGAAGCCTTTTCCGCCTCAGCGGCTCGCTGAAGAGACAGACCGACAGTCGCTGCTGCGAGTAAAACGAAGGCCAAACCCGCAGCAACAGTCCCAGCCCTTCTTCGCAAGAACCGGGAAGCGATGTACCAGACTGAGCGCGAATGTGCATGCACAGGAAATCCGAGTCGGTAGCGCCTTAGATCATCAAGCAACTCATGGACGCTTTGATAGCGTTCAGCCGGCAATTTCTGAAGGCAGTTCGAAACGATCGAACAAAGTTCGGCTGGAACTTGCGGGGCTTGCGTGCAAAGCGGCACCGGATTCATCTGTTTGATGCTGCTGACCACCGCATCGAGTGATCGACCAGACACCGAAAACGCGACGGCACCGGCGAGCAATTCATACAGCACCAGGCCCAACTGGTAGACATCACTACGCACCGTGACCACCCCCCCACTGACCTGTTCGGGGCTGGCATATTGCAACGTCAAGACATTGCTTCCGGTTTGAGTTACTGGCTCGGCGTCACCGGCCTCAAGAATCTTGGCAATGCCGAAATCAAGCAGTCGAGGACGACTTTCATCATCGACCAAAATGTTCTGGGGCTTGATATCCCGATGGACCACCAAGTGTTGATGCGCATAGGCAACGGCCTCGCACACCTTTCTGAAAGCATTCAGAATGGCCTCAATGGAAGGCTTTTCAGAGCCTGCCCACTGATTGATGCAAACACCGCGGACATACTCCATCGCCAGCCACGGACGTCCGTCAATGGTTACCCCGCCGTCGAGTAGTCTGGCGATGCAGGGATGATCGAGCTCCGCAAGAATCCGGCGTTCCCGGACAAACAAGGCATTGAACACGCTGCCTCGACGATGCGCCAAGAGCAACTTCACAGCCGCTTCCTGCTGAAATCCCCCGCTACTCGATGTCGCTCTGAACACCTGAGCTGTACCGCCAGAGCCGAGCTCTTCGTGTAGCTGCCAACGGCCCACTAGCTTTGGCTTGCCCGCGCCTGCAGATTCTAAGTGCCTTACCGCAGCAACTACCGACCGACCTATGAACTCGTCAATCTCTCCACTATTCTCGATACGCCCCAGAAGACTCGAGATTCTTGTGCGATCCGCTTCCGGCAAATTATCCAGAAACGACTGTCGCTCATGGCCCTCATACTCCAAGGCCTGATCCAATAGACCGTCAAGCCGTAACCAATCAGAGTTATCAACCAGATCACCAGCCATTTCAGCTCACCGAAATCGCATCCGCCTTAACTTACATAACGAATCAGGAAGATCGACACGACACAACATTGAACATTGTCGATAGTGGCTAGGATGAGTATCCATCCTCCTATCCGAGACTACCTGTCTCCAAGAACTGGCTGAGCCATGCTTTTGCACGAGCCAACTGCCGCTGCACCGTTCTCACGGTTGTTCCGGTCAACTGGGAAATCTGCTCGGTGCTTAGCCCCGCAAAACAAGACAGGTCCACGACTTCGGCCAGCTCTGGAGAAAACTTTTCCAAGCTTTCCATGGCATTTCCGAAATGCACGACCCGCTCCGGGTCAGCCGTATCGAAAACATCATTCTCGCTAATATCAAACTCCATACCCTCACCTGCGTATCGTTTTGTAGCCCGCGAGTAACGGTAAGTATCAATAACGATCTGCCTCATGACTCTGGAGGCAACAAGAAGGAAGTGCTGCCGGTCGTTGATCTCGAGTGTTTTCGACAGTATGAGTTTTTCGAATGCCTCATGAACCAGCATTGTGGTGCTTATGCGATCTGAGACGCTGGATCTTGATAGCTGACTGTGAGCAATCTTCTTCAGATGGTCATACACGAACGGTACGGCACGCGAGAGCGACTCTCGGTCGCCTCTCGAGTAGCTGCGAAGCAAATCAGTGACATTGCCTCGTGTCACCGGATTCGAAGGAGAAGAATCACTCAAGCCAAGCCGCCTCCGCCAGTGAGAAATAATAGACACGCCATTGCAAGAAAAGGCATGTCAAGATTGACTAGGGCAACACTATAAGTCAGAGAAAATTCGCAAACTCGGTCAATCCGCGCGTAATGTTACCTCGATCCGGAGGGAAAGGGATGAATCGTCCCGGGTAACGGGGTGAAACCCAACCGAGCTGGAGTCACTAGGATCTTGTGGATACGCTAACTAGAACAGCCTTCTGGCCAGAGGCGATGCATGTCCAAGCGATCAGCCAGCACGCCCGTTGGGCGTGTCTACGAGTTCGTTCGAGCGAACGAAGGCAAGCACATCAAACCATGCGCACCCCTAGGAACTCCACGCCTTATGGCTTTCGGCAGGCCTTGATGGTCAGCGGCCAACTTACAATGCGTGAGGCATCGCCAAAGGCTTCGCAAAGCTCGTCTTCGATAGCAGCTACCGGATCCACGCCTGTGGCTCTTAGGTACCGCTGGGTAGCGGACCAAGAGCGGAAGTACTCAAGATACTGCCCTGCGGTCCACTCAACTTCGAGGCATAGCGCTGGTGGCTCCAATGTATCATTGCATGGCAAAACCAGATTTGAATACGCGTTCTCAATATGAGCCAACTCGGGAGGCCAGAACCGGCCTAGCGTGTCACCGTACAGTCTCAAGAAAAGACTATCGACCTTTGGCGATACGACAGAAGCCCCGTAACAACACGCGACAAATATTGCTCCAGGTTTCAATGCAGGCATAGCACACCCGTAAAAAACATCAAGGTCAATCCAATGCAATGCTTGGGCTACCAATAGGAGATCCACGCTTTCCTTGGGAAGATCAGAACTCTCAGCAGCTTGCACCCGATAGTCAATCCGAGGATGAGGGATTGCATTTCGGATTTGTGCTTCGCTGGGATCAGATGCCACCACGCGACGAAAGTGCATTGCGAGCCCGATGCTAGCTTGGCCGTTTCCGCAGCCAACATCCCACGCAAGTTCGTGCGCCACGCTCTGCGATGACAACCATTCAAAAAAGTTGTCGGGATAGCGTGGCCTCGCGCTTACGTACTTATCAGCGTGGCCGGAAAAATGGTCCTTGAACTTACCCATCAGCAGTTCCTGTGAGATGCGCGCGATGCGTAGGTCGATTGCATTTGTAACCTACCTCCGTGCCCCCCCCCAAATTCCATGGCATGAGGTTCGGTGTCACAGAATCGGGGGGGGCTGTAGGCGCAGTCACAACAGTGTGCCCACATATCAACTGAGCGAATTCCTTCCTTTCAAACGACACCGTCGACGTGACACAACATACCAATTGCGATCTATACCTCCCCGGGTCTTGTAGATATTCACAGAGATCGAGTCGGGTGAGGCCTCAAACGCTGCGGGTGACAGGCCGCCATTGTGCCCAAGACCGCACGGTGGGTTACAAGACTGTTGACGCTCATCCGAACTGACCCACTGTCACAGGCTAAGTACTCAAATGACGGGGTCGGCGAAAAGCCACTGTCACAGGATGTGTCACAGAAACTGTCACAGGACCATTTCGGCCGCTGGAAACAAAAACGCCAGCGACGGTAAGTCACTGGCGTTCTTGATGTTTCGTATGGCGCGCCCGGAAGGATTCGAACCTCCGACCGCCTGGTTCGTAGCCAGGTACTCTATCCAGCTGAG
>Ga0116151_10003859_pt1 | contig 13298 bp, 5 predicted proteins | sample AD_UKC117_MetaG_FD_89893 | JGI IMG/M metagenome (GOLD analysis project Ga0116151, IMG submission 89893) | Active sludge microbial communities of municipal wastewater-treating anaerobic digesters from Hong Kong - AD_UKC117_MetaG | ecosystem: Engineered > Bioreactor > Anaerobic > Digestate... | reverse complement strand
GACGCGCATTATTGTGCAGGTGGCAAGAGCCGGGACTGATGGATGCGCTACGGGCAGTTCCCCTGGCGGCGCCGGTGAACAGGATGTTGCGTTCGCGCGGTCTGTGCTTTCGGTAACCCAGATGGTTCCCAAGGCGCTTGACCCGAATGGGTACTACGCCATCAACCTGGCATCGACGCGTGGAGACACGCTCGATCCGGATGAAATCAAACAAGTCAGCGCGTTCTCGGACCATCTGGGCTACGCCTATGTTGCTGAGGAAGACGGGGCGACGTGGGCGCGACTTCGACTCGGCACATTTGCGACCCGCAGCGATGCAGAAGAGGTGCTCGCTGGCCTGGCCGCTGACTATCCGGATGCGTGGATTGTCCGTCTCGACCGGAGGGAGCGTGACTTTGTGTACCGAGCGTGGGCTGCAGCGAGAGCGGTTCTCGATGGTACTGGTTCCGGCAATGGGCCAGCGCTTCCCGTCAATACGGATGCCGAATCCCTGCTGGAAGATGCAAGAGCGGCCTACTCCGCAGAGAATTACCCGGAGGCAGTGCGGCTCGCCGGGAATGTTCTTGGGATGCCGGAGAACGCTGCGTCTCCTGCTGCACAGGAGCTGCTGGGGCTGGCCCGCGAAAAGGCAGGTCAGCTGGCGCACGCGAAAGCCGAGTACGAAACTTTTCTCGAAAAGTATCCGAACGATCCGGCAGCGCCACGTGTGCGGCAACGGCTTTCAGTCCTGGTGACTGGGGAAAGCGCGCCCGAGCCCTCGGCGGGCGCGGAGGGGGGCCTTGAAAAAGAAAAGTCCGGGATCCGCGCCTCGGCATCCGGAAGTCTCTCAGCGTTGTATCAGCGCGATGAGTCGGGCTACCGGTTTCAGGATGCGCCAATTGTTGGGGGCCCCGAGGTCAACCCGGATCCGATTGAGACAAATCAGGTCAATCTCAACGAAATGCTCTATGGAGCGGACTTGAATTTCTCCCTGGGCACAGATCGCAACGAGGCCCTTTTTCGATTCTCCGGTCTGTACAGGGATGATTTCAACTCGGTCAGCCCGCGCGACGAAACCTCCATCAGCTCATTGTATCTGGACCTTTCAGACCGGAAATTGGACGCATCGTTGCGTGTGGGCCGACAGACCCGGAATACGGGAGGCGTTTTTGGGCGCTTCGATGGCGCCTATGCCGGAATTCAGGTGAGCGACCGGGTCAAGCTGAACGGCATCGCGGGGTTTCCGGTCCAGTCGTCGCGTGACATGAGGGTTGCTTCGGATCGGCCATTTTTTGCGGCAAGTGTCGACTACGCGCTCATCCCGGATTCGCTCGATGTAACGGTATACGCGCTGGATCAAACCTATGGTGACCTGAAGGACCGACAGGCGGTCGGGTTTGAATTTCGCTATTTCCAGGACACCCGAACCGCCTACGGCGTATTCGACTACGATACACACTTCGGCCAAATGAACTTGGCACTGCTGAATGGAACGCTGAAGTTCAAGGACGAATCCAGCATTACAGTTTCGCTCGACTATCGGAGGTCGCCATTCCTGACGACACAGAATGCTATTTTTGGCCAGTCGGTGACCGACCCGAACGACCTGCTGGCGACATACGACGAGAACACGATCTACCAGCTGGCCGAAGACAGGACAGCCTATTCCAGGTCGGCATATGTGAGCTACGCAAGGCCGCTGACAAATAAGCTTCAGCTGAATTTCGATGTCATCGCCTCCAACGTGTCAGGAACAAAGGCGTCTGCCGGCGTCGAGGCGCAGCCTGCGACCGGAACCGAAGTTTACTACTCAACACAGCTCATTGCGTCTGACCTGTTCAAACAGGGATCCATCGCAATATTTGGACTGCGGTATGCGGACCTTTCCACGTCTACTCAGACATCGTACCAGTTCAACGGGCGCCTACCTATCACTCGGTCGCTGAGAATAAGCCCTCGCCTGCGCGTGGACGATCGTCAAAGTACGGACGGAACGTTCTCCAGAACATCCGGCCGGGGATCGATTGCTGCTACTTGGAGCCCCCGACGAATGCTGCAGCTCGAACTCGAAGCTGGTGGTGTATTCTCGAACGGATCCAATACTTTCGGAACTAGCGAAGAGCGCGGCTATTTCTTCTCTGTCGGCATTCGAAAGGACTTCTAGGCGGCAACGTTGGACGTTGGCGGCGCTGATGTTGTTGTCAGTCGTGCTGTTCTGAGGTGACGCAGCTTGGTCGCGGGCATCGAGAAGTAATTTGGCCGCGCTCGCTATTTCAGGACATCACCCAATACATCAAATTGCGATGAGAGTAGAAATTCCATTCCGAGTAAGTCCTCGGCATTTGCAATACCTGTGCAATGAGCTGCCCGGGGGGGCGTTTGTGATGGCGCAATTCAGCATCGAGTGAATCGCTGCGGCATAGATTTCGAGCGCCAAGTTCAATTTTGTTGCCCAGGCTACATTTGTGGTGCAACTAGCTGCACGATTGCGACGAATGTTGGGTAGACTGGTTGTCCAGGGGCGGCTGGTCGACCAAGCTCGATACGCCGAGCTGGTTTTGAGGGTCCCTTTGTGATGTCCCAATGTCTATCGACATCTGTGTCCGACTGCGCAAAAAGTTCAATGTAAACAAAGATACGGAAAAAGATCCAATTTGGGCGTCGTATCTCTCTCTCCGCCAGCCACACCTCCGAACAGAGAAAAGTACCGCCCGCCCCGCGCAAAGCCCCACACACGGTGGGCTTTGGCGCCAGAGCTGCGTCTCCGTTTCCGGAACAGGGTGGATTTCGCGCCTGAAATCGGCCGCCGTCTGAGCGGAGCCCCATCGGTCCTGCATTTGAATGGAGAGTCTGTCGCAAGGAGACAGACGATGCGAAAGCCTCAGCGGAACGGCTTCGTCGACAGCTTCAATGGCAAGCTCCGCGACGAATGCCTCGATGAAGAAGTATTCGATACGCTCGCCCATGCCGGGAGCTCCGCTCCCGGCGCGCTCGCCGCACCTCAACCAATGGATCATGAAAGGGCCAGATTCTCGAAATGAATGAGGGACGAGAGGATCTCAGCTCAGAGTACGTCAATTATGCCACCCGATCTGTTCCCCTAACTTCAGCGCCTTTCTTGGCTTCTCGTATTCGAAGAATCTTCTTGACTATATTCCTCTGCTTGAAACGCTGCGGAGAACAGGGAAATCAAAACAACAATCAGAGGTGGATCATGTCGGGACAAATCTTTCTGGAGTCAGCAGAACTCAGCGTTTCAGAAGTCGGTGGCACAATTCTGATCGCCATTGTCCGGACCGGAGACCTCTCGCAACCTGTAACAATCACATTTGGAACAACCAGCGATACGGCAACCGTCGGGGAGGACTTCGAAGACGCAACCGGCTCCGTAGTTATGGAGGCCGGTCAGTCCCGCGTCCTCGTGCCCGTTTCAATTCTCGACGATGAGATAGGCGAAACGACTGAGTCCTTTGTCATGTCGCTGATCAGCGTTGACAGCGGATCCCTGCTCGCACCCCGTACAGCGCGTATCGATATTCTCGACAATGAAAGCCCGGTCACAGATCCGCCGGAACCTGGCCTGATCTCGACGCACGAGCTTGTGGAAACCGACCTCATCACAGGCCTTAACCTGCCGATCTCGGCTCAGTACAGCTCGTCGAACCCCAATCTTCTATATATTGCCGAAAAGGGTGGCATCATCAAAACCCTTGATCTCACCACCGGTGAGACCGGCGTGTTCATGGACATCTCGGATCAGGTCAACAGCAATTCCGACCGGGGGCTGATGAATATTGTCCTGCACCCCGATTTCGAGAACAATCCATATGTGTACGCGTACTATGTCGCGGATCCGCCAGATGGGACCGGTGGCGCCGGGCCGGACCTGCCGACGAACCGCTATGCCTATGTCAGTCGCTTCACGGCGGATGCGGCAACCGGATACACGACCGTTGTCGAAGGCAGCGAAGTCGTCCTCGTCGGCGGTGGAGCCACGTCGGCAGACGACATCTCTGGCGACGGGTTGGTGCGATCGGATCAGCTCGAACACATCGATCTTCCGCCGTCGGATTATGATCCTGTAACCGGAGAAGCCGTTCAGGATTATCTCAAGGTCGACTCCACCTCGCATGTTGGCGGTGGATTGGCATTTGGCCCTGATGGCATGCTTTATATCGGCGTCGGCGATGGCGTCGCATTCAATTTCGTCGACCCGCGCGCGATCAGTGTCCAGGATATCAATTCCTTGTCAGGGAAGGTCTTGCGCGTTGATCCGATGACCGGCTCGGGTCTGGCTGACAATCCGTTCGCAACCGATGATCTCTATGAAAACGCATCGCGCGTGTACCAGCTTGGCTTGCGCAATCCTTTCCGTATCGCATTCGACCAGAATGGCCAGATACTGATCAGTGAGACCGGGTGGAACACATTTGAAGAGATCAACTCCGGAGGTGCCGGGGCAAACTTCGGCTGGCCATATTATGAAGGAGGCGATGCAGGCGTCATTCTTCAGACGGAAGGCTACAACGCGCTGCCCACAGCTGCTGCATTCTATGCGGCGGTCGAAGCTGGCGACATTCAGATTACTCCCGCCTGGCGTGCGTTTGCCCATGCATCATCCGCACCGGGGTACCAGATCCAGGCAATCACCGGTTCCTCGCACGTATTCCTCAGTGACGTTTACGGGCCTGAATTCGACAACCATTATTTCTTTTCGGACTTCTCCGGGAACGAGATCTATACGGTTGATGTGAATGATCGAAGGGACGTAACCTTTTTGGGTTACACGGACTCCTTGCGTGGACCGGTTGACTTCTTCCAGGGGCCGGATGGCTATCTTTACTACGTCGACATTGTAGGCGGCCGGATTGTCAAGATTGACGATATTGTCGAGCTTGGCGAAGCGACAGTCATTGCCACACCGGCGCGCGAAGTGCTCAATGGTAGTGCTGGAAATGACACGTACATATTTGCGCCTGGCACATCGACGGGAACATATCTGGACACGATCGCCAGCTGGGCACCCGGCGACATTATCGATCTGTCCGCACTGCACATCACGGCGGATGATCTGGAAGTGCGGATTCTCAGCGACGGTGCCCTGATCAAGATCCTTGTCGGCGACGGCCCCGACGATTTCCAGCTGAAGATTGAGCTCAACGGTTTCAGTGTCGAGCAAATCCTTTCGTCTATTATCTATGAGCCACTGGAACCGGGCGCCAACCGGGCGCCCAATCCTTCCGATGACAACTTGTCGCTCGAAGTTGACGGAACGATCGTATTCAATCCGCTCGATAATGATTCGGATCCTGACGGAGATGAGATAGCGGTCACCTCACATACTTCACCCTCGTTCGGCAGCCTGCTGGTTCTCGAGGATGGTTCGTTCCAGTACACGCCTAATGCCGGATTCACCGGCACTGACTCGTTCATCTATACGGTGACTGATGCCAATGGCGCGACCTCTTCGGCTGGCGTCAGCCTGACGGTGGTCGATCCCGACGCCGTCAATATCATCGAAGCGACGCCGGCCTTCGATTTGCTTGAAGGCACGGATGGCACAGATCGCTTTGTCTTCTCTCCGGGCGACTCCACCACGGCGAGCATTGACTACATAACCGGATGGAATCCCGGAGATATCATTGACCTCAGTGCACTCGGGCTGACGATCGACGATCTTGAGGTCCGGCTCATCAGTGGCGGCAGCATCGTCAAACTGATCGCGGGATTTGAATCTGGAGACTTCCAGCTGAAAATTCAGCTCAATGGCTACTCTGCGGAAGACGTTATCAACGCCCTCGTCTTTGACAGCGCGCCGACCCCGAACCAGGCTCCGACACCGCTCGACGATACGATCGAAACAACTTCCGATCTGCCCGGATCTGTCGATGTCCTCGCCAACGATACGGACCCGGATGGCGATACGCTGTCGCTCGCCTCCTTCACCCATGGGACCAACGGCACGGTCCAGGACCTCGGCAACGGCGTCCTCCAGTACACGCCGGATACCGGTTTTGCGGGCACGGACTCCTTCACTTATGACGTGAGCGACCCCGACGGACTCGTCTCGACCGCTACCGTCAATGTCGTCGTCGCCGGCGCGCCCGTCGAAAACATCATTGAAGCCAATCCCGGTCAGGAGATTCTTACGGGTACTGACCAGATCGATCGATTTGTATTTGAGCCCGGCGACTCAACCCCTTCAGCGATCGATGTTGTCGCGAACTGGCGGCTGGGCGACGTGATCGACCTTACCGCTCTCGGCGTAACGATCGACGATCTCGAGACGCGCATCATTTCCGGCGGCGCGACGCTGAAGCTGATAGAAGGTTTCGGAGCAAACGACTTCCAGCTCAAGATCAACCTGAATGGCTACAGCGTGAATGACGTGCTCGCCTCGCTCATCTTCGATGGAACGCCCGCGCCAAACACACCGCCCACAGCGACGGACGACGCGGCAGGCGTAGCAGAAGGCAGCACAGTCCAGATCGACGTGCTGGCGAACGATACGGATACGGACGGCGACGCGTTGACCGTTGCCACAATCGCCGGGACATCCGTTCTCGCCGGTGACACGGTAGCGCTCGCCAGCGGCAACACGGTCACGTTGAATGCTGACGGGACGCTCACTTTCGACGCTCTTTATTCGGGCGGTGGCAGCGATTCGTTCAGCTATTCTGTATCGGACGGCGAGGATACCGACAGCGCTGCTGTCAACGTCACGATCACGGCGCCTCCCGTGGTCCTGTACGGCACGGAAGAGAATGATGCGATTAATGTCCCGCTCGGAACCGATCAGGTCTTTGCGCTGGGTGGTGACGATACAATCTCAATGGTGGAGGGCATTTCTCTGCTGGATGGCGGATTGGGTGGAAATGACTGGGCGCTGTTCAGCAACTTCGCTGCGGGAATTGATGTAAATCTCGCCGCTGGGACATTTCACGAGTTCGGGTCCGGACACGACGGCACCATAGTCAACATCAGCATGGTCACAGGAACGACTTATGCGGACGTTATCGTCGGCACAGACCAACGGGATTTCCTGTGGGGCAATGGCGGTGTCGACCAGCTCTTGGGCCTCGGCGGCGACGATAATCTGATGATGGGAAATGATGGTGGCTCGGCCGACGGCGGAGCTGGACTGGACTATCTGGTTTCCGGGTTTGGAACGGATATTTTCACAGGCGGCGCCGACCAGGACGCTTTTGCGTTCTACAGCATCGATCGTCTTGCAGGCGATGTCATCACAGATCTGGAGGCCGGCGAAATCATCTACCTGACCGACAACAGCGCCAATGTGGGATGGGGCTTCGACCGCATCTTTATCGGCCAATTCGAATTCTCCGGTGCGGCGGGCGAGGTGCGGTACGTTCACCAAGGCGCCGACACGCTCATCGAGGTGGATGCCGATGGCGACAGCAATGCGGACGGCATTCTGACCCTACAGGGCTTTGCAGGCGAAATTGAACAAACCTATGCAAGTGATGGCAGCATAGGACTCTCCGCGCTTGCGCCACCTGCTCCTCTCTACAACGACATCAACTTCTCGGCAGGTGTGGCGGAGCAGTCAGCCGGGACGGCGGGGGCGGACCGTTATGTCTTCGAGCCCGGCGACTCCACCTCTTCGGCCCTCGACTTTCTCACCAACTGGGAACCGCAGGATGCGATTGACCTGAGCGCCCTCGGACTAACGTTGGACGACTTCGAGATACGCCTTGTCGGCGGCGGCACGATCATGAAACTCATCCAGGGCTTCGGCGCCGATGACTTCCAGCTCAAGATCAGCCTCAACGGCCATTCCGTCCAGGACGTGCTCGACAGCATTATCTTCGACGAAGTGCCAGTCGCCGAAGTGCAGGTCGTCTCCGCAAAATCCAGCACCTTCGCGTCGGATGGCGCCTTCGATTTCGGCAGCCTCAGCGCCCCTGTGCAGGAGGTATCGCAGCCTGTGTCCGGCTTCGACATCGGGATAGATACCGGAAGCACCCTATCGATGGTCGCGATTGATACGTGGACGGACCCACTGACCGGGTTTGCACGGATTGATGCCGATGCAGTCGCGGAAGATGTCCAGCATGATTTCATCTTGATGGGGCATCACTACTAGCAGCGGCTTATAGATTTCGCGCGCAGCATGGCTCAGATTCTAGTCCGTCGTCGCGCGATGAGCTATGCCGCTCGCCTCCAGCATCTTGTAGTGGGCAGCAAGGACATTGAATGCCTCCTTGCGCCGTCCTGTTTCGCTGAGCAGGCCCTTGCGGTTCCATCCTCGTTGATAGATGGGGTGCTGGCGGCGCGGTGAGCGGAAATCCTTCAGTATCCAGGGGGACATTCCTCGAAGGAATGTAATGTTGCTGCTCATGTCGAGCGTCTGACGATAGTACTCGGCCTGGTATTCCTCTGAGAATTTCCGCATCAGTTCCGGATCGTGAAATCCGGCAAGTGCTGCAGCGCCAAATTCTGAAAAGATGAGGAGCTTGCCATGATCATCAGGCCATTTGATGTCGTGCACAGCATCGGGCGGCATGTCTCCATACCAGCCATTGTATGTGTTCACCGCCAGCACATCTAGAAAGTCCGTCAAGGGATCATCTATGTGGGCAATCGTCTGGCCGTTCTCTTCCGTCTGACGCGTCAACAGGGCCGCGGTTATCAGACGCGTGTCGTCGAGCGCGCGCACATCGGATATGAGCGTTTGCAGGAATTTGTTCCGGGCATCCGACACAGGTGTTTCATTCGCCACACTCCAAAGAATGATCGACGCACGGTTCCGGTCCCGGTGGATGTTTTCGGCGATCATTGAACGTGCGGTGTCTAGTGTTTCGCCGCTATCCCAATCGATCAGCCAGTAGACGGGAACTTCGCTCCAAACCAGCAAGCCCATTTCGTCAGCAAGGCGCAGTGTGGATTCGGAATGGGGATAGTGAGCGAGGCGTACGAAGTTGCCATGCAGGCCATACTTGATTTCGGATAGCAGCGCTCTTGCCGAACTCTCACTCATCGCACGGGCAGGGGAGGTGCCCAGCTCTTCTTCGTGCATGCTTATGCCGCGCAGGAAGATAGATTTGCCATTGAGCACGATATCTTCATCCTTCACCTCAATGGTCCGGAACCCGATGCGCTCGTGCAGCCTGTCCACTGCAGTACTAACGACCACGTCGTACAATTTCGGGTTCTCAGGTGACCACTTCGCCAGTTTGTGCGGTGCCGTCGTCCGTAGCTCCACCTGGCCGCTTTCGTCGCTTGTGCCTCTCATCGTCAGCTCAAGTTCCGAAACGGCGATCTCCACAGCCTGTCCGGCACAGGCATTTCCGTTAATGCGCACGCTGGCAGCGATATTGCCATCCCGAGTCAAGCGGACCCAGGCCTCGTCGATGAAAGTACCGGGCACCTCAATCAACTGGATATCCCGTGTAATTCCTCCATAGGTTTCCCAGTCGGTCACGGGTGGCGGCACGCTTTGATCCGTACGGACAGAGTCGACGCCTACAGTGATGCTGTTTTCGCCTTCGAGAACCAGGCCCGTTACATCGATGGTAAAGGGTGTGAAGCCACCTTCGTGGGCGCCTGCGAATGTGCCGTTCAGATAGACGCGTGCGGTATAGTTCGCCGCTTCAATTCTGAGAAAGTACCGCTTGCCCGGCTTTGGAGAATAGTGGAAGTCGCGCGCGTACCACATCAGGCCCTGATAGTAGCGCAGCTCCGGGGTATGGCTGACCCATGAACCGGGCAGCGTCGCCTTGTCTGCCCGACGCATGTCATACTCATAGAGATCGCCCGGGTTTTTGCGAGTCGCCTCATCGACATCCACCGGATCGAACCGTTGGTGGCCCTTGCCTGCCGCGGTGCCGTGGAACCCCTGCAAGCCATCACGATACGGGTCGACCGACCAGGTCCATCCACCGGAAAGGTTAAGGCCATCGCGGCTTGACGCATTGGTCATTACCACGTCCGGTGAGGAATCAAGACGGAAAGTCTGCGCTTCTGCAGCCTGTATCAGTGCAAAAGTGGCCCAGACCACGCTGATAAGTCGTATGATCGCTGGAAGCAATTTCCATCCTCCCCCGGATGAACTGAATTTGTTGGTTCGTAACCTGTTGCGACGTCTGCGTGCATCCTGCCGCGCAGCTTGGCACTTGACCAGCGCGATATTTCCGCGATCCCGCACTTCCTGCAATCGCTCCTTTTTGACAAGCTATCGACGAGGTTTAGATCTTCGTGCGCAGACTCAGGTCGAGAGAGGACATCCGATGCAGGTGAAAATTTTGGCAGTAGCGACCCTTACGTTGCTGGTGGGTATCTCGGCGCAGGGCGCCATTGCCGACGATCCGCCAGCTGCACGGTTTGCGGAGGAAATCCATGTTTTCGGAGTGGAGGACGAAGTCTATCCGCCGCCCGCTTGCGCCACATTGTTCGTTGGCAGCTCGAGCATCCGGTTCTGGTTTCATCTTCGAGATGACTTCGCAGAGCAACGCACCATTCGAAGGGGATTTGGCGGAGCAACCATTCCAGATGTAAACTTTTACTTCGACGCGGTGATCGGGAAGTACAGTCCGGCGCGGATTGTTTTTTATGCGGGAGAGAATGACCTGAATGCGGGGCGCCCGGTCGACGAGGTATTTCATGAGTTCATCAAGTTCCTGGACCTCAAGGACCGCGCGCTGGGATCGACGCCCGTGTACTTTGTATCGGCAAAACCTTCCGTGGCACGATTGTCGGATCTTGGCCGGCAGGAGGCTTTGAATCGAAAGATCTCAGCTCTGGCTGACGAACGTGCCGACCTTGCTTATGTCGACATCGCAAGTCCGATGTTGAAAGAAGGATCTCCTGACCCGGCCCTGTTCATCAGCGATCAGCTGCACATGCGTGCTGGCGGCTATGAAATATGGCGTGAGGTCATTCAGCATGCGCTGGACGAAGATGATGTCTCCGAAGCGCAGTACTGCCGCTGATCAGATCGAGGCGGCGGAGAGGTCATGAGGTGGAGCCGTCGACTGACGCTCCACGATGCTGTGTTCCAGAACTTCATTGTGACCGGCCGGCCCTGGCCGCCGATTTTTGATCTGGTCAGTTATCAGTTCGACCGCCTTGTAGCCCATTTCCTGGATTGGCTGGTGAATGGTGGTGAGCGGCGGCCATATGAGGGCCGACACGGGCGTATCATCGAAACCCGTAATGGACAGGTCATCGGGGATAACCAGGCCCATCTTGTGGGCCGCGAACAGGGCGCCGACCGCCATGTCGTCATTGGCGCAGATCAAGGCCGTCGGGCGGGGATCGTGCGAGAGAATTTCCGGCGTCAGGTCTACACCAGCCTTGAAGGTAAAGTCCCCATTGCGGACGACAATATCAGATCGTTCAATGCCCGCTGCGATCAGCGCCTTAAGAATTCCGTCCCAGCGCCGCGCTGCAGACACGTGGCCGGCCAGTCCGCCAATAAACGCGAACTGACGGTGACCAAGCCGCAGCAGATATTGCGCTATCTCGAACCCGGCTCGTTCGTCGTGAATCCGGACGGAAACGATCTCTTCTGCCGCCGTCGGGCCGGGGGCAATGCAAGTCAGCAGACAGCCCTTCGAGAGGATCAAGTTCCGCAGTTCAGCATCATCGGAAAACGGTGGGGTGAGAATTATACCTTCGGCGCGATTTCGCTCGATCAGCTCGATCACCCAATCGCGTTTCTTCCACTTCTGTTTCGGAACGCGCTGCGTCACCAGCTGCAGGCCAAAATCCGCGCACGCGCGCAATGCACCCAGTTCGAGTGCTGATTCCCAGTATGAGTTAGGCTCAGACTCGTCGTCGACCGGGTGAACCAACGTGATGAGGCTCGTGCTTCCGCCCGCCAAGGTGCGCGCTTGGATGTTGACCGTGTAGTTTAGTTCCTCCACCGCCTTTAGCACGCGGTCGCGAACTTCCGCACGAACATTCTGGCCTCCATTCAGGACGCGGGAAACTGTGACGCGCGCGACTCCCGACCGGCTTGCTACATCATCGATTGTTGGGCGTTTTGAAGGCATGTGCTCGTGAAGGAGGCGTGGAAGGTGGGCTAGGTCTCTGAGTCGGTTTTGCGTGCATGTTTACAAGTGCTTGAGTCCCATTCAACGCCTGGTCGCGCACCGTGCAGACACCTGCTTACAACAAATAGAGCAACAAAAGAAAGCAACCTCTTCCTTGTCGAAGCGGATTGTCCAATAGCTGCGCGGTAGCTGAATCCTGAAGTTCAGAAACAGGGCTGTGCTTGAGATGGATGCACGACACATCAGGCTGAGACCGGCGTTTGCGTTTCAGTTCGCTCTGGCCAATGCGGGCGCTTTCGCAGGCTGCTTGCCGGTGCTGGTCGTTCTGGTGCCGCTCAAGGCGAAGGAGGTGAGTCCGGCAGACAGTTCGGACGTACTCAGCTGGGCCATCATGACCGGCGCCCTAGTGGCGAGCGTGGTCAATATTCTCGCCGGGGCGCTGAGCGACCGTACGCGCACACGCTTCGGTCGACGCAAACCGTGGATTCTGGCAGGGGCGTTGTGTACTGTAGCTTCGTTCAGGCTTGTTTACGAAGCCAGTTCAGCCCAGCAGCTGGTGATTGCGGTTGCCGTGTTTCAGGCTGCCTTCAACATGATGCTACCTGCACTCGTCGCCCTGCTGCCGGACGAAGTCCCTCATGCGCGAAAGGGGATCATGGCGGCTCTGCTGGCCGTTGGGGCACCACTCGGACTAGGGATCGGATCGTTTCTCATCGGCTTTGACGGTCTTACCTTTGCGAACCGGTTCGAAATTGCTGGGGGTCTCATGTTACTCGGCATCCTTCCCTTGCTGGCATTTTGGGGGGAGAGCGATGACAAAGACGAGCCCGCCGTGGCCAAAGAGCCGAGCGCTTGCGCGTCGGTTCCGGCAGACAAGCGATGGAAGGATTTCTGGCGCATATGGTGGTCGCGTCTGTGCATCCAGATCGCCTTTTCGATCACACAGGGTTACCTGCTGTTCTTCCTGATCAGTGCACAGACTCATGCAGGCGTTCTTGGCGCAGCGCCACCCGAGACCTTGTTGGGCCGCTTGTTCTTGATTTCCACGGGCCTTTCCCTTTTCGCTGCGGTGCAGGTTGGCGCCCTGACAGATTGGATCGGCCGCAGAAAGATTTTTGTTGTTGCGTCCGGCGTGTTTGTCGGCGCCGGAATGTCAGTCATGGCGGCGTGGCCGGTGCTCATCGGCTTCATCACCGGACAGGTGCTGTATGGAATTGGTGTCGGACTATACTCGTCCGCCGAGGTGGCCCTGGCCGCCGAACTTCTGCCCGAGCAGTCAAGCGCCGCGCGTGATCTTGGCAT
>Ga0116151_10003853_pt1 | contig 13304 bp, 7 predicted proteins | sample AD_UKC117_MetaG_FD_89893 | JGI IMG/M metagenome (GOLD analysis project Ga0116151, IMG submission 89893) | Active sludge microbial communities of municipal wastewater-treating anaerobic digesters from Hong Kong - AD_UKC117_MetaG | ecosystem: Engineered > Bioreactor > Anaerobic > Digestate... | reverse complement strand
CTATCTCACCGAGACCACCGATCCCGACGACCTCGCCGCCGCCGCGGCCGAGGGCCTGATCGCCGCGGTCAAGCTCTATCCCGCCGGGGCCACCACCAATTCCGCCAGCGGCGTGCGCGACATCGACGCCGTGACGCCGGTGCTGGAACGCATGGCCGCGATCGGGCTGCCGCTCTGCATCCACGGCGAGGTCACCGATCCCGAGATCGAAATCTTCGACCGCGAGGCGGTGTTCATCGACCGCGTGCTCGACCCGCTGCGCGCCCGCCTGCCGGATCTGCGCATCGTGCTGGAGCACGTCACCACCGCGCAGGGAGTCGACTACATCCGCGCCTCGGACGCGAACCTCGCCGGCACGCTGACCGTCCACCACCTGGTCCTGAACCGCAATCACATGCTGGTCGGCGGGATCCGGCCGCATTTCTACTGCCTGCCCATCGTCAAGCGCGAGACGCACCGGCTGGCGCTGCGCGCGGCGGCCACCTCCGGCGATGCGCGGTTCTTCCTCGGCACCGACAGCGCGCCCCATGCCCGCGACGCCAAGGAGGCCGCCTGCGGCTGCGCCGGCGTCTTCACCGCACCGGTGGCGGTCGGCTGGCTGGCGCAGGTCTTCGAGGAGGAAGGCGCCCTCGACCGGCTGGAGACCTTCACCTCGCTCAACGGGCCGGCCTTCTACCGCCGCACGCCGAACGCCGGCCGGATACGGCTCGAACGCAGCGAAACCCCGGTGGAGAGCGCGGCCCAGGTCGCGACCGGGGCGGGCCCGGTCGTGGTATTCGATCCCGGCAGACCGCTCCACTGGCGGGTCGCCGGCCGAGAGGAGTAGAGCATGTTCGCCAACAGCTTCCCCCCCGACGCGGAAATGGCCCGGCTCGCCGCGCGCATGCTGCTCGAGGTCGGCGCGGTGCATTTCCGCGCCGAGGAGCCCTACAAGCTCACCTCCGGCCTCGCCTCGCCGGTCTATATCGACTGCCGCAAGCTCATCTCCTATCCGCGCATCCGCGGGGCGCTGATGGATTTCGCCTGCGCGAAGCTCCTGCGCGACGCGGGCTTCGAGGGCTTCGACGCCGTGGCCGGTGGCGAGACCGCCGGCATCCCCTTCGCCGCCTGGATCGCCGAGCGCCTCGCCCTGCCGATGCTCTACGTGCGCAAGAAGCCGAAGGGCTTCGGCCGCGACGCCCAGATCGAGGGCGCGCTCGCCGAGGGCAGCCGCGTCCTCTTGGTCGAGGATCTCACCACCGACGGCGGCTCGAAGCTGCATTTCGCCGAAGCCATCCGCCGGGCCGGCGCCGAGGTCGCCCATACGCTGGTGATCTTCTATTATGACATCTTTCCCCGAACCGAATCCGTTCTGTCTTCCCACGGGCTGACCCTGCACTGGCTCGCCACCTGGCGCGACGTGCTTGCCGAGGCCCGTGCGGCGGGGCATTTCGCGCCCGGAACGCTCGACGAGGTCGAGCGCTTCCTCGCCGAGCCGCTCGCCTGGTCGGCGGCCCACGGAGGCATCGACCGCGTGGCCGGTTGAGCCCCAGGGGCGCCGCCGTAGGGCAATCGCATTTGGCAACACCCTGCGCCACTCGAGTTCCGGTCGGGCCTAGCATCGCCATCCCGCCCGGCGGGCACCGCCGGGCAGCGCCCGCCCCCGTCATTTCGAAGGCGTGCCTCCGGCACGACGCGGGCGCTTCGCACCCGCTCCGGCCGGGCGCTGCCCTCAGTTTGTAGCGGGACGGTCGAAGAAGAAAGTAGGACCGCCAAATGGGATAGGCCGGGGCGCCGCCGCGCCCGGATCGGGACGCATTGCAACTTGATCCCCGCCGCCGAATGACCATACTGCGCCCCTTCCGGAACGGTTTGGCAGCGGCGATGCTCCGGCATGTCGACCTGTCTGGCCACCACGGATTCGGGACCCGCCCGGCCGAAAGCAACCCGGTGATGACGCGATGAACCAGCCCCTGACGGATTTCCTGCCCGATCCGCGCTCGAACGATCCCGACGCGCTCGCCCATGACATCGTCGAACGCCTCGTCTACCGAATCGGCAAGGACCGCAAGGTCGCCAAGCCCCACGACTGGCTGCAGGCAACCATCCTCGTCGCCCGGGACCGCGCCATCGAGCGCTGGATGAACACCATCCGCCACACCTACGAGACCCAGGCCAAGCGGGTCTATTATCTCAGCCTGGAATTCCTCATCGGCCGGCTGATGCGCGACGCGGTCGCCAACCTCGGCCTCTTGGAGCCGATGCAGGCGGCGCTCAAGGAACTCGGCGTCGATTTCGACGCCATCGCCGCGCTCGAGGCCGATGCCGCGCTCGGCAACGGCGGCCTCGGCCGGCTCGCCGCCTGCTTCATGGAGAGCATGGCCACGGTGGGCGTTCCCGCCTACGGCTACGGCATCCGCTACCGCCACGGCCTCTTCCGCCAGCGCATCAAGGACGGCTGGCAGCTGGAATACCCCGAGACCTGGCTCGAGCACGGCAACCCCTGGGAATTCGACCGCCGCGAAAGCGCCTACGAGGTCGGCTTCGGCGGCTACGTCGACTACCAGGAAGCCAACGGCGAGGAGGAGAAATACGTCTGGCGCCCGGCCGAGCGGGTCATCGCCAGCGCCTATGACACGCCCATCGTCGGCTGGCGCGGCACGAACGTGAACACGCTGAGGCTCTGGAACGCCGAGCCGATCGACCCGATCCGGCTCGACGCCTTCAACGCCGGCGACCACATCGGCAGCCTCAAGGAGAGCAACCGCGCCGACGCGCTGACCCGCGTGCTCTACCCCGCCGATGCCTCGCCCTCGGGGCAGGAGCTGCGGCTGCGCCAGGAGTACTTCTTCTCCTCCGCCTCGCTGCAGGACATCCTGCGCCGCCACCTCCAGCAATATCCCTCGCTCGACAACCTGCCCGACAAGGTGGCGGTCCAGCTCAACGACACCCACCCGGCCGTCTGCGTCGCCGAGCTGATGCGCCTCCTGATGGACGTGCACGGCTACGAATTCACCTCCGCCTGGGACATGACCCAGCGGACCATCGCCTACACCAACCACACGCTGCTGCCCGAGGCGCTGGAAAGCTGGCCGGTGCCGCTCTTCGAGCGGCTCCTGCCGCGGCAGATGCAGATCATCTACGAGATCAACGCCCGCCTCCTGCGTTCCGCCCGTGCAGAGCACGGCTTCGACGACGCCGCGGTGCGCGACATCAGCCTCGTGGACGAAACCGGCGAGCGGCGCGTGCGCATGGGCAACCTCGCCTTCGTCGGCGCGCATTCGATCAACGGCGTCTCCGCGCTCCACACCGAGCTGATGAAGGCGACCGTCTTCCGCCATCTCCACGAGATGTATCCCGACCGCATCAATCCCAAGACCAACGGCATCACCCCGCGCCGCTGGCTGATGCAGTGCAATCCCGGCCTGACCAGCCTCCTGCGCGTGACCATCGGCGACGCCTTCCTCGACGATATCGATGCCCTGCGCGAGTTGGAGCCCTTCGCCACGGACCCCGGTTTCCAGACGGCCTTCGCCGCGGTCAAGCGCCAGAACAAGGAGCGCCTCGCCCGCGTCGTGCGCGACCGGCTCGGCATGCGGCTCGACCCCTCCGCGCTCTTCGACATCCAGATCAAGCGCATCCACGAATACAAGCGCCAGCTGCTCAACATCATCGAGGCGGTGGCGCTCTACGACCAGATCTGCTCGCATCCCGAACGCGACTGGGTCCCGCGGGTCAAGTTCTTCGCCGGCAAGGCGGCGCCGACCTATCACAACGCCAAGCTGATCATCAAACTGGCCAACGACGTCGCCCGGGTGATCAATTCCAATCCTTCCGTGCGCGACGTCCTCAGGGTCGTCTTCATCCCCAACTACAACGTCAGCCTCGCGGAGGTGCTGGTCCCGGCGGCCAATCTCTCCGAGCAGATCTCCACCGCCGGGCTCGAGGCCTCGGGCACCGGCAACATGAAGTTCGCGCTCAACGGCGCAATCACCATCGGCACGCTCGACGGCGCGAACGTCGAGATCCGCGAGCAGGTCGGCGAGGACAACATCGTGATCTTCGGCCTGACCGCCGAGGAGGTCGCCCGGCGCCGCCAGAACGGCCACAACCCCCGCGCGGTGATCGAGAACTCGCCCGAGCTCAGCCAGGCGCTCAACGCCATCGCCTCCGGCGTCTTCTCGCCCGACGATCCGGGCCGCTACCGCGAGCTGATCGGCGGGCTCTACGACCACGACTGGTTCATGGTCGCCACCGATTTCGACGCCTATGCCGCCGCCCAGCGCGAGGTCGACGCGATCTGGAAGGATTCGGCGCGCTGGCGGCGGATGGCCATCCTGAACACCGCGCGCATGGGCTGGTTTTCCTCCGACCGCACCATCCGACAATATTCGCGAGACATCTGGAACATTCCCCTTTAGCTTTGGGCCGAGCAGCTTCGGGGGGCATGCGTCCATGAAAAAGGGACAGAAGAAGCCTGCGGCCGCGACGGAGAAGGGGGCGTCCCGCCTGGACGACGCGACCGTCGCAGCCATCGTCACCGGATCCCATCCCGATCCCTTCGCGGTGCTCGGCCTGCAGGGCGAGGGGCGGCTGACCGCCCGCGCCTTCATCGACGGCGCCGAGGAGGTGGAGGCCTTCACGCTCGCCGGCAATTCCGCGGGCACGCTCGATCGCCGCCACCCCGCGGGCTTCTTCGAAGGGCCGCTGCGCATCCGCAAGCGCCAGCCGCTGAAGTACCGGGCCCGCAACGCCGGCGGCGAATGGTGGGTGATCGACCCCTATTCCTTCGGCCCGGTGCTCGGGCCCATGGACGACTACTACATCGGCGAGGGCAGCCACCTGCGGCTCTTCGACAAGCTCGGCGCCCATCCGATCCACCACGAGGGCGCGGAGGGCGTGCATTTCGCCGTCTGGGCGCCGAACGCGCGGCGGGTCTCGGTCGTCGGCCCGTTCAACGCCTGGGACGGCCGCCGGCATGTGATGCGGCTGCGGCAGGACACCGGCATCTGGGAGATCTTCCTGCCGGAGGTCGAGGTCGGCGCGCCCTACAAATACGAGATCGTCGGCCGCGACGGGGTCCGCCTGCCGCTCAAGGCCGATCCCTTCGCCCGCGCCTCCGAGCTCCGCCCCGCGACCGCCTCTGTGGTCGCGCCCTGGCTCGACCACGACTGGGGCGACGCCGCCCACCGCGACTTCTGGGCCGCGGCGGACGCCCGCCGCCAGCCGGTCTCCATCTACGAGGTCCATGCCGGTTCCTGGGCGCGCCACGACGACGGCCGCTTCCTCAGCTGGGACGAGCTGGGCGAGCGGCTGATTCCTTACGTCGTCGATATGGGCTTCACCCATATCGAGTTCCTCCCGGTCTCCGAACACCCCTACGATCCCTCCTGGGGATACCAGACCACGGGCCTCTTCGCCCCCACGGCCCGCTTCGGCCCGCCCGAGGGCTTCGCGCGCTTCGTCGACGGGGCGCATCGGGCCGGGATCGGCATCATCCTCGACTGGGTGCCGGCGCATTTCCCCACCGATGCCCACGGGCTGGGGCGCTTCGACGGCACCGCGCTCTACGAGCACGCCGATCCGCGCCAGGGCTTCCATCCCGACTGGAACACGCTGATCTACAATTTCGGCCGCCGCGAGGTCGTGAGCTTCCTCGTCAACAACGCGCTCTACTGGTCTGAAAAGTTTCACATCGACGGGCTCCGCGTCGATGCCGTCGCCTCGATGCTCTACCTCGATTATTCCCGCAAGGAGGGCGAGTGGATCCCCAACCGCTTCGGCGGGCGCGAGAACCTCGAGGCGGTCGAGTTCCTCCAGGCGGCCAACCGCGCGGTCTATGCCAGCCATCCCGGCACCATGATGATCGCCGAGGAATCCACCTCCTGGCCCAAGGTCAGCGCGCCGGTGCACGAGGGCGGCCTCGGCTTCGGCTTCAAGTGGAACATGGGCTTCATGCACGACACGCTGCAATACATGGCCCGCGACCCGATCCACCGCCAGTACCACCACAACGACCTGACCTTCGGCCTGCTCTATGCCTTCTCGGAGAATTTCGTCCTGCCGCTCAGCCATGACGAGGTGGTGCACGGCAAGGGCTCGCTGATCGCCAAGATGTCGGGCGACCCGTGGCAGAAATTCGCCAACCTGCGGGCCTATTACGCCTTCATGTGGGGCTATCCCGGCAAGAAGCTGATCTTCATGGGCCAGGAATTCGCGCAGGGCCGCGAATGGTCCGAGGCGCGCGGCCTCGACTGGGAGCAGACCGGGATCCCGGCGCACAAGGGCGTGCAGGACCTGATGCGCGACCTCAACCGCCTATACCGGGACAATGTGGCGCTGCATGCGCGCGACTGCGAGGGCGAGGGCTTCGAATGGCTGCTCGCCGACGAGAGCCGCACCTCGGTCTATGCCTGGATCCGCAAGGCGCCGGAGGCGCCGCCCGTGGCGGTGATCGCCAATTTCACCCCGGTCCCGCACCAGGGCTACCGGGTGCCGCTGCCCGCGGCAGGCCGCTGGCGCGAGATCTTGAATACCGACGCCGCCCCCTACGGGGGCAGCGGCATGGGCAACCTCGGCGGGGTCTTGGCCGCCGAGGATCCGCAGGGCATCGCCGCGCAGGTGAACCTGCCGCCGCTTGCCACGCTCTGGCTTGAATTCGACCCCGCTTCGTGAATTCTGGCGATGCGACAAAACCGGGGAGGGACATCATGGAAAACCACAGGCAACCCCTTGCTCGCGACGCCATGGCCTATGTGCTGGCCGGTGGGCGAGGCAGCCGCCTCAAGGAACTGACCGACAAGCGCGCCAAGCCGGCGGTCTATTTCGGCGGCAAGACCCGGATCATCGACTTCGCGCTCTCGAACGCGCTCAACTCGGGCATCCGCCGCATCGGGGTCGCGACCCAGTACAAGGCCCACAGCCTGATCCGGCACCTGCAGCGCGGCTGGGACTTCCTGCGTCCCGAGCGCAACGAGAGCTTCGACATCCTGCCGGCGAGCCAGCGCGTCTCCGAGACGCAATGGTACGAGGGCACGGCCGACGCGGTCTACCAGAACATCGACATCATCGAGAGCTACGGCCCCGAATTCATGGTCATCCTCGCGGGCGACCACATCTACAAGATGGACTATGAGCTGATGTTGCGCCAGCACGTCGACAGCGGCGCGGACGTCACCGTCGGCTGCCTCGAGGTGCCGCGCATGGAGGCCACCGGCTTCGGCGTGATGCATGTCGACACCGAGGACACCATCACCGCCTTCGTCGAGAAGCCCGCCGACCCGCCCGGCATTCCGGGCCAGCCGGACATGGCGCTGGCCTCGATGGGCATCTATGTCTTCCAGACCAAGTTCCTGATGGACCTGCTGCATCGCGACGCCGCCGAGACCGGCTCCAGCCGCGATTTCGGCAAGGACCTGATCCCCTATATCGTGGCGCACGGCAAGGCGGTGGCCCACCGCTTCAGCCAGTCCTGCATCCGCACCAGCTCCGATTCCGGGTCCTACTGGCGGGACGTCGGCACGGTCGACGCCTATTGGGCGGCCAATATCGACCTCACCGACGTGATCCCGGAACTCGATCTCTACGACACCTACTGGCCGATCTGGACCTATGCCGAGATCAAGCCGCCGGCGAAGTTCGTGCATGACGAGGACGGCCGCCGCGGCAGCGCCGTCAGCTCGCTCATCTCCGGCGACTGCATCATCTCGGGCTCCAGCATCCGGCGCAGCCTGCTCTTCACCGGGGTCCGGGCGCATTCCTTTTCCCGGCTCGAGGAGGCGGTCGTCCTGCCCGAATGCCGGATCTCGCGGAACGTGCGGCTCCGGAAGGTCGTGGTCGACCGCGGCGTGATCGTGCCCGAGGGCCTCGTGGTCGGCGAGGATCCGGAGCTCGACGCGCGGCGCTTCCGCCGCACCGAGGCCGGGGTCTGCCTCATCACCCAGGCGATGATCGACCGCCTGGCGGATTGACCCGCATGAAGGTCCTCTCCGTCACCTCCGAGATCTATCCGCTGATCAAGACCGGCGGGCTCGCCGATGTGGCGGGCGCCCTGCCCCCCGCGCTCGGCAGGCTCGGAATCGCGGTCCGCACCCTGGTGCCGGGCTATCCTTCGGTCATCGCCCGCGTCACCGACGGCGAGGTGCTGCACAGCTTTCCCGCGCTGCTCGGGGCGCCGGCGCGGCTCATCGGCGCGCGGATCGCCGGGCTCGACCTCATCGTGCTCGACGCGCCCGAGCTCTTCGAGCGCAGCGGCGGCCCCTATGCCGATGCCTCCGGCCGCGACCACCCCGACAACTGGCGCCGCTTCGCGGCGCTCTCGCGCGCCGGCGCCGAGATCGCCGCCGGGCTGCTGCCGGACTTCGTCCCCGACATCGTGCATGCCCACGACTGGCAGGCGGCGCTGACGCCCGCCTATCTGCGCTATTTCGGCATCGGCGTGCCGAGCATCGTCACCGTGCACAACCTCGCCTTCCAGGGTCAGTTCCCGGCGGCGATCTTCGGCGCGCTCGAGCTCCCCGGCGAGGCCTATTCCCTCGACGGGGTCGAGTATTACGGCGGCGTCGGCTTCCTCAAGGCCGGCCTGCAATGCGCCTGGGCCATCACCACCGTCAGCCCGACCTATGCCGCCGAGATCCGCACGCCCTCCTTCGGCATGGGCCTCGACGGGCTGATCGAGCATCGCGGCGCCGCGGTGCACGGCATCGTCAACGGCATCGACACCGAGGTCTGGGATCCCGCCACCGACGGCCTGCTCGCCGCGAACTTCGGCGCCCGCAACCTCAAGGGGCGGCAGGCCAACCGGCGCGCGGTCGAGACCGCCTTCGCGCTCGACCGGGACGACGCGCCCATCTTCGTCATGGTCAGCCGCCTCACCTGGCAGAAGGGCGCGGACCTGCTGCTCGCGGTCGTGGACGAGCTCGTCGCCGCCGGCGGCAAGCTCGCCGTGCTCGGCACCGGCGATTCCGCGCTGGAGAGCGCCTTCCTCGCGGCCTCCGCCCATCACCGCGGCCGCATCGGCGCCTCGATCGCCTATGACGAGCGGCTCGCGCATCTCGTCCAGGGCGGCGGCGACGCCATCCTCATCCCCTCACGCTTCGAGCCCTGCGGCCTCACCCAGCTCTGCGGCCTGCGCTACGGCTGCGTGCCGGTGGTGGCGCGCACCGGCGGGCTCGCCGACACGGTCGTCGACGCCAATACCGCGGCACTGAACGCGGGCGTCGCCACCGGGATCCAGTTTCCCCCCTCCACCGCGGAAGGCCTCCGCGACGGCCTGCGCCGCTGCCTCGCGCTCTTCGCCAGCCCGAAGCAATGGGCGACGATGCAGCGGCAGGGCATGAAGGCCGACGTCTCCTGGGACCGGAGTGCCGCGCTCTACGCCGAGCTCTTCGCCTCCCTGATCTCCGACCGAGGACCGACCGCATGATCCGGACCGTTCCCACGACGCCCTTCGACGACCAGAAGCCGGGCACCTCCGGGCTGCGCAAGAAGGTGCCGCATTTCCAGCAGCCCAATTACGTCGAGAACTTCGTCCAGTCGATCTTCGACAGCCTCGAGAACTTCGCCGGCAAGACCCTCGTGATCGGCGGCGACGGGCGCTACTTCAACCGCGAGGTCATCCAGGTCGCGCTGAAGATGGCGGCCGCCAACGGCTTCGGCCGCGTGCTGGTGGGCCGCGGCGGCATCCTCTCGACCCCGGCGGCGAGCCATGTCATCCGCAAGTTCCGCGCCTTCGGCGGCATCATCCTCTCCGCCAGCCACAATCCCGGCGGGCCGACCGAGGATTTCGGCATCAAGTACAACATCGGCAACGGCGGCCCCGCGCCGGAGAAATACACCAACGCCATCTACGCCGGCAGCCGCGAGATCACCGAATACCGCATCCTCGACGCCCCGGACGTCGACCTCGACATCACCGGCACGACGATGCTCGGGCCGATGCAGGTCGAGGTGATCGACCCGGTCGCCGACTATGCCGAGCTGATGGAATCGCTCTTCGATTTCGACGCGATCCGCGCCGCCTTCGCCGGCGGCTTCCGCATGGCCTTCGACGCCATGTCGGCGGTCACCGGCCCCTATGCCACCGAGATCCTCGAAAACCGCCTCGGCGCTCCGAAGGGCACGGTCCGCAACGGGACGCCGCTCCCGGACTTCGGCGGTCACCATCCCGACCCCAACCTGGTGCATGCCCGGGACCTCCACGACACGATGATGGCCGCGGATGCGCCGGATTTCGGCGCCGCCTCCGACGGCGACGGCGACCGCAACCTCATCATCGGCCGCGGCATCTTCGTCACCCCCTCGGATTCGCTGGCGCTGCTCGCGGCCAACGCCCATCTCGCCCCGGGCTACGCCGCCGGGCTCAAGGGCATCGCCCGCTCCATGCCCACCAGCGCCGCCGCCGACCGGGTGGCCGAGGCGCTCGGCATCGGGATCTACGAGACGCCGACCGGCTGGAAATTCTTCGGCAACCTGCTCGACGCCGGGCTCGCCACCATCTGCGGCGAGGAAAGTGCCGGCACCGGCTCGGACCACGTGCGCGAGAAGGACGGGCTCTGGGCCGTGCTCCTCTGGCTCAACATCCTCGCCGTGCGCAAGCAGAGCGTCCGGGACATCGTCGAGGCCCATTGGGCCGAGCACGGCCGCAACTATTACGCCCGCCACGACTACGAGGCGATCGAGACCGCCGCCGCCAACGACCTCGTCGCCGACCTGCGCAACCGCCTGGCGGCCCTGCCGGGCCAGGCGGTCGCGGGTCTCACCATCGCGGCCGCCGACGATTTCGCCTATCTCGACCCGGTGGACGGCTCCGAAAGCGCGCATCAGGGCATCCGCGTGCTCTTCGAGGGCGGCAGCCGCGCCGTCTTCCGCCTCTCGGGCACCGGCACCTCCGGGGCGACGCTGCGCGTCTATCTCGAACGCTTCGAGCCGGATCCGGCCCGCCACGGCCTCGCGACCGCCGAGGCGCTCGCCGAGGTGATCGCCGCCGCCGAGGCGCTCGCGGGCATCCGCGCCCGCACGGGCCGCACGCAGCCGGACGTGATCACCTGAATCTCGTGACCACCCCCAGAGCACCGGCGCTCGGTGCGACGCCGGTCACCGGAGGCACGCGCTTCGCCGTCTGGTCCGGCGGGGCGACGAAGCTCTGGCTCTGCCTCTTCGACGCGCGCGGCGAGGCCGAACTCGACCGCATCCCGCTCGAGCGCGGCCCGGACGGGGTCTTTGCGGCGACGGTGCCCGGGATCGGCGCGGGCGCGCGCTACGGGCTGCGCGCGGACGGCCCCTACGATCCCGACCGCGGCCTCTGGTTCGACCCCTCCAAGCTCCTCGTCGATCCCCATGCCGTCACCCTCGACCGTTCCTTCGCCTGGGACCCGGTCATCGCCGCGCCCCGCGGCACCGGCATCGACAGCGCGCCCTTCGTGCCGAAGGCGATCATCACCCCCCTGCCCGCGCCGAAGCCGCCCGCAGCGCCGCGCTTCCGGCCCGGCGGCCTGATCTACGAGCTCCAGGTCCGCGCCTTCACGCGCCTGCACCCGGCGGTGCCCGAAGCCATCCGCGGCACCGTCGCCGCGCTCGCGCATCCCGCCGTGCTCGACCATCTCACCCGGCTCGGGGTCGATGCGGTGGAGCTGATGCCCGTGACCGCCTGGATCGACGAGCGCCACCTCGCGGCCCTCGGCCTCCGCAACGCCTGGGGCTACAACCCGGTCGTCTTCCTCGCCCCGGAGCCGCGGATCTGCCCGGGCGGCATGGCCGAGCTCGCCGCCGCGGTCACCGCCTTGCACGGCGCCGGCATCGGCGTGATCCTCGACGTGGTCTACAACCACACCGGCGAGGGCGAGCGCGCCGGCTCGGTGCTCTCGCTGCGCGGGCTCGATGCACAGGCCTATTTCCGGCATCACGAGGGCGGCCATCTGGTCAATGACACGGGCACCGGCAACACGCTCGACTGCAGCCATCCCGCGACCCGGCGCCTCGTCCTCGACGCCATGCGCCATTTCGTCGGCCAGGCCGGCATCGACGGCTTCCGCTTCGACCTCGCGCCGATCCTCGGGCGCAACGGCCACGGCTTCGACCCCGACGCGGCCCTCCTCCGGGAGATCGCCGCCGACCCCTGGCTCGGCACGCGCGTCCTCATCGCCGAGCCCTGGGACATCGGCCCCGGCGGCTATGCGCTCGGGCGCTTCCCCGCGCCCTGGCTCGAATGGAACGACCGCTTCCGTGACCGGGTGCGCAGCTTCTGGCAAGGCACGCCGAACGGCCCCGGCGATTTCGCCACCGCGCTCGCGGGCTCGGGCGACGTCTTTCCGCCGCCGCAGACCCGCACGGTCAATTTCGTCGCGGCCCATGACGGCTTCACCCTGGCCGACCTCGTCTCCTACGACGAGAAGCACAACGAGGCGAACGGCGAGGCCAACCGCGACGGCCACGGCACCAACCATTCCTGGAACCACGGCGTCGAGGGCCCCAGCGACGACCCCATGGTGCGCACCGCCCGGCGGCGCGACATGCGCGCCCTTCTCGCCACCCTCTTCGCCTCCCGCGGCACGATCATGCTGACCGCCGGCGACGAATTCGGCCGCTCGCAATCGGGCAACAACAACGCCTATGCCCAGGACAACGAAACCACCTGGCTCGACTGGGAGGGCCGCGACACCGAGCTCGAAGCCTTCACCGCGGCGCTCGCCGCCTTCCGCCGCGCCCATCCCGCGCTTTCAGACCCCGTGCTGCTGACCGGCGAGCCGGAGCCGAACGGCCTGCCCGACGTCGCCTGGCTCACCGCCGGCGGCAAGCGGAAGGCCACCGCCGACTGGGAGGGCCACCGCTGCGACGCCTTCGCCATGGTGCTGGCCCGCGGCGGCGACGGCCGCCTGGCAGTCCTCTTCAACCGCACCGCCGGCGAGGTCGCCTTCCGCCTCCCCACCCGCCCCGGCCATGCCTGGCCGGACGCCCGCCGCGGCCGCATCGCCGTCGCCCCCCGCAGCGTCGCCTTCGCCGCGGAAATCCCCACCGGCAAGCCGAAGCCATAATCCGCGGCCTCACAAGGCCCGCCCCGTCGCCCGGAGGGCGACCGCGGGCCTTCTCTGGCCGGCATCCCCTTGAGCGGCCCCGGCGAAGGGCCTAGGTGCCCGGACGAAACGGGTGGGTGAGAGGATCCCGATGGACCGACGCGCGCTGCTGCACTCCGCCCTCGCCGGCCTCTTCGCCGGGTCCCTGCCGCGCCTGGTGCCGCCCGCCGCAGCCGCCGGGGAGGCCCGCCCCTTCGATTTCGAGACGGTGATCGAGCGCGCCCGCGCCACGGCCGCCGCGCCCCATGTCAGCCG
>Ga0116151_10003849_pt1 | contig 13310 bp, 14 predicted proteins | sample AD_UKC117_MetaG_FD_89893 | JGI IMG/M metagenome (GOLD analysis project Ga0116151, IMG submission 89893) | Active sludge microbial communities of municipal wastewater-treating anaerobic digesters from Hong Kong - AD_UKC117_MetaG | ecosystem: Engineered > Bioreactor > Anaerobic > Digestate... | reverse complement strand
TCCAGCCGGATGATCAGCCGCTCCTTCTCCTCGAAGGGATTGCCGCTGACCGAGGCTTCCATGGTTTCGCGGGTAAAAATGTCGAAGTGGGTCTGAAACTTAAACCACAGCTCGTCCTGCCACTGCCCGGCCAGGCTGCCGGGGGCGCAGATGAGACAGCGGCGCACGTCGCCGCGCACCATCAGCTCTTTAATGAGCAGCCCGGCCATGATGGTTTTGCCGGCGCCGGGGTCATCGGCCAGTAAGTAGCGCAGAGGTTGGCGGGAGAGCATTTCGCCGTAAACGGCCGTGATCTGATGCGGCAGTGGCTCCACCAACGAGGTGTGCACGGCCAGGACGGGGTCAAACAGATGGGCGAGATGGATGCGGTACGCTTCGGCGGCCAGCTTGAAGCTGTCGCCGTCGGCATGAAGCGCCCAGGTTTGCTTCGTTTCGCTGATGGTTAGTTGGGGTTCGTCGCCGCGATAGAGGAGTTGGTTGGCGGGACGGCCGTCGGCGCGCTTGTAGGTGATTTCAACGGCCGTTGTGCCGTGCCAGGTGACATCAACGATAGTTACTGCTTGTAAGGGTATTATACCGGTTACATGAACACCAGGCTTAAGGTCTTCGAGTTTAGCCATCGTCGAAAAAGATGCCTTGCATTATGAATGCACAAGAATGTTGGCAATCACTTGAAAGAAGAAGATTTTGGTAAAGTAATCAGCTGAAAAAAATTTCCTGTATTATCTGGCTTTGCTATGAAACAAATTCCGTTTTCCAAATCCACGTAGCAAATTATACTCTTTGCATCTTACGAAGCCAATCAAGGTCAGGTTGATGGATACATGCTATATCGCATAATTTCTATAATACTTCTGCTCACAATTTCGTAGGGGTTTTGGTACGGCCGTTTCAACTTTGTACACGTGTACGAGGAGCTTATGTCCTGAGTGGTGGATCTGGTACTTGACGTTGACAAAAGCGATGGGAACCGCGGCCCATCGCTTTTTGTTTTCCCTACCACTCCCAATGCAGCTGATACTGCTCATTCAATCGGGGTTGGGTCGTGTGCCAGGTGATTTGGATACGGCCGTCCGGCAGCATCACCCTGCTGTCATCGTCCAGCCCATGCCGGCGGCGGCGTAACACCTCCGACACCCAGGCGCACTTTGTATGAGGCGCCGGCGCCCATGCCCAAAACCCAACTGGAAGCGCGCCAACTGATCAAATCGCTGCGCCTGGGTATTGCCCCGGCGCAGCATGTGGCCGAGTTGACCGTTGATTTACAGAGGGATCGGTGGTTTTGTTTGGCGGGCGGCCGATGCAGGTGATGTGGCAGGATGGTTACCGTTTTGGCCCCGCCCCAACCGCCCAAACCGATGTGGATGAGGTCCTGCGCTTCCAAAAATCATTTGCCGCCGTTCCGTTTGTGGTGACGCAAACGGTCGCGCATTTGTTGGCAATTGCGCCAGGCGAAATGATTTTATTGCTGCAAGCGGACGGCCGTTTGCTGTTTCACTTTTGGGGGACGGTGTGGGGCGAGTTGTTGACGGCCGTTTTGCGCGAAAACAAGCTGGTTGTGGAATCCGTTAATGAATACTGCCTCTATCTGGCGCAGCCTCTGGACAAACTGCCCGGTTGGACCGATGCCCTTGTTGCCAACGCCGCGCGCAGAACGGCCGTTACGCTGACAGATCGTCTGGAAATGGGGCTGTTCCACAGGTTGTTACCCACAAACGTCGGTGTAGAGACGGCCGTTCGGCAGGTGAATCTGCCCAAATTTCACCAAATATAAGCGGATGTGATAACCACCACCAAAACGGAAATCAGCGAGAATCTGTACATGTTGGCGCAATAAAGCAGTTGTCCGTCCACGGTTCGGAGCTTGTGCGGGGTAAACTCAACCGCATCGACAATCTGGTTCACCTTTCCCCAAAAGACAATATCCGCAAACAAACCCACAGTGATTGGGTATTTTTTCTCCCAAACAGATCTTGCCATATGGACCTTCGAGAATGTATGTAGTCGAAGCCATTGAGTATTCCCCTTTTGCTCTACGCCCATATCTGCCAGCAATACAGATCCTCTTGACAGCTCACCTCGAAAAGGATAACGGCCGTTTCCCAATCAACCGATCGGTTGACCAAAATATCCATCAGCCGTTAACAACTTTCCCCCTGATGGGTTGGTCACAAGAAACGGCCGTCCCGGTATTCTTAAGGTATTCCCTTTTAAGTCAACCGCAATAGGTTTTGGGAATTAGACCCGAAGGGTTTTGCATCAATTTAGTCGAGTATCCTCGGTTTCAAACCCTTCGGGTCTTCTGAAAACTTTCTGCAGATCACCTAGGAGACGAAAAATGACAACAAAAATCGAATTGACACAAGAAACACAACCCGCACGCAGCCCACTCCGCAAGTTACTTTGGGTTAGTCCGCTGGCTATGGCCCTGACCACGGTGGCCAATCTTGGACTTTACGCCGCGGCCGGCGCAATTTTCCCGCAAGTGACAGCCTGGCCCGGTGCGGGCATCGGGCAAATCATCGGCGCTAACATCGTTTATCTGTTCATAGGCACGATAGTATTTGCTCTCATCGTGCGCTTCTCATCCCGTCCCGCCCGGCATTATTGGATTGTGGCCACGATTGGCCTGCTGCTTTCGCTGGGTTTGCCCATTGGGGCCGGATTCGGCTATGGTGCGCCGGGCGCGCCGCCGGCGGATGTGGCCACGGCCGTTACGTTGAGTTTGATGCATGTGATTTCCTACGCCATCAGCGTGCCTCTGTTTATTCGCCAGGTAATCAGCTAACGAAGGCAACCCACATGGATTTTTGGGTATTCGCCGGTGCCGCTGTTGTTAACGGCCGTTTACCTTCGCCTCGCCCCCAGGCAAGCACAACCACGCGGCTGGCATGAACGGCGGCCCAGTTATCTGCCACGGCGGCGCCAGACGAGTTGTATTCCCACCACAAGAGCCTGGCTCACACCGAGTTGAACGCCGGGTGGTAGCGCACAACGCCGGTACGGCCGTTTAGCGCCCCAGCTCTCAGCTCAGCCACCATAAACACTTCCTCAGGCACGTCCACTTCCCAGCGGATACCAAGCGGTCGCGACGGTACAAAACCGAACCGAGGATAATATTCCGCATGTCCCAGCACAAAAACAACATCGTGCCCGGCTTTCTGCAGTTCAGACAGTGCGGCCCGAATCAGGGCCGATCCCACCCCTTCTCGCTGGTAAGCCGGCAGAACGGCCATAGGTCCCAGAGCAACGGCCGTCCACGCTCCATCATCCTGCGCCACGGTAACCGGGGAGAAAAGTACATGCCCCACGATCTCGCCATCCCGCTCTGCGACCCACGATAGGGTGATGGCCTCTTGTTGGCGCAGGGTGTCTACTAACTGCGCCTCGTTGTCGCGGCCAAAGGCCAGCCGATTCACCCGGGCAATGGCCGCAACGTCTTCCGGGTTTTCCGGCCGCAATACAAAAGTTGTCATAATCTTTTTCCACCCACCTCAATTTTTTACGGTTGCTACATCATCTCTGCCGCCCTGGGAGCAGGCGCGCCAGCCACTCGATTGTAATCAAAATAAGATATAAAGCACCCGCTTTGATGGCCTTATCGCCATTTGGATCAGCTCACAGCGCCATACCGGCCCTGCCGGTAATCGGTGCTCAGTTAATCGCTATCGCCCATTCACCTGAACGATTGGGTTCCTTGGCATTCAGCTTCATCCTGCCAGTATAGCCCCAACCCACTTGCCCCACATCGCCCAGACGCCGTAGCCTCATTCCGCCTTTCGGCGGAGGCAAACGGCCTTTTTGTGCCGTACACTTTGTTGTTGGGAATGACCCGGTGCCGCTTACTTGTTGGTCCTGGCCCCATGATGGGGTGCAGGGTATTCAGCCCGGCTCTTCCCGCAAACACATTCACGAAAACGAGGTGTCTGAATCAAATGCACAAGAGAGTGATTTTATTTTTAATGGGCCTGCTTGTGGCGGCATGTACTCCCGCCGGAGCAGGGCCGGAGCCGGCGGCGGCGGTGGCAACGGCCGTTCCCACCACCCAACCGACCGCCACCGGCCTGATGCAAGTGTACGAAAACACGGAGGCTGGATTTTCCCTGCGCCTGCCAACCGACTGGACAGTCGGCGCGGCCCAGGAAGCCCCCTACGGCACAGTGTATCTGGTCGGGGCCGCCCCGCTGGCGCCTGGCGGCCCGGCCAACAACAGCATCATCGTCGCCGATGGCCGCCAGATAACGGCCGTGCAGTTGGCCGAACAACTGCAATGTGGCGGCGGCTGCGCCCCACCCGCCCTCAACGAAGTTAACCTGCGGCACGGCATCACCGCCCAATACGCCCTCATCGGCGGCGCAGGCAGCCCGCTGCTGCCCTGGTATTTTGTCAACCACGACGGCGACCTGGTAGGGCTCTCGTTCCATGACGCCGCCAACACCGAGCAGTCGCTGGACGCCATCGTGCAGTCGCTCGTCTTTGGGCGAATCTACGAGAGCGGCGGCGAAGAGATGGCCTCGCTGCAAGCGGCGCGGCAGTTTCTGGCAGAAGATCTGGGCGTCAATCCCTACGCGCTGGTTATGGAAAGCATCACCAGCACGCAGTGGCCCGACATCTGCCTGGGAGTGTACTCGCTCGAGGTGACGTGCGCCCAGGTGGTCACACCTGGTTACGCGGTCACCCTGTCCTTGCGGGAGCAGCTTTTTCAGGTGAACAGCAGTGTCGACGGCCGTCTGGTCGTGGGCGTTCCGGTTAGCGGCGCGCCTGGCGGCGGGCTTTCCTTAACCTGGACCGACGGCGGCTGCCACCTGGCCCTCGTGCAGCCGGGCAGCGGCGTAAAAAGCGGCCCTTGTGACGGCCCGTTGACGGCGTATGCTTTCAGCCCCGACACGGCGGAAGCGGCGGCACAGTTGGATACGATGATGGCAAGACTGACCCCGTTTTACGCCGAGACGGCCGTTGGCCTGCTCAACGTCAACGGGTTTGGCGCCGAATTGGCCTCCCCGGCCCAGGTGCGCCAGCTGGCTGAATTGGCGCACTGGTTGACGGAAACGGCCGTAGCCGGCCGCAGCAGCGCCGCCGACCACCTTGCCTTTAGCTGGCATCGCGAGGGCGGAATCGCCGGCTTCTGCGATGACCTGGCCGTCTACAGCACAGGGCTCGCCCAGGCCACCTCCTGCCGCGGCACAAACGTCAGCGCCTGGCTGAGCAACGAGCAGCTTGCACAACTATACGACTGGCGCGACACGCTGCAGGGCTTCGATTTTGAGCAAGCCGACGCTGCCGGCGCGGCAGATGGGCTGCGCCACGCGGTGATGTTCATGGGAAACGGCCGTAATCAACCCACCGAAACCCAAAAACAGGCTGTGTTAACCCTGGCCGACGCCATCTTTGCCGCCGCCGTCGCCAACACCTCAACCCGATAAAGCTCAAGAAAGCCTGGCGGCTTTGGGCGGAACGAGCCTATCGAAAGCCGCCAGGCTCAACCAATCAAGGATCACTCAGGATGATCAAGTGAGCGAAAACATGATGAATCTGACCAATTTGCTTTACAGCGGTTATCTCGCTGCTCTGTTCTGTTTTGTGATGGGCATGTGGCAAGCGGCCCCGCTGCAAGATTTCCTTGTCCAGCAAGGGGGAATGGGCCGTGTGCGTCGATGGTGCGCTGCGATCGTGACGGCCGTCTTGGTAACCAGCGGCAGTGTCCTATTCTTAACGGTAACCATATGGCGCTCAGACCCATTCCTGCGCCTGAGCCACATGGCCTGGGTTTTGGGCTTATGGCTTACGGCGACACAAGCCCTGCTGCTTGCCTTTCTAGCCGTGCGGCTAACTGGAAAATGGCTGTTCAGCTTATTTTTGTCTGGCCTGCTTTGCTTTCCTTTGGTGATCTACACGACACCCTTGAGCCATTTTCAACAAATCGTGTCGGATAAAACCTTGCCGCTGGCGCTTATTCTGGCCGTGACGGCCGTTTGCCTGAACGGGTTTTACCTCTTTCACCTCTGGCAAGCAGCCGGCCCCAAAACCCAAGATACCCCGTAGAGTCGCCAGACCGTCCGCAGCAAGTCCCAGGCCGCCTCCGCCAAAAGACGGAGGCGGCTTTTTCATGCCTGACCTACACTAACTTGCATGAAACCCGTTAGCCCGAAAGGAGTCACTATCATGTTTTCAATCATCATTATGGTTTTGTTAATGATTATCGCAGGCTGGTTGGATGCGCGCCTAAATTGGCCGCAAGACCCCAATTCCCCAGCAGAGGAGACGTTATCATGACCGCCGGCCATTTTGGATTAGCCACAGGCATAAAAAAGTGGGCGCCGCGTCTACCCCTGTGGGCGCTGCTGCTGAGCACATATTTACTCGACGTGATCTTTCTCATTTTGTTTGCCCTGGGTATCGAAACCTTTGCTCCGGCCAATCCGGCCAATGGCAGCAGCTATGGCGGCATGATCATCCACGCCTATTACACGCATTCTCTGGTGGGAGCGCTGCTAATCTCCGGGGCTGCGGGCTGGATGGCCAGCAAATTTTGGGGCCGGCGCAGTGGCTGGGTGATTACGGCCGTTGCCTTTTCCCACTGGCTGCTCGACTTAATTGTCCACCGCCCCGATCTGCCGATTCTGCCGGGGAATGTGGGCAATCTGCCGCTGCTGGGATTTGGTTTGTGGCGGTTTTCGGCGATTAGCGCGGCACTGGAACTGGCCCTGGTTCTGGGCGGATCCTACTTGTATTTCCGCAGCGCCCGGCAGTTGCCCGTCCCGCCAGACGGCGACAGCAGTCGGCAGCGGCGGCGGGTAATTGAGGCCAGTGGGGTAACGGCCGTTCTCCTCATCCTCCTGCTCGCCACCGACGTGCTTGGGCTGTAACGGAACGAATCAACATCTGCCTCATCAGGCGCTGGCTGCGCGCCATGCCAGCCAGATCGCCTGAAAGCAGCAAACAAAACCCTCTCAATTCATCTTCCTCCTTGCCTGCCGCGCCTGAACATGGCATTATCATCCCTTTGGAGGTAATGATGACATACAACTTTGATGCAGAAATCGACAGAAGAGGCACCCACAGCGTCAAGTGGGAATATATTTTTGACAATGGCAAACCCCGACACACCGATCTGGCCGACCCCAAATACGGCGCAGAGCGGCTGCTGCCCATGTGGGTCGCCGACATGGACTTTCGCGCGCCGCCGGCAGTTATCGAAGCGCTGGTAGCCCGCGCCCAGCACGGCGTTTTTGGCTATACCATGCCCGGCGATTCTTACTACCAGGCAGTGATTGATTGGATGGCGCGGCGATACGGCCGTTCCGTGCAGCGCGACTGGTTTGTAATGACCCCCGGCGTGGTAACCGCCCTGAATTTGCTGGTGCGCACCTTCGTCCAGCCCGGCGACAAGGTGCTGGTGCAGCAGCCCGTTTACCATCCCTTTTTCCACGTCATCGAAAACAACGGCGCGGAGATTGTGTCCAATTCGTTGGTGCTAGAAAACGGCCGTTACCACATGGATTTCGACGACCTGGCCGCCAAAGCCGCCGATCCGGCCGTCAAAATGGCCATCTTGTGCAGCCCCCACAACCCCATCGGCCGCGTTTGGAGCCGCGACGAGCTCACCCGCTTCGGCGAAATCTGCCTGGCCAACGACGTGCTCGTCGTCTCCGACGAAATCCACTGCGATCTCATCCATCCCGGCAGCGCCTTCACTTCCTTCGCCGCCATCAGCGAAGAATTTAACCAGAAGAGCATCGTCTGCACCGCCCCCAGCAAAACTTTCAACCTGGCCGGCCTCAAAACCTCTAACATTCTCGTACCCGATCCGGACCTGCGCGCCGCCTTCAACAAAACCTGCGAACGTGCCGGGCTGATGGGCGGCAACGTCTTCGGCATCACGGCCGCGGAAGCCGCCTACACCCACGGCGAAGCGTGGTTGACCGAAGCCATGGCCTACATTCACGACAACTACCGCTTCATGGCCGAGTATCTGGCCAAAAATTTGCCGCAAATCAAGGTGATCGAGCCGCAGGGCACCTATCTGGTCTGGGTTGATTTTCGCGCTTTGGGATTGGACCCCGCCCGTCGCAAACAACTTCTGATGGAAGAGGCGCGGGTTTACCTGGATGAAGGCGAAATGTTCGGCGTAGAGGGAACCGGCTTCGAGCGCTTCAATCTGGCCTGCCCCCGGTCCATTTTGGCGGAGGCGTTGGCGAGAATTAAAACGGCCGTCGACAGTTTGTAGGGCAACGGCCGTTTACACCGGTTGGCCGCGCAGCGCGGGCCACAGCAGCCCGCCGGCGCGGCCCACCCCGGCAATCAATGAGCCGCGCACCGGATTGGGCGCGCGCCAAAACAGATGCAGCATCGCCCGCAGCAAGCTGCCCGTGCTCAACGAATTCGACAGGTAGCCGCTCCACTGCGCCGTCGGCAAATCAAAAAAGGACGCAAAAAAGCGCTGCGTTTGCGCGTCGTTGAAGCGCAGCAGCGTGGCCAGCCCCAGCAGGTAAATGTTGCGGCGGCGAATGCGATCGGTGGGCCACAGCGCCCGCCAGGCCGCTTGCGCCGCTCCGGCCGGCGCTTGTCCCGGCGCGCCCAGCGCCTGGGCAATCGCCTGGGCCACCTCCGGCGCGTAACGCAGCGCCGCCCCCACCTGATAGCCCGAAGCCGGATGCACCAGGCTGGCCGCACCGCCATACCCCATCACCGGCTGATCCAGATAAGGCAGCGGCAAATTCATGGGGAAGAGGCAGTGCTCCACATGCTGTACCTCGGTCACGGTGACGCCGTGGTAGGCCAGCCGCTGCTGCAAGCGGCGCTGCAGCACTTCGTAGGGGATGGCCGGGTAGTAGGCCAGCGAGGTTTCCTCGACAAAGTAGACGTCGTCGCCCAAATCCATGGCATACAAAAAGGTCGGCGGCGCGCGGCGTTCCTCCGGCGCGAGATGCTCGCTGCGAAAATCCATCAACACCATTTGCTGCGGGCGCACGGGCGGGCGCGAAAAGCGCCCCACAATGCCGTAGGCGGCCTGCATGGCCACGTCGCGCTTGGGCGGGCGGCGCACAAACACGGCGTGATGCCCACTGGCATCCACCACCAGCCGGGTTGTGAATACACGGCCGTCACGCGTTGTCACCTGGGATTGGCTGCCGGTGTGGCTAATTTCACCGGCAAAGCCGCGCTGCCACTGCACGCCGGCCCGCGCGCCGCGCGCCAGGAGATCGGCTTGCAAACGGCCGTTATCAAACAGGCCATAGGTGCGCTGAAGAGGGATTTCACGGCCGTTGGCGTAAACCGTGCAGTCCTGCCACTGGTGGCCGAGCCAATCGGGCGAGAGTCCGGGCATTTCCAACTCGTCGCGCCAGATGCCGTAGGTATTTGGCCAGGGCGCGTCCGGGCCATCCGGCGTCAGACCGCTGACGGCCAGGCCAGCATCGCCTAACGCCGCCGCCAGGGCCAATCCGGCCGGGCCGCCGCCCACAATGAACACGTCGCTGCTGTTTGGTTGCATCATCATTTTCCTTTGCTTGCCGGAAATGATAATGGATTCTCCCCACCCCGGCCAACCGCCTGCTCCACTTATCAGTCAGCGCTCATCGTTCCCCGCTCCTCGTTCCTCGTTCTTCGCTGCCCGGCAGCGCTGCGATCAGGTCGCGCAGCAGGTCGGCCTGGTGGGCATACCCGGTTTGCGCCAGTAGAGACGGCCGTTCCGCCGCCAGCAAAACAAGCAAATCCGCCAGACGGCCGTGCCGCGCCAGCAGCAGCAGCAGCTCGCGCACCTGGCCGTTCAGGCTGTCGCCGCCCAGGTCGTCGTAGCGCACGCCCAGGTCGAAACACAGCGTGCGAAACTCGTCCAGCGAGTAATGGTTGCTGATTAATTTGCGTAAGCGCGTGGGCGCATAGTTCATGCGTTGCCTTTGGTTCATGGACAGGTTGGTGGGCAGTTGGCCCGGTCAAAATTGGAACAAATGTTCCAATCAGACACAGGATTGTAGCATGAGTCCGCTGTGGTGAACGGTGAAGAAATCGTGAATAATAGGGGCTATCATTTGATTGTGACCTTGCCTGTCACACTGGTGCGACGGCCGTTCGCGCCCCAATTTGCCCACACGGCCGTTAAAAAGGAAAACGTCATGTCTTGTCACAAACCACCCGTTTTGCTGGCGCTGTTTATTTTGCTGTTGGCGGCCTGCACCGCCCAGCCAACTGCGCCGCCAGCCGCGCCGCCGGCAACGACACCCCTGCCGGCCACGGCCGTCATCGAAACCCCTACAGCCACAGTCAATACGCCCACGGCCGTGCCCGCGCCTGTCGAATATCCCGTCACCGCCATCCCGCTTTCCGGCCCGCTGGCGCGCGCCAGCGCCGAAATCTCCGGGCTGGCCTGGCATGGCGACACGCTGATCTTGCTGCCACAGTATCCGACCTTTGCCGGCCAGGGCAGCTTTTTGTACGCCCTGCCCAAAAGCGCCATCGTTGACTTTCTGGACGGCCGTTCCGCCGGTCCCCTCGCGCCACAGGCCATTCCCTTCGCCGCCCCCGGTCTGGCGGACACAATCCCCGGCTTCCAGGGCTACGAAGCCATCGCTTTTGCCGGGGATGACGTGTATCTGACGGTGGAGGCCGACGGCCGTAACGGCGCGATGGGTTATCTGGTGCGCGGAACCATCGCCCCGGACCTGAGCCAGATTACGATCGACGCCGACAGCCTGGTGGAAATTGCGCCGCAAACCAACCGGGGCAACACGTCTGACGAAACGCTGCTGGTGAATGGGGAGTCGTTGGTGACGCTGTATGAGGTAAACGGGGCGGCGCTCAACCAGCGCCCGGCGGCCCACCTGTTCACGCTGGAGGGGGCCACCGCGGGCACGCTGCCCATGGCGGCGCTGGAATACCGGGTAACGGATGCGACGGCCGTAGATGGAAACGGCCGTTTCTGGGTCATCAACTACTTTTTCCCCGGCGACACCGACTTACGCCCCGTGACGGATCCGCTCAGCGAACAATTCGGCCAGGGGATCACCCATCAGCAGCGCGAGCAGGTGGAGCGCCTGGTGGAATTGCAGTTGGGCGAAGAGGCCATCACGCTAAGCGGCGCGCCGCCCATCCAACTGCAACTGCCCGACGACGAAGCCCGCAACTGGGAAGGCCTGGTTCGCCTGGACGAGCGCGGCTTCCTGCTGGCCACAGACAAATTCCCGACGACGATTTTGGGTTTTGTGGCGGCTGGTGGAGACTAGAGACTGGGATTGGAGACTAGCGATTCTCCAGTCTCAGTAGTTCAAAAACTCAGGTCATTCCGAGGAGTCTTCGACGAGGAATCCCGACAAACCGGTTATTTCAGGCGAATGGGATGCTTCGGAGGACCTCAGCATGACAAAAAACCCCGTCATTTTTGGAATCCGTATCAGGTTTATTAACTACTGAGTCTCTAGTCTCCAGTCTCCACACTGACATTGCTGCGCACAATCGCTGAGGCCGGGTCCAGCCCCACCACCCAGCGGGCCAGGGAGGCGACCGCCAGTTGCACGCCGAGCGTGGGGCGCGGGAAGCCCAGTTCGTGCAGCCCCACCACCAGATCGCCCAACTCGCGGCGGCGAACGACCAGCCCGACGCGCTGCGTTAGGGGCTCTTCTTTGATGTAGGCTTCCACCAGCAGCTTGCCATCGTGGGCGGATTGGTAAGCTTCCAGCAGTTCAACGTGGACGCGGTCGCCGGCGGCGCTTTGCGGCGTAAAACGACGGCCGATTTCTTCCAGGCTCAGCGGGGAATTAAGGACAACGTGGGGCATGGGCAGCTCCTTGGGTACGGGAAAAGCATTCGGCGCGGGCATCTCGTTGCGCTGCCATTTGAAGTAATGGCCGCGCCGCCCTTCGTCGAAGCCTTTTTGTTCGTATTTGGTGGTCAGGCGCTCCGGGTCTTCGTGGACGTAGGTGGTTGGCCGGCGGCTGGCAAAATAGGGCGACTGCTCCAGGTGGCGGGCAATCCAGGCGGCGTACCCGGCGTGGTCGGTAGCCACGTCCAGCCGCCCGCCGGTTTTCAGGCGCGTGGCCAGCAAGTGCAAAAAACTCTCGTTGATGAGGCGACGGCCGTGATGCCGTTCTTTGGGCCAGGGGTCGGGGAAGTTGATGGTCACTTCGCTCAGGCTGTCCGGCCGGCACAGCGCCCACAACACCAGCTGCCCCGTGCCCTGGACGACACGGCCGTTCATCAATCCCGCCGTTTGCAGCTTCTTGGCCCCCTTTTTCAACGAGGGCAGCGACAGCTCCACGCCAATGACGTTGGCTTCTGGCCGCCTACGCGCCAGGTCCACCAGAAAATCCGCCCCGCCAAAACCAATTTCCAGGAGTAAGGGAGCCGAACGGCCAAATACGGCCGTCCAATCCGCCGGCCAATCCAACCGCGCCCCGTGCAGCAGCCATGAAGGTTCATCCATGCCGTGAATTATAGGAAGTCGTTCGCCAGCGGCAAACCATTTGCCCGAAGCTGCCAGATACGTCACAATAACGGCCGTAACAAATTCGAGTCTTTCGGGTTTGCTGCTGCGTGAGCGAAAACCCATCATGCAGCACCCCACCCATCAGCTAGACGAGGTATCCCTTGAACCAACGCACCATCCGCATCATCGGCGTGCCCATGGATTTGGGCCAGAACCGGCGCGGCGTCGATATGGGGCCGAGCGCCGCCCGCTATGCCGGCCTGCAAGCCCGGCTGGAACGCCTGGGCCATACCGTCTACGACGAGGGCAACGTGGCCGTGCCCAACCCGGAGGAAGAAGTGGCCGAGGGTGGGGCCAAGCGGCTGCAAGCGGTAACGGCCGTTTGCCAGCAAATCTTCGCCATCGCCAGCGACTGCGTGCGCCAGGGCGATTTCACCCTCTTCCTCGGCGGCGACCACAGCATCAGCATGGGCACCATCGCCGCCGCCGCCCAACGCGAGCCGGTTGGCGTCATCTGGATCGACGCCCACGCCGACTTCAACACGCCGGAAACCTCGCCCAGCGGCAACATCCACGGCATGCCTGTCGCCGCCCTGATCGGCGACGGCGACGAAGCGCTGGTCAACATTGGCTATCCTGGCCGCAAATTGCAGCCGTCGCACATCGTGCAAATTGGCATCCGCGACCTGGACGCCGGCGAGCGCCGGCGGCTGCTGCCCAGCGGCATCAACGTCTTCACCATGCGCCACGTCGACGAACTGGGCATGGCCGCCGTGGCCCGGCAGGCGCTGGATCGTCTGCGCCACCTGCCCCGCCTGCACGTCAGCCTGGACATGGACAGCCTGGACCCCGACGAAGCGGCCGGGGTGGGCACGCCCGTACCCGGCGG
>Ga0116151_10003844_pt1 | contig 13322 bp, 10 predicted proteins | sample AD_UKC117_MetaG_FD_89893 | JGI IMG/M metagenome (GOLD analysis project Ga0116151, IMG submission 89893) | Active sludge microbial communities of municipal wastewater-treating anaerobic digesters from Hong Kong - AD_UKC117_MetaG | ecosystem: Engineered > Bioreactor > Anaerobic > Digestate... | reverse complement strand
GACGCGCTCGTCCTCGAGCGTCAGGTCGACGACGGCGAGCGACGGGAACTCGAGCTTGGACAGGAGCCCGGCGGCGAGCCCGCCGCCCGAGGCCAGGCCGGCGGTCAGCGTCGCGGGATCGGCCAGGAAGCGGAGCGAGCCCGAGGACGGCTCGGCCAGGGCTTCCGCGAGGGCCGGGTCGACGCCTTTACCAGAAGGAGCTCGGGCGGCCGCGAGCAGCTCCTCGCTCGAGGCGACGACGAGTAGGTCGCGGTACCGGACGGCGTAGACGGTCGTCTCGCCGGCCTTGAGCTCGAAGCGGGCCGGCGTCGCGTCGGGCTCCCAGGAGAGGCCGGGCACCTTGGCCAGCAGGCCCGGGGCTATCCTCGACGCGAGCGGCGCCAGGCGCAGCGCCGCCGACCGGTACCCGAGCGAGGCCGCCGCCACGAAGCCGCCGCCGTCGTACAGAGCCGCGTCGACCCTGAGGTCGGCGAGGCGGTCGAACGCGGCGGTCCGCAGGAAGGGCTGGGCCCGCAGGGACCGCACCAGGCCGCGCGCGGCGCCGAGCCCCGGCCCCGACAGGACCGCGTCGAGCGCCTTGAGGTCGAGGGCCTCGCGGACGAAGGTCCCGGCCGAAGGGAGGCTCGCGTAGGCCTGGAACCCGGGCGGCATATGGGCGGCCGGATCGCTCCTCGACAGTATCGAAACGACGAGCAATCCGGCGGCCGCCAGCGCGGGGACGCCCACGGCTATCCCGACTATCCAGGCCAGCGCGCGTAAGGGCCTCCGCCTCTTCCGGCCCCCGCCCTCCTCGACCGCCGCGGCCGCTCCGTCTCCCGATCCGTCGATTTCTGGCACGTCGTCCTCCGGAACATGGTTTCTGGTTAGCCCGTCGATTGTCGACCGAAACCCGCGGTTGCGTCAACGCCCGCCGCGTGCGATCATGGCCGGGTAATTAGGACCATACGGAAGGGGAGCATATATGAAACCTATAGAACGACTGCGGAAGCTCGACGCGGAAGCCAAGCTCCTGGAGCACATCGGCGCCGCGCTCGGCTGGGACCAGGAGACCTACATGCCCTCCGGCGCGATCGACGAGAGGGCGGACCAGCTCGCCTACGTCGAGACGCTGGCGCACGAGAAGGCCACCGCCCCGGAGATAGGGCGCCTGCTCGACGAGCTCGGCTCGACCGAGGCCGAGCCGTCGGGCCCGGGGAGCCTGCCTACCATAGACCGCGCCTACCTGCGCGTGATGCGTCGGAAGTACGACCAGGCGACCAAGCTGCCTGCCGAGCTCGTCTCGGAGATGGCCAGGGCGACGAGCCTGTCGCAGGCCGCCTGGGTCGAAGCCCGCAAGCATAACGACTTCAAGGCCTTCGCCCCGCACCTGTCCAGGATGCTCGAGTACAACAAGAAGGTAGCGGCCTGCCTCGACCCGTCCAAGAAGCCGTACGACGTGCTGCTCGACCGCTTCGAGGAAGGCGGCTCCGAGGAGCAGGTCGCCTCGATCTTCGGGCCGCTGCGCGTCGAGCTCGTCGCCCTGCTCGACAGGATACGGGGCAAGCCCCAGATCTACGACTCGTTCCTGCGCCGGCGCTGCCCGGCCGCCGCCCAGGCGGAGGCGAGCGCGTACTTCATGCGCGCCCTGTCCTACGACGAGAAGCGGGGCAGGCTCGACACCACGGCCCATCCGTTCACCACGACGCTCGGCGAGTCGGACGTGCGCATCACCACCCGCTACGTCGAGGACTTCTTCCCGTCGAGCCTGTTCAGCACCATCCACGAGAGCGGCCACGCCCTTTATGAGATGGGCATAGACCCGGCGCCGGAATACCGCCGCACCTCGCTCGCCGAGGCCTCCAGCATGGCCGTCCACGAGTCGCAGTCGCGGCTCTGGGAGAACACCGTCGGCCGCTCGCTCGGCTTCTGGCTGCAGCACCTCCCGGCGCTCAGGCAGATCATCGCCCCGGCGATCGACGGCGTCGGGCTCGACGAGTTCTACCGCGCGATCAACAAGGTCGAGCCGTCGCTGATACGCACCGAGGCGGACGAGGTGACCTACGGCCTGCACGTCATCCTGCGCTTCGAGCTCGAGGGCCGGATGCTGTCGGGAGACCTGGCGGTCAACGACCTGCCGGCGGCCTGGAACGAGGGCATGAGGCGCCTGCTCGGCGTCGCCCCTAAGAACGACGCCGAGGGCTGCCTCCAGGACATACACTGGCCGATGGGCTCGTTCGGCTATTTCCCGAGCTACGCCCTGGGCAACCTGTACGGCGCCCAGTGGTGGGACGCGATGAAGGCCCAGGGCCTCGACCCGAAGGCCGCCGTCGAGCTCGGCGACCTCGGTTCGATCCTGTCCTGGCTGAGGTCCAACGTGCATCGTTCCGGCTCGATGTACAAGCCGGGCGAACTCGTGGAGAGAGTCACCGGGGCGCCGCTCGACCCGTCGCATTTCGTGCGCTACCTGAACGATAAGTACGCGGGGGTCTATGGCCTCTGACCCGGCCATCGTCGGCGAGGCGCTCGGCGTCGCGATGGCGGCGGCCGCGTTCTTCGCCGGGCTGGCCGGATCGGCCGGCCTGCGCTCTATCCCGAGGCGGGGCGACGGCGGCGGGACGCGGCGGGCCAACGCCGCGATGGCGGCGGCGAGCGCCGCCGTGGCTATCGCCGCGTGGGGCTTCGTGACGGCGACGAGGGCCGCCGCCGCGCCGGCCGCCCCGACCTGGTACGCCGCCGCCGGAGGCGCGGCCGGCCTGCTCGTCGGGCTGTTCCCGAGGGCGGCGGGCGTTCCGCTCGCCCTGGCCGCGTTCGCGTCGGCCGCCCTGCTGTCGGCGGGGCTGTCGGGCTGGCTGCCCTGGACGCCCGGAACGGAGGCGGCCGCCGTGACGGTGTACGCGGCCGGCCCCGGCGGCTCGTCGATAGCGCTGCGCTACGCGGCGCGGGGCGGCGGGATAGTCGAGCAGGACCTGTCCTTCGGGCCGGGCGACCTGCGGCTGACCTTCGAGCTGGTCGACGTGCGCGGCCCCGCCTCGCTCGCGTTCGGCCGTCGGCGCTACAGGCTCTCGGGCGCCTCGGCCGGCGGCGACGGGGCGCTGATCAAGGGAGACCGCGGGCCGCTGCTCGACGCGCTCGGCGGAGGGCGGCTGGCCAAGGCGCTCGGCTGCTCCGTCGCGGAGCTGGAGACGCCGCCGTTCGGGCCCGAGGCCCTGGCCGCCGTCGCCTACCTGCTGCGCGACGACGGCGCCATCGCGATGGAGGAGCGCTAGGCCCCGGGACCGAAGGCCGCGGCCAGGCGATCCACGGCCGTCTCGACCGTGCGCCTCGGGCAGCCGAGGTTCATGCGCGCGAAGCCTGCTCCGGCCGAACCGAAGCGTACGCCGGCGTCGAGCCACAGGCCGGCCCGCTCGACGATCTCGGGCCCGACGTCGCCTTCCAGCCCGACCCCCCTGAAATCCAGCCAGGCCAGGTAGGTGCCCTCGAGCGGATAGGCCTCGACGCCCGGTACGCGGGCGGCGAGCCCCGCCGCGAGCGCGTCGTAGTTGCCGCGCATGTGGCGCAACGCCTCGTCGAGCCACGGCCCGCCTTCCCGATAGGCCGCGATCACCGCGTCCTGGGCCATGCAGTTCGGCGAGCCTATGCCGGTCGCCTCGCTCTCCGCGTCGAACCTGGCGCGGATGGCCGGATCCGGCGTGACGATGAACGAGGCCTGGAGCCCGGCGATGTTGAAGGTCTTGCTCGGCGCCCAGGCGGCTATGAGGCGCTTCCTAGCCCCGCCGCCCAACGCGAGCGACGGCACCATGCCTCCGGCTTCGTAGACCAGGTCGCCGTGTATCTCGTCGGAGAACACGATCACGCCGCGGCGCTCGGCTATGGCGAATATCGCCTCCAGCTCCTCCCGCGTCCACGCGCGCCCGACCGGGTTGTGCGGGCTGCAGAGCACCAGGAGCCTCGAACGGGCGCAGGCCGCGTCGAGCGCGCCCAGGTCGATGCCGTAGCGGCCGCCCGACCTGGACAGCGGGGCCTCGACGACGGTCCGTCCGTTCTTCTCGACCATGTTCCTGAACGGGTGGTAGACCGGCGGCATGATGGCCACGCCGTCGCCCGGCGAGGTCAGCGCGCGCACGGCCGTCGCGATCGCCGGCACGATGCCCGGTGAGAAGGACAGCCATCCGCGCTCGACCCCGACGCCGTGGCGCGAGGCCATCCAGTCGATGTACGAACGGCAGAAGGCCTCGGTCTTCATCGAGTAGCCATAGACCGGATGCTCGGCCCTCCGCCTGACCGCCAGGGCGACGGCCGGCGGCGAGGCGAAATCCATGTCGGCCACCCACATCGGGATCACGTCGGGCCATACCGACGATCGGCAGGAATCGCCCGCCATCCATTTGGCCGAGTCGGTGCCCCGCCGGTCTATCGGGCTATCGAAGTCGTACATGGCCTACAGCGACAGGATCGCTTCGATCTCGACCAGGCCGCCCTTGGGGAGCCCCGCGACCGCGACGGTCGAGCGGGCCGGCTTGTCGCCATTGAAGCAGGCGCCGTATACCTCGTTGACCGTCGGGAAGTCGGCCATATCCTTGAGGAATATCGTCGTCTTGACGATATTCTCGAGCGATCCGCCGGCGGCCTTCGCCAGGGCCTCGACGTTCCTCATCGCCTGCTCCGCCTGGCCGCGCACGCCGCCGGGCGCGAACTCGCCGGTCGCGGGGTCGAGGCCGAGCTGCCCCGAGCAGAATACCAGGTCGCCGGCCCTCACCGCCTGCGAATACGGACCGATGGCCGCCGGGGCCGACGTGGTGGCTATGACGCTCTTATTCATGATGACGCTCCTTATGATGGTATGGCTGGACGACCGGAGCCGCGGTTCGATGAGGAGCCGGCGCGCCGATCCCAGGCGCCCTAGTATGGCCCCTCCCGGGTATCGTGTCAAATAAGCCGTCGCGCGGCTACCGCCACGGCGCGGCAGTAATCGCGAGACCTTGACTGCGGGCCGACGCCCGGCGTCTACTCTTGGCATGATACGGCGAGTACCGACCTTCTGCGGCAAGGACTGCGGCGGCAACGCCTGCCCTCTCCTGGCGATCGTCGACGGCGAGCGCGTCGAGCGCCTCGAGAGGAACCCGGCCGGAGCCGACCTCAAGCCCTGCCCGCGCGGCTACGCGCTCCACCGCGAGCACTACGCGGCCGAGCGCCTCCTCGCTCCGCTGATAGCCGACGGCCCGCGCGGTTCCGGCCGCTACAGGGAGGCGAGCTGGGACGAGGCGCTGTCGCTGGCGGCCGGTCGCCTCGGCGAGATCCGGGCCGGGCACGGACCGGGCGGCCTGATCGCGCTCGGCAGCGCCGGCTCTACCGGGCTCGTCCACGATAGCCAGAACCTGCTCAAGCGCTTCATGAACGCAGCAGGCGGCGGGATCCGGCTCAAGAGCAACTATTCCAACGGAGCGGCGGCCTTCGTGCTGCCGTACCTGTTCGGAGCGGCGGCCGGCGAGTCCGGCTGGGACGCGAGGACGGTCAGGCGAAGCCGGCTGATCGTCCTCTGGGGCGCCAATATCCTCGAGGCCAGGCTCGGCGCCGAGCTCGGCGCCGAGATAGCCGCCGCCGCGCGTTCGGGCGTGCCGGTCGTCTGCATCGACCCGCGCAGGACGATGACGGCCAAGGCCCTCGGCGCGAGCTGGATACCGATACTGCCGGGCACCGACGCCGCGATGATGCTCGCGACGCTGCACGCCCTGTTCCGCGGCGGGCTCGTCGACCGCGACCGGGCCGGCCGCCTGGCCGTCGGCATCGACGAGCTGGAGCGTTACGTGTCCGGCGCCGAGGACGGCGTCGAGCGCTCGCCGGCCTGGGCCGAGCGGATCTGCGGCGTTCCGGCCGAGGTCATCGAAGGCTTCGCCCGCCGCTACGCCGCGGCGAGGCCGGCCATGCTCGTACCCGGCTACTCGATCCAGCGCGTCGCCCGCGGCGAGGAGACCTTCAGGCTATCGGTCGCCCTTCAGGTCGCGACCGGCAACCTCGGCGTCCCGGGCGGATCGTCGGGCTCGCTCAACAACCGCCTGCCCGGCGTACGCGTCGGCTCGATGCCGGACCTGTCGGACCGCCTGCCCGACGAGGTCCGGTCGCTGGCCGCGCCGGTGCTGCGATGGCCCGACGCGATCCTGACCGGCAGCGCCGGCGGCTATCCGGGCGACGCCAAGGCCGGTTACGTAGCCGGCTTCAACGCGCTCGGCCAAGGCGCCGATACCGGCAAATCGGCCCGCGCGCTCGCGTCGCTCGAGTTCTCGGTCTGCCACGAGATGTTCATGACGCCGACGGCCAGGATGTGCGACGTGGTGCTACCGGTCCTCTCGCCGCTCGAGAAGGAGGACGCCTGCGCGCCTTGGCACGGCAACTACCTGCTGTATAAGCGCGCCGCGCTTCTGCCGCGGGGACTGGCCAGGAGCGACTACGATATATTCTCCGAGCTATCCGACCGCCTCGGGCTCGGCGACGCGTTCTCGGAGGGCTTAAGCGCGACCGGCTGGCTCGACCGGCTCCTGGCCGATTCCGAGATCGGCGACCTCGAGGCGTTCAAGGATTCCGGCGTCTACTTCGGCGCCGACCGCGAGCGCGTCGGGCTGGCCGCGTTCGCCTCCGACCCGGAGTCGCGCCCGCTGCCGACGCCGTCTGGCCGGATAGAGCTGCGGAGCGACGCCTACGCCCGCGATACGGGCGACTCGGCCATACCGACCTGGAAGGACCGCGAGCCGGACCCGGCCCTGCCCTTCCTGCTCATTTCCCCGAAGACGATCAGGCGTACCCACTCCCAGCTCGCTTACGAGCCTGGTCCAGACCTCGGGGAGCTGTCCGTATCCTCAGCCGACGCCGCCCGCCTGTCGCTGGCCGCCGGCGACCGGGTCGAGGTCAGGGGCGGCGCGGGCAGGCTACTGGCCGCCGTCGCGGTGACGGACGACATAGCCCCCGGCGTCGTCTGCCTCCACGAGGGCGCCTGGTTCGACCCCGGCCCCGACGGCGCCGACCGAGGCGGCTCGGCCAACGCGCTCAGCTCTACCGACGGCACCGGTCCCGCCCGCGCGCCGGTGATGCACGGTATACCCTGCGCCATCAGGCCGATCCGGCCCGGCCCTTGAGTTTCGGAGCGGAACGACTATAGTTGAAGCCATGGATACAGCTCGTCGCGGCGGACCGGCTCTTATCGCGCTGGCCGCGCTGCTCGCCTGGGCGGGAGCCTCCGCCTCGGCCCAAGAGGCCTACGTCGTCCCGATCCACGGCGACATAGAGGCGTCCACGGTCGTCTTCGTCCGCAGGCAGGCGACGAAGGCCGTCGACGAGGGCGCCGGCGTCATCATCTTCGACATCGACACCTTCGGCGGCCGCGTCGACTCCGCCCTGCGCATCTCGTCGTTCATAGGCTCGATACGCGACGCCGACACCGTCGCCTACGTACGCTCCGGCCCCGGCGGCCTCGGGGTCTCGTGGTCGGCCGGGGCGCTGATCGCCCTGTCCTGCGATTCGCTGTACATGGCGCCCGGCACCTCGATAGGCGCGGCCGCCCCAGTCGTCCCCGGCGCCGACGGGACCATGGAGGCGGCCGACGAGAAATCCGTCAGCGCCGTGCGCGCCCAGATGGCGGCGCTGGCGGAGAAGAACGGCTACCCGCCCGCGATAGCGCTCGCGATGGCCGACGCCGACGTCGAGCTCTACGAGGTCCGGAGGGACGGTACGGTCGCGCTGGCCACCGCCGACGAGCTCGGCCTCGCCGCCGGGGCCGAGGCCGGCCCGACCGACCCGGCCTCGGGCGAGCGGCTCAGGCTCGTCTGCGCCAAGGGCAAGCTCCTTTCGCTGACGGCCGGAGAGGCCGAGCGCTACGGCCTGTCGTCGGGTACAGCGGACGGCCTCGAGGCCGTGCTGGCGGCCCTGGGAGTCGACGGGCCGGCCGTCGAGCTGGTCCCGAGCGCCGCGGACGGCCTCGTCGTGTTCCTGAGTTCGGCGGCGGTGCAGTCCCTCCTGATACTCGTCGGCCTCGTCGCCGTGTTCATAGAGATCAACTCGCCGGGCTTCGGCATACCCGGCACCGTCGCGCTGATAGCCTTCATGACGCTGTTCGGCACGAACGCGCTGATGGGCACGGTCGGCTCGCTCGAGCTGGTGCTCTTCATGCTCGGCGCCGCCCTGCTGGCCGTCGAGATATTCCTGATACCCGGCTTCGGCGTCACCGGCGTCACGGGCATCCTGCTCATCGCCGTATCGCTCGTGCTGTCGATGCAGGACTTCGTGCTGCCGACGCTCGACTGGGAATGGGAGCTGCTCGGCCGCAACGCGCTGACGGTCGCGGTCGGCATCCTGTCGGCCATCGCCGGCATAGGCGTGCTCGCGCTCGCCGGCCCGCGCCTAAGGATGTTCGACCGGCTGACCCTGCACACGGTGATAGGCGGCACCGCCGGCGGGCAGCCGCTCCCGCCGCCCGTCCCCGTAGCCCCGGAAGCCGCTGACGCCGAGCCGGCTCTCGGCCTCGTCGGCAGGCGAGGCGTCGCGCTGACCACGCTCCGGCCGTCGGGCCGCGCGGTCATCGACGGCGGGACCTATAGCGTCGAGACGGACGGTACCTTCGTCGAGGCGGGCGCCCAGCTCCGCGTCGACTCGGTACGAGGCTCGAGGATACTGGTATCGGTACGAACCGAAGGCAAGGAGTCGTAATATGCTGACCGTAGCCCTGTACGCGCTCGTGGGCCTCGTCGCCCTCGGCGTCCTGTTCATGTTCTTCAAATTCTTCGGCCTATGGTTCAGGGCCCTACTGTCAGGGGCGCCCGTCGGCATGGGCCGCCTGATAGGCATGTGGCTCAGGCACGTCAAGCCGGGCATCATCGTCGACGCGCGCATCATGCTGTGCAAGGCCGGCCTCGAGATCGACTCGGACATGCTCGAGACCCACTTCCTGGCCAGCGGCAACGTGCTCAAGGTCAGCCGCGCCCTCGTCGCCGCCAACAAGGCCGACATACCGCTGCCCTTCCAGCGGGCGGCCGCGATAGACCTGGCCGGCCGCGACGTGCTCGACGCGGTCAAGACCAGCGTCAACCCCAAGGTGATAGACTGCCCGGACTCGGCCAAGGGCAAGTACACGATAGACGCGGTGGCCAAGGACGGCATCCAGCTCCAGGTCAAGGCCCGCGTCACGGTGCGCGCCAACATCGAGCGCCTCGTCGGCGGCGCCACCGAGGAGACCATCATCGCCCGCGTCGGCGAGGGCATCGTCACGACCATCGGCTCGTCGGAGTCGTACAAGGCCGTGCTCGAGAATCCCGACCAGATCTCCAAGCGCGTGCTCGGCAAGGGCCTGGACGCCGGCACCGCGTTCGAGATCCTGTCGATAGACATCGCCGACATCGACGTCGGCGCCAACGTCGGCGCCAAGCTCCAGGCCGACCAGGCGGAGGCGGACATGCGCCGCTTCCAGGCGGAGGCGGAGAAGCGCCGGGCGGCGGCCCAGGCCAGGGAGCAGGAGATGCTCGCGCTCGTCCAGGAGAACCGCGCCAAGGTGGTGCTCGCCGAGGCCGAGATACCGCTCGCGATCGCCGAGGCCTTCAAGAAGGGGCAGCTCGGCGTGATGGACTACTACAAGCTGACGAATATCCAGGCCGACACCAAGATGCGCTCGTCGATCGGCGGCGAGGCCCCGTCCGGCGCCTGACATGGAAGAGCTGCTCGAGAACGTCTATATAGTCATCCCGATAGCGTTGCTGGTCTTCGCCAGGCTGTTCGCCGAAAGGCTCAAGGCGAAGCGCGCCGGCGAGGCCGGCGCGACTAGGGCCGCCGACGGAACGCGAGCGCCGGGGGCGCTCGCGCGCTTCCTCGGCCGCCTGTCCGGCCGCGGCCCCGAACCGACGCCGCCGCGCCTGACCGTCTCGGAACCGCTCCATTTCGAGGAGCCGGTTTTCCGTCTCGGCGAGCGCCTGCCGCCGCCGGCCGCCGCGCCGGTCGAGCCCCGTACCCGCCTCGCGCCGATACCGGCGCAGGAGATGCCCGTACGCGCCCGGCCTGCCGGCTCCCGTCTGCCGGCCTCCGTCGAGCGACTATCGCCGCTCCGCAAGGCCGTCGTCATGGCCGAGCTGCTCGGCGCGCCCAAGGCGCTCAGGTAGCCGGGCCGCTAGATCCGCTGCTCCCTATCGAAAGGCTTCCCGAGCTCCGACGGGCCGATCATGCGCGCCTTGCGGACGAGGGACAGCACGACGATGACCAGCACGTACGGTAGCATCACCGCGAATTCGTACGGGAAGTCGATGCCGGCCACCTGGATCGACAGCTGGAGGGCCTGGGCCAGGCTGAACAGCAGCGCTCCGCCCATCACCCCGACCGGGTTCCATCGGCCGAAGTATACGAGCGCGACCGCGATGAAGCCTCGCCCGGCTATCAGGTCGTCTGCGAACATCTTGGCCTGCGCCAGGCTCAGGTATGCGCCGGCGAGCCCGGCCATCGCCCCGCCGAGGGCCAGGGCCTGGTAGCGTACGCGGGAGACGCGTATGCCCAGCGAATCGGCGGCCCGCGGATAGGTGCCGACCGAGCGGACCTTGAGGCCCCATGGCGTCTTGAACAGCAGGTACCAGAACGCGGGGACCATGAGGAACGCCAGGTAGACGAGGGGGTTATGGTTGAACAGCACCGGCCCTATCACCGGCAGGTTCGCGAGGCCGGGTATAGGCATGGCGCGGATGCCCTGCACGCCGGTCACGCCGCCTACGTAGCGCCTGAACAGCGTGCCCGCCGCGCCCCAGCCGAGCATCTGGAGGCCGATGCCGGCTATGCCCTGAGGCGCCCTGAAGGTGACGACGACGAGGGCGAACAGGACGCCGAGCAGGGCCCCCGCGGCGATCGCGAGGGCGACGCCTATCAGGTTGGCGTATCCTTCGAGCGGCGTGCCGGCCATGAAATACGGCGGCAGGAAGGCGACGAAGGCGCCCATCGCCATGATGCCCTCGCAGCCGAGGTTGAAGACCCCGGCGCGCTGGTTGATCGTCTCGCCGAGCCCGGCGAGGAGGAGGGCGACGGAGAACGGCACGCCGAGGATCAGCACGTTCAGCAGGAACTGTCCGAGGCTCATCGCGACGCCTCCCCGCTAGCCCCGTCATCGGGCCGCTCGTCGGCCAGGCACGGATCGGGCGAGTCGGACGGGTCCGGGCAATCCGGGCCCGCGCGGTACCGCTCGGGCCGGCCGAATAGCTTGGCCAGCCTGCGGGCCAGCCTGTCCTGCGCGTACGGATTGTTCATGAACTGCCTCGCGGATACGATGGCCAGGATGATCGCGCCCTGGAGCACGAGCACCATGTTAGCCGGCACGTCGGCGAGGCGCTGGGTCATATCGGCGCCGAGCAGCAGCAGGCCGAAGAACAGCGACGCGGGGATTATGCCAGCCGGGTGGAGCCCGCCGAACAGGGCCACGACGATGCCGGTGAAGCCGTAGCCGCCCGAGACGCCCTCGATGGCGCGGCGGTGGACGCCGAGTATCTCCACCGCGCCGGCCGTCCCGGCGAAGGCCCCGGACAGCAGCATGGCGACGACCAGGTAGCGCTGTACCTTGATGCCGGCGTATCGGGCGGCCTTGGCCTCGGCGCCGGCCGCCCGCATCCTGAACCCGACGGGCGTGCGCCACAGCAGCACGAATACGACGACCGCCAAGGCCAGCACGATGAAGACGCCGGTATGCAGCCTGGTACCCGGGATCAGCCGGTCGAGCCAGGCCGACCGGGGCATGCGCAGGGTCTGCGGGGTGCCCGAGCCCATCACCAGCTCCTCGGGGTCCATCATCGGGCCGCGGAGCAGGAAGGTATAGAACTGGGCGGCGATATAGTTGAGCATCACCGTCGATAGGATCTCGTTGACCTCGAGCCGGGCCTTGAGCAGGCCGGCCAGCCCGCCCCAGGCGGCTCCGCCGGCCGCCCCCGCCAGTATCGCCAGCGGAACGAGTACCGGCTTCGGAAGGGAGCCGAGGGCGATGGCCGTCGCGCTCGAAGCCAGGATGCCCATCATCATCTGCCCCTCCGCGCCTATGTTCAGGATGCCGCTCCTGAACGCGACCGCGATGCCGAGCGCTATCAGCGACAGGGGGATCGCCCGCACGACGATCTCGGTGACGCCTATCAGGTCCTTGAGCGGCTCCGTCAGGATGACCGCGTAGGCCTTCATGATATCTGCCCCGACCGCGGCTAGCACGATCGCCCCGATGCCCATGGCCGCGGCCGCCGCCGCGACGACGACGGCGGCGTTGTACGCGAGTCTTCCGGGCCTATTCATCGACGACCCCGGCCATCAGGAGCCCGAGCGATCGCTTGGTCGCGTCCCGTCCCGGCACTATCCTGAGTATCCTGCCCTTATAGATGACGGCTATACGGTCCGATAGGTTCATGATCTCCTCGAGCTCCTCCGAGATGAGCAGTATCGCGACGCCCTCCGAACGGCGGGCCAGCAGCTGCTTGTGGATGAATTCCTCGGCGCCCATGTCGAGGCCGCGCGTCGGATACACGGCGACGAGGGCCTTGGGCCCGCGGGCCAGCTCGCGGGCCAGTATCACCTTCTGGATATTGCCGCCGGACAGCGAGCCGGCGGCGGTATCGGTCGAGGGGCAGCGGATATCGAAGCGATCCCTGAGCTCGGCGGCGTTCGCGGCGATACGCCCAAGGCGCAGGAAGCCTCCTCGGCTCCACGCCCCGCCGCCGACGTCCTTGAGCACGAGGTTCTCGCGGACCGAGAACGAGGGCACGATACCCTCGGTATTCCGGTCCTCGGGGATGTAGCCCATGCCTTGGCCGATCGCCGCGGAGGCGGAACGGCCCGCCAGCTCGGCGCCGTTCAAGGCGATGGAGCCGGAGACCACGGGACGCAGCCCGTTGAGCGCCTCGGCGAGCTCGCGCTGCCCGTTTCCCGAGACGCCGGCCAGTCCTACTATCTCGCCGGGCGCGACGTCCAGGCTGACGCCGTCGAGGGCCAGGTTGCCCAGGTCGCCCGATACGCGCAGTTCCCGGATCGACAGGAGCCCGCGCCCGTCGGCGGCTGGCGCCGATCCGCCGGACTCCACGCGCGGCAGCTCGACCTCGTGGCCGGTCATCAGCGCCGCGAGGTCGGCGGGCGAATGGTCCTCGGTGCGCCCCTCGAACACGATGCGGCCGCGCCTCAGGATTGAGACCGTATCCGACAGCGCCTTGACTTCGTGGAGCTTGTGGCTGATGAACACGATCGATAGCTCTCGCGACATCTTCTGGAGCAGCGCGATGAGCTCGTCGGTCTCCTGCGGGGTCAGGGCGGAGGTCGGCTCGTCGAGTATCAGGAACCGGGCGCCGAGGCAGAGGGTCTTCACG
>Ga0116151_10003841_pt1 | contig 13329 bp, 12 predicted proteins | sample AD_UKC117_MetaG_FD_89893 | JGI IMG/M metagenome (GOLD analysis project Ga0116151, IMG submission 89893) | Active sludge microbial communities of municipal wastewater-treating anaerobic digesters from Hong Kong - AD_UKC117_MetaG | ecosystem: Engineered > Bioreactor > Anaerobic > Digestate... | reverse complement strand
GTCCTTGGCCTTCTGGACCCACCGAGAGACGACGGGGTGGGCCTCGGCCAGGTTAGTCCCTATGGCCAGGATGCATTTGGCGTTCTCCAGATCCCTGATGTTGTTGGTCATAGCCCCGGTGCCGAGGGCCCCACCAAGTCCCACCACCGTAGGAGAGTGGCAGAGTCGGGCGCAGTTGTCGACGTTCGGCGATCCCAGGAGCCGGGCCATCTTCTGGATGACGTAGTTCTCTTCGTTGTTGCACCTCGATGAGGCGAGAAATCCGAGGGATCGGGGTCCGTGATCTTTGACGGCCTTTCCGAGCCCCTTTGTCACCAGGTCCAGGGCCTCTTCCCAGGAGATTCTTACCCACTCGCTCCCGACCCTCCGCATCGGGTATCGGAGCCTCTCCTCGTGGTTGAGGATCTCCAGTACCGAGTTGCCTTTGGGGCAGAGGCCTCCCTCTCCCGTCGGATGGCCGAGCATGTACTCCATCCCCGTAACACGCCCTTTATCCACCACCAGGTAAAACCCGCAGCCTACGGCGCAATAAGGGCAGACAGACGCAATTTTTTCTTCGGTTATGCCAACACCTTCTGCTAAGATTTTCAGCGCCCTCTCACGGGCTCTTCCTGCACCTTCCAAGCACCATCTCTCGAGTTGCCCTCTCCGCCTCGATGTTCCGGCGGCAGGTGGGGCAGACCCGGATCCATTCGAGCCCCTCGGGGTCCTTCTGGGATTCGGCGGGGAGGACCGACTCGATCCTTCGGAGCATCGGCTCTGTGGCGTACCGCGACCCGCAGATCTTGCAGGCTACAAGGTCGAAGGAGACCTCCGGTTCCGGAACCGACTCGTCGAAGGGGACGAGGGTCAGAGCTTTCGCCGGGCAGAACTCGACGCAGAGATCGCATTCCTCTTTGCACCTCTTCCAGTGGATGGACCGTTTGTCCTGGGTCTCGGTTCGGACGATGTTCTGGTTGGGGCAGACGTTGGAGCAGGAGCAGCAGCCAAGGCAGAGATCCGGATCGATCCTGATCATCTTCGACCCCCCTGGGCGGCGGTCCGAGCAGCCCGGACCCGCGCCCTGCGAGACGCCAGTTCGAAATCGGTGGTCAGAGCGTTGGCAGGACAGGTGGTGACGCAGGCAGGCTCTGCGCGCCCATCGCAGAGGTCGCACTTGTGGGCGATCTTGTCGGTCCAGACGACCCCGAAGGGGCAGGCGAGGCTGCATAAACCGCAGCCGGTGCACTTCTCCACATCGAAGGCCGTCCGCTCTCCATCTTTGAAAAGGGCTCCGGAGAAGCAGGCGATGGTGCAGTTTGCCTCTTCACAGTGGTGGCAGAATATGGGAACCGAGGCGGAATCACCTACAAAATGGACTTTGACGTGGCCGAGGCCTTCGTGGACCCGCTCGCAAGCCACCTCGCAGGACCGGCAGCCGATACATCTAGCGACATCGACGTAAACGGGCATTCAGTCCCTCCGGGAGATCTTGCAGGCCGAGACCTTGAACTCCGGTATCCTTGCCTCGGGGTCGGTGACCTCCGATGTCAGGATGTTCGTCCCGGGGAAGTGGAAGGGCATGAAGACCACCCCTCTTTTCACCCCGTCGGTGAGACGGGCGCGGGCCTCGGTCTCTCCTCGGGGCGTGGTCACCATCACCTCATCGCCGTCGGCCACCCTGAGCCGCAAGGCGTCGGCGACGTTCATCTCCACGTACAGGTCCGGCTCCCGGCTGATTAGAGACGGGCTCCTTCGTGTCATGGACCCGGCGTTGTGGTGGACGGCGACGCGGCCTGTGGTCAGGATGAAAGGATAGTCCCAGCTCGACTCCTCTGCAGCCGGCCGGTAGGGTACCGGCACTATGGCTGCCCGTCCATCGGCGAGCTTGAAGCCTGAAGTGTGGAGGATCGGCGTTCCTGGATGGTCGGCGGTGGGGCATGGCCATACGAGGCTTGATTCGCCGAGCCGATCCCGGGTTATGCCGGCGTACTGGGGGACGGTCCGGTTTATCTCCGCCAGAACCGAGGCGGCATCGGGATAGTCGAGCTCGACCCCGAGGGTCCTGCCGACCATGCAGACTATCTCAAGGTCGGAGAGGGCTTCACCCGGAGGATCGACGGCCTTGAAGCTCCACTGGACCCTTCTCTCCGTATTGGTGAAGCTTCCCTCCTTCTCCGCCCAGACCGCACCCGGAAGGACGAGATCCGCGAGGTTCGCCGTGGCGGTCATGAATATGTCCTGGACCACCAGAAAATCGAGGCTCTCGAGAGCCCCGTGGACGTTCCGGCTCGAGGGGTCGGAGTTGGCGGGGTCCTCTCCTACGATGTACATCGCCTTGATCTCCCCCAAAGCGGCAGCATCGATCATCTCCGTGGCCGTGAGGCCGGGTCCCAGAGGAAGCCCCTCGGCGTTCCAGGCGGAGGAGAAGTATCGAACCGTCTCGGGATCGTCCGCCTTTCTGTATCCGGGATAAAACTCGGCCAGAGCCCCCATGTCGCAGGCGCCCTGGACGTTGTTTTGGCCCCGAAGCGGCATCACCCCCGTCCCCGGCCTTCCGATGTGGCCGGTGATGAGGGCGAGGTTGGAGATGGCCTGGACGTTCTCCGTGCCTGTGGTGTGCTGGGTGATCCCCATGGAGTAGAGGATCGATGAGGCCGGGGATATGGCGTAAGCCCTCGCCGCCCGGACGATATCGTCGGGAGAGACGCCGGTGATCTCCGACACATTCTCTGGGGAGAAATCTTTGACCGATTCCCTCAAAGCCTCAAAGCCTCGTGTATTCTTGGCGATGTAATCTCCGTCAAAAAGGCCCTCTTTGATTATGACGTGAGCCATCCCGTTCAGGAGGGCCACGTCCGTTCCTGGCTCAAGCTGCAAGAATATGTCCGCCATCCATGAGGTGTGAGTCTCTCTCGGATCGGCGACGATCACCACCGCGCCGTCGTCATGAGCCCTGTGGATAAAGCGGGATATGACGGGATGGTTCTCCGCCAGGTTCGACCCTATGATGAATATGCACTGTGAGCTCGCTATATCGGGGATGGGGTTTGTCATCCCCGCCGCTCCCAGCGTCCGGTTCAGACCCACCACCGAAGGGGCGTGGCAAAGCCGGGCGCAGTTGTCGACGTTCGGCGAGCCGAGAAGGCGGGCCAGCTTCTGGATCAGGTAGTTCTCTTCGTTGGTGCATTTGGAGGAGGCGAGGATGGCGATCCTCCTCGGGCCGTGCTTTCTGATGGCGCCGCCCATCTCCCGGACCAAGAGGTCCATGGCCTCGTCCCAGGATATTTCGACAAAACCCTCCCCCTTCCTCTTCAGAGGAGAGGTGAGCCTGTCCTGGTGGCGGAGGATCTCCAGGGCCGCGTTCCCCTTGGGGCATAACGCTCCCTCGCTGACGGGATGGTCCCGCATGTACTCTATCCCGGTGGGGTTTCCCTTCTCTACCGCGATGAACAGTCCGCAGCCTGCCCCGCAGTAAGGGCAGACCGTTGGAACAAGCACTCTTGTCATCTCAATCCCTGAACTTGGTTCCTAAAGACTTCAATATGTATAATTACAATAATATACACACTCAGTACGCATACAGATTGCTGTAGGGCCTCTTCGACCGGGGAGTCAGCTTGACGAATTGAGAGCCCGTTATCTCCTCTTTGTCCAGCCCCACCTCGGGGAAGCGCTCGACGAACCGAGAGACGTACTGGTCTAGGACTGCCCGGTCGGCCTCGTCTATGGGCGAGATCTCAACCTGGTCTCCCACCTGAGACTGGTCTACGCTCCCCCGGAGGTAGATCACGCCACCGTGCATGCCGGTCCCTATGAAGTTAGCCTGGTGGGTCTGGCCTTCCAGGTCCAGGATTATCACGATCCCCCCGGCCATGTACTCGCCAAGGAAGTCTTGGGACCTGCCACCCACCACCAGAACGGGCCTTTTGCCCTCGTACTCTTTCATATGGAGGGCGGTTCGATAGCCGCAGCCGTCCCGGATGTAGATCTCGCCTCCACGCATGGAGAAGCCGAGGACGTCTCCTGCCCTCCCCTTCACGGTCACCTCTCCGGCGTCCATGGTGTTTCCGACGCCGTCCTGGGCGTTGCCGTGGACGGCTATGGTATGGCCGTAGAGGAAGGCGGCGAGGTCGTTTCCGGGGGTTCCGAATATCTCGATCTCCATCTTGAGACGGTTTGGCGAGTAGAGGCGGGTGCCTATGTACCTCTGGCCGCAGATGTTGGTGATGCTGACCTTTCTCTTGCCGGATAGCATCAGGTCTCGCAGCCGGTCGTTCAGCTCTCTCGTCTCGAGGTTTGATGCATCTATATCGGCTGCCATCATCTCTTCAGTTGCCTGATCTGCATTTAGACTCCGTTCGGATACAACAGCTCTAGCCATCTTTCTCACTCTCCGGCTCCTTTTATTCCCAAAACGTCCAGTTCCCAGTCGTAGAGCCCCACCCCGCGCAGGTGGTCTCTGTTTCCTCGGAGGCTCTCCAGGGCGTTGATCCCCATCCCTCCCAGCATCTCGCTGATCTCGTGAGACCAGGCGGAGATTAGATTGGACAGCCTCGTGGAGGCGATATCCACGTTCAGTCTGCCGGAGAGGCGCGGGTCCTGGGTGCATATTCCCCAGTTGCACTTTCCGGTGTAGCATTTCTGGCAGAGGGTGCAGCCCATGGCGATGAGGGCCGCAGACCCTATGTAGACGGCATCTGCCCCCAGGGCGATGGCCTTGATGATGTCGGAGCTGCAGCGGATCCCGCCCGCGGCGATGATGGAGCATTGGTTGCGGATCCCCTCCTCCCGGAGCCTCCGGTCGAGGGAGGATATGGCGAGCTCCGTCGGTATCCCCACGTTGTCCCGGATCGCCTTGGGGGCGGCGCCCGTCCCGCCCCGGAGGCCGTCGATGGCGATGATGTCGGCGCCGGCCCGGACGATTCCCGAGGCTATGGCGGCGAAGTTGTGGACGGCGGCGATCTTGACGGAGATGGGCTTCTCGTAGTTTGTCGCCTCTTTGAGAGCGCCGATGAGGGTTGCGAGGTCCTCGATGGAGTAGATGTCGTGATGGGGCGCTGGAGATATGGCGTCGGTCCCCGGAGGGATCATCCTCGTCTTGGCCACTGTGTCGGATACCTTCTCGCCGGGGAGGTGGCCGCCTATCCCGGGCTTTGCCCCCTGCCCCACCTTGATCTCCACCGCCTGGGCCGTGTTCAGGTACTCGGCGTCTATCCCGAACCGGCCGCTGGCGACCTGGACGATGGCGCACCTCCCAAACTCGTCTCTCATCTCGAGGGGTAGGCCGCCCTCTCCGGTGTTGAAGTAGGTCTTGGACCTGCATGCAGCCGTGGCTAGGGACCGGAAGGCGTTGTAGCTGATGGCTCCGTAGGACATCGCCGAGAAGAGGATGGGGGTCTCCACCACCAGGTTGGGGTAAAGCTCGGTCCTGATCTCCACGTCTCCGGAGTCGGCTGAGATATCCATCAAATCAGGCTTTCGTCCCAGGAATGTCCGAAGCTCCATCGGCTCCCGCAGGGGATCCAGCGATGGGTTTGTAACCTGGGAGGCGTTGAGGACGATGTGGTCCCAGTAGATCCGGAAGGGCTTGTCGCTTCCGCAACCTGTGAGGATGACGCCTCCCGTCTCTGCCTGTCTCTTGAGGTCCTCAAGCTTCTCGCGGGACCAGGATGCGTTTGCCCGATAGTACGAGGGGGAGGGCCTGACCACTATGGCGTCCTTGGGACAGAAGATGACGCATCTCTGGCAGCCGACGCACTTGCTCTCGTCGGAGACGATCCTGTCGGCTGCCGGATCGTAGGTGTGGGTCCCGAAGGCGCACTGCCTCTCGCAGCCCCGGCACTGGCCGCAGCTCTCTTCGTCCCTTATGACCTGAAACTCGGGAAAGACGAACGATTTCATAGCAAAACCTTTCTCGCACTCTTTAGCTCGCCGACGACCGGCTCTCCCCCGTTGGGGGTCCAGACCCGGTCGAGGTGGGGTGAAATGAGTCTGATGGACGCTTCCTCGCTGGAGATGTAGAACATCTCGCCGCTGGTGGCTGCGGTGAGGGGGCGCAGCCTGATCCTGTCGGTGAGGCCGATCATCCGGCCGGTCTCGCCGATGATGACGGCGAAGGGTCCGTTCATCAGCAGGGGCCCGTAGACCATCCGCAGGGTGGTCAAGAGCTTCTTCTCCTTCTCATTCATCCGGTCGATGGCGTTCCATATGGGGGGGGCCAGGATCTTGGCCACGATATCGATTGGCAGCTTCTGCCGCCTCATCAGGAGGTCGGCGGCGTAGGCGATCACCTCGGTGTCGGTCTGGAGGGTGCAGGCGTAGCCGTACATCTCCAGGTACCAGCGGTTGGTGCCGTAGGAGGAGATCTCGCCGTTGTGGACTATCGTCGTGTCCAGGAGGCTGAAGGGATGGGCCCCTCCCCACCAGGCCTGGGTGTTGGTGGGGAATCTCCCGTGGACGGTCCAGGTGTGGGCCCGGTAGAGCTTGTCCAGCATGAAGTACTCGCCGATCTCCTCGGGGTAGCCCACGCCCTTGAAGCAGCCCATGTTCTTTCCGGAGCTGAAGACGTAGGCGTTCTCGATTCTGGTGTTGACCGCCATGATCTGGTCCACGATGAAGTCCTCTTCTGTGCGGCCGCCCCAATCCCCACCATCTCCGCCATCTCCAACATCTTTGGGGAGGACGAAGTAGCGCCAGAGGAGGGGTGGGTCGCTGACGGGGACAGAGTCGTCGTGAGGGATCTCCTCGTCGCAGACGACGTCGAACTTGGAAGAGAGGAAGGCCTCGAACTCCCGTTTGGCGGCCTCCTTAACGACCACGTTCTTGCCGGTGAACATGAGGTGGAAGGCGTAGTAGTCCCGATACTCGGGGTATATGCCGTAGGCTGCAAACCCTCCACCCAGGCCGTTGCCCCGGACGTGCATGTTGGCTATAGCCTTCATGACGCCCTCTCCGGTGAACCGGTCACCGTCCCGGTTCATGGCCCCGAAGATGGAGCAGGCGCAGATCTCCTTGCTGTAAAGCTCTCTTCTTTTTCTTCTAATCCCTGGCATAATGATCTCGAACCTCATCCATCGGCCTGATACTCATGAATCGATAACTTGCAGGCAAGAAGTGGTCGCAAGAGAAGGGAGGTCGAGAGCTATTTTATAGGTATTTGAGAAGTCTTGGGAAAGTTTGAGAAATGTTCATAACAATTATGAACGACGGCTGAGGCCTGCTGTTCTATTTTGAAAAGATATCGATATCATCTTGAGATCTTGACGACCTCGCAAGTCCGGGAGATATCGGAGGCGTCCGGAGGGTGCAAATTCTCTGGATCAGAAGCCGCTAGCTCTCCGATCTCGCCGATGACCCCATCAGATGCCCTCCGAATCCGACTGTCCATAGGACGATTGGGTACGCCACCCACCGCTCCAGCCCGCCGATCCCAAGGGCGGCAAAGGGGCTCGACGGACCCATGGCGAAGTAGAGCCCCAGGTCCAGGAGGGCGACCAACCCCAGGGCCGCCGATATGTACCGGAAGGGGGGCGCCGTCGCCCCGGCGGCCGCCACCGCCGAGAGCCCCCCGGCGACGAAGGCCAGCATCGCAAATATGGGATGAGCGACCGGATCATCGCCGGGGAAGAGCCCCACCCCCAGGACCCCGAACCCAAAGAGGCTGACGAGGACTGCCAAGCCGCGGCCCCGCATCCAGGCGGCGCCGAAGAGGAGGAGGGACCCCGCTATCACCAGAAGGCCCGTAGCGATCATGGTGGCGTTGAAGATCGTCGCCGAGGGCTCGACGATTATGCTCTCGGGCGGCATGGAGGCCCCAAGGTCGCTGATGGTGTTATTTCTGGTGCTGTAGCCAGGGTAGAACGCCTCGGCGGTGATGATCCCCAGGAGGGCGACGGCCCCGGCGGCGAAGAGGAGGGCTCCGGCGAGAGGCTGGTGGCGCATAGTGGTGGTAGATACAATCTGACTATATACCTGTTCCCCGTTCCAAGCAGCTCAACCATCCCAGATCGGTTGCACATACGCTATGGCAACTAGCTACAATTCACATTTTCCCTAAAAAATTTGATACTATGACAAACATTGCGTGAGACCAGAGAAGGGGTGAGACCGATACTTGTAGATCGTTATCGAATATCTGCTCTGGGATGTATCCGTTCGTCCTTTCTAGGACCCAATCGTAATATTTCCGTGCTTTCTCAGCGTCGCCCCTCTGGACCCAATACGTCGAAAGCCAGAAGTTGAGGAGTGGCCAAGCCCCTGCGCCCTTCTTTCGGTGCATCCCATCAAACATCCACCCGTCGTATTCGTCATGCTCATAGCGGTGGACGCCTCCATTGATGACAAGTCGCCTTTCAATCTCCTCGACTGTAGAGTCGATTCGAGGGTCGCCTGACTCGTAGATAGCGAAGGGGTAGACAAGACCTAGGACCGAAGCGTCGATCCTTCGGTCTGTCAGCTTGCCACTAGATCTTACAAAATGGCCGCCATCGAAGTGCTCATCGAGCCTCAACCTCATCTCCTCGGCCACTGACCTCCATATTTCACATCCTTCCCCATCCGGAATCATCTCGCATGCGGACTCAAGTCCACGGATGCAGGCGGCAAGAGAGTAGGTAAAGTTCTCCGCAAGGTCCGGAAAGGCCAACCTTTCCTCCCATAAGTCGTTTGCAACACGGTCGAACCCCTTACCATTCCAGGCGCGAGAGAGGCCATAAGCCGCCCTTTTGATGAGTTCCTCAAATTCCAGTGCACCTTCAAGGTCATTCTGGTAGTGGTGCCAGATGGCGAAGAGAACAGACCCCGTCTGGTCGGGCTGAAACCTATTAAGGGCCTTGAGTCCATTTACATAGTATTTCTCAAAGAACAAACCCGAATCCCTAAACCCTTCCGCCCTCTTGAGACACCAGCTAAAAAAATTCTCCGGAATGTATTTCAGATTTAGCATGTCGGCAGCGATGGATGCATAAGAGCCGTCTCTGGGCCAGACGTAAAAGTAGTGTTTTGCTTCTGGGGGATAATAATCTTTGAAGGAGTTTGCGGCCACAATAGCCCCATTTTCCAGACAGCATTCCGAGATTACTGCCTTTGAAATTTCCAACATTTTCTTCACATCAGTCATTTTATCACCTTCCTGAGAGCAATGAAGAATTCCTTATTATAGCGTCCATAAGCCAAAAATCCCACTACGATATAGATACCTGCAATGATATATTTAATCATAATATTATCTAAGATCTCTAGTCCTATCTTTCCCTCATTTGGCATAGCTATGATGCCGTAAACGCATGCAAGGTAAAAAACCAACAATATGGAGAGACAAGCACAGTCGAAGTTGACGTAGGGCGTGCGTCTTTGCTCTTTAACTTTTCTTTTAGATTTATTGTTTTCCGCTCTGTCTATCTCATCAAGCCATCTCTCCCATCCTTTGATGTGGATGAAGCCTTCTTCACCAATAATGTTCTCTTCTAAAAAGCGTACATACTTTCCAACGTTCTTTATAGATCCTCTTTCAGCGTCAAATAGGCTCATCGAAGATATTATTAATAAAGGTAATATATAAAAAAGAGATGAAATATTTTTCTCAAAAGCAATCGACAAAAGGACACCTATGCTTCCAACGCCTAAACTTACTATGGTGTATTGCTTATCCATCTTGTTTAGTTCTTCTTCCCTTAGGGACTTGTATTCTTCCAAGATAAAATCCCGCTTAAATTTAGTCTCTTCTTCCATGACGTCACCTAAATGCTAATACTTCACTTCCCACATATTTAACTTTTTCGTGTTAAAACAATAATGGATTAAGCGGATATGAAAAAATCATGCGTTTGGAGAAAACAGAATGAACTTCAAAGAGCAAGGCTGCAAAGAAATCTTGTAAAATGCGTGGCGCACCCGCCCCTCCTTCGCGCCGCCCGTTTGCTCCCTCGACGGCTGCCTCTCCCGGCGACGGCCCAGCCCCCATGATGCCCCGCGCCCAGGGCTTCCCGCGCCCCGCCCCATCCGGCCCGCCGCGCCTCCGGCGCCGCTGGCCCGTCCCCTCGTCGGGGAGGAGACCGCCCCCACCCCCTCGCGCCGGGAGAAGCCGGGGGTCCGGGGGTCCGGGGCCGCCCGGTGTCGTCTCCCAGATGAGGCGGAAGCCGAACTATACCGCCCCCGACCCCCTCTCCTTCGTCCGAACCCTCACCACGTCCATCACGGGGTAGACGAAGATCTTCCCGTCCCCCGCCTCGCCGGTGTGGGCGGCATCGCAGATCAGGTCGACCAGCCGGTCGGCATCTTCGTCCTCCACCACCACCTCCAGCTTGATTTTGGGGAGAAACTCCACCTTGTAGTCCCCGGCCCGCCACTGCAGGGCGACCCCCTTCTGCCGGCCCCGCCCCTTGATCTCCGTGGCCGACATTCCGAAAAAGCCGTTCTTGTCCAGGGCCTCCCTCACCGAGCTCAGCCTTTCGGGCCTGATTATGGCCTCGATCTTCTTCATCTCAGAACCTCCCGTTATCCTGTTACTCCTGTCGCTCTCGATTTTTCTCCTCGTTTTCCTCATTTTGCTCATTTCAAACGTAAGCACCCTCGCCGTGCTGGCTGATGTCCAGCCCCACCGACTCCTCATGGTGTCCGACCCGCAGCCCCATGGCCGCATCGACCACCTTGGCGATCCCGAAGGTGGCGACGAAGGAGTAGATCCAGACGATGGCGGCGGCCGCGGCCTGAACTCCCAGCTGGGATGGGTTTCCCGAGAGGAGGCCGGTAGCGCCGATGGAGGCGAAGATCCCGGTGGCCACCACCCCCCAGGTCGACCCGATCCCGTGGCAGGCCAGGACGTCCAGGGAGTCGTCCACCTTCTTGCTGCCCCTGATCAAGAGGATGGCATAGTACCCGACGAAGGCGGCGCCTATGCCTATGGGTATGGCGGCAAGGGGGGTCACAAACCCGGCCGCCGGGGTGATGGCCGCAAGCCCAGCCACGGCGCCGGTGACGATCCCGAGGGCGCTCGGCGCCCGGTCCCGCCAGGAGAGGAGCATCCAGGTGGTGGCAGCCGCGGCTGCCGACGTGTTGGTGGCTACGAAGGCGTTGGCGGCGATCCCGTTGGCGGCCAAGGCGGAGCCGGCGTTGAACCCGAACCATCCAAACCAGAGGAGTGCGGCCCCGAGGACGGTGGTGGGTATGTTGTGGGGCTCCATGGGGTCCCTGCCGAAGCCCCTCCTCACCCCGATCACCATCGCTATCGCCAGAGCCGAGACCCCGGCGCTGATGTGGACGACGATCCCGCCGGCGAAGTCGAGAGCCCCCATCTGGGAGAGGAAGCCCCCACCCCAGACCCAGTGAGCTATGGGGTCGTAGACGAGGGTCGCCCAAGCGAGGGAGAATACGAGAAACGAGCTGAACTTGATCCTCTCAACGTAGCTTCCGGTGATCAGTGAGACGGTGATGATGGCGAACATCGCCTGGAATATCATGAAGGTGAGAGAGGGTATGGTGAGTCCCTCCATCGCCTCCATCCCGACCCCCCGCAAGGCCAGGTGGTCGAGCCCCCCGATGACGCCGCCGACGTCGGTGCCGAAGGCGAGGGTGTACCCTATGAGGATCCACTGGAGGCTTATAATCCCCATGATCGCGAAGCTGAATATTATCGTCGATATTGCATTCTTCTTTCTCACCATCCCCCCGTAGAAGAGACCCACTCCGGGGATCATGATCAATACAAGGGCGGCGCTGATCAGGACCCAGGCGTTGTCCGCAGGATTTATCGTGGACTCGGCTGCGGCAGTCCCGACGAGCCCCATAAGCATCGATAATAGCAAAATTCTTCTTAACTGGAGCTTCATAGTTTGGAGGACAACTCCTCATTTTATAAGCATATTTGTGCTAAAATAAGCTATATTCTTAGAATATATGAAAATTTCATAGCTTTGAATTTACGTAATAGTGGATCTTGAGATAACATAATCTATCCAGAAAAGAAGAGCGTCCAGGTCGTGAAAGCCGAAAGATCCCCGTACCATCGATCGTGACCGTTTCAGATCCGAGACGAATTATGCCGCCGAGTCGACGTTTTCGATTCCTCGACGTTTTCGATGATACCTGATATGTCAGGCGTCCCCGATATCCAAATATCTCGGTGGGCTTTTCGCCATCAGGTTTCGAACTTTGCCATCTCATCACCACTCCTGATTTTTATCGATCTCGTAACAGGGCTGACGAATATCCTGCCGTCTCCGATGTTCCCCGTCCTGACGGCCTCGGTGATCGTCTCCACCAAAAAGTCCACCTCATAGTCGCAGACTACGAGCTCTATCCTCGCCTTTGGAACCGGTGCCGAATTTTCTGTCTTGCCGTTGTATCGGAGCTTTATTCCCCTCTGCTCCCCTCGGCCCATCACCTCGCTGATGGTCATGGAGACGAAACCCTTCTCCTCCAGAGCGGCGCGAAGCCTCTCCAGCCTCTCCGGTTGGATTATGGCCTCAACCCTCATCAACGCCATCCGCCCCCAGCCGCAACCGTGCGGCTTCTAGCCGTCTCCGCCATGCCAGCCTGACCACTTGATATAATGTGATACTTCTTTGAAAAACGAGACCGTTTGCGAGGTGGTTTCAGCTCCGATTCGGGCGCGCCCGTTTGGGTGGAGATATCTTCTCGGCATGATGGAAGGGAGCGCGCCCGCATCGTTATTGCTCGTCAGATCTCTGTAAGATCTCAATCAGATCTTCGTTTGTTTCCTCCTGCAACTCCGCCTACAGCAGCGGCAGATACTTCTCGATCTCCCACCTGCTGACGTCGGTCCTGTACTCGTCCCACTCGACCTTCTTCGAAGCGATGAAGTTGGTGAAGATGTGGTCGCCGAGAGTCTCTCTCATCAGGTCGCTATTCTCTGTCAGCATCAGGGCCTCGATGAGGCTTCCAGGAAGCGACTTGATTCCGGCCTTCTCCTTCTCCGCCTCGGTCATCTTGAAGATGTCCCGCTCCATCGGCTCGGGGAGCTCGTACTTGTTCTTGATGCCGTCCATCCCGGCTGCCAGCATCACAGCAAAGGCGAGGTACGGGTTTGCTCCGGGGTCGGGGCTTCTGTACTCCACCCGGGTGGCGTTCTCTTTTCCGGGCTTGTACATCGGCATCCGGACCAGGGCCGACCTGTTCCTCCGAGCCCAGGATATGTAGACTGGAGCCTCGTAGCCGGGGACGAGCCTCTTGTAGGAGTTGATCCACTGGTTGGTGACGGCCGTTATCACCGGCGCGTTCTTGAGCAGGCCAGCGATGTAGTGCTTGCCCAGGTCTGAGAGGTTGTACTTGTCATCGGGGTCGAAGAAGGCGTTCCTCTTCCCCTTGAAGAGCGACTGGTGGACGTGCATG
>Ga0116151_10003840_pt1 | contig 13330 bp, 13 predicted proteins | sample AD_UKC117_MetaG_FD_89893 | JGI IMG/M metagenome (GOLD analysis project Ga0116151, IMG submission 89893) | Active sludge microbial communities of municipal wastewater-treating anaerobic digesters from Hong Kong - AD_UKC117_MetaG | ecosystem: Engineered > Bioreactor > Anaerobic > Digestate... | reverse complement strand
GGCTGGGCAAAACCATCAAAAAAACGCTCTACGCCGCCGAAAAAACGCCTTTGTCCGTTTTAGGGTTATCCCACCTGTTAGTTCTGCAAAAGAGGGGTTAGGCAGCCAAAAGTATCGCCAAATCTTCTTGGGTTGTGCCCAACGCAAACAGCGAGCGAATAAGCAAGTCGAGCGATACCGAAGGATCACCTGCTTCCATTTTGGCAACCCGCGATTGGCTGGATTGCAACCGCTGCGCCAGTTCGACCTGCGTTAAATGCTGCGCCTGACGGCGGGCACGCAAGCTGTTGGCGAGGGTCAATTTCAGATCCACGTAGGCCGCTTCTTCCGGCGTTAAACCTAAAAACTCATCTGCCGAACCTACCCGCCAACCCGCTTCCTCTAGAGCTTTCCGTTTGTTTTCGTCCATTTTTGACTTACCTGTTAATAATCTCATCGTACTGTTGCAGGCGACGTTGGCAAATCTCAATAACTTTCTGCGGTGTCTGCCTGGTTTTCTTCTGAAACACTTCCAAAATCAGGATGGCATCGAGATCAATTCGATAAATGATCCGCCAGGTTCCATTTTTGTCGTTCACTCGTAGTTCATGACAATGTGGAGCAACCGAAGGCATCGGGCGGGAGTGGGGCAGCGATAGCAAATCGCCCTGTTGTAATCTGCGCAATAAAAAACCAGCCTCCAATCTGGCTTCTGCCGAAAAGGGCGGTGTTTTCACTTCACCGTGAAGCCAGACGAGTGGTTTTTCCTCCGATGCCATATCTCAATGATATGTCATATCTGATATAACTTCAAGTAAAGCCGCTTACATCGCAGCCGCAAAATCCCGAGAACTTGGGTAAACCAAGATTGGGCTTACCGAAATCCGTTTTTACCGTGATGGCATAGTGCCAATTTCCTTGTTTTAGCCCCCGCCAATTATTACAATCGAAAATAGGACAACCTGTAACGGCCGTGTCCGCACCCCGCGTCACGGCTTCAAATTCTGGAGGACTAACATGAGCACAAAAAATGGACAAAATGGACAGGGCGGCGTGGGCAGCTTCAAAGTCAAAGCCGGACTGGCGCAAATGTTAAAAGGCGGCGTCATTATGGACGTGGTCACACCTGAGCAAGCTGTCATCGCTGAGGAAGCGGGCGCGGTCGCTGTGATGGCGCTGGAGCGCGTTCCGGCCGACATCCGCGCCCAGGGCGGCGTGGCCCGCATGTCCGACCCGGGCATGATCAAGGAAATCATTCAGGCTGTCACCATTCCGGTGATGGCCAAAGCGCGCATCGGCCACTTTGTGGAAGCACAGATTTTGGAAGCCATCGGCGTGGACTACATCGACGAAAGCGAAGTGCTGACCCCCGCCGACGAAGAGCATCACATTTACAAGCACCCCTTCAAAGTGCCGTTTGTATGCGGCTGCCGCAATCTGGGCGAGGCGCTGCGCCGCATCGGTGAAGGCGCGGCCATGATCCGCACCAAGGGCGAAGCAGGCACCGGCGACGTAGTGGAAGCCGTGCGCCACGCCCGCGCCGTGCTCGGCGAAATCCGCCGTCTGCAACAAATGCCCGACGAAGAGCTGATGGCCTACGCCAAAACCATCGGCGCGCCGTATGAACTGGTGAGGGAAACCAAAGAATTAGGCCGCCTGCCGGTGGTCAACTTTGCCGCTGGCGGCATTGCCACCCCCGCCGATGCGGCGCTGATGATGCAAATTGGCGTGGACGGCGTGTTTGTCGGTTCGGGCATCTTTAAAAGCGCCGACCCGGCGCCGCGCGCCAAAGCCATCGTGGAAGCGACTACCCATTACAACAACCCGGAAATCCTGGCCCGCGTCAGCGAAAACCTGGGCGAGCCGATGGTGGGCATTAACGTCAGCAGCCTGCCGGAAAGCGAGCAGTTGGCCGTGCGCGGCTGGTAAGAAGTTAGAGTGTAGAGTGCAGAGTGTAGAGATAGGAGAACTGTCTTTCATCTCTATCTCTACACTCTATCTCTACCAAACAAGGTTTTTATATGAAGATTGGCGTTCTCGCGCTGCAAGGCGCATTCATTGAACACATTCAGATTCTGCGCGACTTGGGCGTGGAGGCGGTGGAAGTGCGGCTGCCGGAAGACCTGGAAGGGCTGGATGGCCTGATCATTCCCGGCGGCGAAAGCACAACGATTGGCAAGCTGGCGACGATGTACCACTTGATGGAGCCGCTGCGGGCGTTTGCTGCACGCAAGGCGATGTGGGGCACGTGCGCGGGCATGATTTTTATGGCCAAGGAGATCGGCGACGGCCGTTCCAATCACGGCCAGCCGCTGCTGGCCATCATGGACATTGTGGTAGACCGCAATGCCTTTGGCCGCCAGGTAGACAGCTTCGAGACCGACCTGGACGTACCGGCCATCAACAACGGCGCAGTAAAACCCTTCCCGGCTGTGTTTATCCGCGCGCCGAAACTGGTGGCCGCAAAAGGGGACACCCAGGTATTGGCGCGTTTGGCCGACGGCACGGCCGTGGCCGCGCAAGAAGGCAACTGGCTCGTCACCTCCTTCCACCCCGAACTAACGGGCGATAATCGGTTTCACAAATACTTTTTGGAGCTGGCGAAACGCCCAACGCGGAACGGCGTGGGGCAATAACTATTGTCTTGGCAGCAAGACGGTGAAGGTCGCGCCGCCCTTGGGATTGTTTTCGGCCCAGAGACGGCCGTCGTGCTGCTCTACAATACGTCGGGCAATAAACAACCCCAGCCCTGTGCCAGAACCGTTGGTTTTGGTGGTAAAAAACGGTTCAAAGATCCGGTCAATAATCTCTGAAGAAATGCCCGAACCGGCGTCTTGCACCGACAGGGCAAAATATTCAGTCGTAGCCAGTTCGGCCGGGTAGGTTTTGGTCGGTCCCGGCATCAGTTCCCCTACGGGAACAAGCCAGGTTTTTACCTGAATGGTTCCGCCGTCCGGCTGCATAGCGTCTCGCGCATTTGTCAAAAGGTTAATGACGACCTGGGTCAGCCGGTTATGGTCGCAAACGACTGTCTTCAGGTTGGGAGCCAGATCCGTCTCGATGCGCACGTTGAACTGCCCCTGAAACTGCTGCTTGACCAGCGTCAGGGAATCCTCGACGATTTTGTTCCAGTCCGTCACGGCGATTTGCGGCAGCCCATCCAGCGAATAATTCCGCAGCACTTCGACAATGCGCACACAGCGCCAGGCGCTTTGCTCGATCATTTCCACGTAGTGATGCAGCCGGTCCAGGCTGAGAGCGTTGTCGTCGATGTCCAGGCTGAGGTTGGCGCAGGCGGCGGTGATGATGCTGATGGGGTTATTGAGTTCGTGGGCGATGCTGGCGGTGAGGGTGCCCATACCGGCCAGGCGCTGGGTGTGGGTGAGGGATTCGTTGAGGCGCTCGACTTCGTGGAGGTTGGTGACGGAGATGAGTTTTTGGGCGCCGGTTTCGGCGGCGATGGGGGTGATGGTGAGGGCGACAGGCAGGGAACGGCCGTCCAGGCGGCGCAGCACCGTCTCGCGATGAATCTCGGTGTCTTCAGGGAACTCCAGGGGCAGCAGATGCTCCGGCCAAAAATCATGGAATGGGCGACCGACCAGATCAGCCAAGTCGCTGCCCAACATGGTGGCGGCGGCCTGATTTGCCGAGGAGATCAATCCGCTTTCGTTAACGACCAATGTGCCCGAAGACATGCTTTGCAGCAAATAGGTAAAAAACTGTGCGGTTGAATCGTTTTTCTCAGCCACCAGGGGATTGATCATGGTTTGACTCATTCCTCATTCCGAACGTCCTCAATCCGCAGCAGCGGACTAATAGTAGCATACGCGACCGGCGCAGGAACGTCCGTATGCGCGCCGTAAATTCATCGTGAAGGGCGCGTGAAGGGACGCCGCACATTTCTAGCACAGCCAGGGACAGGACAAAGCGGTATAATCTAGTGATGTTACCCGCAAAATATCAGCAGTTTAATGATTTGATGGCGCAACAGTCAGCATCTCGCCGCCGGGTCATTGTGTTGTTGGTGGTAGGCGTGATGTTTTTGCTGATGGGCTTTTATACGGTGACGGATACGGCTCACCTGGTACACAGCCATGCGTTGGACGGGGCAGATTGGCTGGGCTATGCGATCTGCCACCGGATTACGGAGCGGTCGTTTATGATAAACGGCCGTCAATTTCCCCTCTGCGCCCGCTGTACCGGCATGTATTTGGGCGCATTTCTCGTCTTTTTGGTTTTGTGGTTGGCCGGACGCCTGCGCTGGAGCTTGCTGCCACCCTTCCCCATTTTGCTGACGTTGATCGGATTTGTGGGGCTGATGGGCATCGACGGCGTGAATTCCTACCTTCATTTTTTCCCCAACGCGCCACACATCTATGAGCCGCGCAATTGGCTGCGCTTGCTCACCGGCATGGGCACCGGGCTGGCTATGGGCCTTATCACCCTGCCCACGCTGGCGCAGACGTTGTGGCGCGCGCCGGTTTGGCAGCCTGTTGCCGGGAATTTCCGCGAATTGTTGGGCATGATGGCGGTAGCGGGCACGGCCGTTTTGCTTCTCCTGAGCAACCAACCCACCATTTTGTACGTATTAGCTTTGGCCAGCACAGCTGGCCTTTTATTGATCGTTACGGCCCTGAATACAGTGGTGGTGGTGATTGTGCTGCGGCGGGAGGGCCAGGCGGACAGGTGGCGGGAAACGGCCGTGCCCCTGCTCATCGGTCTCCTTCTCTCATTGCTCGAACTCAGCGCCATCAGCCTGGTCCGGTTCCACTTCACCGGAACCATGACCGGTTTTCCGGGGTTGTAAAATCGGAAAGTTGGCTGGGTTGGTTTGTTGGTTGGGTTGGTTTTCAGCCAACCGACCAACCCAGCTAACCATCAAACCTTTCTGGAGAACTTACTATGATTGAAGCACTCGGCGGCATTGGCGCCGCATTTGGATTAGCGGGCAGCGCCGGCCTAAACGCCTACATCCCCCTGCTCATCGTGGCCGTGGCCGCGCGCTACCCCCTCGGCGACCCGCTCCTGAAGCTGTCAGCCCCATATGACCTGTTGACCAATCCCTGGATCATCATTCTGCTGTCGGTACTGCTCATCATCGAAATGCTGGTAGACAAAATACCGGCCGTCGACACGCTCAACGATGGCATCCAGACCTTTATTCGCCCGGCGGCCGGGGCCATTTTGTTTGCCGGCAGCGCCAACGTCATCACCGACATCAGCCCGATCATCACGCTGGCGGCGGGGCTGCTGGTAGCCGGCAGCGTGCATACCACCAAAGCGGTTACGCGCCCCATGATAACGGCAGCCACAGCCGGAACCGGCAACTGGGCTGTCAGCATCGTTGAAGACGTGGTGGCCTTTTTTACGTCTATTTTGGCGCTGCTGCTGCCCATCATCACCGGCATCGCTGCAGCCATCGCCTTGTTCTTTGCCGTCCGGCTTTACCGCCGGCGCAAGAAAAAAGAAGGTATCGTCTTTCGGTAAAATCACAACAGGAGGTTTATGATGTTTTGGCAACGGATTAAAGGTGTTTTTAGTTTGGATCGGGCCGTCTTCCGCGACATAGAACAGGACGAATCGTCCATCTCGCAAGCGGCGATTATTGTGCTGCTGGTGGCCATTTTGGCCGGCATTGGCGCGGCGGGCGCTTCGGCGATGGGCGCGGCGGCACTGCAAAGCCTCAACAATTTCGCCGGTGACTTAAATCTACCGGCGCTGACGCCTGCGTTTGGCTTGGTGGGCGCTTTTGTCAATGCCTTTGTTGGGGCTTTTATTTCGTGGGTCGTTTGGGCGTTGGTGACTTATTTGATTGGGGTGAAAGTGTTCAATGGGGAATCAACTGTCAGCGAAATGATGCGGCTGATCGGTTTTGCCCAGGCGCCCCGCCTGATGAGCGTGTTTAGTTTTATCCCGTGCATCGGCTTTTTGTTTAGTTTTGCCGGCTGGGTTTGGGCTATGGTCACCAGCATTATTGCCATTCAGGAAGGGGTAGATCTGGACAGCGGCAAGTCGTTCGCCACCATCCTGTTAAGCATTGTGGCGGTCATCTTTGTGAATTTGCTGATCGTCGGTCCGCTTATGAGCCTGATTTTTTAGCCTGGCTGATGGGTAAAATCTAACAAAACGGCCGTTCCGCGCGGAACGGCCGTTTTCTATTTATCGCGTCGCGTTCTAAACAACGCCGGCCGCCTGTGCAGCCTTCGTTCTCCGGCGGGCCGTGCGAAAACTGACCAGCTTTTTCCCCTCTTCATCCCACAAGCTCAAAAACGTCGTCCGCAAACTGGATGCCAGCGTGAGTGTCGACACATTTTGCAGCGCCGGATTTTGCGCATGGCACTCCTCCAGCCGGTAATTGGGAATGCGCGGGCTCAGATGATGGATGTGATGAAAGCCAATATTGCCTGTAAACCATTGCAGCACCTTCGGCAGCTTATAAAATGAACTGCCTTGCAGCGCCGCCGTGGCATAATCCCACTCCTCGCCGCCAGCCCAATACGTATCCTCAAACTGGTGCTGCACAAAAAATAGCCAGGTACCCACCATCGAAGCAATGACCACCAGCGGCAAATGCACCAGCAAAAACGGCCGAAAACCAATCACCAGGCTGACCAAAGCCACAATCAACACCAACGCCAGATCGTTCCACAACACGTTGAGCCGCTCCTTACGCCGCGACAAGGGACCAGGAAACCGATACAAAACCATAAACAACGCCAGGGGTAAAATCAAAAACAAGGTGACCGGGTTACGGTAAAGACGATAGCGGATCTTGGCGGCCAAAGGCGCGGCATTGTACTCCCGCACCGTCATCGTGTAGACGTCGTGGACGTCGCGCCGCGCCAGGTTGCCGGCCGTCGCGTGGTGGACGGCGTGGCTTTTCCGCCACTGGTAATAGGGCGTCAGGGTAAACACACCACACACTGCGCCCAGGCGGTCATTGGCCTGGCGCGATTTGAAGAACGAGCCATGCCCGCAATCGTGCTGGATGATGAAAATGCGCACCAGCAATCCGGCCGTGGGCAAGGCCAACAGCAAAGTAAGCCAGTAGCCAACTTGCAGACTGAAATACATGGCTATCCACAAGACAAAAAAGGGCACAAAGGTGTTCACCACCTGCCACGCGCTTTTTTTGGTATCGGGCGTTTGAAACGGCCGTACCATACTTTTCCAATTGATATTCTCAGCGGTTTCTGTATGAGATGCATACATGAATCCTCTCCTTTCGATCCAACTCTATTCAGGTCAACCTGTTTTATTGATAGATGGGGGTGGAGCACTTCTGTGGCCTTAATGGGCAATTTATGCGGGGCAGTTGATGCGGTTGTCAGGTGATCCAGGGTCTTGGGCAGATCAGATTTGCCGCTAAACTAAGACGCCATACCCATGTTAACACCATAACACGAGAACGCCTGCCCGCCAAGTCCGAAGGGAGCCAGAAGAAGCACACTTACGGTTTGTTCATTCTAACGCCGGCACAAAAAAAGGCCGGGCAGCGCCAGAAACGCCCTGCCCGACCCTAATCCACCGGCTGGTGTTTGCCGGTTTACTCGTGGCGCAAAGCCTGCACCGGATCCAGGCGCGCGGCCCGCGCCGCCGGATACAGCCCGGCCAGCAAGCCAATCAGCGCGGCAAAAATCAAAGCGCCAATGGCCAGCCAGGGCGGCACCACGGAAAGCTGCCCCACCCCGGTCACGCCTTCGTTGATCAGGTAGCGGTGGGCGCCCCAGTCTACCAATCGCCCCAGCAGCGTGCCCAAAATCAGGCCAAACACGCCGCCAATCAGACCAATTAGCGCCGCCTCGGTGGTAAATAACTGGCGAATCTCGCCCGACGAGGCCCCCAGCGCCTTGAGCACGCCAATTTCCCGTGTGCGTTCGTAGATGGCCATCATCATGGTATTGGCCACGCCCAGGGCGGCCACCAGCAGCGCCAGCGCGCCCACGGATCCAAGCAGCGCCTGCAGCAGCGACAAAACCTGGTTGGCGGCGTCAAGGATGGCTTCCAGCGATTGGGCGTCGAGGTCGAGTTCCTGGATGGCTTCGGACACGGCCGTTACCATGCCCAAATTCTCCGCCCGCACCACTACCATGTCGTACCCCTGGGTTTGCAGCAGATCGGGCTGGTTGTACCACCAGGTCAGAATCGCCTCCGTCTCGTCCAGACCCAGGTCGATGGTGCGCGTGCTGAAGCTGTCACGCACGCCGATGACCGTGCTGGGAAAATCTTGCGTTTCGCCGCGTGGCAGCTTGGCCGTAAGTACCACAGACTGCCCCACCAGGTCGGCGTAATCCTGCCCGTCGCCCAGCAGCCGGTCGGCCAGACCGGAGGTCAGCACGACGCCCTTGTTCTCGCCATCGCCAAACACTTCTCCAGCCAGCGGCTCGCTGAGGCCGCCCATCTGGAAATTGCGCTCGCGCAAATCGGACGAGACACGCACGGGCACGGACTCTCCGGCCAGCGTCAGGGTCAAGTCAACGCCGTTGGGCATTTGTAGTTGGGGGGTAACGGCCGTTACTCCCGGAATCGCCCGCAGTTTAGCCACAATCTCCGGCGTGAGCGCCTGCTTCGGCTGCGGCGGCGCAAACGGGTCGAAGCTGTCCAGCGCCGCCTCGTCATACGTCGGGCTGACGAAGATATTTTCCAGACCGACCGTCTCGAAGTTGCGCTGCACCTCGCGCTGCACGCCCACACCAAACGACACCATTGCCACCAGGGTGATGATGCCGATCAGCACCCCGGCGGCCGTGAGAATGTTGCGCACCGGCCGCCGCCCCAAATTGCGCAGGGCAGAGCGGGCAATATCAGCAAAGGAAAGCCGGGCGTTATGAGTGCGGCGTCCGGCATCCGGCATATTTGCCGCTTTCTGCGTTCCGCGTTCCTCGTTCCTCGTTCTTCGTTCCTCATTCACCACCTGCCCATCTTTCAAATGCACAATCCGGTCGGCATAGGCGGCCACGTCGGCGTCGTGGGTGACGACGATGAGGGTGATGCCCTGTTCTTTGTTGAGCGCTTGCAGCAAAGCCATCACTTCGGCGCCGGTGGTGGAATCCAGGTTGCCGGTAGGTTCATCGGCCAGGATGAGGGAAGGGTTGTGGATGAGGGCGCGGGCCACGGCCGTGCGCTGCTGCTCGCCGCCCGACAGCTCTGTAGGGTAATGGCCCAGGCGGTGGCCCAGGCCCACCTTTTGCAGCATGTCGGCGGCGCGGGCCGCCCGTTCGGCCGGGCTGGCCCCGGCCAGGGTGAGGGGAATGGCGACGTTTTCGACGGCCGTTAACCGGGGCAGCAGATTAAAACTCTGAAAAATGAAGCCCACGCGATGGCGGCGATGGGCCGTGCGCGCTTTGCCGTCGGCGTCGTGTAGGGGCAAGCCGGCTACCCACAACTCCCCGCTGGACGGCCGATCCAGGCCGCCAAGCAGGTTAAGCAGAGTCGATTTGCCGGAACCGGACGGCCCCACCAGGGCGACAAACTCGCCCGGCGCGATGGCCAGATTGATGCCGCGCAGCGCCCATACGTCCATCTCGCCGCGCTGAAAGTGGCGCTCCAGGTTTGATATTTGGATTGTATTGTCCATGGGCTAGGAGAGATTAGAGATTGGAGACTGGAGATTTGAGACTGAAGATCATCTAAGTCTCCAGTCTCTAATCTCCAGTCTCCTTTTGCGTTTATTCAGTCAGTGCGCTTATTCCAGCGATTCGGCCAGGGCCAGCGCCTCGGCGGGAGTCAGGTTACCGCCGATCCAGTAGGATGTGTCGCCGTCGGTCCAGGTGAGCAGAGCTTGCGCGCCAGAGTCGTCGCTGTAGAGCGTGCCGTCCACGCCGCGCACGGTTACGGTTTCGCCGGTCTGATCACGCTCGGGCACGGCCGTTGCCGGACCCTGGGCCACGGTAAAGCCGCCATCGGTGCGGGTATACCGCTGCACTACCGCTCCACGGATTTCCGTTGCGCCCACAAAGGTGGCGTCGGCCGGTAAAACGGCCGGGGAGAGGACGTTCAGGTCGGCGGTTTGCACGGCCGTCAATTCCTGCGGCTGCAAATCGGCCAGATGGACGATTTCCGCGCCATCAGGAATGGCAAAGGTGAAGAGACCGTCGTCTACGCCCTGGTTCAGTTCCAGCAAGGTGGCCGTGGCGCTGCCAGAGCCCATCGCGCCCTCAGCATATGCCACCGACAGCGGCGCGCCATCTTCCGGGCGAACGTAAACTTTCAGGTAACCGCCGGCTGCGCGCACCTGATCCGGCATTTGCTCCGGGATGGGGATGAGGCGCAGCCCGTGAGCGTTGGTGTCGCCGATTTGCGCGTCGGTGATGCGCTCAGCGGTGAAGTATTCCAGCAGTTTAGCCACAGCTTCTTCCGGGGTTTCGGGATGGTCAGCTTCGTCGTGGGTGATGTTAGGATCGACCTCGAATTCTTTGCCAGCCATTTGCTCCTGGATGAAAGCGGCCGCTTCGTCGGCGTTGCCGACCAGGACTTTGTTTTCCTGCGGCTGCCAGAGCCAGAAATTATAGCCATCGGTAACGGCCGTAACCCCTACCAGGTCGCTTTCAGTCGCGTCCAGCACTTCCGCGCGGAAGGCCGGTTCGCCGTTTGGTCCTACAGCCAGCTTGCCCCACATTTCCACCGTGCCGCTGGCGCTCATGTCCGGCGTATCGACGGTAAAAGTGGCGACGGTGTGGCCGTCGGTGACGGTTTGCATGGTTTCCATGGCCTGCACCAGCAAATCTTCGGCAGTGGGCTGCAAAGCAAACGCCGCCAGCCCCAGGCTGGCAACCAACAGCAGCACAATCGCCCCGACCAGTAATTTTCTATTTCTCATGGGTGACTCCTTATGGCGCGCCCGACGGGTTCGCCGCTCGGGCGCATGTCGTGCAGGCCTTACGCCTGACGTTACTCAGATTGTAGAACGGACCCCCGATAAACACCACTCCCCGGCGCTTTGTGACAGAGGTTGTTAACCATTTTATTATCCCAGGCGGCGAAACTTAAATTCGCCGCCAACGAGTGTGGCAGCAATGCCCGCCTCCAGGAGTTGATCCGGGGAAATTGTAAAAATGTCACGGTCGAAGATGGTCAGGTCGGCCAGCTTGCCGGGAGTGAGGGACCCTTGGCGCGCCGTCTGCCCGCTGGTGACGGCCGCAGCAAAGGTATAGGCATGGACCGCTTCAGGCAAGCTGAGACGTTGTTCCGGATACCAACCTGCCGGTCCCGGCGCGCCATTCGGGCGGCGGCGGGTAACGGCCGCATGCAGACCCGGCAGCGGGGCAATGGTCTCCACCGGCGCGTCAGAGCCGAAGACGAGGGTAGCGCCGCTGTCCAGCATGGTGCGCCAGGCGTAGCTGTAGCGGGCGCGGGCGCCCCAATAGCTGTCGGCCATTACCATGTCGGAGGTGGCGTGAATGGGCTGCATGGACGCGATGATGCCCAATTGGGCCAGCCGGTGGCGGTCGTCCGGGTGCAGCAGCTGGACGTGCTCGATGCGGTGGCGTAAGGCACCAGGTATGGCGCGGGCGGCTTCTTCCTGGCGCACGGCGGCGTAAACGTCGAGAATGTCATGGTTGGCGCGGTCGCCAATGGCGTGGACGGTCACGCTGAGGCCGGCGGCGCTGGCGCGACTGGCGTAAGCGTGCATCTCCTCTTTGTCGGTGACGACGATACCGCGGTTGTCGGGGTCGTTTTCGTAGGGGGCCAGCATGGCCGCCGTGCGCGGGCCAAGCGCGCCATCGGCAAAGATTTTGACGCCGCCAAGGCGCAGCCAATCATCGCCAAAGCCGGAGCGCAGCCCCACGCCGATGGCGTGATCCAGGCGGTAGACGGGGATGTTTTTCAGTACGCGCAGGCCAAGCTGGCCGTTTTGGTGCAAGTGTTGGAGCGCCTGGAAGCAGGCACGGCCGTCAAAATCATGGATGCCCGTCAGCCCCAACTGCCAGCACTGCTGCTGAGCGGTCTGCATGGCGGCGGCAATTTCCTCTGGCGTGGGCGGCGGAATGTGCCGGGTTACCAGGTCAATGGCGTCTTCGAACAGGATGCCGGTGAGACGGCCGTCAGCGTCTCGCTGCAGGTGGCCGCCGGGCGGGTCGGGCGTGGCGGCGTCCAGACCGGCCAGGCGCAGGGCGCGGCTGTTTACCCAGGCGGCATGGCCGCTTTTGTCGTGCAGGCAAGCGGGCTGGTCTGGGCAGACGCTGTCCAGGGCAACGGCCGTAGGGAAAGCGCGGTCGGTCCAATCATCCTGCGCCCAGCCCCGGCCTTGCAGCCAGCGGGTTGAGTGGTTGGTGGGTTGGCCGGTTTGCTGCCGGGCGCAATGGGCCTGGATGCGCTGCAGCGCGTCCGCCAGGCTGGTCGTGCCTGTCAGATCGACACGCTGGAGGTGCAGGGCGTAACCCTGGAAATGGACGTGGGCGTCGACGAGGCCAGGGGTAGCGGCACGGCCGTCTAAATCGACCCATTCGCCGCCGGGGGCCAGCAGCGCTTTCATGCTGTCGTTGTCGCCGACGGCCAGGATCGTATCGCGGCGGATGGCGATGGCCGGAGCCAGGGGGAAGGCCGGATCCATGGTGTGAAAACGGCCATTGGTAAGCACAAGCGTGGCAGACATACAGATCTCCTGGGGAAAGGTTTGGCCCAGTATATCGCCGCGACTGGCAAGCACAAAACGGCCGTTTTGCGCCAACAGCTTCGCCTGGTTTATAAATTGTGTTCGCTCGGGAAGTGGTTTGTCAGCTTACCAGGAGTGCATAAGCGGTTGTTACCTTTGCATCAATCGTCATAGGCGGGTGGGAATTCATCAAAACTGTCGTGGGCGGCGCTGCGGGAACGGCTGTGGCGCGGCTCAGGATCTTCGTAAGTCAGGTCCTCGAAGGCCCAATCCAACTCCAACGGTGTCAGATCAACTACTTCTAACGCGGTCCCACATTCACGACATTGAATGCGCTGGCCCAGGCGCGGCGTGCGCAGCCGAATCCGGGAATCACATTCGGGGCAGTAACCAAACTCTTTCTTTGCGGTCATCCTTTCAACCTCACACAAAACTCGTCTCTGCCCAGAGGGCAGATGGTATAACATTGGCAAAAATACAAGATTTGTGTACGAAAATTTGCGGTATAGATGTTTAAATTACGTGCAAATCAGGTTAAAAATGTCTCAATTGCGTACAAAAGAGGGCTCAGGCATCTTCTAAAGTAAAACGATAGCCAACGCCAGGCACATTCTGGATGAAGCGCGGGGCCAGAGAGTCCGGCTCGATTTTTCGCCGCAGGCGGCTGATGAGGCCGCGGACCAATTCCCGGCTGCCCTGACCCGTAAATCCCCAGACGCGTTCAACAATCATATCTACCGGCACAACTTGTTCACG
>Ga0116151_10003835_pt1 | contig 13339 bp, 9 predicted proteins | sample AD_UKC117_MetaG_FD_89893 | JGI IMG/M metagenome (GOLD analysis project Ga0116151, IMG submission 89893) | Active sludge microbial communities of municipal wastewater-treating anaerobic digesters from Hong Kong - AD_UKC117_MetaG | ecosystem: Engineered > Bioreactor > Anaerobic > Digestate... | reverse complement strand
GACCCCAAAATGTCAACCAAGCAGACCTTCCGCGACCTGATTGTCTGGCAGAAGTCGATCACTCTGGCCAGGGACGTCTACACCCTGACGCAGATGATGCCCGAATCGGAACGGTTCGGACTGACCAACCAGATCCGCCGCGCCGTGGTCTCGATCCCCAGCAACATCGCGGAGGGCAACGCCCGCCAGACGCGCAAGGACTACCTGCGCTTCCTCGTCACCGCTCGCGGCTCCCTGGCGGAACTGGAAACCCAACTGATTCCGGCCCGCGAGCTGAACTTCCTCACCGATCCGCAACCCGCTCTGGAACTCCTCTACGAGGTCTCCCGAATGCTCCGCGCCCTGATCGCCAAACTCCGCGGCCAATAACGCCCTCCACCCCTCAATCCCTCAATCCCTCAATCCCTGAATCCCTCCCCTCAATCCCTCAATCCCTCAATCCCTTAATCCCTTCCTCCCTCACCTCCATCCCCGCCGAGGACCCCGCCGTCTACGCCATGATCTGCCACGCCGACACCGTCGGCGTCTTCCAGATCGAAAGCCGCGCCCAGATGAGCATGCTGCCGCGCCTCCAGCCCCGCTGCTTCTACGACCTGGTCATCGAGGTCGCCATCGTCCGCCCCGGCCCCATCCAGGGCGGGATGGTCCATCCCTACCTCCGCCGCCGCTCCGGCCAGGAGGAAGTGACCTACCCCAGCGAAGCCGTACGCGACGTGCTCAAGAAAACCCTGGGCGTCCCGCTCTTCCAGGAACAGGCCATGAAACTCGCCATCGTCGCCGCCGGCTTCAGCCCCGGCGACGCCGACCGTCTCCGCCGCAGCATGGCGGCCTGGCGGCGCAGCCGCGCGATCGACACCTTCCGCGACAAACTCGTCGGCGGCATGCGCGCCAACGGCTACACCCCCGAATTCGCCGAGCAACTCTTCAACCAGATCCGCGGATTCGGCGAATACGGCTTTCCCGAAAGCCACGCCGCCTCCTTCGCCCTCCTCGTCTACGTCTCCGCATGGCTCAAACGCTACCACCCAGCCGCCTTCGCCGCCGCCCTCATCAACAGCCAGCCCATGGGCTTCTACGCACCCGCCCAACTCGTCCGCGATGCCCGGGAGCATGGGGTGGAGGTGTATCCCGTGGATATCAATGCGAGTGCGTATGACTGTAGTTTGGAAAAGAAGGGATTAAGGGATTCTGACGACAAGGGATTGAGGGATTCAGGGATTAAGGGATTAAGGGAGGGATTGAGGGATTCAGGGATTAAGGGATTAAGGGAACAGCAGGAGGATCCCAACGCGCACGCAGTTCAACTCAATCCCTCATCTCAATCCCTCAATCCCTCAATCCCTCAATCCCTTAATCCCTCATCTCAATCCCTCAATCCCTCAATCCCTCAATCCCTGCCGTGCGAATGGGGTAAAAGTGGTCCCGGCCTCCGCCTCGGCTTTCGCCTCATCAAGGGTCTTTCCCAGGCCGGCGCCGAGGCCATCGCGAACGCCCGCGACCAGGGCGGCCTCTACCGCAGCATTCCCGACGTCGCCCGGCGCAGCCAGGTGTCCCGCGCCCTGCTCGCCCGTCTGGCGGCGGCTGACGCGTTCGGCTCGCTCGGGCTCGATCGCCGCGAGGCGCTGTGGCAGGTGCTCGCGCTCGAGGATGAACTGCCGCTGTTCGCCGGCCTGGACGCCGAGGAGCCGGAGGCACAACTGCCGCGCATGAACCTCGCCCAGCAGGTCGTCCGCGACTACGAGTCGCTCGGCCTCTCGCTCAAGGCCCACCCGATGGAACTCATCCGCCCGCACCTCGCCGACGCCCGCGTGCACACCGCCCGCCAGGTCAACACCGCACCGCAAGGGCGGCGGGTCAATGCCGCCGGCCTCGTGCTGGTCCGCCAGCGGCCCTCCACCGCGCTGGGCATCGTCTTCATGACCCTCGAGGACGAAACGGGCGTCGTCAACCTCGTCGTCCGCCCCAAGGTCTACGAACGCTTCCGGGCGGCTGCCAGCACCGCGACCGCCCTCGTCGCCCAGGGCCGTATCGAACGCGAGGGCGAAGTGGTCCACGTCCAGGTCGAACGCATGACCTCGATCAACGCCTGGATGGAATCCCCCAAGATCCGCGCCCGCAACTTCCACTGAGCGCAAACCCAATATGGAACCGCGAATGAACGCGAATAAACACGAATTATCGAAGGAAATGCGAACCCATCCTCATCAATTCATTCGAGTCCATTGGCGTTCATTCGCGGTTCAAAAACGAACTCGAAGCCGCTCAAGTGACGCGCAGACGCAACGCCGGCGCAGACCGCGACGCACTCCTCCAGACTCCGGACTCCAGACTCCGGACTCCTAGGGCGTCGCGACGGCTTTTTCCACGACGATCGTATTCGCCGCCAGGTCCCCCAGCCGCTGCCGGTTGCGCGTGAACAGCACCAGCACGATGATGGGGAAGAAATGAAACATCGGGTAGATCTCGAAACGCAGCAGATTGCGCACCACCACCGCGGCGAACGAGGCCCGCTCCGCCCGATGGTTGTACACCCGCAACCGCATCGCCAGCTTGCCCGGCGTCGCGCCCAGCGTCGCCTCGAACGCGATGCAGTAGAGCGCGAACATCAGTGTGGCGATCATCCAGCGCCAGTACACCCCGTCCGGATCCTGCGCATACGCCAACTGCACGCGCTCCTGCATCCGCTGGTCCATCACCACGCCGTGATCCGCGAACCAGGGCACGAACAGGATGGGAAACGCCACCAGCATGACGGCGGCTGCATCGAGGAAGAACGCAATCGCCCGCGGCCCGAGCCGGGCCAGCACGTACCCCTCCGGCACCGGCAGATCCGTCACGAAGCTGTCCCGCCGCGCCCGCATGATGATCAGCACCATGAAGGTCATCGCCGCGAGCGTGATCAGGAACCGCGTCCGCTCCTCCTCCAGCGCGCCCGCCGCCCCCTGCAGCGCCATCACCGGCACCGGATCGCCGACCGCCGCACCACCGTCCGCCGGCCACTTGGCTGCCTGCAACTCGCCCGCCTCAGCCTCCGGCTTCGGCCAGATGGCGATAAGTCCATCCCCCAGCCGAGCCACCGCGTAACGCTCCTGCGGCACGTGCAACTCGGCATCCTTGAGCTTCAGCGTCGCCCCGGCCTTCCAGACATCATCCTTCCACACGTGCGGCACGAGCGTGATCTTGCCGTCGTCCGCAGCAGCCGAGTGCGTCACCACAACCAGCGCGTCCTTCAGCGCGAACACCCCCGCGACGTCATCCGCCCGAACGTCCGCGACCGGCGGCAACGTCTTCCAGCCAGCGGACTCCCAGGCCACGTGCTGCACCTGCTCCTTCGCGTCCGGAGCGACGAACAGCACGTGCGGCGTACCCGCCAGGCTCGCGACCCACACCGCCGTCTGCGCATCGCACGCCTTCGGCAGCGGCGCCACCACCGACCAGTCGGTCGGGATGTACGCCACCAGCGACCACTTCGACGCCGTCAACTCCGGCCCAGGAGCAGGGGAGGGTGATGGCGCCGGCGATGGCGTGGGCGACGCGGCCCCGTTCGTGTCCGCCTCGGGCGTGGCCTTCTCCGCGATGCGCTGGGCGGTCGTGCTCGGTACGATGGCGTACAGTGCGTTCTTCGCGTCGTCGCCGCACAGGGCCCGCGGCACGCGGCGATCGGGCAGTTGGATTTCGGGATAGTCGAACTTCGCGTTGGGATCGCGCTGATCCAGCACGGTCGGCGTGCGCATGCGATAGTGCGTGCCGTCTTTGAAGAAGATGTGCAGGTAGCCATCGCGGACGGCGGCAATCGGCACTTCCGCACCGGTCGGCCGCATGGGCAGCAGCATGAACTGTGGCTGGCTGTCCTCCGCCCGCGTGTAGGTGACGATCAACCGATGTTCGTTCTGATCGGTCGTGATGCGCTGCCACGCCCAGGTGACGGCGTCGTCACCCGCGGCTGACAGGCCGGTCGCCGGACCTGCCGCCTGGGCGGCCCACGAGCACAGCGCGACGGTCAGAGCAGCGAGATACAAGGGGTGCAAACGCATCGGGGGCATTATCAGGGGCGACTTGGGAGGGTCAAGCGAGCACGCCATCCGCGGCTCAGGGTTCGGGTTGATTCTGCGGAGGGGTCAGCAACTGCTGAAGCTGCTCTTCCTCGGTGAACGGATGATGCATCTGATCGAGCTCGACATCGAGGTCGACGATCCGCTCGAACTGCGCCCCGCGGTCGAGCGGAAACGTGAACGCCGGATGGTCCGGACCCACGTTGGGCATCAGTTTCCATCCCCATGCCGTGAACTCGAGCCAGCTCCCCGTCACCGGCGCGCTCAACCGCACGCGGTGGGGCAGGTACGGACCGTCGTCACCGAGCCGTCGATAGTCGCTGATTTCGGACTCCAGCGCGATGCGTCCGAGCGTGTCGCGAAAGACGATGCGGGCGACGAGTTGCGGCTCGCGCCGGCTCACCCAGTACTCCTTCGCGATGTAGCCCTGCCCGTTCTCCTGGTAATCGATGAAGAGCAGCTCCTGGTACGGCTTGGTGATCCGTTGGAACGGTCCGCCGTCGCCCGCCGTCTCGCTCGGCAGCGGCGTCAGACCCAGCGCCTCGACGAACAGGTCGGGTCGGATGATCAGGTCGCCGGCGTTGGGCACCAGCATCGTGTCGTGCCGGCCGTAACTCAAAGCGTGCGCCCCGGGCTGCTCGACCCAGTACTTCGTCGCGTTCGAGCCGAACACGAGCTGCGACTCCAGCAGCGCCTTGAGATCGAGCCGCAGGTCGCGTGGCGGCCGGACCAGCAGGGCGGCGTCGAGGTCGAAGCGCCGCTTGCTCCCGTCGGTATCGGTGAACACGCCGCGGGCGTGCCCGCCGACCGCCTTGAGCGTCGCCGTCACCTTCGCGTGGTTGGCGTTGACCTTGGTGATAAGGTCGGCCATCGGCACCGGCTCGAGCACGATGTTGTTCGTGGTCCGCGGCGGACAACCGCACAGGCAGGTGAGCAGGGCGGCTGCCATGACCAGCGAGCAGCCACTGCGGATCGTTGGAAGGGCACGCGGGGGCATGGCGGCTTACTCGCTGCGGTTGTCTTCGGATTCGTCCTGGGCTTCCGGATCGTCGATCGACTGTTCGCGCTCGGCCTCAGCCGCGTCCTCCGCCGCCAGCTCGTCGATCTCCGCCATCTCCTCGGAGAACACGTCGCCGTGCAGAATCGCGCCCAGCTCGCGGCTCACCCGCTCGATCTGCTCGTCGTTCAGACGCGGATTGACCACGCGGTGCGTCGGGCCCTCCTTGTCCCGCGCGAGCCGCATGATCCACACCTCGGCGTCGGCGCTGCGATCGGTCTCCTCGTACTTGAGCAGCCGCTTGCGCATCAGGATCAGGGCCAGCACGAAGCGGAAGTGAACCCGCGTCTCCTCCGGCTCGCTCGCCAACCGCGTGAAGAAGTTGATCAGCACCTCGTCATCGACGAGCAGCCGCTTCTTCTTCTCCTTGAACGGCACGCGCGTCTTGAAGAAGCAGAACGCCCCTTCCGGCGGACCTTCCCACGCCTCCAGCGCGTAATCCTCGCGGCGAAACGACTCCCCGTCCTCGAAGAGCACAGCCCAGTGCTCCTCGCCTTCCGCGAGTTCGCGGCCCGTCGCGGCGCATACGCCGCCGCACTTCGCTACTTCCCACTGTTCCATGGGCGGAACCATCCCAGATGCCCGCGAAGCCGTCAAGGAGCTGAATGCGGCGTGAGATGTACGCGTCTTGTAGTCCTGCCCGGGACGGGCGCACGCCTGTCGAGGTTACTCGGGTGTTTCCTCGCCGAGCACCGCGCGGACCGCATCGACCATGCCCGGACCGCGCAGCTCGCGGGCTGCGATATTGCCCTCGCGGTCGATCAGAAAGAGCGCAGGAATGGCGTTGACCGCGTATGCGTCCGCGGCGCCGGTCGCACCGCTCGCGGCACCCACCGCTTGCCGCCAGTCCATCTTGCGGCTCGTCGTGAAGGTGCGCACCTTCTCGGCGTCGTCCTCGATGCTGATGCTCAGCATGACGAAGTCGCTGCGCTTGCCGAAGGCCGCGTACGTCGCCGCCAGGTTGGGAATTTCTCCGACGCACGGCCCGCACCAGGTCGCCCAGAAGTCCACCAGCACGACCTTGCCCTTCAGATCCGCCAGCGCGAGCTTCGCGCCGTCCAGCGTGGTGACTGCAAACGGCGGGGCCGCACTGCCCTCCGCAGGTCCCGCGCTCTCCACGCCCGGACCCTGCCGCGGATCGACCGCGAGCTCGAAGTTGAAGCGCTCCCCGTCGGCGGCGATCGGCTGATCCAGCAGCGGCTTGTAGCCCGGCGCGTACAGCGATACCTCGAACGGCTCGCGCGGCGCATCGAGCAGCGCAAACGCGCCGTCGTCATTTGTCATCGCCTGCAGGCCGAGCGTGTCGTTGCCCGCCCAGCGCGTGGCCCGCACGTGTACGCGCCCGACCGGCTGTGCGTCGGCGTCCACCACGCGGCCCGTGATCGCCCGCGCCGGTTGCATCGCGAAATCGAGCTTGACCTCCTCGCCGGCGACCACCTGCACTTCCTTGAGCTGCGGGGCGTGGTCCGCGAGATGCACGGTTACCGGCATGCGCCCGGGCGTCACGCCGATCATCCGGTACGTGCCCTCGAAATCGCTCCACGCCCGCGGCGAATAGTCGCTGAGCACCCGGCCGGCGGACAGCCGGGCGCCGTTGAGCGGCTTGCCCGTGGCGGCATCGGTCACCGTACCCACGACCATACCGGCGGGCTGCATCGTGAACCCGTGGGTGGAAACCGCGACGTCCGGCGGCAGCGTGATCGTGCGGTCAAACGTCGTGGAGGAGACGTAGCGATCGTGCGCGAGCCGCACGGCGAGTTCCGCCGCGCTGTAGCGCAGGCCCTTCACCACGACGCTGCCCTTCTCGTCGGTGATCAGGTGGCGGTAGTCGTGCACCGCCTCATCGACGCACTCGACGCTGGCGCCGGCGATCGGCTCCTGCGCGACGTTGGTCACGTGAATGTTTACGATGCGCTCGGGCTCGAGCACCAGTTGCTGATCACCGGCGGTTTCGACCGATTCGATCTTCTCGCGCAGGTGGGCGAAGCCGTCCGCCTTCACCGTCACCACCAGCGGACCCGGCGGCAGGTTGTCGAACGCGAATTTCCCCTCCGCATCCGTCTTCGCCTGGCGCTGGTCGTACCCGACGTCCAGAACGACCTCGGCGTCGGCGACGGGCTGGTCGTTTTGCCGGCGGGTGACGGCGCCGGCGAGCGGGATCGCCCCCTGCATGCCCGCGTCCACGAAGGGCACGTTGTCCGGGTCGAGCGTGACCTCGCGGGTCACGTCCTGGAAGTGCGACTTGTGCACGGTGACGACTGCAGGCCCGGTCAGCGGCGCTTCCGCGGTGATCTGGAAATCGCCAATCGAGTTGGTTTTCACCGGACCGAGTTCCGCGCCGCTCGCGGTGATTCTCAACGTTACCTCGGCGTCCTCCACGCCCGAGCCCATGTGATCGAACGCCTGGCCGGTGACCAAGACGTGCGTTGCCGCGGGGGCGGGCGTGGCGGACGGCAGGGGTGTTGCGGACGGCGCGGGCGAGGGCGTCGCCACCTGCGCGCGCAGGGGAGCCGCGGCCCAGGCGACCGCGATCAGCAGCAGGATTCGGTTGGGGTGCATCGCTTCATTCTACCCCCAGCCGCCGGGGCTTGCATCCGCTTGTGCGAGTCCGTCGGCGGGCGAGGCGGGTTTTCAGCCAGCAGGGGGGTATTTACCCAGTTGTCGGGGTATGTCGGGAATCTTGCTCCGCACCGCGCCGCAGCGTACGATAAATCACGCAGGGCTCGCGCATCCGCGCGGCGCAGGAGACGGTCCATGTCCACGGTACAACAGCAGGTTCATCGGGCGCGTCGCCGGTTGTGGCTCGCCACCTGGCTCGAGGTTGGTTGCCGCCTGGCCTGCTGGGCGCTCGCGGCGTTCGCCCTGTACGTGCTCGTGCTGCGCCTGGGCGGTTGGACGCTGCCGATTCTGTGGGTCGGGGCTGGACTTGCGGCAACCGCCCTGATCGCCTCGTTCGTCTGGGCTGCACGCATTGCTCCGGATGAAGCGGAGGCCGCCGCCCGGCTCGACGCAGCCGCCGGCCTGCGCGAACGCATCAGCAGCAGTCTCTACTGCGAGACCTCCGACGATCCCTTCGCCCGGGCGGTTCGCGCCGACGCCGAAACGCGCGCCAACTCCGTCACCGTGCGTCAGCACCTGCGCCTCAGTTGGCCGCAGACGACCGGTTGGGCCGTATGTGCCGTCGTTCTGGCTGCCGCGGTTTTTCTCGTGCCGCAAGGCTGGCTGCGCGGCGACCAGGCCAAGGCCCGGGCACTCGAGCAGACCCAGGTCGTGCAGACCCGCGTCGAAATCAAGAAGCAGCTCGACGACGTGAAGAAGCTCGCCCAGACCAACCCCGCGCTCGCGGATCTCAAGCAGGAGATGGAGAAGCTCGACGCGGACATGATGGGCCGCATGCAGGAGCCCGCCGACCTGCGCCAGGAGGCGATCAAGAAGATCGACCGTCTCTCCGACGCCGTTCGCGAAAAACAGCAGAGCGAACGCTTCGACAAGGTCAGTGAGACCAAGCGCATGCTCCGCGCGCTCGAGGAACCCCAGGGCGACAAGACCCCCGTGCAGCAGCTCGCCAAGGAACTGCAGACCGGCGACTTCAAGGCCGCGTCCGAGACCATCAAGAAGATGCAGGAGCAGCTTGCCACGCTCAAGCAGGACTCCGACAAGGAGTTCGTCGAAAAGATGCAGAAGCAGCTCGAGCAGCTCGCCAAGCAGATGGATCAGCTCGCCAATCAGGACCAGTTGAAAAAGCAGCTCGAACAGTCCGGCATCAAGAAGGAGGACGTCGAGCGCATGCTCGAGCGGCTGAGCAAGGAGGATCTCGACAAGATCCGCGAGCAGCTCGAGAAAAACGGCATGACCCAGCAGCAGATCAACCAGGTCTGCCAGCAGTGTCAGAAGCAGCAGGGCGCCGCCTCGGCCATGAAGCAGATGAGCCAGGCCATGAAAAACGCCGCCCAGGCCGCCGGCGCCGGGCAGATGGGCGACGCAGCCGGGCAGATGGAGGCGGCCGGCGAGCAGCTCAGCGAACTCGAACAGCTCGAGCAGGAGATGAACCAGCTCCAGTCCGCGATGTCCTCGCTCGACCAGGCACGCGGCAACTGCCAGGGCAACAAGCCGGGCCAGGGTCAGGGCCAGGGGCAGGGCAACGAGCAAAACGAGGGCAGCGGCATGGGCAACCTCGGCCAGGGTAAGGGTGGATTGGCCAATTCACAAAAGACCGACGTGGGCTTCAAGGTCGAACGCGGCGAGGTCAAGACCACCAAGGGCCGCATCATCGGCCAGTTCCTCGTCGATGGCGAGCAGGTCAAGGGCGAGGCCACCGACGAGTTCGTCGAACTGATTACCGCAGCCGAGCGCGCCGCGACCGACACGGTCAACCGCGAGCGCCTGCCGCGCCAGTACCAGAAGTCGGTCCGCGAGTACTTCTCGCGCCTGCCCGGCGACTTCGGCATCAAGGGCATGCCCAAGAGCGCTGCGGGCGGTGCGGACGCCGCGGCGCCCGACGCGTCCACGCCCGTCGATGCGAGTAGCGGTGATAGTGCCGGTGATGGCGCTGCGGATGCCGGCGCGACCGACGAGTAGCCAAAGGCGCCGCCCAGCCTTACCATGCGGTTCATGCACACGCTTTCGCTCAGCTCGCGCCGCTTCGGTCTCCACCTGTTCGTCATCTTGGTTTTCGCATTGCAGGCCGTGCTCAACAGCGCCTGCCGCCAGCGCGACGCAGCCGCCCGGCCCACCGTCGTACTCTACTCCAGCGTGGACGAGACCTTCCTCCGGCAGATCGTCGCCGACTACGCGCAGAAGTTCGGCCGCGACGTGCAGGTCGTCGGTGACAGCGAGGCCGGCAAGACCACCGGACTCATCAACCGCATCCGCCTCGAAAAGGACCGCCCGCGCGCCGACGTGTGGTGGTCGAGCGAGCAGGCCCAGACCATGCTCCTCGCCCGCGAAAACCTCCTGGCGCCATACGATTCGCCCACCGCCCACGACATCCCCGCGAAGTTCCGCGACCCCGCCAACCTGTGGACCGGCTTCGCCCTCCGCGCCCGCGTCGTCGCGTACGATCCGCAGCGCACGCGACCCGCAGCCCTGCCGCCGACCTGGCACGACTTCGCCTCGCACGAGTGGGCGGGCCGCGTCGCTCTCGCCAACCCGCTCTTTGGCACGACGCGCACGCACGTCGCCGCGATGGACGCCTTGTGGGGCACCGACCAGTTTCGCGTCTTCATCTCGGCGCTCGCCGAGGCCCACGCGACCATCGCCGACGGCAACTCCGCCGCCGTGCGCAAGCTGCTCGACGGCGACGTCGAACTCGCCTTCACCGATTCGGACGACGTCATCACCGCGCAGGCCAAGGGGGCGAGCCTCGCGATGATCTTCCCCGACATGGGTGACGGGGGCACCCTGGTGATTCCCAACACGGTCGCGCTCGTCGCCGGGGCGCCGCACCCGGACGAGGCCCGCAAGTTGATCGACTACATCCTCTCCGCGGACGTCGAGGAGGCGCTGGCCCGCAGCGAATCGGCGAACTACCCGGTACGCGAATCCCTGCGCCGCAAGCTCGACATTGATCCGCCGCCGGCGAGCACCATCGGTTTCGCGGCCATCGCCGACCACATGCCCGAAGCCGTCGAAATCTGCCGGGAAATCCTGCTGAAATGAGCGCCCGGTTGATCCAGGCCGCAGGCGTCGGCGCCGGTATCGTCCTCTTCGTCGCCGCCATGGTGTGGCCCGCGATCGCGCTCGGTCTGCGCGCCGCGCAGGCCGGTATGCCCGCGGTGCCGTACCACTTTCCGCCGGGCCTGTTTCTGCGCACGACGCTGCTCGCCGCCGGCGGAGCCCTGGCCGCTTTGGTATTTTCCCTGCCGGGCGCATTCGTCGCCGCCCGCGTGGGGCGGCGTCGGCGCGACGGCCTGCTGTTGGCGCTGATCATCGCACCGCTGCTCTTCCCCGCGATGGTCTACGCGTTCGGGTGGGACCGCGTCCTCAAGGTGCCCGGTGAGCTGCGCTGCATCTGGGTCTGGGCGACCTGGTCGTGGCCCGTGCCGGCGCTGATTCTCGGCGCCGGGTGGCGCCGGCTCGGCCGTGGACGCTACGAGGCGGCGTTGCTCTCGGCGCGGCCGCCGCGGGCGTTCGTCCATGGGGTCTTTCCCATCCTCTGGCGCCACGTGCTCGTCGCCTGGCTCGTGCTCTTCGCGTTCTACCTCGGCGACTACACCGCGCCGCACGGCTGCGGCCTGCTGGTCTACGCGACCGAATTGCTCCTCGCCGCGGAGTCGGCGCACAATCCCCGCGCGGCCCTCGTCGAGTCGCTGCCCGTAGCCGCGCTGATCCTCGTCGCGCTCCTCGTGGCCCTGCTCGTGTGGCGCAACCGGCCCCTGGTTGATACGTCCGACGACCCCGGCAGCGCGGGTCGCGGCGGCGCCGCACCCTGGGTGGCTGCAGCGCTCGCCACCCTCTGCGTGGCGGTGCCGATCGCGGGCCTGCTGCGCACCGTGCCGCTCGTGGCCTCCGTGCGGGAGACGCTGGCGACCTACAGCGGCGAGATCGGTGCATCCGTCGGTGTGGCCGCAGCCGGCGGCATCGCCACCATGCTCATGGGGGCTGCGCTCGCCGCGCTGCCCCGGATGCGCGGCGTCGCACTCGCCTGGGCGCTCGTCTGGGCCGCGCTGCCCGGGGCGCTGATCGGGTCAGCCGTGGTCGCCGCGTACCTGCCCGTGCCGCTCGTCTACGACCATTGGGGGATCATGGCCATCGGGTACGTCGCCCGCTTCGGCTGGATCGGCATCGCCATTGGCGTTTTGGCCCAGGCGGGCGTCGGCCGGGCCCAGCGCGACGCCGCCCGCGCCGACGGAGCCGGGGCTGTCACTGTGGCGTGGCGCGTCGCGCTCGCCGGCAACCTGCCGACGCTCGGCGTCGGAGCGCTCGTCATCGCCGCGCTGTGCCTCTCCGAGGCCGCCACGACCGCACTGGTCCGCGTGCCCGCGGTTTACCCGCTTTCGCTCATCCTCATCGAGTCGTTTCACCGCTTCGAGGACACCATCATGGCCGGCATGAGCGTACTCCTGGTGGGGGCGGCTCTGCCGGGTGCGCTGCTCGTCATCGTCGCGGCGCGACGCGAGTGATGGTATGCTGACGCCGTGGCCAAACGTTCGTGCAGAATTGTGAATATGACCTTGCTGGCAAAGTCTCAGGTCGGAGTCCTGCGATTGACGCGGGAGTACTGCCGCGCGCGGGTGCGAATGCGATTACTGGCACTGCTGACGCTCGCAGCCCTGCTGCCGACGCTGGCCGCCTGTGAACCGCCGCCGCTGACCGACACCGGCGTCGTCGGCGTCTTCGGGCACAGCGGGCTCGGTCCCGGGGAATTCACGTACCCGCGCGCGATTACCATCGACGCGTCCGGCCGCGTCTTCGTCGTCGACAAGTCGGCGCGTATCCAGCGCTTCAGCCCCGAGGGCGCGTTCCAGCTCGAGTGGGCCATGCCCGAAAAGCAGGCCGGCAAACCGGTCGGGCTCTACGCCCACACCGACGGCCGCCTCTTCGTCGCCGACACCCACTACCACCGCGTCATCGTCTTCGACTTCGACGGCCACGAACTCGCCCGCTTCGGCACCCCCGGCCAGGGCGACGGCGAGTTCGAACTGCCCACCGACGTCGCCGTCGACGCCCACGGCTTCATCTACGTCAGCGAGTACAACGGCAACGATCGCATCACCCAGTGGACCTCGGACTACAAGTTCGTGCAATCGCTTATCGACGGCGACGTCGCCGGTCAGCCCATGCGCCGGCCCGCCGCCATGGACCTCGACGCCGACCAGACCCTCTGGGTCGCCGACGCCTGCAACCACCGCATCCTCCACTTCGATCTCACCGGCAAGCTGCTCGGCCACTGGGGTACGATGGGCGTCGACGCCGGCCAACTGCGCTACCCCTACGACCTCGTCTGCACGCGCGACCGGAAGATCCTGCTGTGCGAGTTCGGCAACAATCGGCTACAGTGGTTCGACCCGAGCGGTAACCTGCAGCGCACCTGGGGCAGCCTGGGCCGCCGGTTGGGTGAACTCTGGGCGCCGTGGGGCGCCGCCATCGGCCCCAACGGCCGCCTGTACATCGTGGATTCGCTCAACGACCGCGTGCAGATCGTCAAACCATGAGCCTGCTGGCCTTCACGATGCCGATCGCGTTCGAACAGCCCGCGTGGCTCTGGCTGCTGCTCGCCGTCCCGCTCGCT
>Ga0116151_10003831_pt1 | contig 13347 bp, 11 predicted proteins | sample AD_UKC117_MetaG_FD_89893 | JGI IMG/M metagenome (GOLD analysis project Ga0116151, IMG submission 89893) | Active sludge microbial communities of municipal wastewater-treating anaerobic digesters from Hong Kong - AD_UKC117_MetaG | ecosystem: Engineered > Bioreactor > Anaerobic > Digestate... | reverse complement strand
TGATTGTATGCGATTTTGGTACCGATGCACGGCCGTTCCCCAACTCTCGATGCGCTCTCATACAACAAAACGGCCGTTGTAAACACAACGGCCGTTCCCTCTTAAAATGACGCTGTAAACCTGGCTTGCACCAGAGGCAGACAGTTTTTATTCCCTAAAATCGATCACACACGGCGCAGGCGTCTGGCCATGAACAAAACTGCTACCAGCGCCAAACCGATCAGCATGGCGCTCCAGGTATCCAGACCCGTGTTAGGCAGCGAGCCGTTGTCGCCGCCGTTCCCTGTCGTCACCGGGATGGGCGTGGGCGTGCTGCCGTCGGTCGTCGTGTCAAACGTGCTGGTTCCAGACAAGTTGGGTGTCGCCAGTTCCTCACCGGTACCTTCTCCCTCTTCTTCAACGACTACGGGTGTATTGGTGGGCGCAGTCGTGGCCGTAGCGGAGGCTGTGGGCGTGAAAGTGGGCGGCGGCGAAGGCGTTTCCGTCGGTCGCGCCGCTTCCGTTTCCATAGCGGCAATTGTTTGGGTTACAGCTTCATTGGTCACGGCGACAATCGCGTTTTGGGTCTCAATGGCAGATACGGTCGCCATTGCCACCTCATCTGTCCCCCCTCTGTTTAACAACGAGAAGGCGGCGCAACCGCCCGCCAGAATAAAAATGACCAGCAGAATGCCAACGGCCGTAAAAAACGGGCGGTTAGAACTTTGTTCTTCCTGAACGATATATTCGTCGTCTTCCATATTTCCCTCCATTCGTGGGTATCAACTGCGCTCCATAATTATATGATAGCTTCCATATTCGCATAGGGCACGAACACAACTTGCCCGTTTTCCAGACGCACATCTGCACCGTGCGCCTTGATCCCAGACGGCGTCGCCTGGGCCAGCGTATACAAATGGCTCACTGTGGCCACCTGGTTAAGAAAAGGCTGCCGCAGCAAGCGCACCGTTTGGCCTACGGCCAGTGGTTCGGCGGCGGAGCGCGGATCCGTAGTCGTCTTTTTATCCGCCTGGATGACGATCTGCGGCCTGTCGGTTCTGATGCCAGATTTTCTACCCAACAACGCTGTGCGCTGCCCATCGGCGGCCTGCAGCAGATCAAAAACCGGTGCGGACATCCCCTGCAACCCGATGCCGTCTGTCACAAAAACAGGCAAATCGATCATGCTGGCCAGCCGGCAAATATTCGCCGGCAAACTGCCGGTGATAATTCCGCGTACTCCTGTATCCCGAGCGCGTTCCAGCACTTTTAGCTGGTCAAACCGGCCTACCACCAGAATCGAGCTGCTCACTTCGGCGGTGATTTGCTCCGGAAAAAACATGGAATTCGGGGCGGTAGCCATTACTTTTAACAGGCCGGCGTCTTCGTCGTCTGTGCTCCAGGCTGCCTGAATAAGGGAGCCGAAGGTTTCCAGCACCACACCGAGATTGTCGACGTATTCGATAATCCGGCCGGCTACTAGCGCGCGCAGCTCGATGATTTCGGACATTTGCCGCAGAATGAGACGGCCGTTACTCATCTCATACACTTCGCCATCCAACGGCGATTGGTACTGCTGGCGGCGCCCTAGAAAGCCCTTTTTGTCCACCAGCGTCATGCCCTGCGTTATTCGGTCTCCTTCGTGAACCGTCAGGAAGTTGGACAGTTCGGCGGGGGAGATCTGAAGAATGTCACTCAGCGGTAGGATGCGGTAGCGCGTGTACTGCGTGGCCCGTGCCACCGTCTGCATCGGGTTCACCGTCTGGCCGATGCCGGTAATAATTTCCCCTGCAATGGGCAGCAGCCGCCTGACGCGCACGCGAATGTGCGGGGCCACTACTGTGGTGCGAATCACTGTTTGCATTGGCATCTGTCCATTAGCCCCCTACATCCCAATACCACTTGCGTATTTGATCTAGCCGTTTGTCGTCGTCCAATGCGGCCAACGGCCGTCCCCGGGCATCCACAACCAGCCCCACTGCGCCGCCGCGCACAGACAGCTTTTTGCCTTTACCCGCACCAAAGCCGAGGTTGATACGTTTGTCCGGCTGCAGAGTTATATCGGCGACCTGCCCGCCATCAAGAATGGTAGTATCGATACGGCCGTGTTCCACATCCAGGTCAAACTGGCCCCGAGGCGACTCCACCACCCCCTTCACCACAGATTGTCCGGCCTGGCCTTTGCCAGTCGGCACAATCACCCAGCCCAGGTCCGACAGCACGCCCGCTTCCAGCGCCTGCACCACCGCCAGCGGCTGATAGATCGCCAAAGCACCCAGCGCCGGCAGCACGCCATACTTATCCAACGCCACCGAAAAAATACCGGTCGGCTGCAGCGCATCCAGCAGCAGCAAAATTGCCTGCCCCGGTCGCGGCGTGTTGGTTAGTGTTTGCCCCCGCGCCAGCAAAATGTTAAACGAAGGCAGCGGCTCCGGCGTTACACAGCGTATCAGTTCCCGCGCAATCGCTTGCTCCAGAAAAGACTCCAATTCCGTTGTAGGAATCGTCTGCGGATTGAGCGATTTATGGAAAATAAAGTCGCGAATCTCCTCATCAGAGATCGCCTGCGGCACCCAACGGGCGATGGCTGCGGGTTCGACCTCATCCAGCAGGTTGATCACCGGCTGCCCCATGCCCAGATCGGTCCGCATATGGATTTGCACCTGGTGGGCGTCGGCCACAAGCACAGAGACACTGCTGCTGCCCAGATCTACTCCCAGCACCCGACCCTTGTGGAGCGCCGCAAAATATTTGGCGATGGTAGCAAAGGCTTGCACCGTCGGGATGATGGGTTGCTGATGCCATTCGTGAAGCGTATGAACGCCAGGCAGCGTGCCAATCTTCACGTCGCTGTACAACTCGTTGACGATACGCATAGCGTCGGTCAGGTTTTCTGTCTCTAGATTGGGCCGCACATTTTCGGCCACATGCACCTTGGTACGATCCTTCAACAGTTCCCGCACACGTTCCCGCAGCTGCTTGTTGCCGGCAAACAAAACTTGCACCGGCCGTTTGGCCGCCAATGGTCCGATACCAATGCTGACTGTTTCTACCAGATGCAGCAAACGCTGTTCCGCTCCGCCATCCGTGCCGCCAACAATAAAGATCAGGTCGGGTCGTTCTGCTATGAGGGCCGCCAGATGTTTTTCTTCGTTTTGTTCCTGGCTGAGACTGAGGCTGTTGGCAATTTTGGTGTATGTGCTGGCTAATACCCGCCGCCCGCTGGCCAGACTGACCTCGTCGAACAGGCCGACCAGGGAAGTGGACAGAGGGGCCGCGGCGCTGGCAATAGCGACAAACTGATCAATGCCGGAGCCGTTTTGCCGGGCTGGAGTGATTAGTTTGCGCTGCGGAGTCAGGAATGCCCGCCCGGTGACGGCTTCAAGCTGTTGGATGGCGATGTAGACGCCCTCCATGATGTTCAGCCAGGGTTCAGCGGCCGTTGTGGGGGCGGTGGCCTGCGAGATGAGGCGGTATGTTCCGGCGGCGACATCGAATAAGGCCACGGTGGTATTGACTGTGCCGCATTCGGCGATAAGAAACGACGCCAGAGCTTTGGGTTCTTGGGTTTCGTTTTCTTCGGCAATTGTCATGGTAGTAACAGTGTCAACTGCGTGAAATAGTAGCTGATGCGCTCCGTTAACAGTACGAGACTTGTACTCAGAACGCCAGCAAACAAAGCGCCAAAGGTGATCATGAGAACGGCCTGGCCTACCTGGACAAATCCACGCTGCCAGAACGGCCGTATCCATTCCCCTTCTTCATTCCGCTTCCCCGTAAAATGAAACGTTAGCAGAGTGCAAACCGTCAGGGCCGCCGCAATCAGCCCTTCGATGGGGCCGGGTACGGCGTTTCCCTGGCCGCCAAACGTTAGAACTTGCGGCAGCAGGGTGCCCGTAATAGCGCCCATCAGAGCCACAGCCGCCCCTACGCCTACCAGCAAAGCCAGGGCGTTATCTCCCAACCAGGCAAAGCGCGATAGACGCTGCAAAATCAACAGCAGGGCCAGCAAAACGGGCACAAGCCACAACAAAGACTCCAGACTAAACGGATTGAGCATTAACTGGGCAAATACCGGCAAAATCACCTGCCGCAAAACGTATGCGGCCGCGTATGCGGCGCTGACCCCTACCAAAATGTGCACCGCCAGACGGTAAATTGGATTATCGCCAATGAGGTAGCTGTAAATCAACAGCGTCAAAACAAAACCGATCAGAAGTCCCGTGGTGTCGTTCATGTTCGTTTCGTCACTGCCCTTACGCGGCTGGCTTCTTTCTGGTCGTGGCCATTACCAAAGCGCCCACTACCAGCAGCAGGGCCGCCGCCAGCTGCACCAGACTTTGTGCCCCATACTGCAACTTCGCCTGCGTCATGTCGGCTGAGGAACCGTAAGCATCGCTAAGAGCCACTACCGCCGGTAAACCGTCTAGATACCCCTGCAGCTGGCCGCTGCCGTAATATGGTGCAGCCACCGGGCTGAGTGACTGGGTAACGCCGGCCGCCAGTGGTGTGTGGGCCGTCGCGCCGACCTGTTCTACCCAGTTGATCAGGCTGGCGCGTTCGCCCGTCAGCACAATGATGAGGGCGACGTTTTGTAAGGCTGTTTGCGTATTGCTATCCAGGCCGCGCCCTTGTAAGGTGCGGCACAGTTGAGAGCTGTCTCCCACGCAGTTAGCCAGTTGGCGTAGGCCGATCGCTTCACCAGCCAACATGCCGATGGCGATTGGCGGATTGGTTAAAGATTGGGTCAGAGAATTGGCCACGGCCGTTCCGGCGGCCGATTGGCTGGTGGTAATAATCTGGCTGCCGTTGTCTTGCAGCTGGCTCAAGAGCAGCCGGGCTTCGTGGTCCAGTTCACCGGCCATGGCCGGAGTATATTCAAAAGCGACCAGGACGGGCTGGCCGGCGGCGGCATTTATGGCGGCATTCATGGCAGCCGCGGCCGGAGGCACACTCGCTGGCTGGCTGCCCGTTAGCCCGCCGGGGGCAAACAGGGCTAGGCCTACGGCCGCCAACAGCAAAAGCGCCAGCAGAAAACGCAGCCCCTGGCGGCCCTTTGGCGTTGTCGTGGCCTGATCAGAAGAGAGGGGCTGCTGCTCTTCCTGCACCAGTTGGCGGAGCAGGCTGGCTTGCTGCTGCTGCTCTTTTGTGATGGTAAACTGGGCTGCCGGGCTGATGGAGCGGGGCATGGCTACGATAGGCTCTACTTTGATGACGCCGGGCATTCCGGCCAGCGGCCCTGTGGTTTCCAACCTGAAATCTACGTTGGCGGCTGGCTGACCGGATAGGGCGGTGGGTTTGAGGTTTTGGATCCACTCTGGAATTTCGGCTTTTAACAGCATCTCTTCCGGCGGCAAAGCGGGGGGCAGCTCTGCCAGGATGGACTCCAGTTCGCTAGAGGGTTCGCCAATTTCGCTGTCCGTATCGATCCAGCCGGGCAGTTCGGCGCTGGCGAGGGGAACGGCCGTTTTTTCCGGCTGCACTACGTCTGTATCTTGCAGCCAGTCCGGCAAATCGGCGTCCGCCAGGCTGTCGGCGATGTCGTACAGGCCTTCCTTCTCCGGCGGCAGCACGGAGGGCAGCAAACTATCTTGTTGGCCTGTTTCTTCCGGCCGCATACTGGCGATCCATTCGGGGAGTTCGCCGGTGGAAATGAGCGGTTTTTCCGTTTCGTTTTCCTGCAGCAAACTGGCGTCGCTGGGTATTTCGGCGGGAATGGAGAGTTGTTCCAACCAGTCGGCGATCTCTTCTTCTTCGTCGACGCCGGTAAGGATTTCATCCAGGTCGGCCCACTCTTCGTCGGTTTCTTCGTCGGCGGCAACGGCCGTTGCTGCTATTTCTGGTTCGGGAGCAGCAGGTTCCGCAGCGAACAGTTCTCCTTCGTCGGGTGGAGGCGGGGAAACGGCCGTTTCCTGGGTTACCAGATCATTCGGATCAAAAGCGGCCAGTTCACTTAACCAGTCCGGCTCTTCATTCACGTTCAGCGGCGACACGGCCTCCGAGAATTCATCGTCTTCAGCAAACGTGTCGTCTTCTTCTACGGCCGTGTCTGCGGAAGCCGCCGTTTCTGCGGGCTCAGACGGCCCCAGCAGATCGTCCAACATGCCAGACATAAACGTCTGGTCAGCGGGTGGTTGGGCTTCGTCGGCAGGTTCCAGTTCGTCCAGCCAATCGGGCAGCGGCCCGGTCTGGCCGAAGCTAAGCGATTCTTCGTATGCCTCTTCATCGGCTGAGGGTGATTCCAGGCTGGCAAACCAATCGGTTTCCTTTTTTGCTGTTTCCGAGAAGTCTGTGTCGGCCTCTTCGTCGCCTGCGTCCAGCCAGGCGGCCAGTTCTGAATTGTCTGCTGGTTCTTCTGTTGCTGGTTCGCCGGTATCGAGTTCTTTCAACCAGTCGGTGAGTGACTTGTGTACCGTTTCATCAGCGGCGGGGGAAACGGCCGTGTCTTCGACCGCCAGATCATATACATCTTCGATTTCTTCCTCGCCCTCTTCCTCATCCTCGTCGTCAAACCCCACCAGCCAGTCAGTTACCGATTTTTGGGAAGCGGCATCGGCGGCTGCAAATCTGTCAACCGGCGCGGGTTCGGCCGGTAGTTCCAGTTCGCTCGTGTCCGGCGGCGAAATAAGCCAGTCGGGGTATTCTTCCTCCTCGGCAGATGCTTCGCCAACCGCCGAGCCTAACCGGGGCTCAGACAACCTATCCGTATTCGGCAGATTTTCGGCCATCAACCAGTCTGGCACGCTTTCATCCGGCAAGAATTCCTCATCCTCGACCTCATCTTCCAGTGTGGCCGGCCGCGAGAGCATTTGCGTGTTAGGTGGTTCCAGTTCATCCAGCCAATCGGGTATGTCGTCGCTTATGTTAGCGCCGGGTGTGCTGCTTTGGCTGTCAACCGGTTGGGCGAGCACGTCAGTATCGAGTGAATCCAGGTCGGTTAGCCAGTCCAGATCGTTCCCATTCTCTGCTTCATCATAGTCAGGAAGGGCAGGAGCGGGCTGCGCTTTTGGCTGGCTGGCTGGCGGTTTCTCCTCTTCGACGGATTGCACAAAATCTTGGAGCCAGTCGGGCAGCTTCCCGCCTTTGCCGGTGATCGCCGGATCGCTGAGCATGCCGCTCAGTTTTTTGCGCTCGTCATCATCGATCTGCTGGATCATATTGAGGAAGTGCTCGGTGGTAATATCTTCGGGCGCTTCGATGAGGAATTCCTCGTTGTCAGAATCTAGTAACCATGCCGGCAAATCGGCCGTTTTGCCGCGCTGTTCGGGAGTCAGATCCGATAGGCGTGGCAGCTTGCCGGTTTCCGGTTGGTCGCTGCCCTCAAACTGCCCCTGCCCCGATTTTAGCCATTCCATGACGTTGTCGGCGTTAAGTTCGCCTGTATCGCCCGGCTTGCGTGTCGGCAGCGAGAACATTTTGGCGCTGGTAGGCAGGTCTTCTTCAGGGGGCGTTTCGCTGGGCTGCGGCGCTTCCTCCTTGATCAGGCGGGAACCGCATTTGTCGCAGTAGAAATTGCTGGATGGATTGGGAGTTTGGCAGCGGGGACACAAGATGCTAGTACTTTTCGGCAGACGTGCGCCACAGTTGCTGCAAAATTTGCTGCCTGGCGGATTGGGTGTGTGACATTCCTGGCAAATGGTTTTTACGGTCATTTGGTGTAGGGTCTTTCCAAGCCAAGTAACAGACGTATGCTCAGGGTGATAGCGCCTAAGGCGATGCCGAGCAGAATTCCTCTCACGCCAGAGGTAACGATGATGTTTTGGATGAAGTCACGCAGTTGTTGCAGCAGGGTGCTGACGCCAGACGGCAGCAGCGGGCTGACAATGAGAGCGTTGCTCAGGAGAATGAGCACGGCCGTTACCAAAAAAAGAATAGACGACACCGTCCGCTGCCGCTGCAGCAAGCGAATCCCTGACAGCAGCAAGAAAAAAGCCAGCAAAGAAGCCAGCGCGGCTTCTAGCGGCGCCTGAACCCAGGCAAACACCAGCGCCATGCTGTTGTTGGTGATATCCAGCAAATCTGTCAGGCCCAGGCCAAAAACAATCACCATGCTGATAACCAAAACGGCGCTGTACAGATTCTGCCCGCCTACTGGTCTGTTAGCGGCCATGCGCTGAGCATGCACACTAAACAAGTTAATCGCTCCCAACAGCAGGGCGATAGCCGCCAGAAAACTGGCCCATTCCAAAATCAGATTACCGATCTCTGAAATGGCAAACAGGAGGCTGATAAGGGTAAGAACCCCGAACAGAATGGCAATGGTAAGCGGAAGACCTCGTCTAAACATAGGAAACATCAACGCCGGTTTAGCCGGCGACAACACGATACACAGCCAGACCCAGAATGGTGAGGCTGAGCAGAATACGCAAAATATCTTGAACTTGCAGGCTGGCTATCTGATGCGGCTTGCCTTGCAAATAGGCGGGCGCGGCCAGAAGCTCTTCACCAATCATAATGTTGTCGGTTACCGGCACAGCCACAGCCAGGGCAAGCGGATCATCTGAACCTATCGTTTGCTGCACCTGATTGCGGCCGGCTACTTCGGCGACAATGGCTAATTCCTGGCCAAAGTGCCCGACCATGACGTTGCCCAGAATTTTTTGCTGCTGGATTACGCTGGCTACCCCACCAGCATAAGCAAACGGGTCGGTTCTGCTGGCGATGAAGCGTACCGTGCCCGGAGGAATGCCCACCGTGCTTTTCGCGTCTTCAGCCGCCTGGCGCAGGTTGTTTTCCGCCAGGGGCAGCAGCGTGCCATCGCCTACGGTGGTGATGGGCGGGGTGTTGTTGGCACAGCCATCTTCAGCCAGGCGCTGCAAGACGGCCAGTGCCGCCACGCTGGTGGGGCTGGCTGTGCCAGTTAGACTGGCGCGGCCAAGACTAATGTGCAGTTTGCTGGCGCTTTCGATGGCCCGCCCAACCTGCCCTTTGAGAGCAGTATATCCGGCTAACGGCCGTAACGCTGGCCCTTCCCGCTGCGCCAGACGACGGCTCCCCAAAACAATAAAAACGGCCACAGCCGCAATCACAACCAAAGGGACAAGTACGGTCATGGGCTTTCGGCCTCCAGACGTTCGACCAGCGCCGACACCGCCGCCGGGTCTTCCAGCAAGCGGGCTGACTGGCGAACTATATCGGCAGGAAGGACTAGCGAGAGCACTGGTTGGGCCAGCCACAAAAGCTGCCCACCCAAAAAGGCCAGCGGGCCGCCTGCTTCCAAAGCCACAAGAGCGGGCAGCCGCAGCCCGCGCCGGCAAAAAGCAGCAGCCACTTGCTCAATGAATCTCTCGCCCTCAGTTGCAATCTGATCAGGTAATCCCTGATTCATGGCACACTTTCTCGCTACCAAAACGGGCGGCTGCTGGCGTTGTTGTGTGTCAGTTTTCAGCATTTGCCCACATAGTTAACGTAACATAATATGTTGGCGCGAGTATAACACGTTTGCATAAGGGTGTAAAGCGGCGATGCCGGGGCAGGCTGGAGGTAGCGCGCCCTGTACCACTCCACGAAACAGGGTACAATTCTGTGCCCTGAGCGGGCGGCGGGCCGATGGCTGGCAACGATAGGCCATTGGTACTATTTTTAAGTGAGAGTTCACGTGCGTGTAATCGTCATTCTTAATCCGGCGGCCAATAACGGCCGTGCCCAACAATACCACACCCCCATTTTGCAGGCCGCCGAACCATTTGGCGGCCTGGAGATCAGGCTGGCCGAGCGGCCGGGCCACGCGGAACTGCTGGCGCGCGAGGCGGCGGAGGCCGGTTACGATCTTGTCGTGGCGGCGGGCGGCGATGGCACGGTGCACGAAGTAGTCAATGGTTTGTTCGCCGTTGGTAACAGGGCTGCGCGGCTGGGCGTTATCCCGCTGGGTTCGGGGAATGATTTTGGGTTTAGCGCCGGATTGGCTGGAGACTGGGCCACGGCCGTTCCTCGTCTGTTTACCGGCACGAGCAAAACGCTGGACCTGGCCTGCATCGAGGCGGATGACGGCCGTTCCTGCGTATTCGACAACAACTTCGGCCTCGGCTTCGATGCCCGCGTGGTGGTGCAAACGCAAAAAATGACACGTATTCACGGATTCTTCAAATATTTTGTCGCGGTGTTGCATAGCATTGCCTTCTACTACCACACTCCTTACTTGGAAATGGATTTTGATGGCGAGCAGATCGCTCAGCGCACATTGTTTTTGGCGATGGGGGTCGGGCGACGCGGCGGCGGTGGCTTTTTGCTCACGCCAGATGCCCGGCAGGACGATAACCTGATCGACAGCTGTCTGGTAAATCCCATCGGCCGTTTGACCATGCTGCAAATGTTATCGCAGGCTCTTAAAGGCACACACACTCATAGTGCGCATGTCACCATGCGTCAGAGCCAGCGGATTACTATCCGCCTGAAAGACCCGGCCCCCATCCACGTGGACGGTGAGATGTTTGCCTATCCCGAAGAAAACGTCCGCCAATTAACCATTACCAGTATTCCTGCGGCGTTGGAAGTGGTGGGTTAAGGCCAGGTTATAGACAACCCCTAATGCAGTGCGCGAAAGAAGCAGGATTTTTGCTTTTGCCAGACAGGAGAAGTGTATGCGTTCGCTAGAACAAGCTCTTCAAGATCATGATCTCATCGTTTTGCGAGTTATTGGCGAGTGGTGGGAAATGGATTTGACCGGACTGGACAAGGTGGCTTGCGTGAAGACGCTGGCTCAGGCGCTGGTGCAGCTAGACATGCCGCAAGAACTGTTGTATCTCTCGCCGGAGGAGGCAGCGGCGCTGCGCGAACTGATTCAAGCTGAAGGGCAGGTGCCGGTGGCTACCTTCAGCCGCACGCACGGCGAGGTGCGCCTGATGGGGCCGGGCCGCTTGGAGCGCGAAGAGCCGTGGTTTGATCCGGTCAGCCCGGCCGAATCGTTGTGGTACCGGGGCTTTTTGTTTCGCGGTTTTGATGAAACGGCTGAGGGGGTGATCGAGTTTTACTATCTACCAGATGAACTGCTGGCCCAGTTTCCGGAAACCGGCGGTAAAGCCACGGCCATTGCGCCCGTTTCCTCCCCAACCTCCTTGCAGCCCGTTCCCGCGCCTAAACTGGTACACACGGCCGTGCACGACGCCGTGGACGACCTGACCACCCTGCTGGCAGCCGCGCAGACCACCAGCCTGGGGCCGGAAACGCTGGCCGGCATACGGCCGTTGCTCGGCGACGCCAACTCCGATCGCCTGTCGCTGTTGATGACTCTGGCCGACGAGATGGGCCTGCTGCGCCAAAATGATGCCGTGCTGCGCCCCACGCGTACGGCCGTTTCCTGGCTCAAACAAAGTCGCGAAGCCCAACTGCGCGACATGGCCGATGTCTGGAGCGGCTCCATTTGGAACGACCTGTGCCATACCCCCGGCCTGCGCTGCGAAGGCGAAGGATGGAGCAACGACCCCATCCTTGCCCGGTCTACGCTGTTGGACCACCTGCCGCGCGATGATAGCTGGTATCGTCTGGCCGATCTCGTGGCGCAAATCAAAGACAACGAGCCGGATTTCCAGCGACCGGATGGCAATTACGACACCTGGTACGTGCGCGATCTGGCCAGCGATGCCTACGTGACTAGTTTTGCCAACTGGGATCTGGTGGAAGGGCGCTTGCTGCGCTTTTTGGTGCAGGGGCCGATGGCCTGGCTGAGTCTTATCGAAACGGGCTTTGATGGCGACGAACTGTTTCACCTGACAGCGCGCGGTTTGGGCTGGCTGGAGGGCGAGCCGCCGGCTATGGACGAAGTGCGCGTACCGCTGGTGGTGCAGGCCGATGCCAGCATCCTGGCGCCGCACAATGCCGATCGGTATCAGCGGTTTCAGGTGGCGCGCATCAGCGAGGCGGAGCCGGTGGCGGCAGGCCAGCCTTATCTTTACCGCCTGACGCCGGCGGCACTGGCGGTGGCGCAGCAGCAGGGCATTGCTGCCGACCGTATTTTGCAGTTTTTGGCCGATGCCAGCGGACGGCCGTTGCCTCCCAGCGTCAAACGCTCCGTGACGCGCTGGGCAGAGCATGGCGTAGAGGGGCGGTTGGAAACGGCCGTTATCCTGCGCGTGCGGGAAGCGAGTATCCTGGAGACGCTGCGGGCCAATCCCAAAACACGGCCGTTTTTGGGCGAAAGCCTGGGCGATCTGGCTGTGATGGTGCGCCTGAACGACTGGGAAAACCTGCGCGAAGCTACGGCCCAACTGGGCCTGCTGCTGGATGACGCCGCTGTAGGCCGCGCCTGATCGGTAAGCTTTCTGTAACAATTCGCTAACACTCTTGTAAGTGCTCTCGCTTATGGTGGCCAAAAGCGAGGTGACTTATGAAACGAGTGACAGTTTTATGGGTATTGCCGGCCCTGGCTGTGCTGGCAGTTGGCTGTGTGTCTGTAAACGAGCCGGAAACGGCCGTGTCCCAACCCACCCCTCCCCTGCCTGCTGAATCTGTATCTGAAGAAGTAACGGCCGTGCCGCCAACCGTCCGCGCCGACCTGCCCGATCTTGGCCCCGCGCCGGAAATCCGCAACGAGATCTGGGTTAACGCTGAAGCGCCGGTCACGCTGGCTTCGGTGCGCGGCAAGGTGGTGCTGCTGGAATTCTGGACCTTTGGCTGCATCAACTGCCAGCGCGTGATACCCTACGTGCAGGCATGGTACGAAACTTATGCCGGGGATGATTTCACCGTCATCAGCGTCCACTACCCAGAGTTTGCCCACGAGCGGGACTACGACAACGTGGTCGCGGCGACGGAGCGGCTGGGTGTGGGCTACCCGGTAGCCATCGACAATGATCGCCTGACCTGGGGCGCGTATAACCAGCGTTACTGGCCCACCACGTATCTCATCGATAAGGCCGGCCACATGCGTTATAAGCACATTGGCGAGGGCGCTTACCAGGAGACCGAAGCGGCTATTCAGGCGTTGATGGCGGAGCCAGACCCTTCCTGATTTTGCGATTTTGGCACTTCCGATTTACGATTAGCAAAAGCCGTTGGGCAGCAAGCAAGGGCGGATGGTCGATAAACGCTAGCCTGCTGCCGCAGCCAACGGCCGTAATTGGGAGTCTTGATGAATCTGTTTAAGAAAAAGTTGGAAAAAGACGCGGCGGGGTTTTATACGGCCGTTCCCGCCTCCGACTTGCCCGACGATCAAATGATCACCGTAAACTTGAATGGCACAAAGGTCATTCTCGTTCGCTGGCAGGGTGCCCTGCACGCCGTGAGCAACATCTGCCCCCACGCTGCCGCCGACCTTTCGCACGCCGAATTTTATCGCGGCAAGCTGGAGTGTCCGGATCATGGCTACTGCTTTGATGTGCGTACCGGCCGTACCCTCTGGCCGGAAGATGAAATGGTTCGCCTTAAACGCTA